>Ga0265297_10010709_pt1 | contig 11437 bp, 8 predicted proteins | sample Munlanlwell13791_FD_192502 | JGI IMG/M metagenome (GOLD analysis project Ga0265297, IMG submission 192502) | Leachate microbial communities from a municipal landfill in Southern Ontario, Canada - Leachate well 137-91 | ecosystem: Engineered > Solid waste > Landfill > Unclassified | place...
CGCCCAACTCTTTCGCGTGAGCTTCCCTCTCCTCAAAAAAACGCACGCCGATACCCAGGCCGCGATAATTTTTGTCCAGCACCGATTCACTGCAATAAAACACCTCGTCAAGATTGTAACCCTGGTCGAGAAACGGCTTTTTCAGTTCATCGGTTTCATATTTCATCGGGATGGCTGTCGATGCCCCGACCACTTTATCATCATCAAAAGCGATGACAATAACGCTTTCGGGACAATTAATATAAGTCTGTAAATATTTTTTTTCATAATCGATATCCCCGTCGTATAAATACGGGAAGTCGCGAAACACTTCAATTCTGAGTCGTGCCAGTTCCGGGATAAATTGTTCCAAAGCCGGGCCGCTCCATCTTTCAATACGAATATCTTTAGCCATAAGATTACAAAAGCAAAAAGAATCGCATTTTAGCTGAACTGCTCATGGTTTGCGTAGTTTAAGCGGTAAAAAATCGATTTCAGCCAGCCTTCTCAACACCGCTGGCCGTATTCAAAAAGTGGTAATTATGAGATGATAAGCAATGGAAAGCGGGGAGTAGAAAGTAGTGAGTGGGGAGTGAAAATCACACAGCCACCACTCTCCACTCGCCACTCACGACTCACAACCCTACTTACTTTTATTTATGAAAATTGCTTCATTCGCTTTATTGGTTGTTTTGCTCAACGGATTGCTGAGCTGGTCAATCAACTTACCCCAAGATGTAGGGCCGGACGTCCCATCAGGAAAACTCAACAGCCTATCCTTCGCGCCGTTTCGGGAAGGCCAAGGACCCTTGGATGAAAAATTTCCGACTGCCGAACAAATTGACGCTGACTTGCGTTTGATGGGTGAAACAACCCACTCTATCCGCACCTATGCCAGTGCGGAAGGCAGTATGCAGATCATTCCCTCCTTGGCGCAAAAGCATGGTTTGAAGATGATTCAAGGCGCTTGGCTGGGCAATATTAAAGAAGACAATCAAGCGGAAATCGCCGAAGTCATCCGTTCCGCCAACGCAAACCCCGATGTAGTCAAGCGGGTTATCGTCGGCAACGAAGTATTGTTGCGCGGCGACCTGAAACCGGAGAAGCTGATTGAATACATACGGGAAGTAAAGCGGTCTGTTAAACAACCGGTTTCTTATGCGGATGTATGGTCCATGTACATGAAATACCCGGAATTAATCAAAGAAGTGGATTTTATTACCATCCACATTCTGCCTTACTGGGAAGACGAACCTATCACCGTAGACCAGGCACCGGCGCATATCGAACGTATTTTCAAGCAGGTTCAGCAGGAGGCCGACACCATTGCTCCCGGCAAACCCATACTGATCGGCGAATCGGGATGGCCGGGCGAAGGTCGTCAACGCGGCTGGTCGGTGCCGAGCGTGGTCAACGAAGCGAAATTCATCCGCGCATTGATTAAAGTCGCCACTAAAAACGGCTTTGATTACAACATTGTCGAAGCCTTTAACCAATCATGGAAAAGCGAACTTGAAGGCGTGGTCGGCGCTAACTGGGGGCTTTTTTCGGTTGATCGTAAAGAGGTTTTCCCATTAACCGGCAAGGTCTACGAAAATCCTGATTGGCTTAACGGCGTTATCGCGTCAACGATACTGTTCCTGATCATCGTTGCCTTCGGCTGGAAATCGTTAAAAGCTTTATCCACCATGCGCCTGGCGTTTTTCTTGGCCTTCTCGCAACTGTTGTCTTTTTTGCTGCCCAACATGCTCGAAAACCTGTGGTACACCAGTTATAGCGACTGGCAGCGTTTTCAGACCCTGTTAATCGTGGGCTTAAACGCCATATTGGCCGGATTGATATTGCAGCGCGGCTACGGCCTGTTAGCCAACAAGGCCGCCAATCCAAAATTCGGCGCCTGGATATATACACTCTGCATGCTGTTTGCCGGCTATGCTGTTTATAAAACCTTCGGACTGGCAATAAATGGGCGTTATATTAGCTTCCCAACGGTAGCCGTTTACATCCCCATAGTCGGCATGTTCGGCTTAATGCTCATCAGCTATATGACTGAACGTCCGTGGTCGCTAAAGGCCATTGAGATTAACCGATTGGCTGGACACCTTAAGGCCAAGGCCAAGGCCGATCAAGATAAGATAATGGGCTACGCCTTGCTGGTCGTAGGCTTGACTCTTATTATCTGGGAAACCAAAGCATTCCTGATAAGCCGCGACTTTATCCTTGCTTATCCTAATGTCGGCGAGAGACTTGGCATCGCTTTTGTTTTTTCCGTAACCAATTGTCAACTGATGGTATGGCTAATGTGCCTTGCCATTCTTGCGTTACCGCTTCTGGTTAGCGACAATAAAACCGGCAAACGACTGCACGGATAAGAAGCAATCCCCCCCCACGAACAGCAATGCATGGAGCATATGTAGCGCGGTGTGCCGAGAAATAATCGGCACACCGTCTTGTCGCCGATCGCCTGCCTCATGGCTATTTTTAACATCAGTTTTGCGTCGGCAATACACGATTTTCCAATCTTATTTATTAAAAAAAGACTATACCTATACTTTTTGAAATAACCTGAAGTAAACTAGGGAAAATATAAAAATTCCAGCCTGCCAGAAGATTAGGGAAAATATGCGCAACATTAAATTATTTGAATCCGTTGATCACCGTTTTATTTTGCTCAACGAGAGTGAACCGGGTGAAGAGGACGGCGTACGCTCCAACCAATATCTGATCACGCATCATAATGACGGGGTATTGCTTGATCCGGGCGGCTTTGGGGTGATGCCTCGGGTGCTGGCGGAGATGTTGCGTTACGTAGGGCCGGAGCAAATTAAAGCCATTTTTCTGTCTCATCAAGACCCTGATATAGTCGGCGGTCTGTCAACCTGGCTGGAACTGTGTCACTCGCCCGTCTATGTTTCCAGCATCTGGATACGCTTTTTGCCCCATTACGGTTTAAAAGACATGACGCGATTTATCGGGGTGCCCAACGAAGGCAAGGATTGCGAGCCGGCACCCGGTTTTAAACTAAAAATCGTACCCGCGCATTTTTTGCATTCCGAAGGCCAGATTAATGTCTATGACCCGATTTCTAAAATCCTGTTTACCGGCGACATCGGTGCGGCAATGCTGCCCGTAGATAAAAACGAAGCATTTGTAGATGATTTTGCCGCTCACATCCCTTATATCAAGGGCTTTCACCGCCGCTATATGTGCTCTAACAAGGCGATACGCTGTTGGTTGGACACCATTGCCGACCTGGATATTGCGATGATCGCCCCTCAACACGGCCCGATTTACCGGGGCGCTGCGGTGCAGGATTTTCTAAACTGGCTCAAAGACCTGCAATGCGGCGTTGATATAATGCAACCTGGCGGGCACTTTCCGCCTGAGGACTGATTATGAGCTATCTATCGCAGCCCACTCATCTGGAAGCCTTGCGCTTGAGAATTATCAGCCAGATTGCCGAAATCCTGGAAAATCAAACTCACACCCAACGTTATGCAATAGGTTTATCCGAACTTAACCATAACATGCATCAAGAGATTGTCAGTAAATTAGTCGCGGCCATGGCGACTATGGCTACCGACGACTCTGCCGCCATGATTGCCATGATCCCAACGATTTCACAGGTCATTGATACCTGCTCCCGGCTGGATCAAAGTCTTGACTTATTATTCCGACAACGCAGTCAGCAGTGGGCATCGAGCGATCAGCACATCCAGAACCTGATGATCGAGTTTAATCAAACCTTGCTTGAGCTGTCTTCTGTCTTGATTGAAAAAGACTTGCTGGAACGACAAAGTCGGGTGTTGGAACGTATTATCCTGTCGCACGAACACATCTCGCAATGGAAAGAGTTTGTGCAAGAAATTCTGGCGGATTTTTACGCCATTTTCCCGTTTAACTTTTTTTACATCGCCTTTGCAGAAGCGAATGGCTTATCCCTCTATTTGTATTACCTGGGCCAGTGCTCGGACGAGGTGCGCGCACAGGCGCGCGGCTTACTGAGTCAACAAATGCTTCAAAGTATCGGCTTGCCCGCTGATTCGGCACTGGATATTGAAGAATTCAATATCCACTGTGGAGCCGAAATCAAAACCAAAACAGATCTCAATATTCGCATGATCAGTGTACCCGTGCCTGATCATTCCCCCAATTTGGCGGGCTTACTGGGGGTCGCTTACGCCGCCGAAAACAACCTATCCGCGCAAGAAGCCAGCGTCATCCGCGCGATACTTGCGGTCATGGTGATGGTGGTGGGGTCCAGCAAGGTGTTATCGCGTACGCTGTTGGAACTTGAATACTACGCCGTGCATGACCCCCTTACCGGGTTACACAACCGCCGCCAGTTTAATGACATATTGCACTACGAAATCGGTCGTTCCGAGCGCCATAAACATGAGTTTAGTGTCTTGATGCTCGATCTGGACGACTTCAAGGACATTAACGACTCCTACGGGCACCCCACCGGCGATACAGCGCTGTGCGCAATCGCCGACGCCCTGCTTGAGCATACTCGCAATGGCGATTTGTGCGCCCGCATTGGCGGGGATGAGTTTGCCATTATCCTGACTGAAACAGGTCCCGAAGGCGCGCGGGTAGTCGCCGAAAATGTAAGTCGTGCGCTACGGGAAATGGCTATAACATCGTCACAAGGCAACCGCTTTCATTTAACTGTCTCCATCGGCGTGAGCAGCTATCCCATTGACGGGCAAACCATAGATACCCTGTTGGAGGGTGTCGATGCCGCCATGTACAAAGCCAAGGACATGGGTAAGGATAGCGTCTGTACCTTTGACGCAACGGAAACACGCGTCAGTATTCGCGAAACGCGCGATAATGCGGAAAACCTGCGCGAAGCCTTAAAGGAAGGGCGTATCGTCCCCTATTATCAATCGATTGTTAACTGCCAATCCGGCGAATTATTTGCTTTTGAAACGCTGGCCCGACTTAAATCTCCAACGGGAGAAACAACTTCGGCGGCGATGTTTATCGAAACCATTGACAAATACGGCTTGGCGCGTGAACTCGATCTCGCCATGATCAACAACTCTTTTGCCGCTAAACGCGCTTGCATGGATGCCAACCGCCCGGAGGCAAACGCGAAAATTTTTATCAATTTATCGGTGCAGGAAATTCAAGGCCGCGGCATTTTAGGTTATGCCGAAGAACTCTGCCAGAAACTGGAACTCCCCCCCGAAAGCATTGTCTTTGAATTACTGGAACGCGATGCGATTGGCGATATGACCAACATGCGCCGGTTCCTGACCAATTTGCGCCGCAAAGGCTTTGCCTTTGCCCTGGACGATTTCGGCACCGGTTATAATTCGTTTCATTATTTGCGCGAGTTACGTTTTGAATACGTCAAGATTGATGGCGCGTTCGTACGCAACATACTGACCTCCAAAGTAGATTACGCCTTGGTGCATAACCTGTCCCGGTTATGCCAGGACATCGACATTCTCACCGTTGCCGAATTTGTCGAAAATCAGGAAATTTGGGAGGCGCTCAAGGATATGGGTATCAATTACGCCCAAGGCTATCATATCGGCATGCCGCTGCCGGAGATGAAGCAAACCTTGAAGAAAAGCGGGTAGTGGAAAAGTAGTAAGAGAGGGGGAAAATCGTGCCGCTACTCACTACTTTCCACTTTTTCTAGAGCGGCGATTGCCTCCGCCAAACCCTGTTTTGCCGCCTTGCGATACCAATCGGTCGCCTGCTTGTTGTTTTTTTCCATTCCCAAGCCATTTGCGTGCATATCGCCCAACTTATATTGGGCGCGGGGGTCGCCCTGTGCAGCCGCCTTGTTGTACCAGGAAAAAGCCAGGCTATTATCCTTCGCAGCCCCCTGCCCTGATGCGTACATCAGGGCCAGATTATATTGCGCAGTGACATCGCCTTGTTCGGCAGCTTTGTAAAACCAATCAACGGCCGTATTATAATTTTGCGCCACACCTTTTCCGGTCGCATACATAAAGCCGAGTTTGGTTTGCGCCTCCCTATGCCCCTGCCCGGCGGCTTTGCCAAGCCAGCCGGCCGCCTGTTTATCATCCTCGGCGATACCCTTTCCCATCGCGTAGATCATGCCTGCTTGAAACTGCGCATCGACATTGCCCTGCTCAGCCAGCGGCAAATAAAGCGGCAACGCTTTGACCACTTGGCCCTGTTTAAGCAGTTGATTGGCTTTTTTCAGCCTGTCCGCGACATCTTGATTAACCGGGGCAGTCGTAGTTTTTAAGTCAGCTACATACCAAACTGCTGCCGCCAATACGATGCCGACAACACCCTTACCCCAAAGAGCCCCGTTTATTTTGTTGAATAACCGGGTGCTGCCATTGCCGACCGAGCCGACCTTTTCCCTGAGTTTATTGATCGTTGCAAGGTAGGCGGGGGGATTTTTTGTGGCCGTTACCGGTGGAGCTACATAGCTTTGGCTAATAATTGTCATTATCCGCTGCGCATCATCGGTCGCGCGTTTCCTTTCTTGCCGGTCTATCCATTGATCATGCTCGGCTCTTTTTCCGGAATCGGATAACACCGCATAAGCGCTATTGATACTTTTCATTATCCGAAGCGCTTCTTCATGCCCGCCGATATATTTATCGGGATGATATTTCTGGCAAAGTGCTTTGTAAGCGGCCTTGATAACGCTTGCAGGTGCATTGCGCGACACATTTAAATTGTCGTAATGGGTTCTGATCTTAGCCATACAGCGTTCACTTAGGTGGGATATTGTGCCTGACGATTATCAACCAACAAGCTTGATTCCGCTTTTATCAATGGTGATTAATTGCTGCTTATACAGTGCGCCGATAGCCTGTTTAAATACTTTCTTACTCACTCCGAATGTTGCATAAATGGCTTCCGGAGGGCTTTTATCGCTTAGCATCAACTCGCCGTTATTGGCTTTCAGCTTGGCTATAATGCTGTCAGTGAGCGATACGACTTTGCCGTATCCCGGCTGATGCAGACTGAGATCGATTTTACGATCTTCCCGTATCTGCTTAATGTAGCCGTCCAGTTTCTGGCCTTTCCTGACCGGCTGATACAACTCGTTTTGATATAACATGCCCCAATGGCTATTGTTGATGATCGCTTTGATGCCCAAATCAGAAGGATCGGCGATGATCAGCGACACTTTTTGGCCGACTTCGAAATCGACCGATTCATCGCTGAGCACTTTATCAATCTTGGTGGTCGCGGCGATGCGATTTTTGTCGTCGAGAAACACTTTGACCAGGTAAGAGCGCCCTACTTCCATCTCATGGTATTGTTCACTGAACGGCACCAGCAAGTCTTTAGGCAACCCCCAATCCAGAAACGCACCCACATAATTAAGCGACACGACCTTCAGCCAGGCAATATCACCCACCTCGGCTAACGGTTTTTGGCGGTGGCGGCCAGATGGCCTTCCGAATCCACATAAACAAATACGTCCAGACTATCGCCGACCTTACAGTTGGCGGGCAGTTTTCTGTCCGCCAGCAACACTTTTCCGGAGGTGCCGTCATCAAGGTAGACATCAGCGCCTTGTTGTTTAACTACATTCAGCTTATTTATTTTGCCGATATTTATCATAATTTATTGGATAGATTGGGGTTTAATGCATTGCCATCATTTTCAACAAAAAGTTTTTAACTCACCACAAAGGTCACGAAGTTTTATATTTTTCTTCGTGTCCTTCGTGGTGAATCCTTTTAGCTTCGTTCGCGGTAAATCTTCAACATCAACTGGTAATCACAAACCTGACAGCATCCAGTCTTAGCTGCGCGGCCTGGATGTTTTCATGCGCCAGCATGGTCATATCCTTTAGCTGCTCGATTTCTTCAGTCCTGATGGTCGGGTTCACTTTTTTCAGCCTGACCAGTCGCTTGATCTCATTGCTTAGCGATTCCAGCATGGCTTGGGTCGCCTCATCGACTAACTGCTGCATATCGGTTTTGGCTTTTTGCTCGGCCACGCTCAAGATATTGATGAGGTGCGGACGCTGGCTGTTCAAAAAGGCAATGATTTTATGTTTATCAAACTTGATGCCGACTTCAACCAAATCGCGATGATCAATGTCCGCGCTTACATCCTTTTGATTTTGATCGATCAAGACGCGAATCGGGGTATGGGGCAGGAACCGTCCGATTTGCAATTCGGCAGGCGCACTGCACTCGACAATAAACAGACATTCCAGAAAAAACTGCCCGGCTTTAAGATCGCTATGCTTGATCACACTGATCGCGGCGTTGCCGGTCTCACTGGACAGCACCATATCCATCGACGCAGTGACCAGCGGATGCTCCCAGGTCATGAACTGCATGTCTTCCCGCGCCAGCGCAATCTGCCGGTTAACGGTCAGAGTCAAGCCGTCTTCAGTCAATCCGGGAAAATGCGAAACGCGTAAATGGTCGCTGGGACGAACAATAAAGCAATCGGGCGAATGAAACTCGGTATCCACGCCGTAGCATTCAAAGACGTCTTCCATATAAGGCCAAAGCACCCCTTCTTTCTCGTAGCTATTCAGCTGCTCGATAAGCTCATCGGCCAATTCCTTGCGACAGGAATTCAACTCCAGCAATTGATCGCGACCGTTATGCATTTGCGCTTCAAGTTCGACGCTGAGTGTTTGAGTCTGGGCGATAAGTGCATCAATATCGGCTGGGTTTTTACTATCCAAAACCGCCGCCAGCTCATCGTGCAACAAATCAGCAACCCGCTGGGCTGATGAACTGTTGCAGGCAAATGCATTCAGGCCTTCGTCATACCAACGGTACAACACGGCACACTCGGTATGCTCCAGATACGGCACATGAATCTGGATAATATGTTTCTGACCGATACGATCAAGACGGCCTATCCGCTGTTGCAATAAATCGGGATTGGTCGGCAAATCCAGCAGTATCAAATGATGCACAAACTGAAAATTCCTGCCTTCACTGCCGATTTCGGAACAGATCAACAGCCGTGCCGCGCTGTCCGGGTCGGCAAAGTAAGCCGCCGCCCGGTCGCGCTCGATAATGCTCATGCCTTCATGAAACACCGCCGAAGCAATACCGGCGCGGTTTTTCAGGGTTTGCTCCAGATCGATCGCGGTTTGCGCCTGTTTGCAGATCACCAGGGCTTTTTGACCGGACAATTGTTTGACCTTGTCCACCAGCCATACGTAGCGCGGATCTTGTTGCAAATCATCGGCATTTGGCTGGCCGGTTAAGGCATATCCATAACGTTCCCGCTCGGGAAAACCCTGCACGGTTTGCCGCGAGTTTCTAAACAAAATCCGCCCGGTGCCATGATGATCCAGTAACACCTTAATCAAGGCATCGCGTGCCGCCGCCGATTGTTCAGGATCATTCAGATTTTTCAGCAAGCCGTCAACATTGTCATCTTTGAGCAGCACGGTTAAATGTTGCTGCGCGGCTTCATTCAACGCTTCCTCTGCCAGCAACAACTTGGCCGCGTTCGCCACCGGCTCGAACAAGCGCTCTTCTTCCACAAAAGCCGCGAAACTGTAAAACCGGTCGGGATCGAGCAATCTTAACCGTGCAAAATGACTTTCCTTGCCCAATTGCTCCGGCGTTGCCGTCAACAATATCAGGCTGGGGGAAATCCGGCCGAGTTGTTCGACAAACAGATAATCGGGGCTGGGCGCTTGTTCGCTCCATTCCAGATGGTGGGCTTCGTCGACAATCACCATATCCCAACCCGCCGCTATAGCCTGCTGTTGGCGGCGCGGGTAATTGGAAAAAAAGCCTTGGCTGCATAGAATCAATTGCTCGGTTAAAAACGGATTATCGGCATCGGCATCATCTTCGCCTGATTCGGCGAGCATATCGTCTTCGGCATAGGTATCGAGGCAGCGCGCCTCGTCAAAAATACTAAAACGCAGATTAAAGCGTCGGAGCATTTCGACCAGCCATTGATGCAACAACGTTTCCGGCACGATAATCAAGACCCGGCTGCTCAAGCCGTTAATCAGCCGATGGTGCAAAATCAAACCGGCTTCGATGGTTTTACCCAGACCCACTTCATCGGCCAACATGATGCGTGGCGCAGACCGGTTAGCCGATTCATGCGCAATAAACAACTGGTGAGGAATAAGCGAAGCGCGGCCGCCCAGCAAGCCTTTAACCGGCGATTGCTGATGTTGTTGCAATCTGCGCCAGGTTTCATAACGCAGCAAAAACCAGGCAGTAGGATCGACTTGCCCGATAAACAACCGATCCTGGGGCTTGTTAAATTGAATATGATGATTCAGTTCTACCTCATCCAGCTGAACGTCCTGTCCATCCTCATCCTTACCTAGATAGGTAATCAAGCCATCCTGCTCAGTTAAACCGGTGACGATCACTTTGTACTCATCAATCGACTCGATAACGTCGCCTGCCGAAAACCGGACGCGTGTTAACGGCGCGTTATCTTGCGCATACATACGCTTTTCGTCACACGCCAAAAAAAGCACTGTGACCCGCTTGTGCGCTACATCAAGAATAAGACCTAAGCCGAGTTCAGACTCGGTGTTACTAATCCAGCGTTGACCGGGGATAAACTGTTCCATTTATTAAGATGCCATTAAGATTGGGTAAATATTAATTCAAGTAAGCTATTATTATAAGCGACACAGCGGAATTATTCCGGCAATTAATTGGCGATATTGTGATTCGAGAATGGGCTTTAACACCCATCAAACAATTGCATTTGTTAAGCGGCCATTAAGGTTAAGGCGAATAATATGAATCCAAAGTTTATCACTGGCCAACCGTCTTTGCCGACTCAATCCAGACCTATATTAAATCAATTATTTAAGGAAGATACTCATGAAAAAATCGTTCTTTTTAAGCCCACTGTTTATGCTTGCAATTATTTATTCATCTGTATCCTATGCATCTGGGGGAGAAGGTCATGGTCACGGCAGAGGACACCGCAATCATCATTCCGAAGGGCCTAGGTATTATCCGGAACAGCCCCGGTATTCAAACTACCAGGATCCACGCTCTCACCAAGGTTTGGCCGGTGGTGTTGTAGGTAGCGTTTTAGGTTACGAAATAGGTAACGGCGACCCTATTGCTACAGGACTGGGCGCCGCCGCAGGTTCTTATCTCGGCAATGGCGTCGCTGGAAGACGCTAACCCGATTTGATTTTAATGACGCATCTGTTTAACCGGCAAGCTTGATTTTGCTAACTTAACAACAAACCCAATAATTTAGAGAGAAAAATCCCATGAAAAAGCTACTCTTTTTAATTCAATTAACCGCCGCTGTAATCCTGTTTTCACCACCCTCTTATGCTGATGGCGATTGGGGACACCATGGTCACGGTTGGGGGCATCATCATGGCCACCATCACGGCGACTATTATCCTCAACCGCAAATAAACTATTACCCGCAACCGCAGGTCAACTATTACCCGGCGCCGCAAATTAATTATTATCCCCAACCCCAGGTTAATTATTATCAGCGGCAGGCGCAGTATTCA
>Ga0265297_10010711_pt1 | contig 11435 bp, 10 predicted proteins | sample Munlanlwell13791_FD_192502 | JGI IMG/M metagenome (GOLD analysis project Ga0265297, IMG submission 192502) | Leachate microbial communities from a municipal landfill in Southern Ontario, Canada - Leachate well 137-91 | ecosystem: Engineered > Solid waste > Landfill > Unclassified | place...
CGCCGTTTTCTTCTTTGCGCCGGTCCTCTCCTAACACATACTCCTCGGGCATCAACTCAATGAGGCCCGCCTTCTCGCAGACAAAATCTATCGCGCGGCTGTAGTTCGATGCCGCCTTTGCCGCGCGCATGCTCGTACTCAGTGCCCGGCTGACAAAAACCAGCCCGACAGAAAGTATGCCGACAGTAAGCATTACTTCCAAAAGAAGAAAACCTTTCCGGGGATTCTCTGGTTTCATCGTTTTTTCAATTCAGTAACGCGGTCAATCACAGGCCTGCGGACAAAGAAACGCTCTGTAATAACGTATTTGTTACGCCACATCCTTAACAATTATGGTTTGTTGTTTTCTTTTAAGGTAACGGTGCCAAGCGCATTATTTATTTCGATCGTCACGCTGCTGCGGGCATCGCGAACGGTAATGTCATCACCGACGATGCTGCCATCGGGCAGAAAAAGAATACGAGATGTCTCTGTCTTAAGCTCAACGCCGCCGGGAATAGGAATCCCCCTGCACAATCTGCCCTCACACGATGCAAAGGACTCCTTGTAGGGATTTGCTTTAAAAGAAATTTCGATAAGGTGGTTTTCGGGATCAATAACAATTCGGTAGAAAACTTGCTCGACACTGGCGCGTTCGCCAAGGTATCGCATGCGGCTGGCCAGATCCTGGCAAAAATTCTGGAACCGCAGCCCTTCAAACGTCCCCCTAAAACGGGGCAGACTCACCCCGACAAGAACGCTGATAATAACGATGACGATAAGCGCTTCTATCAAAGTAAAAGAAGAGTCCTTCTTGCGTGACGAACCCCTCTTCTTACTTCCAATTAACCACATCATCTGCCCCGCCCTCTACACCATCTTTACCCATAGAAGCCAAATCATAATCTACCGTGTTATGTTCTCCGGGGGATTTGTATATATAGAGCCTTCCCCACGGATCTTTCGGTTCTTTCTTCAAATAAGGGCCTCTCCAGTTCAAGGGATCGGGAGGGACGGCGGGCTTTGCCACCAACGCGACAAGTCCCTGCTCTGTCGTCGGATACTGGCCATTATCCAATTCGTAGAGATCCAGCGCGGTCGCAATGTTGGCTTCTATGTCTGCTTTTGCGGCTGCCTGGCGCGCCTGCTCTGAACGGCCGGCCAGGCGCGGCACCACCAGCGCCGCCAATATACCAATAATCATAACCACCAACATGATTTCAATAAGCGTAAAGGCTTTCTTGTTTTTCATTAAAACCCTCCGTAATTGATATTCTTTTTATTTATTGCGCCAGAAAATTGATTTCAAAAATCGGCAGCAGCATCGCGATAACAATACAGGCAACAATAAACCCCATCACCAGGATCATTGCCGGCTCAAGCAAAGAAATAAATGTCTTAAGGGCGCGGTCGACTTCTTTGGCATAGGTCTCCGACACTTTCCGCAATACCTTTTCTAAGCTGCCCGACTCTTCCCCCACAGCGGCGATATTGACTATGGCGACGGGAAAATAATGCGATTGGCCCACTGCCTTGCTTAAAGGAGCGCCGTCGCGCACCTTCAGGCGGATCTGATCAATTTCATTCTGCAGCACTTTGTTATCTACAATATCGCGGATGATCTCAAGAGAAGGTAATATGGTCACTCCGTTGCCTAACAGGGTGGAGAGAATACGCGCGAACCGCTCCATCTGAGTTTTTAACATCAACTGGCCCACGACAGGCGCCCTCAGTAACAAGCGGTCAAAAAATAACCTGCCCTCCGTGGTCTTGAGTACGCGGGCCCAGACAAAAATGGCGAGGACGACAATAAGGACTGCCAGCCACCAGAAAGCGCTCACAGTATTGCTGACGGCGATCAGGATTTGGGTCGGCAGCGGCAGTTCCTGCCCAAAATCCTGAAAAACAACGACGAGCTTTGGAATCACAAAACTCAAAAGCACATACACCGTGGCTATCCCTACGATCGCGATGAACGCAGGATAGACCATCGCGGAACGGATCTTTGATTTGAAGGCCTCTTCTTCTTCCATAAAATCAGCGATCCGCGCCATCGCCTCTTTAAGAAATCCGCCCGCTTCAGAGGAGCGCACCAGCGCAACGTACACCTTTGAAAAAACAGCGGGATGATTTGAAAGCGCGGCGGAAAACGTCCTGCCCTCCTTAAGATCATTGATCAGCGCCTCAACGACGTTTTTGAGCGCCGGTCTCCACGCCTGTTTCGAAACAAGCAAGAGCGCAGAAAGAATTGTTAAACCCGCCTCCAGCAAATCAGAAACCTGCCGGGTCAACACCACAACATCGGCGGCATGGACACGCGCAAAGCTCTTTGACATAAACCTGGCCACCTCTGTTTCATCAAGCGGTGTTATCTTAAGAGGGTATAAAGAAAGTCTGTTTAACTTTTCAAATGCCTGCGCCCGGTTTTCAGCGTCGATAATCCCATCTTGTCTTTCTTTATTGCTATTATAGGCCTGATAAGAGAATCGTGGCATAGAAAATAGAGATCAGCTCTTTATGTCTTCTGAAATTGCTTCTTTCTGGGTAACGCGCACCACTTCGCTTAACGTTGTCAAACCTTTCAGGGCTTTATTCCAGCCATCCTGGAGCAGCGTTTTCATACCCTGCTGCATTGCTTTGCGTTTTATTTCCTGGCTGGAGCGCCGCGCAATAATCATCTGCCGTATATCCTCATTTACTTTCAGGATCTCATAGATACCGGTCCGGCCTTTGTAGCCGGTAAACTTGCACGCCTCGCAGCCCTTGCCTTCATAGAGGGTTATTCTGCCGCCTGCGTGCCGGGACAGGCCCAATTCTTGTATGGTGGCTTCATCCGGTTTTGCCTCTGCCTTGCAGTTGGGACAGATCAAGCGCACGAGCCGCTGCGCGACGAAACACTCGACTGAAGACGAAACCAAAAAAGGCTCCATCCCCATATCAAGCAGCCGCGTCACTGCGCCGGCAGCGTCGTTGGTGTGCAACGTTGAGAATACCAAATGGCCGGTGAGCGCGCAACGGATGGCGATCTCCGCCGTTTCATAATCTCGTACTTCTCCGACCATGAGCACGTCGGGATCGTGGCGCAAAACCGCACGTAACCCTTGCGCAAACGTGAAACCGATTTTCGGCACCGTCTGAATCTGCGTTATCCCTGAAAGCTGATACTCAACAGGGTCTTCAATGGTAATAATTTTTAGTTCAGACGAATTAATCTTTTTCAACGAAGCATAGAGCGTCGTGGTCTTACCCGAACCGGTCGGGCCGGTGACAAAGATAATGCCATGGGGCGAACGGATAAGGCGGTCAAAGATCACCAGATCTTCTTCGACTAAACCCAGCTTCTCCAAATCAAGCAGCGCCTGTTGGCTCAGGATCCTGATCTGGGCGCTCTCGCCGAACACGGTCGGAATAATCGAAATACGCATGTCGAGTTCATAATCCCCGACCTTTACCTTCATTCTTCCGTCTTGGGGCAGGCGCCGTTCGGCAATGTTTAAGCCCGACATAATTTTGATGCGCGAAATAATCACGGAATGGAAATATTTTATTGTCAGCGGAATGGCAGTCGGATACAGGATGCCGTCGATACGGAACCGTACTTTTAATTCATCTTCAAATGGCTCGATATGAATATCCGTCGCGCGCTCCTCGACGGCCTTTAGAAGTATCTGATTTAAGAATTTTATGACCGACGCTTCTTCGGTGAGCGACTCAAGATCTTCTGTCTTCTCAGCTTTGAGCATATCGCCGGTTTCATACGTGCGTTCCGAAACCATCTTCTCAAGGGTATCCGCGCCCACGCCGTAGTATCGATGAATACCGTCGATGATATCTTTTTCCGAAGAAAGCACCGCGGCAACTTCATAGCCCAACAAAAGCTTAATATCGTCGAGTACCTGGATGTTTAACGGGTCGCTTACCGCACAGGTCAAAACATTGTTCTCAAGCTTGATAGGCATCATCTTATAGTGCGAAGCGTACTTGGGAGGAATTTTTGCGATAACATCAGAAGGGATCGAAATATTTTTTACTCTCACATAAGGGCACCCGAGCTGCTTTGCCAGCGCCCCAAGAATATCATCTTCTGTCCCAAAACCCAATCGAATCAACACAGAGCAGATAAATTCTTCGGTCTTCTTCTGCTCCTTGAGGGCCCTTTCAAGCTGTTCAGGCGTTATCAGGCCCTCGTTGATCAGCATTTCGCCGATGAGTATCTTATCTGGCTTTACCATGTTAAAAACCATTGGGCAGAAAAATGATTCGATACGGCCGGCATCACAAATCGTTCACAAACGATTCCATGCGCTCTAACGCCTCTTTGAGATTGGCAAAACTGGAGGCATAGGAAATACGTATATGGTCGTCATACTGCGGGCCGAATGCGTTGCCCGGCACCACAGCGACCTTCTTATCATTCAAGAGCTTGTTGGCAAAGTCGAGACTCGATAATTTTGTTTTCTTGATCGACGGGAAAGCATAAAAAGCGCCTTCGGGGCACTTAAGCGTCAGGCCGATTTCGTTGAGACGGTCAATAACAAAATTGCGCCGGCGCTTATATTCGCGCTTCATCTCTTCAACTGACCTTTTTGCGCTCTGCAGAGCCTCGCATGCTGCCATCTGCGACATAATGGGGGCACACAACATCGTATACTGATGCACCTTGGTCATTGCGGCAATAATATCGCGGTGGGCGCAGGCATAGCCGATACGCCATCCCGTCATTGCAAAGCCTTTTGAAAATCCGTTCAAATAGATCACGCGGTCTTTGATTACAGCGCTCAGTGAAGGAAAAGCGCAATGGTTAAAATCATAGGTCAAATCATCATAGACCTCATCAGAAATAAGCAAAAGGTCGTGTTTGACAATTACCTTGGCCAATGCCTGCAGCTCTTTCTTGCGATAAGAAACACCTGTAGGATTACTCGGATAATTAATCATCACTGCTTTTGTTTTCTTGGTGCAGTGTTTTTCTAGCAATTGGGGCGTTAACTTAAACCCGGTGTTTTTTGTATCAACATATTTCACAACGCCGCCGGCAAGCTCTGCCACCGGCCCGTAAGAAACATAGCATGGCTGCGGAACGATGACTTCATCGCCGGGATTAATAACTGAACGAGCTGCCAGGTCCAGTCCTTCGCTCACACCGACGGTAATAAGTATTTCATTATCCGGATCATACTCTAAACCATACCTTTGTTTTAAGTGGCGTGCGATGTAAAGGCGCAATTTATAGAGCCCCTTGTTGGACGTATAAGAGGTATAGCCTTCTTCGAGTGAAGTGATGCCTGCTTCGCGGATCTCCCACGGCGTCACAAAATCGGGCTCGCCTACGCCGAGCGAAATAACATCTTTCATGCCCAGGACCAGGTCGAAAAACCGCCTGATGCCCGAAGGGGCAAGTTCGCTTACGACTTTTCCAATTTTTCTTTGCATTGTATGCCTATATTTCTAATACGAGATTGCGATGCGTTTATTTTGTTCTTTATGTTTGAGTACGGTGCCGTCTTCTTTGTATTTCTTAAGGAGAAAATGCGTCACGGTCCCGCGCACGTTTTCCAACGGGGCCAATTTCTCGGCGACGAAATTCGCGACCGTATGCAGGTCTTTGCCCTCCACCACCAGAAGAAGGTCATAGGTGCCGGAGATAAGCGTACAGCTGGTCACTTCGGGAAATGAATAAATCCGTTCAGCAATACGGTCAAATCCAAGGTCCTTCTGCGGCACAATCGTAACCTCGATAAGGGCGCGCACTGCACGGCCCTCCTCTTTGACAAGCTCTTTATTGATGAGCGCCTTATAGCCTACAATAATCCCCTCTTTTTCGTATTGTTTGATGCGCTTCTTGACCTCTTCTTTTTTTAACTTTGCCATCTTTGCGATATCATCGACGCTGGTGCGCGCATCTTTTTCCAGAATTTCTAAAATTGGATCCATCGTATCCTCCTGAGTTTTTTCGCTCATTAAACGCTATACGCTAATCACTACACACTAACCGCTACTCGCTACACGCTAAAACATTTCACTATTTATATATGCTATATAATATTAAAAGAATAACATAAGCCCGTGGGGGCGTCAATCACTTTGGCGGCAAGAACAGCAAATCTAAGCTTTCTTACGTTCCTGATAATAGGCCGTAAGTGTTGCCGCTGCCTGCAGCTTATCCAAGCGGTCAAAATAGATATTCTTTCCGCTGGCAGATAATGGCAAACCAAGGATGGGCTTAATGTGCTGGCTAAAATCGCCTTTGATAAAACGCTTTTTAAGCAGCGGGGTTTTTAACACAGCGACACCGATGCGATACATGATACGGTTATCCACATTGAGCATTGAGGCGGTTTTTGCCGCTGAGGCAATCGCGATGCCGATATCCCAAATCTTCAAAACGCAGAACGGCCCGAGAATTTCGGGATTTGTTTTCTGGTTTTCTGTGACGCGCTTACGAAACGCTGCGCAACTTTCAAATCCGCACATTGCGCAATTAAAATTAAAGGTCTTCTGGCCGCGCACGCCGATGAGCACCATGCCTTGCGACTGGGCGACAACACGCGCGTCGCTCACCCAGCTTGTTCGCTTTGCCTCGCCGATTTCTTTATTTTTTTCTGCGCGTCGTGACGCATCGCCGACGGCAATCATTGCTTTGACAATTGCCTTCTTTTCTTTATCATTAACGACGTAACTGACAATATCATCGATGCCGCCGCTCTTGGGGGCGGTGCGCACACTCAGCACAATTAGATCAATTGCGGTTTTCATGGCATTCTTTTCTACATTATTCATAAGCCCTCCCTAGCGGCGCTGACTCCAACGAAGATAATTTTTTTGCAATGTATTATACGCCGGTTTCTTTGAGAAATCCCAGCGGATAACGCCAAAATAATCAACATCTGTTTTGAAGTGGCCCTTATTATCCCTGAAATACGCCCAGAATATTTTCTCCACGTCCGGCAAAGGAATCAATTTCGTATAAACCTCATCGAGAAACGCCGCCTGTTGTTTTTCCGTGGGAGACTTCCCTTCCCACCAGCCTTGCTGCTTTTGGCCGGGCGCAATACCCGGGCAGCCGATTTCTGTAAACCAAATTTTCTTTTCTTTGTCATCGTAGCGTTCCTGCAGACGCTTGATGCTTTGGTAGAGAGCAAAAATCCTGTTAAACTCACCGCTCAATGAAGGGTTGACAAAAGGATGGATGTTGATGATGTCGAAATAATCCTTGCCGCCGTTGCGGTAGACATTCTGCAGCGCATAGTAACCGCGGCTCGTCATCCCGCCTAAAACAATTTTGCACGTCGGATCAGCCTCTTTGGCCGCGGCATAGCTTGCTGTAAGCAGCTGCGTATAGGTCTTCATGTCATCCTGGGGATCCCAATAAGTCCTTGAGTCCGGCTCATTCCATATCTCCCAGTATTTTATTGTATCTTTGTAACGGGCGACAACATGAGAAACAAAATCAGTAAAATCGCTGAAATCTGTCGGCGGCGCATTCCACTGCGTGCCTGCCCAGGAGGCCGAATAACCCATTATGCCCAAAATCCGGATATTGTGCTCGGCGAACACATCAACAATGTAATCGTATTGCGCGAAATCAAAGGCGTCTTGCTGCGGCTCAATATCCTCCCAGAGAAAATCCATGCGCACCATTGCCACGCCTGCTTCTTTTAAAAGCTGTGCAGCTTTTTTAAGCCCTGCCTGGTCATACTTATAATTATTCCACTCGTGGTTCCATGACAAAAACGCGAGCATGCCAAACGGCTGATAACCAATCTCGCGCCAATCCTCCGGCGAAGGATCGACTAAATTTATGACGCCGTCGGCGTCGATATCTTCGCTGCTTAAATCCCTTTGCTGGCTCAATAAAAGAATTGCTTCTGTTTCTTTTTGGCCCGGGATTAAGTGATTATTGCGTTGTTGCCACTGAAGAGAATCCCTTTGCAGAGTAAGTATCGATAAAGGTGTTTCTGAAATAGGCCGGTGCGCGCAGCCGCATAATCCGATGCTGGCAATACAGAGAATCACCAATGTCTGCCGGCGCGCGCTCATTTTTTTTCTTTCCATTGGAACTTTTTAATGTAGACCATCAGCAATGAAATCGCCGCCGGTGTCACCCCTGAAATACGCAGCGCCTCACCAAGCGTCGCCGGCCTAAAAACAGAAAGCTTGCTTGCGATTTCATTAGAAAGGCCGGGGATATTTTTAAAAGTGATGGCGGCAGGGATCTTTATTTTATCAATCTGATTAAAACGCTCGACCTCTTCGCGCTGGCGCTTAATAAAACCTTCATATTTAATTTCAATTTCAATTGCGTCAAGCACATCCTCCGAGTACGGCAGCTTTGCTTTGCTGATTTTCATAAGATCGCGCAACGAGAGCTGCGGCCGGCGCAGGAGCGCGTCTAAAAAGGTATTTTGTTTTAAACCGGCAGTCCCCTGTTTCTGGAGAAAACGGTTTACGCAGGCAGACGGCTTTACTGCCCTGGCCTTTAAACTGCGTATGCCGGTTTTAATCTGGTTTATTTTTTGTCGGATTTCCCGGCGGCCTTTTTTATCAACTAAACCCAATTCACAGCCCAAAGGCCGCAGCCGCACGTCAGCATTATCTTCGCGCAGGATAAGCCGGTACTCCACGCGTGAGGTAAACATCCGGTACGGCTCATTGGTGCCTTTGGTAATCAGATCGTCGATTAAAACGCCGATATAGGCCTGGTCCCTTCCCAAAGTAAAAGCGGGTTTTTTATGAACGCGTTGTGCGGCATTAATGCCGGCGACCAGACCTTGCGCTGCCGCCTCTTCATAACCGGTGGTGCCGTTAATCTGGCCGGCTAAAAATAAATTCTTTATTGGCTTTGTTTCAAGGCTGGCGGAAAGCTGGGTCGGCAGCACAAAATCATGCTCGATGCCGTAACCGGGCCGTAGCATCCGGACGCCCTCCAGGCCTTCAATTGAGCGTAGCATTTTCATCTGCACATCAACAGGCAGGCTCGTTGAAACACCGTTGGGATAAATCTCGACGGTATCACGGCCCTGCGGTTCCAGAAAAATTTGGTGGCGGTCGCGGTCGCTGAATTTCACCACCTTGTCCTCAATTGAGGGGCAATAGCGCACGCCGGTCGCTTTGATCTTTCCCGTATAGAGCGGAGAATATTTCAACCCCTCGCGGATAATTTTATGCGTCCTAGAATTAGTGTGCGTAATATAACAGGGAATCTGCTGTAGAGTTATTTTCCTTGTGGAAAATGAAAACGGATACGGGTCCGCGTCACCCTCCTGCACAATTAATTTTTTAAAATTAATCGAACGGGCGTCGAGCCGCGCGCAGGTGCCGGTCTTAAACCTGCCCAACTGCAATCCGGCCTCTTTGAGCGAGCGCGAAAGGGCAACCGCCGCATCCTCGCCTAACCTGCCGCCGGGAAAACTCTGCAATCCGATATGGATAAGTCCGTTTAAAAAAGTACCGGGGGTAATAATAACGGTGGTGCCATAGAGTTTCTCTCCGAGTGATGTTTCAACACCCTGCACCGCTTGTTTTTTTACAATAATCCTTGCAACTTCTGCCTGATAAAGCGTCAAATCCTCTTGATGCTCAAGCGTTTGCTTCACCAGCCCGCGATAGGCCTGCATGTCTGCCTGGCAGCGCGAGGAACGCACTGCCGGGCCTTTCGAAGCATTGAGCCTACGGAACTGTATCGCGCAGCTGTCTGCGGCAATGCCCATAAATCCGCCGAGCGCATCAATTTCTTTAACGAGCTGGCCTTTTCCCACGCCCCCGATCGCCGGGTTGCATGACATATGCCCCAGCGTATCGAGGTTCATGGAAACTAAAAGCGTACGGCAGCCGAGCCGCGCTGCTGCGAGCGCTGCTTCGGTGCCTGCGTGGCCGCCGCCGACAACTATGCAATCATAAATATTCATGGTATTTTAAAAAACCATTTGTTCCTTCGCACCATCAAACTATTCCTGTTGCGCCTCTGCTGCCTTTTGTGCCTGCTCTGCCGTTTCTTTTTCCATCGGGCATTGCTTGTCGCATTGCAATGTTACTTCTTTGACAAGGTTTAAATCTTTATCATACTTTTGAAGCTTCTCGCCTATTAAAACAATGACGCCGCCGTCGCCTGAGGCAACCATTGCTCTCGGCATCATCATCGGAAGCATCTTTTCCATTTTCTCACGCATCATCTTTGCACCTTCGCCTTGCTGATTATTGCCCATCATCGGGCCGCGCATCATGGGCCGTTCCTGCATGTCTTCCTGCGCCTGCTGGGCACACGCCGCGCATACAAAACCAAACATAAACGCACACGCCACCGCAACAACAAACAATCTTTTCATGTCTTCCTCCTTTTTAAATTCTTTTCTCTTGAGTAATGGCACCAAAAAATAATCAGTCTTTCGCCTTAGCCGCGCTCATCCCCGCTAAATAACCGGTCGAAAATGCCGCCTGCAGGTTAAAACCGCCCGTGTCGGCGTCGATATCGAGGACTTCACCGGCAAAGAATAATTTTTTTATAAGACGCGACTCCATGGTACGCGGATCCACTTCTTTAAGGCTCACGCCGCCGCGCGTAATCATCGCTTCCTCAATGGGCAGAGAACCGGTAACCGCACAATGCATCGCCTTAACAACATCAATGAGCCTTTTTCGTTCCGCCTGCGTGATGTAGTTGGCGCGCTTCTCCGGAGCAACCGCCGCCTGGGCCAGCACCGCATCAGTCAGGCGCTCAGGCAAAAGAACACTCATCATGTTCTTTACCGTCTTCTTGGCATGCATCCTGATAGTTTCTAAAAACCACGCGTCAAATTCGTGCCGGCCTAAAGAAGGGAACAAATCAATGCGCGTATCCAGACGCTCCCCTTCTTTAAGCCAGTCGATAATACGGCTGCTTGCGTTCAAGGCCGAAGGCCCAGATATTCCGTAATCGGTAAAAAGCAACTCTGCGTCTTCTATTTTTATTTTCTTCTTGCCGTTATTAAATTGCAGGCTGACACCTTCAAGCGCCAGTCCTTGGAGTGATGCCACCGGTTCTTCGACGACCAAACCCACCAATCCCGGCCGCAACGCAACAACCGTATGGCCGAGGCCCTGCGCCATACGAAAACCATCGCCGCTTGAACCTGTCTGCGGATACGAAAGCCCGCCCGTCGCCAAAACTATTGCCGCAGAAGAAAGCGTCTCCCGGTCATGCAAACGCACTCCGGATACCACACCACCGCTGCAGATAATTTCGGCAACTGATGCACTACAACGAAGCGCTACTTTTTCTCTGCGCAATTCTTCTTCCAAAACTTCCAAAATGCTCTCGGCGCGCTCGGTTACCGGAAACACCCTTCCCTTATCTTCTGTTTTAAAACTCACTCCCCGTTTCTCAAAGAACCCCGTGAGCTCCGCGCTGAAAAAATGCTTAAATGCATCACGCAGAAACTGTCCGTTGCCTGAAAAGCGATTCAGGAAAGAATCGATAT
>Ga0265297_10010712_pt1 | contig 11434 bp, 9 predicted proteins | sample Munlanlwell13791_FD_192502 | JGI IMG/M metagenome (GOLD analysis project Ga0265297, IMG submission 192502) | Leachate microbial communities from a municipal landfill in Southern Ontario, Canada - Leachate well 137-91 | ecosystem: Engineered > Solid waste > Landfill > Unclassified | place...
AGTTTTAGGTCCTCTCTAGTGGTTATCTTTATATTTTTATAAGAGCCGGGCAGTATCTTCACCTTGCCCCCTATCCTCTCCACAAGGCTTGCGTCATCGGTAACAGGACCTTTGGAACCTGCGGAATAAGCCCGCTTTATTATATCGCTTTTAAATACCTGCGGTGTCTGCGCCCTGTATATCATATTTCTATTCAATGTCTTTCTGATGAACAGCTTGTCTCCGGCAAGTTTAACCGTATCATTTTCCGGAACAGCGGCAATGCACGCACCGAACTTGCGCGCATACTGTATGGATCTATCTATAACCGTCCTCTCCAAAAAAGGCCTTGCTCCGTCATGTATCAAGACTATGCCAAAAGAGGCATCGACTCGGTTCAAACAATTGGAGACCGATTCGCAACGGGTCTTACCGCCCACAACCACATCAATGACCTTATTCAGTTTGAATTTTCTTACCAGGCGCCAAAAGCTGTCAACGCAGCCCTCTTCCGAAGCTATTATTATCGCATCTACTGATCTTGAGGCATTCAGGGCCTGGAGCGCATATGCGACCAAAGGTATGCCACCAAGATTGACGAAAGGCTTTTTGGTCTTCAACGCCAGCCTCTTGCCGTATCCGGCAGATGGGACTATGGCTACCACCTTCGTCTTCATTTATTCTTCCAATTGGACGGCTTACCATCCTCAAGCTTAGCGAATATCATCCTGCCGGCCGACGTCTGCAGCACACTGGTGACCACAACCTTTATAGTCTGCCCTATAAGATGTTTTGAATTGTCCACTACTACCATCGTCCCGTCATCGAGATAGGCGATCCCCTGATTATACTCCTTGCCCTCCTTCGAGACCCTGATCTCCATGGTCTCTCCCGGCAGAACAACGGGCCTCAAAGAGTTCGCCAATTCATTTATATTAAGGACCGATACGCCCTGCAGTTCCGCCACTTTATTGAGATTGAAATCGTTAGTAAAAATTTTGGCTCCGAGAAGCTTTGCCAGTTTCACAAGCTTTGCATCAACCTCCTTCACTTCCGGGAAGTCCTCTTCCTGTATGCGCACGTCAAGAGCGGTATTCTTCTGTATCTTATTAAGTATGTCGAGCCCGCGCCTGCCGCGGTTCCTTTTAAGGGCGTCCTGAGAATCCGCCACCTGCTGCAACTCTTTCAAGACGAACCGCGGTATCACTATCCTTCCCTCCACAAAATGCGTCTGGAATATATCGGCTATCCTGCCGTCTATGATAACACTGGTATCCAGGATCACTATGTCATCTTTCTTGTCCTGCCTTACGAATTTCACGTATGGGATTATAAGATTAAATTCGTCCTTACCGCGCATGGCTATTATCATCCCCAGATAACAGAATACTAATATCAGGATTATCTGTATCGCGGAAAACAGCTCTATCGACATCGGAATAAGCTTTATAACGCTGGTCAAGAGCCATGCCATGAAAAACCCGAAGACCAGCCCGAAGACGGCAGCCGAGAGGTTCCTGATCGAAAACCGCCTCATGGCTATTTCCAAAATAACGATCAGCATCGACATCAAAAAACCGATGAAGGCGCCGGCCAGGGCCCAGGTCATATTGAAGGCTCCTAGAAGCGACCCTACGTAGTATCCGGCGACACAGCTAAGCACCACGAAAAAAAATCTTAAGAATACGATAGTCATTACTCCTGCTCCTTATTTATTTATAAGTTTATAATATTTTTATTCTCCCCGCGGTTTATTCAATAATTTCCAGGGGTGTTCTTTTATATCCTGACTGAACTCTTTAAAATTTGTGGTCATGACCTTGACGTCGTTATATACTTCGTCTTTGGTTAATAGCTTACCTATGGTGCCCTCGCCTCTATTGAGCTTGTCGGCTATCTCTTCTATGGAACCCGAAAGATTCGCTAAGTTCTCGGTCACCTTTTCCATAGAGACCGGATCCTTGCCAATGATCGTATCATTATTTTTCAATATCGTCTCGCCCGGCGTTCCGGGAATTATCTCCAGATACTTTTCGCCAAGCATTCCGAGAGTGTTTATCGTTACCGTAGCGTCCTTCTCCACCTTGGCGGCGTCATTGATCCATACCGAAAGTTCCGCCTTTGTGGCATCCGCGGCATCACGCACGATCCTGATGCCTTCCACGCGTCCGACCCCGACTCCTGCCAACCTGACCGGAGCAGCACCGCCGATGCCGCTGGCAAAATTAAAATATACCTTTATGCGATATCCGGATTTCGACACCTTTATATCACCGACCGAGAAGACTATAAGGAACAGGATAGCGATACCCATCAGTATAAAAGTGCCTACCTTCAATTCAAACGTCTTGGTGTTGTCCATCGTCTCCTCCGTAATGTGAAATTATATTTATATAAGATGCTCGAAATCTATGCCCTCGGTTATAGGGCCTTTACTGGCTCCGGTAATGAACTGCTTTACTATCGGGTTCTTCGCGCTTCTTATCTCGTCGGGTGTCCCTACCGTGATTATCTTTCCGTTATATAACATTGCCATCCGGTCCGCTATCTTGTACGCACTGGTCATGTCATGGGTAACGGCTATACCGGTGACCTTCAATTTATTATGCAGCTCTACTATCAAATCATTTATCGCATCCCCCATGATTGGATCGACGCCTGTGGTCGGTTCATCATACAGCATGACATGGGGTCTGAGGCATATCGCCCTGGCCAGCCCTACCCTCTTTCTCATACCGCCTGAAAGCTCGGAAGGTTTCTTATCTTCGATGCTCTTAAGCCCTACAAGGGCCAGACATTCCTTAACCCTCTTTTTTATTTCGTCATCTTTTACGTTCATGTGTTCGATCAGCGCAAAACCCACGTTCTCCAGCACATTTAAAGAATCGAATAACGCGGCCCCTTGGAAGAGCATGCCGAATTTCATACGCATCGCGTGCAGTTCTTTCTCATCCATGCGCGTGATGTCCTTGCCGTCTACGATTATCTGGCCATGGTCTGGTTTCAGCAATCCTATTATATGCTTCAGCAAAACACTCTTGCCGCAGCCCGACCTTCCTATGATGACGGTCGTCTCCCCGGTATTTATGGTCAGGTTGAGATTATCCAGCACCCTGTGACCGTTAAAAGACTTACATAGATTTATTATCTCTATCATGATATGCCGTATCTTTATGTAATAAAATAGAATAAAGCCGTAAAGAAACAATCGGACGCAATGATCAAAATAAAACTGTTTACTACGCAGGATGTCGTCGCCTGGCCAACGCCCTCGGCACCTCCGTCGGCTGTCATGCCCTCATAACAGGCCACTATACAGGTTATGATCGCGAAAAAGAAACTTTTTATCAAACCGGTGAATACATCTTTGTATTTCAGCGGATCCCATGTGTTCTTCATATACATCGCGTGGGATATATTAAGCTTATAGACCCCTATAAGATATCCGCCCAATATGCCGATGACATCGGCGAACACGGTAAGAAGCGGAAGCATCATAATCAACGCTAAAAATCTCGGCACCACAAGATATTTTATCGGATTCGTGGCGAGCGTTTCCAGGGCATCTATCTGTTCGGTAACTTTCATCGTCCCGAGTTCTGCCGTAATGGACGCGCCAACCCTGCCGGCGACTATCAAGGCGGTCAGGACCGGCCCAAGCTCTCTTGTCATGGATAGCGAAACTAGTGAGGCTATATACATCTCAGCGGACATCCTCTGCATCTGGTAAGCGCTCTGTAGCGCCAAGACCATACCGGTGAAGAGGCTTATTAAAGTAACTATGGGAAGGCTGTCCACCCCTATCTTGGACATCTGCTCAACCAGCTGTTTTCGCCTGAGCGGCGGCATCGGTATCCAGAAAAGGGTCTGGCTCATAAGAACCGATACCCCGCCGGCATATCTGATGAACTCTACAAACCTATGGCCTAAAGCTTCGACCAATTTCTTCATAGATACCTATCCTCTTATTAAAACCTGTCCTTATGTTCGAAACCTAAAAAATCCCTATCCTTACCTACCATCATCTTAAGGCTTTCGTTTGCGTGAAGCTTGTATTCGAGCTGAACTTCATCGCGATATGCCATGCTTTCGTCCACCTTCCGGCTGGACTCAAACTTCTTGAAGTCGACATTTATATCCTCGCTCAACCTCTTCTTCATCCTGACCTCATCGGCCCCCTGCAGGCGCGACACGTCCCAGCCGTCCCAGGTGATAGCCCTGTCATCGCTGGTGATCTTTATATCTTTGAAGAATATATCTTTTCCGATCTTATTTAGGTCCATTTCGCCTGCCAATGTGAAATATCCGCTTTGGCGCGTGATCCTGGATTCCTCTATCCTTATTATCGGCCCCTCGCCTTTCAGATTAAGGGTGAGATAATCAAAATCAAGAGTCGATATCATCCCTTTCCTTATTTCGAGAACAGATTTTGATACCAATTTGTCAATAGGCCCTTTTATTTCAAACTTGCCGTTCATGGTTCCCGATACGGCACTGTCGCCTTCCTTCGCCCCTAAACTGGTTACAAGCCAAACAAGGCTTACGTTGTTAACAATGATCCTCATGTCGGTATCGTACGGCTTTTTGGCAGATATGCTGCCCGATATCTTTACCGTATCGGAGAGGCCGAGATCCTTGATGGTCAAAATACCGTTCGATATCTTATAAGAAGCCTTGAGATCCAGGAAAGGTTTATAATTCAGCATAAAATTTCTGGCCTCTAAAGTGCCTTCTATGCAATTTGAACTGTTATCAGCGGAAACAGTTACTGTATTTTTCAAAATACCATCACACACTATATCGAAACCGCGCAGTTCCAGATGACTCACCTTAAAATTGGTTATCAGATCTCCGGATTCAGAGATACTGCTCTCCATCTTAAGGCTACCGACTTTCGGTTTCAGTTCTATATCGAACGAATCATCTCTAATGATGCCGTTAAAATCTATCGTCTCCTTCCCGAAAATTTTTACAAACCCCGCGGCCTTCAGGCCTTCGGAAGCCCTATTGAAACGGACGAATCCGGAGACATCTTTATTATTGGTGACGAAAGTCATATCGATATGGGAATCTCCTAATATGGAGCGCATAAGCAGCTCATTATTTTTATTTCTAAAAATAAGGTCCCATATCCTGTAATTAGTCTTTATGCTGCGTATGGTGATCGCTGGGAACAAGGGCGCATTCTTCGTGTCCATTATCCTGATATTCTCAAAAGCGATGGGGTGGATGATCCCTCCGTCGATGTTTTCTATGGAGAGCTTAACCCTGCCATCCAAAGCTTCTTCGATCTTCATGATCGCAAAATTCTTCAGGTGCGGTATGAATGCCTCTAGCCTATTCTCAAAGAAGAGGGCCAGGCATATAGCCATAAGCAGAATCAATACCGCCTTAAAACGGCGTCTGGACCTAACGTGTCTCATATGAAGGCTCTTTTTTTGCCGCTCTTTAGATCTTTTCGAACTCTAGATGGTCGACCTTTGCCACTACCTTTACCTTGCCGCCCTTCTTAAAATTGCCGCGTATTATATCTTCCGCAAGCGGATCTTCCACGAACCTCTGGATGGTCCTTTTGAGCGGCCTTGCGCCGAAAGAGGTATCAAATCCTTTTTCGATCAAGAAATCTTTCGCGGGCTGCGTCAATTCCAATCTTATATTCTGCTCTTTCAGCCTCTGTTCGACATCTGCCATCTGTAATTCAACTATCTTTTCAAGGTCCTCTTTAGTAAGAGGTCTGAAGACTATTATATCGTCAACCCTATTAAGGAACTCCGGCTTAAATGTTCTTTTGACTTCATCCAGGAGCCTCTCCTTCATGGACTGATAGGTCGCATCCTCTGCCTGGGCCTTAAACCCTATAGACCCCTGCTTCTTCAGCATCTCCGCGCCGATGTTCGAAGTCATAATTATGATCGTATTCTTGAAATCGACCTTTCTGCCAAAAGAGTCGGTCAGTCTACCCTCTTCGAGCATCTGCAATAACAGGTTGAATACGTCGGGATGGGCCTTTTCGATCTCATCCAACAATACTACCGAATACGGCCTGCGTCTCACCTTCTCTGTAAGCTGTCCGCCCTCCTCGTAACCGACATATCCCGGAGGCGCACCCACAAGTCTTGAGACGTTGAACTTCTCCATATACTCCGACATATCGATCTGTATTATGGCGTCTTCGTCCCCGAACATGAACTCTGCCAGCACTCGGCCGGCGAGCGTCTTTCCGACCCCTGTGGGACCCAAGAAGACGAATGAACCGATCGGCCTGCGCGGATCTTTGATCCCGGCTCGCGACCTTCTTACCGCGTGGGCTATCGCGCTTATAGCCTCATCCTGTCCTATCACGCGCTTATGAAGAGCCTCTTCCATCTTTAGAAACTTATCCTGCTCTTTTTCCTCAAGTTTTATTATTGGTATGCCGGTCCACTTGGAAACTATGACAGCTATGTCATCCTCTCCCACCTTCGGCTCGAACTTACCCTTAGACTCCTTCCATTCCTTCTTAATCCTGTTGAGCTCTTCCCTGAACTTCCTCTCTTCGTCTCTAAGCTTAGCCGCTTTTTCAAAATCCTGGTTCTTCACGGCGGATTCCTTCTCCTGCCTGACACCGCTTATCTTATCCTCTATGTGCTTCACGTCCGGCGGCGCTGTCATGACGGAAAGCCTTGCCCTCGAACCGGCCTCATCTATCAGATCGATGGCTTTATCCGGAAGATACCTGCCGCTTATGTATCGATCTGAAAATTTTGCCGCGGCCTCAACGGCATCGTCAGTGAATTTAACTTTGTGATGGGCCTCATACTTATCCCTCAATCCCTTAAGTATCTCTATGGTCTCATCCACGCTTGGCGGCTCTACCATTATCGTCTGAAAACGCCTCTCCAGCGCGGCATCTTTCTCTATGTGCTTTCTATATTCGTCAAGGGTCGTTGCCCCTATACACTGTATCTCCCCGCGCGAAAGGGCCGGCTTCAATATATTTGACGCGTCGATCGCGCCCTCCGCCCCTCCGGCACCCACCAGCGTATGCAGTTCATCTATGAAAACTATCACGTCTTCCGACCTCTTGATCTCATCCATCACAGCCTTTATGCGCTCTTCGAACTGTCCTCTGTATTTAGTGCCGGCCACCATCAGGGCAAGATCGAGTATTATAAGCCTTTTGTTCCTCAGCATCTCCGGCACATCGTTTTGAATGATCTTTTGGGCCAGCCCTTCCACTATGGCCGTCTTTCCAACGCCCGCCTCACCCAAAAGCACCGGATTATTCTTAGTCCTTCTCGACAGTATCTGTATGACGCGCTCTATCTCATTCTTTCTGCCGATCACCGGATCCAATTTATTATCTGCGGCCAATTTTGTAAGGTCTCTGCCGAACGCGTCCAGGGCCGGGGTCTTGGCATGAGAAACTTTTTGACCCATCTCATAACCCGGCACTTCCGAGCCGAGGAGATTCATCACTTCCTCCCTTACCTTATCAAGTTCAAGGCCAAGGTTTAACAGGACCTGCGACGCCACCCCCTCCCCTTCCCTTATAAGTCCAAGAAGAAGATGCTCCGTGCCTATGTAGTTATGGCCTAAAGACCTGGCCTCTTCCATGGCAAGCTCAATAACCTTTTTTGCTTTCGGAGTAAACGGCAGATCGCCGGATACCACAGTAGCCGGACCGGGCTGAACAAGCTTTTCAACTTCAAGCCTTATCTTGTCGGGGCTAAGCCCAAAACTGGCCAATACCGCCGCGGCCACCCCCTCCCCTTCCCTCACCAAACCCAACAAAATATGCTCGGTCCCGATATAGTCATGGTTGAATCTCTTGGCTTCCTCTTTGGCCAAGAGTATGACTTTTCTAGCCCTCTCCGTAAATCTGTTAAACATTGGCATATTCTTTAGCGCCTCCTTAAGTTAAGCTTTAATCTGTATACACAAGATCGAATTATTTAATCTTTCCCCTGATAAGATCCGCCCGCTTTATATCCCTCTCATTAGGATTGAGCTCTCTATTCTCCAGTTTTTGAAGATGTGCGGGCTGTGTTAATATGAACAACTCATTTATCATCCGCCTGTCGAGATTCTTGACCAAACCCAGATCCACCCCGAGCCTTATGGCGGAGAGCAAAGTTACCGTCTCATTGCTGGTAATTATATGCGCATTCTTCAGTGTCCCATATGCCCGAGAGACCCTGTCTACAAGTTCCGCCCTATTCTTTGTAAGTATAGTCTTTCGCGTAGCCTCTTCCCTTGATATCAGCTGGTTAGTTATCCTCTCTATATTATCGATGATATCCTCTTCGGACATACCCAGTGATACCTGGTTAGATATCTGAAATATATTCCCGGTGGCTTCGGTGCCTTCGCCGTAAAGTCCGCGGACATTCAAACCCAGCTTGGCAACCGCTTCCAGCACCTTGCTTATCTGATTGGTAAATACAAGTGCAGGCATATGGACCATGACCGATGCCCTGAGGCCGGTCCCGGTATTGGTCGGACAGGCTGTCAAATATCCCCATTTGGCGGAATACGCAAAAGACATCTTCTTGCTGAGCTCATTATCCAGTTCATTGATCGTAGCCCAACAGTCCTTCAAACTTAATCCGGACTGCATGACCTGTATACGCAGGTGATCCTCCTCGTTGACCATAATGCTGATCATCTCCTTGGGATCTACCACCAGCGCTTTATACTCGACATCCTTGGCATGCTCCGGGCTCATGAGATGCCGCTCGACCAGAAAAAGCCTATCGACTTCGTTGATATCCTTGAGATTTATGAACATGGAATTCTTCAATGCGCTGACAGACCGGACGGCGTCCCGCACTATAGAATTCACCCGCTCCAGCTGTTTCTTATCCGCCCAATTGGAAAACGATAATTTTTCTATGTTCCTTGCGAGCCTGGTCCGGGAAGACATGACTATATTCGCGCTAGGACCGGTACCCTTGAGCCATTCGCTGTCCTGTTTTAAAAAATCTTCTAATGTCATATATTATTTCTCTTCTTTGGTGGCTTTTTCTTTAGACTCGATCTCTTTTATCTTGTCCCTCAGCTTGGCGGCCTCTTCGAAGTTCTCCAGCTGTATGGCCTTCTCCATCCCGATCTTGAGTTCCTGGAGCGTGGTGGCGTCCTTTACCGACTTACCGATCGTAAGGGGCACCTTATTACCTATATGCCTCTCGGAGCCGTGTATCCTCTTCAGAAGAGGAACGAGATGTTTCTTGAAAGCCTCGTAACATTCGCTGCACCCAAGCCTTCCGACCTTCTTAAAATCCTGGTATGTAAAACCGCATGACGGACACTTTATCTTCTCCCCTATCTCTTGCTCGGCAGCTACCCCCAGATCGGCAAATCCAGCTAAAAGATCGCTCAAACCAAAATGTTCCTCCATCTCCGCACCTTTATCCTTGGCGCAATCTTCACAGAGATGAAGCTTGGTCACTTTATCGTTTATTATCTCCGTCAGATGAACGGTAGCATCTTTTTTACCACAAATATCACACACATCAGCGATCTCCTTTTTTAAAACAATTAAAATTCATAACGAACGCCGTCTGTCTTCGTCATCTTCTTGAACTCTTCCATCAGCTTCAGAGTAACGGAACCGGGCCTGCCATTACCTATCGTTCTTTCGTCTATCTTGACGACCGGTATGATCTCCGCCGCGGTACCGGTTAAAAAGACTTCACCGGCCGCATAAACATCTTCCATCTTAAGCATCTTTTCATGAAAAGGCATATCGAGATCTCCGGCTAGATTTATAACTGCATCTCGAGTAATGCCTTCCAGCGCCCCTATATTAACCGGCGGAGTCAGAAGGTCGCAATTGGATACGATAAATATATTATCCCCCGTACACTCGGCAACATATTCGTCATGCGTAAGCATGATGGCCTCTTCCGTGCCAGATTTTATGGCGTCGATCTTGGCCAGTATATTGTTTAGATAATTCAATGATTTTATGCGGCCATCCAGTGCCTGGGGCAGGTTTCTGCGTGTAGTCGCGGTAACTATCTCAAGTCCTTTCTGATAAAATTCCTTTGGGTACAGGACTATCTTGTCGGTTATAATGATAACCGTCGCCTTTTTGCATTTCCTGGGATCTAGGCCGAGGTCTCCGACGCCCCTGGTGACAACGAGCCTGATATACGCGTCTTTCAGCTTATTGGCCTTCAAGGTCTTTATAACGGCCTCGATCATGTCGATCTTTGTCATAGGTATCTTAAGCTCTATGGCATCGGCCGATTTATACAGCCTATCTATATGCTCTTTCAATCTGAAGACTAAACAGTCATAAGTCCTTATGCCTTCAAAGACACCGTCTCCGTATAAAAGACCATGATCAAAAACAGATATCCTGGCGTTTTCTTTGTCAAAAAATTTTCCGTCAATATATATATGCATGGGAGTCCTTCTATATTGTTATGCTTATGGTTATAATTATTTAATAATTATATATAATAAGTCATTGAGTGTCAAATAAATACGTGTCATTATATGACTTATTAATCGGTTAAGGCGGCAGTAACGAACCCGGTAATGGTTAAGGTTACGAAGCAGGTACCGGTTAGGGTTATGGCTACGTTAATTAAAAATCCTAAGCACTAAATACTAAGCTCTAAACAAATTCAAATTACCGAAATGCAAAATTCAAAGCCGTAAAAGGACAAATTTAAATTTTTGAACATTAGGATTTTGATATTATTTAGGATTTAGATATTAGGATTTAGGATTTAATCAAAAAAGGCAAATTATAAAATCCTAAGCACTAACCAAATTTAAATTACCAAACACAAAATTCAAAACCGTAAAATACCGAGTTTTGGATTTGGAAAATTAGAATTTTGTATTTGTTTGGCCTGCCGGCAGACGGGGATTTAAAATAGTGCAGAGCCTTATCGAATAACGAAACGGGCATCCTTACCATTACCATAACATGCCCAAACAATGACCAATTTATGCGATCTTTCCATCTTCGATATGCACTACCCTGTCGGTGAGATCAGAGATCTTTTCGTCATGCGTTACTATGATAAGCGCTGTATTGGCTTTAGACTTTAAACCTAAAAGCAGCTCATATATGAGCTCCCTGTTCTTGGAATCCAGGTTCCCGGTAGGCTCGTCGCACAGAAGCATGTCCGGCTCATTGATCAATGAGCGCGCAATAGCGACCCTCTGCGACTCCCCGCCGGAGAGCTCGGATGGTTTATGCGTCATCCTATCCTTTAAACCAACCTGCCGCAACAAGCTGACCGCCCTATCCTTGATCGCGCGCCGGGCCGAAAAATTGCCAGCGCCTTTTATCAATGCCGGAAAGATCACATTTTCCAAGATAGTAAATTCTGGCAATAGATGGTAAAACTGAAAAATAAATCCTATCTTCGTATTCCGGATCACCGCCCTCTCGCGGTCGGAAAGTTTGAAGATATCTATGCCGCTGATCAGCACCTTGCCGGCCGTAGGCTTA
>Ga0265297_10010713_pt1 | contig 11433 bp, 8 predicted proteins | sample Munlanlwell13791_FD_192502 | JGI IMG/M metagenome (GOLD analysis project Ga0265297, IMG submission 192502) | Leachate microbial communities from a municipal landfill in Southern Ontario, Canada - Leachate well 137-91 | ecosystem: Engineered > Solid waste > Landfill > Unclassified | place...
ACGTCTTGCTTGTAATCAAAGGCCTCCATATTTTCTCCTTTCAATTATATTATACAGTAAAATAGGAATGCCACAAATTATATTATTGGCACTCCTCCAAACACAGATATCTTATTAACAAAATTCTCCATCCCTTCATTAAACAGACCCATATTCTCTCTGTGATAAAGAACAGAAGCAGGATGTATGCACCAGCATATCCAGACTCCGTACTCTTCACTCCACTCTGTAGTACCATTCAGCTCCATTATTCCTTTTTCTTGGTTTTTAAAAAATTGCATGCAAGAGTTCCCAAAAGCCAATATCAGCACAGGAGAAACAGCTCTTATCTCTCTGTCAAGATAAACAGAGCATGTCTTGATCTGTTTCTTGGAGGGAGTTCTGCTCAAACTTGGCCAGCATTTGCAAACATTGTTAGTGCACACATCATATCGAGATATGCCGTGTTTACCCAATGTGTCCCACACCATATCACCAGACTTTCCGACAAATCCCCTACCCTCTCGATCTTCCTCCTTACCAGGAGCCTCCCCAATCACCATCAAATTATAATATCCCTTTGATGGCAAAACAGGAGCGTGACATTCTGCTCTGAGATCACACTTATCGCATCCAGAGGAGGATTTCAGATCAAAATTTTTAGCAGCTGTCTTCTTAATCAGAGAAAGACCAAGCCCATCAAAATTTCCTTTCAGCAGATCCTCTGAAAACCAAGCATCATTACACAGAATGCTTGTGGTCCTATTCGGATGGTTCGCCTTGGCAATAAGAAAGTCCTCAGACGAATGCTCAACAGCATCTTTTTTTCTCGCATATACATTGCCATCAAAAACAAGCATGCAAAAATCTGTATTGTCCTTAAAATTGCCATATACACCACCAAGATTATCAACCATTCCTGATGCTCCAAGTTTCTTTTCGAGAGTATCTATTTTGCCACGATAACCAAATCTTGTCTGAGTCATTTGGCCAAAATAAAACCTATTGTCTTTCACCAGCACGCCAAAGTCAATGTCCTTAACACAATCAAATTTTATACTTTCTGAAATTAGTTCTATAATGCCTTTAAACTTCCTCAATGGGTCTCTACACAGATTGAAGTCAAAGTATCTGTCAATGTTTATAGCTTCTTCTTCTGTAATGGGTATGTCCTTATAAGCTCCAATGTCCTGCAAAATCCCAGATATCCTGTCGTTGGCACCTGTTTCTATCGAAAAAAATCCTCCTGCTGTCCTTTTAACCATCTTTTTTACAGACAAAGCTGCCATTGTGGCAGCAAGTTTCTCTCCAACTCCTTTAATCTCTATAAAGGGAGAGTAAAGGACATCGTCTTTTTCGATCCATGCTTTTGCATCAGAGACCCCAATTTTCGGAGGCCTAACATCAATATTCATTCTTATAGCTTCTTCAACAAGAACCTCTTTTTTATCATCAGAGCCGTATGTCAAACTGGCACACAAAAATTCTATAGGATAGTAAACCTTACAGAACATTTCCCAATATGCTATCAAAGAATATACTGCTGCATGCGACTTATTAAATCCGTAACTCCCGAAGCTGCTCAATTCATCCCAAATATCGGCAGCAGTCTTCTCATCAAGAGTTCCTTTTTTCTTACATCCTTCAACAAACAAATCTTTAAATTTCAGAAACTGTTCAACACCTTGGCTTTTGCTCATAACCTTCCTGACTGTGTCCGCTGTCTTCCAGCCAAGTCCCCCAAGATCATACATGAACCTCATAACTTGCTCTTGATAAAGCAACACTCCGTATGTGCCTCCAGTAATGCTTGCAAGAAATGGGTGTCTGTGATGCCACTCTTTCTCGCCATTTTTCCTTTGCTGATATTCCGTTACCATGCCAGATCTGAGAGTGCCCGGTCTAAACAGAGCATTTGTGTCCGTAAGTATTTTGAAATTGTCTATGCCTATCTCCTTGCACACCTTACGCAATCCAAGTGAGCCAAACTGAAAAATACCAACAGTGTGTCCCTCTGTAAATTCTTGAAATATTCTCTCATCATCAAGACCCAGAGCCTCATAATCTATATCAACACCTCTGTTGGTTTTTATCAATCGTTTTGCACAATTTAAAATAGTCAATGCATTAAGACCAAGAACATCCAGCTTCATAAGACCCACATGCTCAATATCATACTTGTCCCAATTGATAACTGGATCTCCTTTCCCTCCTATAGAAAGAAATCCTCTTTTACCTTCGTGTAAACTCTCTTTAGAGACACAAATAGCTGCTGCATGCTGTCCTTTACCTTTTACCTGTCCTTCCATCCTGATAGCAGCTTTTGTAACACCAGGATATTTTGTTTTAAATCTTCTGCCATCTTCAAACGTAGCAAATGCATCTTCAATAGTAAAGTCAGATCTGAAATCTCCTCCAGACCTAACCACTATACACGAACTTGCTGCATTAACATCAGCCAAAGGAACGTCAAACACTCTTGATATATCTCTCAACGCTCCCCTTCCCTTCATAGAAGAAAAAGTACTAACCGCAGCAACATTATGCTCTCCATACACTTCCTTCATATGCTTCCATATATCACTACGTTTTATATCTTCAAAATCCATATCTATATCTGGCAAATCTATACGAGCAGGAGAAATAAATCTTGCAAACAGTAGATCGTGCTCTATAGGATCAAGAGATGTAATGCCAAGCAAGAAACAGACCAAACTTCCTGCTGATGAACCTCTACCAGGACCAACCATAATATCATTACTTCTACACCAATCAATAAGCTCCCACACAATCAGAAAATAAGAGGAGAATCCTTGCCCAATAATCACACTAAGCTCTTCCTGCATCCTCTTCCTATACTCCGATCGTTTGCCGCTCCTGTGGGTGTTTATTATCCTCTTCTCAAATCCACTGTAACATAAGTCCCTAAGAAATTCTTCGTCTGTAACACCAGCAGGTTTTCTTGCAATCGCCGGCAAATCTGTATTCAGCTGTTCTATCTTAAAATCAGAACACTGCTGAGCAATACGCAACGAGTTTTCCATAGCTTCTATATACGCTTTTTTTGGCACAGAGCCTTGGGCATCAAAAGCCTCTTCCATCTCCTCTTTGGACTTTAAATATAAACCATCAACAGAAAATCTCCATCTATCTTTATCAGTCCATTTCTTCTTGCTTTGCATAGCAAGAAGAATCTCGTGATAATAATTGTCCTCTGCATTTACATAATGACAATCATTGGTAGCAACCATCATAATACCGTATTTGTCGTGGAGTTCTAAACACAGACTATTCATTTGAATCTGATCTGCATATCTATGAGGCATTATTTCAAGAAAAACATCCTCAGGAATCTCTCTGTACAACTTCAAAAGCAATTCCTGTCCCCATCCCTCAGAAATAAACGACGAAGAGCAAGCAGTTGAAATTACAAGACCCTCCAAATTGTCCAATAACACTTCTGGAGATATCCTTGGTCTGTAGTAAAATCCTTCAAGATTAGCCACCGTAAGGAGTTTATTCAAATTAGCCCATCCTGTTTCATTCTTAATATATACAACAACGTGCTTACGTTTCTCTCCTTTTGTTTTTACAGCAATATCCTCAACAACATACAACTCCACTCCAAAAATAGGGCAAATATCTACCTTCTCCGCCTCTTTCTGAAACTTTATAGCACCATCATGATTGCCATGATTTGTAATAGCTAAATATTTAAATCCTTTTTCTTTAGCCTTAGCACAATATTGTTCGGCAGTACCAAGACCATCGAGAAGAGAATACTCGTCGTGCACGTGCAAATGACAAAAACTCATATATAATCACCCTCTCCTCTGAGTAGCAGACAACAGCAGCACCACATCAGGACGACCATCTCCAGAGAAATACTTTACAGGATTATCAACAAGGCCAAAATAAATAAATTTAGCATTTGTTTTCTCCATAAAATGCAAAGCCTTTTCCACTTGCAGCTTGTCCTGTCTTATATAATATCCTCCCTCTCTATCCCATCCTGCCCCAAACTCGTCTTCTGGCAAAAAATTTATCACAGACTCCATTTTTGGCTTTGTGTGCGATACAGAGACAATTTCGCTGGCATGCTTTTTATTTAGCAAAAACAGCTTCAAAGCAACAAGATACTGCAGCATATCAGCTGCTTCTTCTATGGCATTATCAGCCCATCCTATGTCTGTTTTCTGCTGCTTATAACTTATACCTTCTCCATACCTCTCTCTACCGATCTTCCATCTGTCCTCAAGAACAGACAGAACCTCTTTTTCTGTCAGAGTTAGGTCTTGCATATCATCACCCCTTTATCCATCTTGATACATCCATCTTAATTTTTTGCTCCATGCCTGGATACTCTCCACAATACACAGGACTGGGACAATAACCAAGTCTAAAGCACAACGGTTGAATTGGCTCTGCAAGAATAGGATGAATTTTTTCTCCTATCTCTTTCTTCATCAACTTTGCAACTTCTCTATACTCCTCCTGAGTATTATCACAAAATCTCAAACCAAGCATATTATACAGAGAATGTAAATTAATAGACTGAGTAACAGGACTATGCACATTCAAAGGCAAAACACCTCTCGCATCTTCTGTTTTACAGCCAAGAGAAACCAACTTATTATAAGACTTCTGTATCTCAAACATTATTCTATCATATTCAATTGCAGCTTCTGGAATTGCCAGAACTCCACTTGGCCTCAAATATTTCTTCTTCTCTGCAAAATCACCAGCACCAACAATCCTCAAACTTTGATTGCTATATGATGCCAACCTTGTCCTCGTAAGCTGTTGCTGAAAGGCTCTACTAACACCTTTCATCACCCAATTAGTATTGACATATTCAAACACCGTCTGATGTGGCTGCATAACAAGCATCCCAAAAAAGTCCTCAAGTTCTTCTTCAGACACCTCAAGTTCTTCTATACAAACAGGAACATCGTTATGCATATTCATAAAAGCAAGAAATATTGTCTTAAGAGGATCATTGGTCCAGCTGATTAGTTTAATTTCCATCTACACACCTCCATAAAATTCACCCAAAAACTTTTCCCAATTAATCTGACTCTTGTGCCAGAACTTCTCTATGATCTCTCGTGGAGTGTAATTATATTCCAAAAGAACAGCCAAAATAAGTTTAATAATATCAATTCCCTCCTCAAGAATCGACGTTGCATTAATTCTTCTGCTGCAAGCGACATTCATCTTCCAGTTTGTCTCTCGCAACAGCTCAGACAGCTCAGAATGAGCGTGCAATATTAATCTCTGTATTCTGTCCTCGCCTTTTACTCCTGTTTTATTCTTTAAAATAGAATCAAATCTCTTCTGCTCATCAAGCATTTCAGACAGAAAGAGCCCCTCCGACGACAGATAAATACTGTCTTCTATTCTCCAATGAGGATTCGCAGTTGCAAATCTACCTGAAAAAGTAACTCCTTCTGGCGGAGGATTTGCATTGCCAACAAATCTTGCTTCTGATGCTCTCACAATAAAGCTATTCATAGCAAAATTACGATGTTCTCCATTATATTCAGTTCCCACCGCACCAGAAGCCTTGTTGGCAACCACCTTTATAATAGGACTGTCCTCATCAGAAAGATAAGAGATATAACTGCTTCGAATATCTTCTCTGGGCTGTATAGAAAAAAACAGATCCTTTGGAAAAATTCCTGTACCTATTTCCCAATTTGGGCACAGGTTCTCGAATATGGAGAAGTGGACAGTACTAACCAGCTTAGAATATTCAACAACAGCTCCTGTCTCAAGCTCCACTGTGTGATTCTCAGACAAGACCCTAACAGCCTTCGAATTATATGTCTGGTTAGTTATTCGAGATTCCAACATCTCACACAAACACTTCTCACTTATGTCGTAAACTCTTAAAATATTGTCCTTGCCAACATTAGAAATCCTATCTGTGCCAACATATTCGGTTGAGAAATTTTCATTTCCCAATTTGTCCCTAACAATACGACTCGCTGATAAATTATTATTTATTTTTACCCCAACAACAGGAGCAGGGATACCAAGGTCTTTCAAAAGTTTTCTGGTATATCTATTCTCCTGAATAAACACGAAAGGATTTTCTGCTCTAACACTGCTGTCCTTTATAAGAACAGCTTGAGGATTATAGAAACAAAAAATCAATCCCGTAATCCCTGCTCCCACCACAACAATATCACCATCATTATGCGACAGTCCCATTTCTATATCTTCCAATTAGGATCAAGTCCCTTATCTCTCTTCAAAGCACGCACAATCATCTTTACTCTCCCCATAGCTATCGCTGCTGTTTTTTTAAATTCTTTCTCAATCGTCTCAGAAGCTGACTCAGCGGTATGCTCGCCAGACATAATCAGAGCAGAAGCTTTAGCAGAAGCTGATCCTTCGCGAAATCCATACTCGTTTATGCCAATCGTCTTTTCTTTTACAGCTGTATCCTTCTCTGACTTATTAGCAGTCTTTCTTATCTGTTTTTTCTCTGGTTTAGCAATCGTATTTTTCTTCTTATCACCATCAGCAAGAATGGACATATAATATTCTGCTGTCTCTGCTGGACCAGTCCAATTCCCATTTTCATCATCGGGAATTGCCTGAACTGCCTTCACAAACAAATCAACCAACTCCTCCTTCGTCTTGCCAACCGCATTGATTTTCTCCGCAATCATCCCACTGTCATTTAATACCTTAATGTTTGCCGCCAGCTCCTTAAACTTAATTTCTCCCATTTCAATCAATTTCGTTTTCATTGTGTTTCCTCCTTTTTTTTGAATTGTTGGTTTGTTTTGCTTCTAACCTTTGATTATATTATAAACGCTTTTTCAGAAAATCAAAAAATTATTTTTGATTCCCCTTTCCCGACCATTCTGCATCTAAAAATGGCTGACCAAGAGCCAATGATTGCAGAACCATCACCTCGCCCTTAAAACTAAATTCCTCATGCCTGTGCGCAATAACCGATACTCTCATTATCCCCTGCTCCTTTTCATCTGGTTTCTGATTCAGCCCAAATAACAAATCAACATGAGCCAACTTCCTAATGTCCTCAGCTGTATCCTCCTGCTCCAACGAGGACTTTGATATTGATTTTCTATTGCTCTGCAAAACCGTTGCTACCAAGCAATGCCGTCTGGAAGCCAACCCCTTCCCTCTTGTCCAAACATAGTCTGCTCTTGCCCTCTCTGAATAATTATTTACTCCTGAGCCTGGATTAGAAATATCAAAATAGTCAAAACATAAAACATCTGGAATAAATCCATCTTGACTTTCCAAGTCCTCCAAATCATTTTCAGCATCATCAAAAGAAGCAGAAAAAGCGGGATAGGCCATAACTCTTAAATTGTTGCCATATAGCATTTTCAAATCCTTTGATTTCTTGCTGACTGCCCTTATTCCCAATTCTTTCGGTTTAATCATTACATACCATGCTGCTGAAATATAACTTCCGTCTCTCCTATCTCTACAAGCTACGCAGGGCATATACCCTTGAACATATCGAAAATTAGGAAGCTTATCGGAGTCAGGAGGTTTCACACCAACAGTAGATGTTCTTTCAAGCTTCTTGCAAGTATTGTCTTGATTCCTCATGCAATCCATCACGGGATATTTTCTTTCATCTGTATTGCTGGCCAGTGACGTAATCCTTTTATATAACCTTTTTGCCATTGAATTTTTATTCATCTCAAATGAGAAATAAGCGACCTTCAATCTCGCCTCAATTGCTGCTATTGCCAATTCCTGAAGCCACCAACTTTTTCCTCTCTTCATTGGAGCCATAAAGGCCACAAGCCAATCTCTCTCGAACTTGCCACCCAACTCTCCCAATACTCCCGGCATAGCAAACAACTGATTGCTCTCATCATCATCAAAGATTGTCCCAATTGTTGCTTGATCAAATGGATTAAACCAATTGCTGATATTTTTTGTAACACGGTTGAAATTCCTGACCTCATTCTCGGCATGCTCAATTCTGCCTAAAGCTATGTGGCCTTGAATCTTTTCCGATAGCAGAATGAGAGAACGTTCCTTGAAATAATTTCTGGCCTGATCTGCCAAATACTCATAATTGATATGCCCATCACCTTCCGCATATTTTTGAGATAATTCCGAAAGGAATATCTTAACCAGATCAGCATCAGCCTCTTTCATGGTATCCTGTTCAATAGCAAATATATTCTGAATTTCTTTTCCCGGAGCTTTTTTAAATTGTTTATAATAGGCTTGCAGCCACAAATAAACGATGCGAGCATAATCAATTTTGAAATAATGTTTTTGTGCCATTCTGCATAATTGTGAACAGAATTGGTCATTGACTATTGCCCCCGTGATTATCCTTTTCTCGATGTCTCCACTAACAATCCCTCTTTTGATATTCGCCAAGAGCAACCTCCCTCTCAATCGTATGCCGATAAACCAGCCTCTTGCCTATCCTTTATCTCCTGTTGTTCTTTTCTCTCGATTCTTCTGATTCTTTCATATTCTTGTTCTCTGCAATATCTGTCGTATCCTTCAATAATGTAGTTCATTTCTTTCAAATATGGTTCCAATTTATTCTTAAAAAAATTGTCGCTTTGAATCCAATACGGCACTCTTTCAAAATTATAATCTTCGCTTTTTAGTTCCTCTATTATCAAATCAACGCATGTTGCCGGATGCCTATTATTATAACCGGCAACACATTTAAAATCCTCCAAATTGATAAAGTAATTATAAGCTCTTTCTGCTGTTTTACGAAAAATATTTTCATCATCAACTGTGAATTTCTTTCGCGGAGCCTCGACTTTCCAAGCCTCCTTTAGCTTCTCTGTTACTATTGGATAAGGATTTTTAAACTCTTTTGTATATTTCTGCTGCAATTGTTCCCAAGGCAAAAGGCACTCTTTAAACCATGATTCAATATTGATATTGGATTCCAGAAACCTTTTCCTAATTATAGGACTCGGACTAAGAAACTCTGATAAAGGATTTCTTACTGCCATTGAATCCTGATAAAGTTTGCAGTTTGGCATTGTAAGCAATTTGAAATAGTTTTGAAAAGCTGCTTTGATTTCATCATCGGAATAACCTTGATTGATAATGTAATCTAAAGCTGCAAGGGAATTCTTGCATGTTTTTGATAAGATGTTTTTGATAAGATGATTTGGAATTGGTTTGCCAAGATTGTTCCAATATAAGAGATGTTTCTTTGCTCTTTCTGAATAACCTTCCAAGTTTGCAAATTCTTCCTCAGATAAGAGATGTCTTTTTGTAAGGTTTTTATCCCTGACAATCTTTATTCCTATTTTATCAGAACCAGTTTGGAGTGCTTCGCACTCCATTCCTTCAACTTTAGTTGAAGGAAAACTATTTCCTTCTTCTATTTCTTTATTTATTTTCTTTATAGAATAATTTTTTTTATAGGGGTCTATAATTTTCTTTATAGAGGTATATAAATTTTCTAATAGACTGTCGGCATCCAATTTATTAATGTTATCATAGAATTCTTCAACCAGAGGTTTGTAGATGATAGTGTATTCTGGATTGATAAAAATGTTCCTGCTTATGCCCTGTTCTGATTTTTTCAATTCAACAATGACATATAAATAATCCTGAAGTTTGCGCAGCGCATTGGAAATTGATTGCTCTCCTACCCCCACAATCTTGCCAAGATATTTATTTGATGCCCAACAACCTTTTGATGATTTACTGAGATTTTGAAGATAGCCAAAAAGCATCTTCTCAGTATTTGTGAGATAGTAATTATGGGCAACTTCTGCCGGGATTCCTATCCCATTTGGTGTCTGTTCATGTCTTTCTGTCAAATTATCATTTTCCATCATTTTCCTCCCAAAAAAAATAAAAAAGCCTCCAATAGCAGAGCCGGTTGACTCGCCGGCAAGCAAAAAAGGAAGAATCAATAGGTGAAAAGGACAGAAAAGATTATCATTGATTCAAAGAATGCCAACCAGCTCTGCTACGAGAGGCTTTCATTATCAAAATAATTTTTTTCTGTTCTTTTCATAATTTCCTCATTCTTCCATTGCCTTGCCAGCATAAAGGTTATATTATAATTTTTTCTTTGAGAAAAGAGATTTTATTTTTACCAGCTCCAAATTGTGTTTCGTATTTCCATTGCCTCTTGTGGGGACAAATCAGCTGGGTCTCCTTTATCCAGTTCCAATACATTAACACTTTCAAACATGCCATGAAGAGTGTTTGCCAATCTATAAGCATCTTTGATGGCATCGGCATCATATAGGACAACAACTTTTTTCGGATTCTTTTCTTTAAGGAGCTTTATCCTCTCGGAATTCATTCCTTTGCCAAGAGTGGCTACAAATCCATCCCCCATCCTCCAGACATCTGCAATGCCCTCTACGATTACAGCAACGTCCTTTATTGTATCATAATTATAAAGGCAATCTCTGGCCGATATAATAGAGTCGTCTGTTGCACAATTCAAATATTTAACAATCCCTTTCTCTCTGATGATACTCATGCCAACAAATGAAACCATTTTATTGTTGAGAAAAATAGGGGCTATAACTCTCCACCTGAATTTTTCATCCCCAGTATTATAAACCGCTTTCAACTTATATTTTTTTGCTAAAAAACCAGGGTCAAAATTTCTGGCATACAAATAATTTTTATGAGGCAAAGGAAGCTCATCTAATATGCCTTTAGGTAGTTCGCAAAATACCCGTTTTTTTAAACTATGAGTGGCCAAATTCAGGAGTTCTTCTTGAACTGGTAGAAAGTTATACCCTTCAGAAAAATCCTTGATGATTCGGTTTATATTTAGGCCGTTGAAAACTTCTAATTGTCTCAATAAATTTATAACAAATCCTCTCTCATTGCAAACCCAACAATGGAATCCCCCGGAAGACAAATCGATGCCGCAATGATATGAATCGTCATTGCAGAAGGGACAGACCTCTAAATTGATCCATCCCTTCGATACATTTTTACCGGAATCCTTATAGGCAAGATTATATTCATCTAACAGTGCCTTTATATCAAATTCTATCATATTGCTTCCTTATTCAGAATTCCCATTTCATCATAAATTTTTAACCTCATCAAAGTGTGTTCTGCCAGATAAGGATATGGATCGAGGAAATCAATAATCAACAGCTCCTCCTTTCCTTCTGATGTCCTCAATCCTCTCCCAATGGCCTGTAACACCGTTATTTCTGCCTTGCCTCCGATTGCATTGATAACACAATCTAAAGAAGGAATATTGACCCCTTCCCTCCACGCAGAAGTTACAATAACACACTTCGTTTCTTTTAATTGTAATGCTGTTTTGATATCTTCACGGATATTTCTTTCTGTGGATCCACTTACCAATTCAGCCTCGCAACCATAAATATTTTCCATCATATCCTGAATGATCTTGCCATGCCCATTGACAACATCTGTAATCATAATCAAAACAGATTTTCCTTGTCTGATCTGGGCAGC
>Ga0265297_10010714_pt1 | contig 11433 bp, 8 predicted proteins | sample Munlanlwell13791_FD_192502 | JGI IMG/M metagenome (GOLD analysis project Ga0265297, IMG submission 192502) | Leachate microbial communities from a municipal landfill in Southern Ontario, Canada - Leachate well 137-91 | ecosystem: Engineered > Solid waste > Landfill > Unclassified | place...
TTCAAATATTATTTACTCAGTAGCTATAAGCCCTGACAATACATTTATTGTTACTGGTTCTTGGGATAAGACAGCAAAAATTTGGGACACTAAATCCGGTGAGTGTCTAAATACTCTAAAAGGGCATTCACTTAATATTGACTCAGTAGCTATAAGTCCTGATGGTGCATTTATTGTTACTGGTTCATGGGATCATACAGCTAAAATTTGGGACACTAAATCCGGTACTTGCTTAAAAAATCTTAAAAGTCATTCAAATGCTAATACTATTGACTCAGTAGCTATAAGCCCTGATGGTGCATTTATTGTTACTGGTTCATGGGATGGTCCAGCTAAAATTTGGGACACTAAATCCGGTACTTGCTTAAAAAATCTTAAAAGTCATTCAAATGCTAATACTATTGACTCAGTAGCTATAAGCCCTGATAGTGCATTTATTGTTACCAATCCATGCGATCATACAGCAAAAATTTGGGACGCTAAAACCGGTGAGTACCTAAATACTCTAGTAGGGCATTCAGGTAATATTCGCTCAGTAGTTATAAGTCCTGATAGTACATTTATTGTTACCGGTTCGGTGGATAATACAGCTAAAATTTGGGACACTAAATCCGGTGAGTGTCTAAATACTCTAAAAGGGCATTCATCTTTGGTTCTCTCAGTAGCTATAAGTCCTGACAGTACGTTTATTGTTACCAGTTCAGACGATAGTACAGCAAAAATTTGGGACACTAAAACCGGTGAGTGCCTAAATACTCTAGTAGGGCATTCATCTTTGGTTCTCTCAGTAGCTATAAGTCCTGATAGTGCATTTATTGTTACCGGTTCGGTGGATAATACAGCAAGAATTTGGCCATTATATACTTCTGGACAATTGGACTCCTTATTTCTTTATCAGCTAATTCTTATTACCGAGATATACAATACAAAAAATGGTAAAAAGCTTTCTTTAAATACTGATCAGCAAAAATCTTATAATTCATTACCTGCAGCTTTAAAAAATATACTCAACAAATATGTCGCAATTCCTCAGAAGTAAATAAAGTTTTAAACCAAGAACCCCTCTTTAATCAAGGGGTTCTTTTTTTGAGATGCACTTTACTATTTATATTTTTATATTATTGACAAATAGAATTTGTATTCTTTAGAATATAGTTAGGTAGTAAAATGTTTAGTATACATGGTTTATGCATATAAAAGTTGTTAACCATATTTAAAAGAGAAGGGAAAATCCATGAAAAGCTTACTAAAAAAAGTTTTTTCATATGTTTCACTATTATTAGTTACAAGTTCACTGTATATACACGGAGCAGTTGAGCCAATAAAAAGGCTTCATTTAATACCTATTTCATATAACCAACAAACGCATGAATACTCAGTTCTTTTAAGAAAACCTGCACAGCATGGAGAATTTATTGATTTTATAGCACCCACACATTCATTGCTTGATGTAGATAATGTTGCTGAATATATGAACTATTTTTCAGCACAAACCTTTGGCGTATATTCAGCCAATATAATACCTTCTACACATAGCACACAGCATTTACATATGAAGGCAGACCTGTACATGAAGACTCACGAGATGGCTTTATCTTTATTGAGGTACCTTTTATTCGTGGACAACAATTATTTGAAGAAGGAGTTAAAAACGCTCCAGGAACAAATTTTGCATGGGCTCCGGTTTCCAAAATAATGGAACTCAGAGAAGAAATCCCTTATGGCATATATGCGGACAACAGATATCCAATTAACACACAATATTTGCGACTACTCAAATTAATGTTACCTCAATTACAAACACCTACCCGACAAGAAGTTGCTGCAACAAAACGTCTTCATATTATTCCGGTCTCTTATAACCCGGAAAATCATGAATTTTCAGTTTTTCTTGTACAACCTGGAGCTCAAGGTGAATATCGAGCATTTCAAATTACAGTCCCTTCATTAACTACACCTATTGATCCTGCTATTTATATGAGGCAAATATCTGAACAAACATACGGATCATACCGCCCAGATTTACGGCCAAGCACACGCAGCAATCAAGTATTTAATGCTGAAGGACAGCCTATAAAACAAGATGCTGCTGAAGGATATATGTATATTGAAATACCATTTATTCGTGGATTACAGATTTGGAATATCGCTAAAACATCTTTAGGCAGAGCCCCTCAAATTAACTATAACTGGATACCTCGTCCTGCAGTTCTAAAAGCAGTTGAAGGACAAGCAGCTGCAGGGATCCATGGTTCAATAGAATCTTCATTATTAAAGACACTCAAAGTAACACTTCCTTTATTAAAACGTCAAGGTGAAGAATTTATTCTCAAACAATACAAAGCCACTGAAGACGAAGCTGCTGAAGCGACGGATTCTGAATGTCCCGTTTGTTTTGAAAGTAAAACTCTCAAAGAATTACCTTGCGGGCATAAAGTCTGCGCTGAATGTCTTGTATTAATAGAAAGAAGCGCTCAGCCATTGTGTCCTATCTGTAGAGCACCAATAGCCAAATAAAAACCTCATAGGTCAACTTAATAAAAAAGGAGTGAAATATGAGACATGCAAAAATAGCTATAATAGGTGCCGGCGCCGTGGGTGCGGCAACTGCGTATGCAATTATGTGGAAAAATATTGCCGCGGAAATAATGTTGGTCGATATAGATGAAAAAAAATGTCGCGGTGAAATTTTGGATCTATCGGATGCCATATCTTTTTCGTGTACCTCGTGTTTAAAACAAGGAACATTAGCTGAAGCGGGGCAAGCCGACATAATAATACTATCTGCCGGAGCACGACAAAAACCCGGTCAACCTCGAGAAGAGCTTCTTAAGGCTAACTGGGGCGTAATAGAATCAATTATTACATCAATGAAACCGATCAATAAGCATGCCCTTTTGATAGTGGTAACAAATCCTGTCGATAGCATGACCTATTGCGCACAACAAATTTCCGGCCTTCCAAAAGAACATGTTTTCGGAACGGGAACATTACTTGATACGCAACGGTTAAAAGGACTCATAGCCAAGTACGTATCTGTCGCTGAACAATCAATTGACACATACATACTTGGAGCACATGGCGCGGTACAATTTGCCGCATGGTCATGTGCTTCAATTGCCGGAATACCTGCTACACAGTATCCGGGTATGAGCAATGATATTTTAGACAAAATGGTCCAAGAAACTACAAAACGTGTATATGAGATTATTGAATGCAAAGATGCTACCTATTATGGTATTGCCGCATGTGTTGCTGACATATGTGAATGTATTATATTTAATCAACGCCGCGCTTTACCGTTATCAAGTTATATCCCTGAATTCGGAATTTCATTAAGTTTACCGGTAATTTTAAGCGAACATGGTATAGAAAAACTTGTTCCTATTCCACTTAATCGAATTGAACGTCAAGAGCTTGAAAAATCAGCTAAACATCTGCTTGATCTGGTTAAACCCATGAAAAAATAAAAAATTTGTATGCCGTGGTATACTTTTTCTATGTACTGTATACAACCTAAAATATCGCGAGTTCGATAAATTGAAATTCACAAAACACATCTAGAAAGCACGAACAAGACGCGCTCGTCCTGAGTAAGGCGTGCTTCACTCCGCATCGAAGGATGTGCATGTCGATGTATTTGTAGCAATAAACGGCTTCATTATGCTTCGAGATGCCCTGCGGGCCCTCAGCACGAACGAAGCCTGTCAATGAGCTTTTTAGGGAAAGTGGTAATTATCGAATTGGCGTTAAAATACGTGTTACATGGAAAAGAATATATATTCAGATGAGCCGGTTTATCTTGAGCCTTACAATCCCAACTGGCAGACATTATTCGAACAAGAACAAGAACAATTAAGAAAAATTTTTCTTACAACACGCGTATATGCGATAGAACATTATGGCAGTACAGCTGTTGAAAATCTTATAGCAAAGCCAATCATTGGAATTTTAATTGGAATAGACACATTGCCACTTTGTAAAGACGAAATAAAACTTTTACATTTTCATGCATATACACAAAGTTATACGCCCCATGATACATTGCTATGCTCTTATTGGCAAAAACGTTCGGAACGGAAATTTAACCTCGCCATAATTAACTATAAATCTCAATTGTGGTATGACCATCTTGTAATTCGAGATTACCTGCGCTGTCACCGTGAAGCTTGTCATGAATATGAAACTATTAAAAAACAAGCCTTACAAAATGGTCACACAACATCTCAATCTTATCGTGCCTATAAAACTCCTTTTTTAAAAGAGCTTTTTGCAAAGGCAAAAATATGGAAACAAACTAACATGTTGTAATTTTTACACACGTCCTATACGTAATGTTATAAGGCGATCATTGCGTAGAACTTTTTTAACAGCTTGTTGCACATCGTTGACCGTAATCGGTTCAATCATAGAGGCACGCACATCAAAATAATCGTCAGAGAAATTATATTTATCAAGGAATATAAACGATTTTGCAGTTCCAAAGTTTGTTTCAAAATTTCCAACTAACGCATTAAGTATAGCTCGCTTGGCTTCTTGTAATTCGTATTCTTCAATTGAATCCGCTACCGTATCAATCAATTCACGAAGAAGCTGCTGAGCTTCTTTAAGTCTATCCAACGAGACGATGGTTTTAATAAATACCATTCCCGGCTGTTCATTAGATTGTACTGTAACACCACCCTGAATGGTATAAAAAAGACCGGATTGTTCACGCAGTTGGAATAAACGCGACGCCATCGAACCTAACACACCACTACCAAAAATCTGATCAAATAAATATAATCTATCAAAATCATCATCTGTACGACTTACAGAAAGACCCGCAATACATAATACAATCTGATCACGATTAATAGGATAATCAATTTCGTGAGCTTTAATTGTCTCTAAAGAAGGAAATGTTGTTTCTTCAGCTCGGTTTCCTCGCCATGAACCAAGAGCATTTTTCATGCTCTGTTCGGTATCTATTCCTTCAAGATCTCCTACTATGGCAATTCTCATGCCATCAGGCGTTATGCATTTTTTGTAACAATCTACAATATCATCTCGCGTGATTGACATAATACTTTCTTTACAACCTAACGCATCACTACTATAAGGATGTCCCTTATAAATTATATTTCGGACAAGTTGTCCGACAAATGAACTAGGTTCGTCCCAAAAACTTTTAATATCCGAAAGTATTTGCTCTCTAACCTTTTCAATAGATTCTGGATTAAAGTTTGCATATTCAAGAATTTCTCGTAATAATCCTAATCCATAATGAAAATCAGTTTTAAGCATACTTAGAGATATACCACCAGGAAACGCTCTACATGAAATACCATGAGATTCAAGCGCATCCGCAAGTTCACGCGCTGTATAGTGAGTTGTCCCTTCCATTACAAGTCTGTTCATGAAATTACATAGTCCCTGCTGCTGTCCAGGATCCGCGTAATATCTCATCTTAAAATCTATCAATACATCAATTTTTGGAGTTGTAGAATTTTGGCAATACAATAACGTACTACCATTTTCGAGTAAAATCTTACGAGCTCGAGGAAATTTGAAATCTTTTGATTTTGCAACAGTAACATTTTTGGCATAGTTAGCCGGTTCAACTGAGCTGTCACGTTCACGAGAAGATAAGATCACATTATCTTGCGCATCAGATTCTTCTTGTAACGTAACCCAATGCTTCTTTTCTGTTTCGGTAATTGGTAACACCAATCCTTTATGCATAACCGCAGCGCGCATATATTGAGAACAAAGATGTATAACATCTTTACCAATAACATCCAACGGCTCTTGCAAATAAGTGAAAATATAATCAGGATTGCCCGTAGCTAAATAATATTTTCCAATATCAGTAGCTTGCTGCTGCAAATCCTGAAACGTGTCATACAAACGAACTTGAGCGTTTTTAACCGCACGCTCTAATTCTCCTGGTTTGAATCCGTTGCGCACCAAATCATCAATCTCTTCTTGAATAATCTTGTGTATACCGGTTATATCATCGACATTTTTGGGCTCAAATAATATACCAAACAAAGCATGATCAAAAAGATCGACGTGATAAACAGCTAAAGATGTTACCAATTGTAATTCATCAACCAAGCGCCTCTGGAGGCGTGAGCTTTTGCCATCTCCTAATATCCATGAAATAACATCAACAATACTATCTTTGCCTGCTGAACTTCCGGGAATTATATAAACCGACGTTGCTACCGGTTGCTGAATATCACGGTACAATGTAACATCTTTTGAAACAATATCAGGTGTAAATTGAAATGACTCATGGTCATATGAATAATCAGCAGGAATATCTCCAAACTCTTGTTCCGCTAGCGCAAAAACCTCTTCAGGTTCAACATCACCGACAACCACTAGAACAGCATTATTAGGAACATAATGTTTTTCATAAAAGTTCTTTAAATCTTTGGCATGGAAAGACCAGAGATTGTGTTTATAACCAATAACAGGATCATGGTATGGATGCCCCGCAAATATAGAGGCTAGCATTTCATCAACTAAATAACTTACGTAATTATCTTTATACATCTTTAATTCTTGTATAACAGCTTTCATTTCAGAATTAAGATGTTCTTCTTTAAACGCACAATTTTTCATGCAATCGGCCACAATTTTTAACGACATAGGCCAATGGTGCGTAGGAAAATTAAACAGATACCCTGTATAATCGTATGATGTAAAAGCATTGCAACTACCGGAAAGTGTATGAACTATGACATTTATATCCGACTCGGATAGATTTAATGAACTTTGACCTGTTGTTCCTTTAAAGACCATATGTTCTATAAGATGTGCTATTCCCTTCTGATCGGTTTTTTCATTTTTGGAACCAACTTTATACCAAAGTTCAACACAAACTTTTGGAATAGCATGAGAAGATCTAACAAGCACCGTCAAGCCATTATTAAGAATTTTTTTATGGACATATCCAGTGGCACTAGATTCTGCACAACACGTCATATTCATACAATTATCCCCTATTATACCCACTAAAATAGCAATTAAATAAATTCGAGCTAAAACACTAAGGCGCACAACTCATCCTTTTTTTGACCATTTTTATGGACCTTTATTCAATTAACATGTTTATAGTCTTGATAAGGATTATATCATAAAAGAACTACAGATAAGAACTAATCTTCACATCTAAAAATTTTTGAAGGCATATAATTTTAGTAATTCAGAGAGCTGTTCTTCTGCTTTTTTAGGATCAAATTCTGATGATTTTTTATCCAAAAAACCGTACCTCAACCCCGTATATTCAGCACTTCGATCAGTACACGTTTTACCTATAGATTCCACGCATGACTTTTTATCATCAATAAAAACGACTGTTTCCGGTAATTGATAAGGTAATGTATCAACTAACACCGAGAGGACATCTCCCTTATCGTTTATACCACCACAGATGACACCTTGAGATAATTCAACCTGCTGTTTTATGGTAAACGTTGTTGGTTTAATAAGTTGTTCTGGGGAATTAAGTTCACAACCGGCGTTCCTTAATTGTTCCCGCGTTCTGTCTATCATACGGCTGGGACGTCCGGTTAAACAAATTGTAGGAACATCCCGCTCCTTAAGTGTACGTAACACGTGTACGGTTTGTTCTTCAACAGGAAAAACATCAATATGATCATGCACATGACCAAAGAGATCAAACATGAAATTTATTGCCTGGGAAGGCAGCATTCCTTGTTTTAATTTCTGTTGAACCATCCAATAAGCCCATGCATCACTACCAATTTCTTGCTCTGTATGAACAAGCGTATTATCAATATCAAAAATAACTAAAGAATCACGCCCCTTTATATGATCCAATACTGAATCTATTGAATGTATCTCCAAAATTGAACAAGCTGCTCCACGCCTGAAAGGATTTTTCATATAAAACTCTTTCTTTCTTTTTCAATAATATTCAAAACATCTTCAACATATAGTATCTATCATCATGATTCAAGTCTCTTAAATGCAACCAATTAACAGCGCACCGGTTTTATGATGGCCAAATAGACTTTTAAAATAAATAAATCATGTGTATAATAAACAACAATATCCATAAAACTATTTCATAGGTTATTGATGAATTTTCGTCACGTTTTTATTACAACTCCTTTATACCCGGTTTTTTGCTTCACAGTAGCACTCATAACAGGCATCTGGTGGCAAAGTACACATCATTCCTACTATTTTTACATGTGTATTACCACACTATCTATTGTTGTCATTTCTTTAAACAAACGGTTATATGCCTGCTCACCGATTTTTATTGCATTATATGGCGTCGCTTTTTTGTTGGGTAGCATTACGTATTCGCATGTAACAACCAGCCAGTCAGAGTTTTGTAACACTACACATAACAGAAAATACGATATAATCGTAAAAATCAATTCCATAACGCCCTCCTTAAAAACATACATGGGAAATTCTTGTGTCTGTAGTCTTGTATCTATGCGATCACAACAAGATCAATCTGTAAAATCTTTTCGTCATATACAACTCTTGGTATATATTCCATCAACCGAAAACATCCACATAGGAGATACTATTCTGGTCAAAGATGTATGTTTTAAAACACCTAAAAACATTCATTATCTCTCGTATCTTGCAAAAGAACATATAACAACGTCTGTTTCAGCTCTCAAATCTCATATTGAAATTATAAGTCATCCGAAATATTCAATATCACGCATGATTGCAGAATACATAAACAGCCTTGACGTTTCATTCCGTTCAACATTAACACGAGAAACGTATTATGCGTTTTCATCAATATTTTTAGGAGATCCTCTAGCAAAAAAGAAAGAAAGCTCACTTAAAAAGCAACTCAATTATTGGGGAATTATTCATTATATCGCACGATCAGGTCTTCATTTATTAATTTTTGTTTCAATTTGGATGTTTATTTTAAGTTGTATACCATTACCGTGGATCATACGTCAAATATGCATGCTTTTACTGGTGCTTTTATATAACCTTCTTTCTTGGCCAAGTATTCCATTCAGTAGGGCTCTTTATACCCTGATACTAATAAAAACAACCAGTATATTTAGCATAAAAACATATTACATACCAACGCTTGCTTGTGTAACATGTATTACACTTATATCAAGCCCTCTTGCTTTATTTTCATTGGACTTTCAATTAAGTTTCGGCATAACTTATGCACTTGCCTGGCTCAATGAAATACGGACACAAAGCTATCCTAAGTAATTAATTATTGCTTAGCTTTTATCAGAGCCTGTAATCTAATTGCAATGACTAAGACTTAAAAGGAGTAGGTATGTTAAAGCACATGAAAAAAATAATTACACTCTATAGTATTTTTCTTTTGATATTCTTTACGGTATTTTTTACGGAAACAAATAATGGATCTATACCAGAACGTGATGATCAATATTCTTCATTTATTGAAGATATGTATGATGAAAATATATCGCTAAACTCAATACCTATAACACGTATTCCAAAAATATCAGACTTTAAGCCTCAAGACAAAAAAAATTTCACCCTAGCTCTCTATATGGCTGCAGATAATGACCTTGCGCGTTATGCAATTCGTAATATACGTCAAATGTCCGCAATTGGATCAACAAATTCAATAAACATTGTTGCTCATCTCGATATAAAATCTAATAACAAAAAAATATGTTCACACTTTTACGTAGAAAAAGACAAAGTACTTGAATTCAATACAGGTAACAAGATGCTTGATAGCGGGAATCCGGAATCACTTATAAAATTCATGTCTTTTGTTATTGAAAACTTTCCAGCTGAACACTATATGCTCGTTTTCTGGGATCACGGAACCGGCATCGTTGATCCCATTGGAAACAAAAAAATGAGAGCAACTGATCTTTTTTTATATAATCCTGAAACACGAAAATTAGAACTTGATCGTTCTGTAGATTATCTAGATCTTATTTGCACACCCGGTAATGATCCAACAGGATACTTGCTGCTACGCGGTATCTGCTGGGATGACACAACGGGACATTATCTTACTAATCAAAAACTCTTGTACGCATTATCGATTATAAAACATGATGTAATGGGTGGTAAAAAAATTGATATTATAGGATTTGATGCATGTCTTATGTCAATGCTCGAGGTAGCTACAATTATTAAAGATTACGGTAACATCATGGTTAGCTCCCAAGAGGTAGAACTAGGAACAGGATGGAATTATCAAAGCATACTTGATCCATTTATACATGGATCTATAGATCCCGTAAGCTTTTCAAAGCACATTGTTAAAGCTTATGAAAGAACATATAGTCCTCATACAAACGATTACACATTATCTGCTATTAATTTAAATTACATAGAAGATTTAGAAAACAATATCAATACAATTGCCAATATTCTTGTATCATGTTTAGGAATACAAAAAAATAATAGCGTCAAAAAAGCAATTGCAACCAGCAAAAATCGTCGGTTGTGTACACATTTTGATACTCCTCAATACATCGATCTACACCATTTTTATCGAAACTTACAAACCAATATCCCTTTATTTATATGTAACAATGAGCAAGAAGGTAACAGATTAAAACACTTGCTTAATATTAAACTTGAAGAAGGCAAAAGCATTATAGAAAAACTTATCATTGAAAATGTCACAGGAAAAAATTTATCGCAAGCCAAAGGAATATCTATTTATTTTCCTGAGCAAAGAATTCATCCATCATATCCTAGAACAGAGTTTGCGTCACACAACGCTTGGGGAACACTTTTGGGAGAAGCTGTTCCTTTAACACGTTAACATAGGCAATCTTTTTCATTGGCTGTATATTAAATACATCTCAATTTAAATACCGCTAATTTTAGGATTTGCTTATGAACCAAAAAACATATAAACAAATGCTCTTAGAAAATTTATATGCGCCCTATACTCATTGCCAATCATGCCCCCTAGCAACACTCGGTAGAACCAATATAGTTTTTGGGCAAGGCAATCCTGACGCACACCTTATGATCATAGGTGAGGGCCCCGGAAGAGATGAAGACATTCAAGGGCTTCCTTTTGTAGGAAGATCAGGCCAACTTTTAAATAAAATTTTAGAGGCAGTTAATATTAATCGCTCAGAGATATTTATTACAAACATTGTTAAGTGCAGACCACCTAACAACCGTCAACCACTCCCAGATGAAATGAATATTTGTAAAAAATTACTCTTAGAAAATCAAATAAAGATTATTCGACCATCTATTATTTGCACGCTGGGTGCTACCGCAATTCAGGGGCTGCTTCAAAGACCAGTAAAAATAACACAATTGCGAGGTCAACAATTACGTTATAATGACATTCTCACCATTCCAACCTATCATCCTGCTTATATCTTAAGAAATCCAAAGGAATTATCAAAATTCGCTGACGATTTTGCACTCATAGCTGAAATAACTCAATCCTTGGACAGT
>Ga0265297_10010715_pt1 | contig 11432 bp, 18 predicted proteins | sample Munlanlwell13791_FD_192502 | JGI IMG/M metagenome (GOLD analysis project Ga0265297, IMG submission 192502) | Leachate microbial communities from a municipal landfill in Southern Ontario, Canada - Leachate well 137-91 | ecosystem: Engineered > Solid waste > Landfill > Unclassified | place...
CATAGAACCCGTATTCCCAGTTATTGAGATATCTATGATGTTGCACTGATATCACATGAGATGTTGGTACCATTTGACGATAGAACTTGGTAATCGTCCACACGTCTACTGGGTGAGGAATACACCAGACCTTCCTTTCAAGTTGTCTTTCCAACCGTCTACTACCATGTTCTTCAACATGGAATATAAAGTCTGTGCTCGAACTCATCTTCTCGAATGTAAAGTAGTCCATTGTAGAGAACATATCAATTGCATGATCTACGTTCATCACTATCTTGGTGTCGCTTTCACCAAGTACATCGCGAATTGCTGCAACGTAACTAGGATTTCCAGGCGTGTAGTTTACATGGATCACATCAAAGTGTTCCATGAATTCGCGAGTCAAGTTCGCAGAAAGTTCTCCTTCTCCACCAAATCTCTTGAATGCTGCCTGCCACGCGAACAGGCCGCTCATTGTGAGCGGCCATGTTGCTTGGTCTGCGTCTCGTGGCTTAGTTGGTTTCAGTACTTTTGGTAGTGCGGCCTTACCTGAGAACAAACAGTATTTTACTTGTTTCATTCATATCCCTCTTCCTAATGCCCACTGAATCCACCATTTCCACCTTTGTACTACTCGTTCACTACTGTAGTATCTTAGAATGAAGTCCTTTCCCAATGAAGTTCTCACTGGTAATTTGTGTTCTCTTTTTACTGGTTTCATTTCGTTTATTGCACTTTTTACTTCACCTATTAATGTCTTGTTTTCTCCTGTGTCTGTATTGTAGCTCTTCGCGAATATCTCTAGCTCAGGATGTATCGAGTATCCCCATGCTGAGTATGGTCCTACTGGTATTGATCCCATGTAGATAGCTTCCCAAGTGTTTAGCGAAGGGCACACGTCATCGCTTGGCGGGTCCAGTATTATATGCGCGCGAGCTTTGATCTTAATAGTGTCTTCCCATGATGTCTGTGTCACCGTCTCGAATCTTACTCCCAGTGATTCTATTTGTTCCTTTGCTTCTTTGATGAACTTCTCTTTTTTCTGGCTTACCGGGCAGCACACTGTTATTTCTTCGTTCTTCTCTATTTCTCTAGTCAGTTCATCTATCCTATCTACATCCACAATCAAGCTCTCGAACATTGCACTTGCCATCAAGTATGGTGTTATTGTTGGGTCCGGTGCTGGCGGCACTATTAATGTGTGCAATCTCAGTTGGTTTATCAGTTGCTCGCTTAGGTGGGTTCGTAGTGGCGTTCCCAGTCCATGTATGCACGAGTTCCTTGGGTTTACAAATCTCTGAAGAAATCCTTTTCCCATGTACTGATCCTGCATTATGAAGAAATCGGTGTTTTTTGCAAAGTCGATTACTTCGTAATCTTCTGTTACTCCTTCCACCATATCATGCGGATATCCCAGGTAACTTACTCCTCCCTGGAATGTTCTTGCTTTCCATCCAAGGCACTCCCTCATTGCTTTCATTAGTAAGTGTCCCTGTCCACCACTATCCGAGTTCGACGAGTACATTACCTGCATTAAATGTTCCACTCCCATCCATCTCGTTCAAGTTTCTCCACGAATGCTACTTGTTCTTCTGCTGAATAGATGCACATGTCAATTTCTCCCCATGCTATTCCTTGTCCCATCTTCACCAGTATTGTATTCGTGTAGTTACTTGGCCTTATTTTTTCGAATTCAGTTACTGCCTTTCTGATGTTTTTTTGTTCTGTTAACATCAGCGTTACTTTTTCTGGCGTCAATTCCGAAATAAGTTTTTTCACGTTTATCAACTCCCTCTGTTTCTATACGCGATCTTGATCATTCTCTTTACACATTCCAATGCTTCGTTTATCTCGTCATCTTTTAGTTCTCTCCCTGGTAGGATCACTAATAATCCTGATTCCAGCACATCCAAGTTCTGACCTGGTTCAATTCCTTCTGCTGCTACCCATTCTAGTGGTAGAGCAATTCTAACCGAACCTCCTGTTTTCACTGCATGTTTTTGGTGCAGTCTCATTGGTGTACTCATGATATCACTACGTTCATATCAGTCGTTTCTTGTATAAATACGTTATCGTTGTATCTACACAATGCTGAAATATCAATCGTGTTAGTGTACTCTTATGTCTAATGTTCTGCCGAGCAAAGTCAGGTATCCACCAGAATCTCTTATTGAGGCTCAGAATACTTTGTCTGTTGGTACTGGCGATACTCAGATTGCATCGTATCTCGTTGATCCATTTTATGCTACTCTTGAACATCTCCATGTTGATCCCGCTGGTCCTGCTGATGTCATGGTCGGTACTGATGGTTATGCCGAGAAGATGAAGATCCGAAATAATGCAATTTTCCCTGCTGGTAATGAATCTATCCGTTCATCCATCGTTGCTCAGAAGACCATTGAAATTCGTGCTCGCGCTACTACTGCTGCATTATCTAATTTCTATACCAGGTATAATCTCACTGTTCGCAGGCCTTACATCATTGATAAGATCATGAATGGTCTTGACCTCACTGCTGAAGAAGAAGATATCGCAGTTAATCTCCTTGGTGATAAGTCCAACCCAATCGATTTGTATGATAGAATAAACATTGGTGTTCTCCCAAGTTTGTCGTGTTTTAATTATCGTGACTTGCTCGGTGATGAAATTCTTACCACGTTCCAGAATCACATTTATCCAGTTACCAGGACCATTACACCAATTGCCAACTCCGATAAGACACATGGTGCCCCTAATGTAGTTGGTAATTTCTTGAATCCTCCTTATCAGCGAGAGGTTTGGGTTCTCCTTGGTGTTTGGCTCGATTGGCCTGTTCTTCCTGCTGCTGATGACAGTTTCCTTACTATTGACAGGGACGATGATTCTGATTACATGAAGCTTGATGTCACAGCTATGCCTCGTAATGAACTCGTTCGTTGTTATGTTCCATTCCTTGACGAGCTTCGCGTTTATCTTGAATCTGCAACTGGTTCTGGTGGTGTCGGTATTGGGGTCGGTTTCCTTTATGGATGTCGCCCAATGACTATAATCGATCATGAATTGTGGGATATTCCTTACCAGAGCCAGGTTGAGAGGAACGACGCACAGAAGACTATTGCTCAGTATGGCCTCAAGAACATGCTTAAAGCTGGTCTGGTGCCTTAGATGTCTACTCCCCACCCAACTGCCAAGGAAGAGGCCAGTACGCCTCTTCCTGGTCATATCTTCGTTCGGTATGGAACGTTCCCTGCCGCCGGAGAAGTCACGCTCAAAGTCGCCACAGACAAGCGTGATGGCCTTGATCAACCTGGCAGAGCTGGGGTCATTAGTAATGGCAGTAACTTAGAAGATATGACATTCCAGGTTTCTGCTGATGGTCACAAGTTTTCTGGTGGTATCGTCCTTTCCGCATTTGGTGCTGGGTTTCCTAATTTCTTCAGGTTTGAGTTCGATGATGGTGTTTTGATTCATACCATTAGGCTTACTGGTGTTTCGGGTGAGTCTTATGGCGTTGTTATATCCCCTGGTCGTTCTCCTGAAGGGTTTGTTCCATACATTATTCCACCTGTTGAAGAGCCTGGTCCGTTGCGTACTACTCAGCCCAGGGGTAAGTTATCGTGATCTCTCCACCTGGTCACATTTTTTCTCGTAGTGGCACTATTCCTTCATCTGGTGAGGTTACTCTTTATGTCGTTCGCGATAAGCGCGATGGCCTTGGTCGTCCTGGTCGATGTGGCATAATCAGGTACGGTGGATTCAAGGGTGGATTTCTCCGTGTTAATATCTCTCAAGATGGTCATACGTATTCGTCCGAGTACGTAATTCCTTCGTTTTTGTCTGGTTATCCTAATTTTATTCACATCAGACATGACGATGGTATCTTTATCAGTATCATTCGACTCACTGGAATTCCCGATGAACCATATCAGGTTGTCATTATGCCTGGTCGTGATCCGGAGGGCACATTGTGAGTCAGCGAATCGACTATAGTAAAAATCCATTCGTCATTAATCGATATCCATTCAAAGTAGGTGGTCCCAATGACTTGTATCAAGTTGATTTCGTTGATGATCGCAAGCAAGGTTTTGGTGTTCCTGCCAAGTCATTGGTAGTTAGCAACATCGGTGGTGGTATCGCCGGTGATTACTTGCATATTCAGTATGCTGAGAGGAAACAGTATTTCTCTCCTGAAGTGTCTTTGTACGAGGGCGAGAAACTTATTATCAAGCCTGATGATGGAGTAGTCATTTCGTATCTCATCTTATGGGGTGATAGTGCTAATCTTGCATTTACTCTCGTCGCTACTCCTGGCATATGGACATACAAAGAGCTTCTGGAAACAGGTCACCTCAAGGCAAAAGCTGGCGTGATTGATGATACTCTTGCACAGGTGGAATTATAAATGGTTGAATTGACATCGTCACCAGTTAGACACAAGATTGATGTTTATGTGCAAGAATGCCATGTTGAGGTATCTGATGTTATTGCGTCTCCGTCAGTTACTTCATTTACTCTCCCACTTGGTGTCATTCGTAATGTCAAGGTTGTGTTTCCTCGTGGTTGTAATCGACATATATCACTTCTTGTTAATCAGCATGGTTCTCAGTGGCTTCCTGCTGATCCTGGGTCGGTATTTGAAGAAGATCCCAGTGGCATTCCGCTTGATTTTAATGTGTATCATGATGTGTGGGATGGTCAACAAGATTTCGAAATAGTTGCATGGAATGATGCAATTGATGTTTATTGGGATCACACTATAACTGTGTATTTCACTATGGAGCTGTCGGAGGTTTTGTAAATGGTTAATGATCTACCTGATCAATATACGAAAGAGAATAATCCAGTTGATAACTGTGATTACAATATCACTGTACTAACTACGAATAATTCGTGGGCAAATAAAGCTTCTCAAGCTGTTACTTTGCCCGTTGGTATATTGCGTAGGGTGCAGATTGATTTTCCAAATGGGTGTAATAATCGCATCAATATTAATATTTATCATGGTGCCACTCAGATTATTCCAATTGATACTGGGGGTGGTGCTGGTACGTCGTACCACTCGTTCAATAATTATTTGCTTGATTTCAATACGTTTAGAGTCATTACTCCAACCACGACAGCATTTACTATTAACGGTTGGAATGATGGTGGTGCTAATTTGAATTGGAGTCATGTCATTTCGGTTACGTTCTATGTTGAACGGGTCACGGTGCCATAAATATGCCTATCAGTGACTTGCCCGACCAATATGCAAAGGGACAGAACCCTATGGAGGTGTACCACAAATCTGTCCCTGTCTCAGTCAGTCATTCTCCTGGTGTATCATGGTCATCACGATCTGCTGCAAATGCAAATAATTGGCGTAAGGTCTGCTATGGCAATGGGTTATTTGTTGCCATTGCCATGACTGGTGCTGGTAATCGAGTTATGACAAGTACTACTGGAATCACATGGACTGAGCGCACTAGTGCTGCTGATAATACTTGGCGTGATGTTTGTTATGGTAATGGTCTATTTGTTGCAGTTGCCAATACGGGTGTTGGTAACAGAGTCATGACAAGTCCAAATGGCATTGATTGGACTATTCGTACAAGTGCTGCTGATAATGAGTGGTATAGTGTTTGTTATGGCAATGGGTTGTTTGTTGCTGTTGCTGTTACTGGCGTTGGCAATCGAGTCATGACCAGTCCAAATGGTGTCGATTGGACTATCCAATCAAGTGCCGCTGATAATAATTGGTTTAGTGTTTGTTATGGCAATGGTTTATTTGTTTCAACTTCTACTTCTGGTGTTGGCAATAGGGTCATGACAAGTCCAAATGGCATTGATTGGACTATTCGTACAAGTGCTGCTGATAATAATTGGTACTGTGTTTGTTATGGCAATGGTTTATTTGTTGCTGTTTCTAATACTGGCGTTGGTAATCGAGTCATGACTAGCCCGGATGGAGTTACCTGGACTATTCGCGTAAGTGCTGCCGATAATTCATGGGTTGGTGTTTGTTATGGTGCTGGCGTTTATGTTGCAGTTGCCGTTACTGGTGTCACTAATCGTGTAATGACCAGTCCCGATGGAGTTACATGGACAATTCGTACCACTGTTGTTGATGACAATTGGTATGGCGTTTGTTTTGGTTATGGTACTTTTGTTTCAGTTGGTATTCTTGTTGCAGGCACTCAAGTTATGACATCTCATAGCAAGACTTCTACCATTGATCTTCCAGTTGGCATACTTCGCAAAGTATCAGTGTTCTTTCCTTCTGGTTGTAATTCGCTTACTCGTTCTTGTATATTTCACACGGTTAATCAATTGATTCCATTGGATTCTAGTCAACTCAACGAAACTTATATTATCGGTAATGATCATTGGTTCGAAGTTGATAACATGTTCGAGTTGATTCGTTCGTCTACTAGTAGATTCGTCATCCAGTCGTGGAACATTAATAACACTAACGTATCTTCTGACAAAACTAATTATGCACATACACTTGATGTTTATTTCACTGTTGAAAGGGTGAGCATACCATGAGTGATTTACCTGATCATTGCAAAAGCTCTGCGCCTGGTATAAGTGGCTCTGGTCGATCTGGACAAGTCATTACACCAACTGGATATTTGATTGTTCCTGTTCCATCTGGGTTTGTTGCCAGTTTTGACTATACTACATCTATCGAAGCTACTGATTTTAGTTTCCTTCGTTTTTCAGTTCAGCATGATGGCGTTGGTCCACAGCGTGTTAGTTTATATGTTGATGTTGACGGTGCACCCACGTATGTGTGTGTTGCTACTTTTCATTTTGAGAAATCTATTACCAAGGAATTTAATCTTGCTGGTGGTTGGTGTCCTACTAAAGTATATGGTTATCGTATCAACGTATGGAATAGCAATTACATTACTAGAGATGTTTCTCTTCATGCGTCTGTCGCGGAGACTCCAATATGACCCAGGATTTTTATCGTCGGATAGATGGATATAATTTTCCATTTGAAGTTCATTCAAATCAAAGTCTCGCTCGTAATGCTATACTTACTCAAGCAGCACCTGCTGGTCCTGGTCGTATCGAAGTTGGTAGATTATTCTTTGGTGATGTCGATCCGGTTACTCCTCATGGTAATGTTATCTCGTTAGTTGTTGATACCATCACTGTGTTCTCTGCATCCATTGGAAGTGCTTTTGGTTTACTCGATGTGTCCGTTCCCACTCCATGGTGCAGTCGTCAGACTGGTGCAACATATACTCAAATTCACTGGAAATTAAATTTTGATTACGAATCCAGTGCCAGTATTTCTATTCAAAATACTACCAGTCCTGATCCATGCAATTTTTATATTGGTTTTATTGGGAGAGTTGGTAGATGACACAAGATTTTCTTCGTCGTGTTGATGGATACAATTTTCCATTTTTTGCATATGACTTTGATGCATCACTTGCTCGTAATGCTGCAATTACCATTTCTGCTCCACCTGGTCCCGGTCGCATCGAAGCAGGATTTTTTGTTGTTGATGACGTTGACGTTGCTACTGCTCGCAATAACACTGTTGTAATTACTGTCGATGGTGTTGTAATATTCACTGGTGCATTATACAATTATCTTGGTATTGTTGAATCATTTGTAACTACTCCGTGGTGTAGTCGTTATACTAGTCCAACACTTAGTATATTTCATTGGCTTACTGATATTGATTACGAGTCTACTGCTGTTATTGAATTCTATAATTCTACTAGTCCAGATCCATCGTTGTTTCGTGCTGCTGTGTTCGGTAGGAGTGGTATGTGATGAATGATAACGATAAGTTCCTTGAATCTATTGATAGACGTTTGATGTTACTTGATAAAAAGATCGATGATTTGGTATCATCTAGTCACTGTGATTCGTATCGATTGCATTGTCAGCAGTCAAACGATTCTAAGTTTTCTGATTTGTATGATAAGTATAATTCGATTATATCTATATGTACCAGCATTGAGACTACTCAAAAACTTCAAAAACCTACTAATGTGAAAGAAGAACTTGTTTTAATGGCATGGAGTACGTTTGAAGGTTTGTTGCGTGGTAATCGATTTGCACAAATTATTGTTGTTGCATTATTACTCAATTCAGTTGATATATTTACCAATGTAGCTATTCAATTGTATCAGTGGGCAGTTGGTTATACTCGTTGACCAAAGGATTTATCTCGTTGCGCATCGTTTGTATTAATATGATTAGAGCATTCTCAAGGATGTTGCTCTTGATCATTTCAGTTTCGGCGGTGTTGTCTTTTTTAGCTGCCGGTTACAATATTGATCAGAGCTTTGTCGGTGAAGGGCAGTGGTACACCAGTACACAAATTGGGTCTACTGACATTGAAATGAGTGGAATTGGAGATATGTCGTATGCTTCGAAAGGTGAGAAAGTAACTGCTGGCTCTATTTCTAAAGTTGGGTTAGAATTTGATGGATCTCGTGGTGCTGTTAAAGTTGCTGCTTCACTCGGTCCTGAGCTTTGGTATGGATTTTCTGCTAAGAATTCTACTCATATTAGTTTTAGATCCACTATTGATGCTGCCAGTACAGAAGAGACACAGGATTCTAACATAGGCGATCTCTTGCTCTATAGCTCTTCAGTTCATGGTCAGATAAATGGATCGATTTCTGAGGTTATGTCAGATGGTACCTTTATGGGTCGTCCTATTGAGATATCTGATCTTGGTGGCATTGGCAATTTCACTATAAATAGCACGTTGTTCTTGAATGAATATGTTGGAGGCGAACGACAATGAGTAAGGCTCCTATAGATTTGGACCTCGAAGAAGAATATGGTGGCGTTTCTGATAGTCAGAATGCTTATGTTGATACCACTAATTATAGTGAGTGCGTTCCCTGGCTCAGTCCGGAAAAGTTGCTTGTTCTTGGTGGCACTATCACAGGATCACCGTTTCAGTGGCTTGACTTTTATGTCAAAGATAGTGCCGTGATCACTCCTGTCAGTGGCCTCGTTATTGATGCTCAGGTTGATGAGAAGATGTATGATATCTTCGTCAAGAACTTTGGTACTGGTTCAATGCTCTTCTCGCGAGCTGGTGGTCATGGTCGCATCACTCGCGCTGGTTGGAAAAAACTCATGGGCACGGATGCTCTGAAGGGTATGATCATGAAGACTTTGAACAAATCCATCTTAGGTGGTGGTGTTAAAGTCTGAGAGAGGAGAAGTGTGCAATAGCCAGGATAGAAGCCCAGCGCAGTGGCGCTGGGCTTATAACCAGTTCATTTTTTCCATTATGTAATATCCTACTCCTACTGTTATTCCAAATCCTATTAAGAATCCTAATATCGCCATTAATATTTATAGTTCAGTTGTTATTACCATCATTTCATCATCCCCCGCATCACTTTGTTGTGTCTTCGTACTGCTTCTATTGCTTCTTTCCTGAAGCTGTATTCGTATCCGCCGAAGTAATATTGTCCACGCGGCCAATGCTCGATATCTTTGGTTGATCTCATTTCATCACCATGATCTCTACCATATTCATCTACCAATTCACGCGTCTTGTATTGCTGTTATCTCTGATGTACGTATTACTAAGTTTTGTCCATATTTGCTTTTTCCGTTTATCCATTCTTTTGTTATGTCTGGTTTGTCGTTGCTATAAAATATCATATATCCTACATTGAAATGTATTATGTATTTTTTCATTCCGTTCGTCTCGCATATGATTTGATCATCGTTTCTTATGCATATTTGTGGCAATGCTAATTTTTCTCGTATTTTTCGTAAATCTAATATCATTTAATTGTCATCTCCTCGTTCGGAAACATTTCTTTGATTATTTCCATTCTTCTCTGGCTATGGTCCCTGTGCCATTTGTGACCATAATCCAGGAAATCTATTACAATTGCTTCGTGTTTTCCTTCTGATGCAGTTAGTACTCTACCCAATCGTTGTACATAACTTGTCCAGCTTCTTCCTCCCGCTGCATTTATTACCACATCCATCGTTGGTATGTTTACTCCTTCTCCCATTAGAGTTGACACTAGTCTCTTTATCTTTCCTGATTTGAAATCATTCAGTGTCTTTTCTCTTGTCTTCGTTGTATCTTTACCACTCACAAAAACTGATCCGGGTATTAGTTTTTGTAGTTGTTTTCCATGTGATATTCGTATCACATGAATATACACTTGTTTGTCGTTGTATTTTTCTACTATGGTTTCAATCATATCATTTCTATCTGGGTTATCTACAATTCCTTTCTTATATGCTTCTTCCCATGATTTGTATCCAGTTTTATCAGTTACTTTGCATTTGTAGAATATGAATCTTGGTTTCACCAATATTCCTCGCTCTATTAATTCTGATACACTTACTGGATGCACTATTTTTCCAATTGCTGCAATAAATTTCTTGTCATCCCCATCTTCTCGTCGTGGAGTTGCACTAAGTCCCATTCTATAGTAACTGTTTATTCTCATTGCTACGTAATAGAACATCGCGGAGCTGTAGTGATGAATCTCGTCCACGATAAGAAAATCGAAATAGAATTTTTCTCCTTTTTTTATTGCATTGTTTAAAGTTTGCACCATTGCTATTGTTATATTCTGTATATCTCTGGTCGATTCCTTGATTTCTCCTGCGTTCACACCAAGTTTTTCTTTTATTTCCTCTTTCCATTGTCTCAGTAGTTCTTCGTTGTGTACTATGATCAGTGTTGATACTCGTAGTTCTTGTATCAATTTTAATGAAATTAGTGTCTTTCCTCCTCGCGTAGGTATATGTAATATCACTCCTTGCCCATTCTTGAAGCACGTATGTGCTTCCAGTAGTGCTTCTTGTTGATGTTGCCATAATTCCGGTCCTTTCCAGTTAATGTCATTCGATAATTTTCTCGGTACTTTTTGTCCTGTTGTATAGGTTACTTCGTGACCTAATTCTGTTAGAATCTCGATTGCTTCTGATACCAACCCGGATGGAAAGAAGTATGATCCGGTTTTTTCGTGTTTCTTCAGCAAGTTCACTGTATAAGGTCCGTTTTCATAACTTTCCATTGTGTAGCTCATTGCGTTATCCAGTGAAGCTATCGCCACTGGCGATAGCTTCTGGTTGATCCACACATATGGTTGGTTTTTTGAACCTTTTAATTCTATCATCTCGGCCACACCATGTTTACTCGTTTTGCTTGTTCTATGTCTTCATCGTAGATATGTAAGCTTGTTGAGTAATCTGTTATTCTGTGTAGTTTGCATTCATTTGGTATGATCACTTCTCTATTTATCATGTCTGTAATTGCAATTATGTTTGCTTGCCATGCATTGTATAAGTCTCTGCTCCTCCATATTAGATGCATGTCAATTAAATCTTCTTTGTTCCATCGCAGTTGTATGATTTGAAGACATGGTGACGCAGGTGATTCTAGTCCATCTACATCTGGATACCATGTTGTTGCCAATGAATAATTTTGTGATTTTTGTTCCATTCGCTGTTCTCTTATCGCATCGTAT
>Ga0265297_10010716_pt1 | contig 11430 bp, 20 predicted proteins | sample Munlanlwell13791_FD_192502 | JGI IMG/M metagenome (GOLD analysis project Ga0265297, IMG submission 192502) | Leachate microbial communities from a municipal landfill in Southern Ontario, Canada - Leachate well 137-91 | ecosystem: Engineered > Solid waste > Landfill > Unclassified | place...
AAGCAAAGCGACTTGGGATTTAAAAGGTCGCTTTTTGATTTAATCACAAACATGGCATTTGACAATCAAGATTCTCAAGGGGATTTCCCCAGGAGAGAAATGGTTAAAGGAAATTGGACTTGCAGCGAATGCGGCAAAGAAATAACTGAGCTTCCGTTTGAACCGGCTCAGGACAGGCCGATCTACTGCAAAGATTGCTGGTCTAAAAAAAGAGGCCAGAAATTCAGCCGATAGCCGTTTCTAAAGCAAAACTCCTGTTCTAAAAGAGCAGGAGTTTTGTTTTAGAAATATCCCCTCGGCTTCAGTTTTGAATAAAGGCGGTTGAACCTTTCTTCGTCCAGATAAGATCCGTTCTCTACCCTGTTTTTGATCCCTTTCACAAGCAGATAAAATTTTGAAAGCTTTTGGAATTTCTTGTTTTTGGAGTATTTTCCCAATATCTTCCGGTCTTTGCCGTCCAGAGCTTTGAAAAAATCATCAATGGTAATTTTCGGCCTTATAAAACGAACTCTCTTTTCCAGGGATTCCAAGGCTATCTTTTCCGGATAAAAATATCCAAGAAAAAAAAGTATCGCCCTGGCTCTGTTCATGGCTTCCCATGAAGGATTCTTACTGTCGAGCACGGCCTGGTATTCCTGCCAAAGCCTTTCTATGCTTTTCGATATTTTCCCGACGTCAAGCAAATAGGTTTCTTTGAGCAAATTTTTCATTTTATCTTGTATGCGGTTTTCCTTTCAAGATCAAGCGCTATTTTTTCTCCTGTTTTAAATTCTTTGACGATCCCTTCCATTCCCATAAGAATGGGAATTCCGAATTCCCTGGCCACAATGGCAGCATGGCACAATTTATTGTCTTCTTCGATGGCAATGCCTTTTATTTTCCGGGCGGAAATGACCAGGTCGGGATGGGCTTCTTTTGCGATCAAAATCGTTCCCGGCTTTATCTTTGAATAATCCTTTCTTTTTTTTATAACCACTGCTCTTCCTTGCACCGTTTTTCCCATGTTTGTCGTTTTTTTCCTTTAAAAATACGCAAGGCGCCACAAGGGCGCCTTTCTGACTAGTTTCCGGGTTTTGGCTTTTCCGGCATCAAAATTGGGTTCCTTGAATGCTAAAAGGGAATGATTCCCTTTCCTGCTTTCGGATCCCATTTTTAAGAGGGGCTGCGGGAGACCGATCCCGCTGCAATATCCTCCATAAGATTGATGCTAGCGCGAAAAGCCGCATTGTCAACAGCCGGCGCCTAAGGCTGAAAAAGCTCTTCCGGAAGGAAACGGACTTCCTCAACCTCCGGAAACTGCTTTGCCGTAAGCTCTATCTGGAACCAAAGCACTCCTACTCTGCAGGATCCTCCGACCGTTTTGTTTTCAGAGTCGTTGAACTCAAGAGTCAAAATTCCGTCAGCCAAGGAAACAGATTCCAAAGAAAAACCGTCTAAGGGAAACTCCGTGTCAAATCCCCAATTTCTCTCTTCTTGCGTGAGATTGCCTTCCAAAAGCAGTTTTATAGTATCTTGGATCGGAGTGATGGTGACCGGGATTTCTCTTTGCAAAGGCATTACTCCCTGGCGGCTGCAAAGAATGTTCCCTTCCTGATCCTTGTCAGAATCCGGATTGTAATAATAAAGAAAAACCTGCCTCATTTCCTCTTCGTTGCTGAGAAAATCAATACTGCTTACTCTAACGATTCCTTCTTCTCTGAACCCTTTAACCTCGACCCTGTCTCCGGCATCGAACTCCATTCCAGAACAATCTGTTTCCTCGCCGTTGGAAAAACACGAAGATTTATCGGCGAAAGAAAGCTCCACACTCAGTCCGGGAGAGCCGGGCTCTTCATAAACAAGGTAGAATGTTCCGGGCTTCAAACCTGGGTTGTTAATGGCTATATTCCCTGTTTCAGAAAAATTATCTTCTAAAATCTCTTCTTTATTCGAAAAAAGAAAATAATAGGCCGAAAAAGCAACAAGAGCCAGAATTGTTACAAGTAAAATATTCTTTTTCATTTTTTTAATATTCTGCCCTTTAATTATTCCCTGAGTTTCGGGGAGTCGAACCACAGCCCTGACACTTTCATCTCCCCGCTAATCTCCTCAAAAATGATCAGCACGGAGACTTTTTCTTCTTCGTTATTGAAATCCGCCTTGTAATAAACATTGTAGTAAAGCCCCTCTTGCCCTGATTTCCAGAACTCCTTTGAAACGTATTCTCCTATTTCAGACCTGATCAGGTTCCTATTTTCCATGAAACCGCTTTCTGGCACGCTGCCCTTCATTGTTTCGCTGAAATTCTTTGAAAATTCAGAGTAGCTTCCACTGTTGAAAGACTGAAGGATTCCTTCCGCCACCGAGTCCGCGTACTGCAAGATCAAATCTGATTCAACGGGCTCCGGCGTTTTCTTATTGAACAAGAAAACGCCGGAAACAAGGCCCGAAAAAACCAAAAGTACGATTAAAGCATTTTTTTTCATCTAAAGGATTTCTACCTTCTGAAAAGATTCCTTATCCATCCGAGTATTCCTTTTGCTTTCGTTTCTCCGTCTGCCAATTGCTGAAGCCTTTCCTGCTCCTGCTCCATTTTTTGAATCTGCTCTTCCACCATAGCCTTGACTTCTTGATCGCATTCGCAGCTTTCTTTCAATTGAGAAAGCTCCTGTATCCTTTCTTTGTTTCTTTCCACTTCCTGAAGCACTTCTTCGGCCGCTTCATTCTCTCCTCCCAAGAAAAACCTGGTAAATGCGTTTCTTTGCTGGATTTTTTCTTCCGCCTTCACGGTAGCCTGGACGGAATTGTTGAATTCCCTGGCGATTTGGGAAACTTGAGGCCCGATTCCTTCAACCAGGTCTTCGGCCGCCAGCAACGCGTGGACCGCTTCCCTGACCTGATTCTGATTCTGATATACTTTCTGCTGAAGCTCCCCCATTTGCGCCATTTCCTGAATCATTTCCTGGTTTTTCTCCTGGACTATCTCTTTTACTTCGTTTATCGTCTGGCCTTTCCTTATTTCCTTAAGTTCAAAAAGCGAGTTCCCATTTTCCCCCGCACCCATTACTTCCTCACTGAACTGGGACTGTTCGCTGGTCTGCAGCTGCTGCTGATCCCCCTGGTTTTGAACTTCCTGCTGGACCTGGGCCTGCAGTCCCTGGCCGCTTCCCTGGTCTCCGTTGTCCCCGGAATTAGCGGCAACGACCGGAAAAGCGAAAATAACCGCAACTAAAGCCGGAATGATTATTTTTCTAATAGACATAATTGTTTGTTTTTTAATTAATTTTATGACCTTTATTATATTTTACAGCAAACATCAGAATCTTCAATGGCTTAGCTTAAAAACCGCCTTGTCTCCCGTCTTCAGCCCTATTTTGGAAGCAGTGCCGGATTTCAACTCCAAAACATAAAGAGCGTTTTTATCAGGAGCAACGCCCGGACAGGGATCTTCCTTACAAGGACGGGCGTCTTCTTTTATGAAAACGACCTCCTTGTTCTTATCCATCCAGATTATGTCCAAGGGAATCAAGGTGTTTTTCATCCAAAAGGAATGTTTCCCTTCTTCTTGAAAAATAAAAAGCATGCCGCTTTGGTCTCCCAAGCTTTCCCTGAACATAAGGCCCTTGCCTCTTTCTTCCCTGCTGGAAGCTATCTCCACTGAAAAGCATTTTTCCTTGAAGCAAACCTGATTTGGCGAAGATGAAAGATTTTGCATGATGATCATTGCCGCGGAAAGAAAAATAGCGGCGAATACTGCTTTTTTTGCCATGAAAAATTTATTCCAATTCCCCGCACATGACGTCAATGTCTTTTTTATCTGTCTGGTCCGGAACCCACTGCCCGTCAGATTCTTTATATCCCGCAAAGCCGGTTATGACGATACAGACGGTATTGTTTTTGAAATATCCTGAAAGTTCGGAGACCGTTCCGGCTGCCACGTTATGTGGGTCTTTCTGAAATCCTTCTTTTTCAAAGAATCCGGCTATTTCTCCGGTTTTTCCCTCTGAAACATCCGATAAACTGAACCATTCTCCAACAACGTTTTTTTCTTCATATCCATTTTCAGAAAGAGCAATCCAATTGAATTCAATCGGAAAAGCGTCTGAAAATTCAATTCCAGACGTTCTTTCCAAGCTTTTGAGAAAAGCGGAAAATTCCGTTTCTTTTTTAAAAGAAGAAAAAAACCAGATTCCAGCCGCAATTATGACAATAACGATAATGACAACCGCCGCCTTCTTCATACCTTGCATCGTTCTTTCCTGTAAACGGCGTAGGAATAAACGACGATGAAAACCGCAACGAAAAGCACGGGAATCAAAGAGAAAATCTGTGCATTTTCCGGAAAGAACATTCCCAGAAAAACTGCAGCTCCAGCGATTTTGAAAAGCTTTCCTCCCAGCTTATGGGTTTTTTCCCATACGATATCATTGCTCAAGGTCCAGGGAGTCTTTATCCCGATGAACCAATTCTTCTTGGCATTCTCAACCAGAACCCCGCAATAGTAAAAAAGAATTCCTAGGCCTGGGATCATCATTCTCCCCATGCTGAATTCATTCCCCATGTTCCAAAAAATCGACAGAAAGTGGACGTAAAGAAGAAAAGCCACGGCTAAAACCGCGAAGCGGTCAAAATGCTTCCTGAATTTCTCAATGTTCTCCTTTAAGGGGTCTATCTTGGGAATAAGGGAAAAAAGAAGAAGCATTCCTATCGCCGCTATGGGCATCAAAAAAACTCCCCAGAACTTATCCATATATCCGTCCACCTGGTTCCGGCTGTTCCAATGGGAAGCCATCTGATCTGGCATTTTGGGATAAAGGAATAATCCTGCAACAAAAGTGGATGCTATAAGTAAAATTATTATTATATTTTTTTTCATAATGCTAAGGCGAAACCTTTGGTCTTGCCTAAAATTTTATCGGAAGCCGCAGTTCGTCTTCGTATTCGGGCAGGCCGGAAGGATTGTCCTTTTTCAGGATTATTGTTCCTTTTCCATTTTCTGGAGCAGCAAATTCCAATTCGGCTTCAAAAGGGACGAAATCTTCGGTCATCCATTCATCTTTGGCCTGAGCGACGGTTTGAGCCAGAAGCTCTCCTTTTTCGTCCAAAAGACTGATCGGAAAGCTAGCTTCGAAAAACCAGAATCCCCTTGCTTCCCCTTGGACTATCAAGGGGCTGGATATTTCTTGATTCGGGCGAGGGACAGATACCTTTATCAAGTCTGCTTTTTCCAGCTCATTCCCTATGTCTTCGGTAAAATTCGTTCCGTCCGAGCTCTTGCACTGCCTGGGATAGGATTCCATTACCGGATATCCGGCTTTAACACATTCTTCGAAGCTGGCAATATCCGGCTCTGATTCTTTTTCAAAAATGAAAAAATAAACAGCTGCGACCGAAACAAGCAGTATTGCAACTGATATGATTATTTTTTTCATGCGCTTTCTCTTTTTATAATTCTCCAGTGGAAAAGGTACAAAGGCAGGCCTATGAGAATGAAGGCCAGGTTGTTTGAGGCTTCCCTGTGCTTCTGGGAGGCGACATAGTCGATTTTGGATTCCTCTTCCTGCCACCTATTATAATCCTCCAGCCATTGAGCTATTGATGCCCTTTCCTCCTCGCTCAATCCTTCCTCCTGCCCGTATTCTTCCATTTTAGACAAGGAAACCGGAAAGCCTGCATAATACCCGTATTCCTGCCTGATCCTGTCGGGATCTTCGGCTTTGGTGAAAATGAACGTTTTAAGCCCCATGTCAGCGAACTTGACCGACCCTATAGTCAGCAAAACAAGCCCTATTAAAGCGAAAAGATAGAGGTAAACCGTCCTGATCAAAGAATGTTTTTCCATTTTTTTTAAAAAATTAATTTTACGGCCTTTAAGAGCGAATTCTTATTATATTATACCAAAAATCCGAGGGAAAACCACTTTTAAGAAAAGCAAAAACCGGCCTTGCGGCCGGCTCTTGTTTTGAATGTCCAGGTTACTCGTTCCTGAAACCGCCTCTCGGACGAGGCTCTAAAGGACGAGCTTCGTTTACGGTGACTTTTCTTCCGTCAATCTCTTTGCCGTTGAACATCTCAGTCGCTTTTGCGGCTTCATCGTCGTTAGACATTTCGACGAAACCGAATCCTTTCGAGCGTCCGGAGAATTTGTCGGTGATAATCACCGCCGATTCAACTGCTCCGGCTTCAGAAAAGATTTCTTTTAAGGTTGCGTCGGTGGTGTCGTAGGACAATCCGCCAACGAATAGTTTTTTTGCCATGATGTTTTCTTTACATAATTAGCGTTAGTAAGCCGACCTATCTTATATTTTCCCTTCTAGTTGACATAAAAACTTATGTAAAGAAAGAGAAACAAGAAACTTACTGCTAAGATGATACACTATTGGCGGAAAAAGTCAAGCCCTCAAAGGGAAAACAGGTCTTTTATAGGAACTCCCAGCTTGTCTGCCAAATTCAAAGCCAACCTCAATGAAGGGTTGTATTTCCCCTGTTCAAGGAAGACTATCGTCTCCCTCCTCACTTTAACCAAGCCGGCGAGCTCTTCCTGGGTGAGCCCCTTCTTGATCCTGAACTCCTTTAAATTGGACTTAATCCTGCTCCCCTTTCCTGGCATATATTTTAAATAAAACCACGTAAAGCATTATCAAAAAAAGAGCCGAATACAGCAAAACGTTTCCGGCAAGTTCAAACGACGGATTTTCTTCCTTTGAAGCGAAAAGAATCATGCCGGAAATAACGGCGGCAAAAGAATAAATCATGAACGCAAGGTACGAGGCTTTCCCTGCGATCTTATAATCCCGTTCGTCGGCCACCACTTCTTTCACCCTTCTCCTCAAAGCCAGAAGAATAATGAAAGATCCGATAAGGCAGACTACGGGCAGCTGCCAGTTTCCCATGCTGACGGAAGCTCCGACTATAGACCCTAAAGCGACGGCGATTACTATTTTACACGCGAGAAATCTTTTTTTGGTCATATAATTATGTTATATTTTTCTAACTATCTTAATGTTATATAAATCAAACATCATTGTCAAGAACTGGAAACAAAAGGAGGTCGCCGGCTTTGAGCCTAAACGACCTCTGAATTTCCGGATGGAGGTTAAGAAGACCTTCCCTTCACCTGATAGATGAGATTGCCGCATATCTTGCAGCGAATCTCCAGCATCACAGGATGGTCGCAGCTGAAAGTAGAGCGTTTGATGTCGATCATCTCTTCTTTCACCCATCCGCACGAGTCAGGCTCTTTTCCCAAAGGCGGCATGCCGGGAAGATTATAGCGGAAGTCGCAGCAGAAATAGGCGATTTCCGGCCTGCCCCTGCCGAAAGACGCAATTGCCTTCCTCTCCCCGTCTTTCTCGTCCTGGATGCACTCTATGAAAGGAGCCCCGCTCTTGGACCTCAAATCCTTGAGGTCTGAGGCGATGATTCCCTTCTTCCTGAGTTTCTCTCTTATGGCAGGAATCTGCTCCCTTCTGGCCTGCTTCTCTGCCGCCGAGATAAAAGCGACTCCCACATCCAATTCAGAAAAATCATATCCCATTCTGCACCTCCTTCAATCGCCTGAACCCCAGCGGTTTCTGCTTTTCCCCTTTCTTGCCGCGCTCAATCCTTTCCCTTCCGCACAAACCGCAGAAAAAAGCTTCCTTGGTTCCGGGAACGGAAAATCCCCGATAATAGTGGGAACACCCCTTTTTGCCGCAGTCGCCGCAGATTTCGTCAGGAAATTCTCCCGATACCATAGTTTCGTACATTCTTTCCTCCTCTCCGCGTGCTATATGAAGCTAAACATATTTAAGAATAAAGTCAAGGAAAAGGAAAAACCGCCCGATCGGGCGGTTTTTCCAGAATTAATAACAGCCAGGATAAAAAATCCCTTCTTCCGATTCAGGAATGAGTTCAAGCTCCTCAATGGGAACCTGAGGAGTCGGAAGCTCGTATTTCACTTCCTTGTTGACGGGAATCTCATTATTCGGCATTTCCAAAGGAACGAGGTTCTCGATCCAGTCTCCAAATCCCTTCCAGGAAACTCCGCCTGAATCGAGCGCTTTTTCATAGGCGCTCCACCAAATCAATCTCGTTCCTCCGAGATAAGCGTGGGAAACGACTATCATATTATCCGGGGATTTGGCGATGCAATCCTGTAAAACTCCGTCAAAATCTTCAGCTGACGCCCCTCTCGCCCACAAGCTGTAGTCGCACAAAGAGCCGGATCCCATCTCTTCAAAAGGAATATTGGAGACGGAAATAATCTTCACGCCGTACTCTTCAGGAGAATAAACCACGGCTTTTTCTCCGGCCGTTCCCCTGGCCAGGATATACTCTACCCCCAGATTATCGGCGGCCTTCAAAGTATTTTCGTCGTAAGCGAAATACCTGCTGCCGAAAACCCTCATTTTTTTCCCGGTTATTCCTTCAACGAAAGTCTTCGCTTCTTCCATAAACTGGTGCTGCTGCTCGTAAGGCATGTCCCAGAACGGAGCTTCGTCGTACCCTCCGGCGATTTCGTACCCTTTATCTGCCATCCTTGAGAAGACTTCAGGATACCCTTCTAAAACATTGCCCTGAACCTTCACTAGAGCCGTAAGGTCTCTCTTGTCCAATTCTTTTTCCCAATGCAGAATGCCGTCAATATCTTCAAACTCTATTAGCATGATCAGGCCGTTTATTCCTTTCTCTGGCGTTTCTGCATCAAAAACGGCAAGCTCATATGCTACTGCGGACAAAAAAACGATTAAACCGAGAACGATAAAGATGCTTTTCTTCATGCTTTTTTTATTTTAATAGCTTTTCCTTTTATTAAAGCTTCCGTCGTTTTTTTATAGGCGGAAGAAAGAATCCTCTGGAAGGTGCTTTGGGAAGTATTCATCAGTTTGGCGCACTCCTCCTGGTCAAGATCTTTCATGTTTTTCAGTCTCAGAGCTTCCGCTTCCTCGGCGGTAAGTTCGATCACCTCTAAAAACCTTAAAGGGACCCCCTGGGGCTTGAAATACGTTATGTCCGGATTGAATCTTATTCTCCTGCAAAGCCTTGGCCTTGGCATATTACTCTCTTTTTAGGTTAATATTGCAGTTCGGGCACTTCAAATTTGAGCAGGGAGTCCCTCGCTGATGAACGGTTTTGTATCCGCATTTTTCGCAAACGCAATATCCGCTGGGCCCTTTTCCGGACGATCCTTCCACTTCGCTCTTAAACTTCCCTCTTCTCTGCCAGCCGAAGCTGCGGCCGAAGCCGGGCTTGTAAAATCCCGTTTCTATCTCATGACTGGAAATTTGGATGCCCACGTATTCAAGCTCCTCTATCTTTTCTGTCATTTCTTTCCTGAGATTATTGGAAATTTTTGACGCTTCTTCCACGCTCAAATCTTTAGGCAGGACTATTTCCAAGTTGGCGATTGCAGCAGAGCCTTTTTTCTGCGTTTTCAAAGAAACGATCTCGATATTTTCTGATTGAGCGATCGTCTCTATCTTCTTTTCAACTTTATCTCCGGCTGAAACGTCAAGCAAAGAGTCAATCGCCTCTTTCCCAAGAGAAAAAGATTCCTTAATGATGTACAGGCCGACTAAAAAAGCCAGGATCGAATCGATATAAACCCAATGCTTCGTGAAAAGCAGGCCCATCATGACAGCCAAGGAAGCGGAAACATCAACTCTCGAATGGATTCCGTCTGAAAGCAGGGCGACTGAGTTCTCTTTCTTCCCGTATTTCATCTTAAGCCTGGCCATGATTTCATTGACTGCCGCCGAAGCCATCATCACCCCCAAAGCAAGATACCCTATATCCACGGAAGAAGGATTCATAAATTCCTGAATCGCCTCATAGACAATGAATCCTCCTGTCAAAAAAAGAATCACTGTTATTAATAATCCGGCAAAAACTTCGAACTTATAATAGCCGTAAGGATGCTTTTTATCCACCGGTTTTTTGGCTATTTTGATTCCGACAAAGCTTATCGCCGAAGACAAGATATCCATTCCTGAATGGAGTCCTTCAGCGAAAATAGCGCTGGAATTGGCTAAAAGCCCGACGGTGATTTTCCCCCCGGCCAAAAATAAGTTGGCTAATATTGAAATTTGGGCTATTTTTTCCTTCATTTTGCCGTTTATCTTACGGCTATTTTCATAATCAGATTTTTTAGTTTATTTCTTTCCCTTCAACTGGTTTAACCTGTTTTTGACGGCTTCCAATTCTTCTTCCAGGGCTCCTGCTTCTTCTGAAAGCATTTCCGCCTCTTCTTTTTCAGAAGGAACGGAAGCAGGATAATAACCCCAAAATCTCCTCCAGCCTAAGCCTCGGCCAGCGCCTCTTCTTCCGTAAGCCATCCCTCCTCCGCAAGTGCCCATTCCCCTTCCGGTTCCGGGACCTTGTCCCATAGGACCTGCTCCATTGAATCTTGGCATGTTTTTATAATTTTAATTTTAAGAAAGCGACCTTTGTTAATCATCTGCATTTTGAATATACACCCATAATAATTATCCGTCAAGGGAAAAAGAAAAAGTCCGCCGTGAGGCGGACCAGCTGAGACAAAGATCAAACGGACAATATTCACGAAGCCAAAGGGATGTTCCACGGATGATACGGACAAGAACTGCAATCTATTAGAGGAGCGTTTCCCCCGGCAACGCATTCTCTTTCCCCTCTTTTGCGAGGGCATACGACTCCGGCTATTCTTGCATATTCGCATTCCTCCATTTCCTCAAAAGAAGGTATATGTCTTGTCACCACGCCGTCTTCCGTGTTCGCCTGCGGAAAAACGACTATTTCTCCTGCTTCCATTTTCTGTCACCTCCTTAGTTGGATTCCGAAGCTGTTAGTATATCTTACCATCCGACTATGCTTACGGTCAATTTTTAAAAGAAGTAAAAATTTATTTTTAAACGAAAAAATCAGAGCGCCGAATCGTCTTCAACGCCCTGAATCTTTGTTGTTATGCCGTTTTCGTCTTGATACATCAGCAGGCCAGCCAGCCTCCATCAACCACCACTGTTGAACCTGTCATATAAGAAGCATCGTCTGAAGCCAAAAACAGCACAAGGTTGGATACTTCTTCCGGCTTCCCGAATCGCCTCATCGGAACGCGGGACAGGGTTGCCTCCGTTGTTTTAGGATCTTGCTTCAAGGGGTCAACCATGGGAGTTTCGATAGCTCCCGGAGAAACCGCATTGACCCGGATATTGTAGGGAGCCAGCTCCAGAGCCATGGCCTCTGTCATGGCGACGATTCCTCCTTTGGAAGCGCAGTAATGGGCCAAATTAGGGAATCCCACCCCGACCTGTCCCATGGCAACGGAAGCTATATTCACTATCGCTCCCGACTTCTGCTTTGCCATTTCCTTTGCAGCCGCCTGGGCGCAAAGGAAATATCCCTTCAGGTTTATATCAATGGTTCTGGACCAGTCTTCTTCCGTTATCTCAAGAAACGGGAAAAACTGGGCGATTCCGGCGTTGTTAACCAGGA
>Ga0265297_10010717_pt1 | contig 11430 bp, 13 predicted proteins | sample Munlanlwell13791_FD_192502 | JGI IMG/M metagenome (GOLD analysis project Ga0265297, IMG submission 192502) | Leachate microbial communities from a municipal landfill in Southern Ontario, Canada - Leachate well 137-91 | ecosystem: Engineered > Solid waste > Landfill > Unclassified | place...
CTGGATCTAATTTATTCCAATCTTCTTCTGTCATTCGATATTGTTGAGCGACTGTTTCTTTTGGCTCTTCAATCTTTTCTCCTTCTTTTTGAAAAACATCAAATGCTACCAAAAGTCCTACCACAGCGATAATGGCTAAAACAATAATTATTAATGTTAAATTCTTTTTTTCCATTTTATTTTACCTTTAAATTATTAATTTCTAATTTTAAGTTATTGATGTCAATTTGTTGTAATTCAATTATTTTCTGTTGCTCTTTGATTGCTTCTACTAAGGGAGCAATTAGGCCAACTCCATCAATTGATAAATATCCATCATCACCTTCTTTAACTAATTCAGGGAAAACCTTTTGAAGATCTTGAGCAGAAAAACCAAGCTTGTCTTCCTTTGTGCTTTTAAGATTATACTTAATGCCTTCTAGTTTTAGTATTTTTGATAAACTATTTTCAATTGGCAAAACATTCTCTTTTAATCGAATATCTGATGTATAGTAATATGCTGATGCAGAAATATTTCCGTTAACATGGAGTTTCTCAGCAGGATTATTTGTCCCTATGCCGACTCTGTTTAATGAAGTATCTATACAAACACTACTAGCGCTACATTCCATCTCTGCCCATCTGTGTCCCGGATTAGGAACACCAACTGTCGCGGCAAAAGCAAAGTAATAGGAAGTAAAGAGGATTGTTAAAAAGAATAACGAGACAATTAAATAGCTTTTTTTATTCATGTTTTAAAATTAATACTTTATTATTTTAATTTTATCTTATTCATTTTTTTTGTCAACTATTTTTTATCAATTAAAAATAAAAAGAAAAGCCACCCGCATAGGTGGCTCATCTCTATCTTTAATATTTTACTTAACAGCGTCTTTCAATCCTTTTCCGGCCTTAAACTTTGGTGTCTTCATTGCCGGAATTTTAATTTTCTCTCCTGTTTTAGGATTTCTTCCCTCTCTTGCCGCCCTTGTGCTAACTTTGAATGTTCCAAAACCAGTTAGAGTAACATCTTCTCCTTTAGATAATGCTTTTGTTATTTCTCCAAGGACTGTAGCTAATGCCTCTGAAGCATCTTTTTTTGTAATAGCTGTTTTCTTAACTATTGCTTCAACAATGTCATCTTTTGTCATATTAGTATATGTTTATTATACAATTTGTTTCGACCTTTATTTAGCATACTCTATTACTCTTGATTCTCTTATTAGCACAACCTTTATCTCCCCTGGATATTTTAATTCATCTTGAACTTTTTGGGCTATCTGTCGTGCCAACTTGTGCGCCGTTAAATCATCTACCTCTTTTGGCTTTACAAAGATTCTTAATTCTCTTCCTCCTTGTATTGCAAATGACTTTTCTACACCACTAAAGGAATTAGCAATATCTTCTAAATCCTCTAATCGCTTTAGGTAATTTTCAATACTATCTTTTCTTGCCCCTGGTCTCGCCCCTGATATTTGGTCAGCCGCTTGAACAACCATTGCTTCTAAGCTTTCGTAGGGATATTCCTCATGATGTGATTTTACTGCTGAAATTATTGTCTTGTCAATGTTAAATTTCTCTAAAATCTTACCTCCGATATCAGTATGAGACCCTTCTATCTTGTAGTCAAGAGCTTTTCCAATGTCATGCAATAGACCAGCTTTTTTAGCAAGAGTAGCATTTAGACCAATTTCTGAAGCAATTGCACTTGATAAATGAGCTACTTCTAAGGAATGACTCAATACATTTTGACCATAGCTTGTTCTGTATTGAAGTCGCCCTAACAAATGAACTAATTTCTCCGGTAAGTCTAATACTCCGACTTCATATACTGCGGCCTCCCCTGCTTCTTTTATTTTCTTATTTATCTCTTCTTCCGCTTTTTCAATCTCTTGTTCAATCCTTGCTGGTTGAATCCGACCATCTCTTAAAAGTTTTTCTAGTGTAATTTTAGCAATCTCTCTTCTTATCGGATTAAAGCTTGAAATAATTACCATGCCGGGAGTTTCGTCAACAATTAGCTCAACTCCTGCTGCTTTTTCAAATGCCCTAATGTTTCTTCCTTCTTTTCCAATAATTCTTCCCTTAATCTCTTCTGTTGGCAGGACTACAGAAGATGTCATAATCTCAGTCGCTTGAGATAATGCATAGCTTTGTACTGCTGAGGCAATAATTCCCTTTGCTTTTTTCTCATACTGCTCAATACCTTTTTCTTCAAGTTTCCTTATTCTCTCTAAAATCTCTGCACAATATTCCTTTTCGGTTCTTTCTAATAATTCTTCTTTAGCTTGTTGTCTACTCAGCCCGGCTATTTTTTCTAATTTAGTAATAATTTCTGCTCTTTTCTCTTCTATTTCAGTTTTTATTTCTTTCAATTTTTCTATTCTCTCATTTGCTTCTTTCTCCAAAGCCGTTACTTCTTTTTGCTTATCCTCTATTTCTTCTTCTCTTTTGAAGAGACGATTTTCTGCCTTTATCACTATCTTTTGTCTTTCTTCTAACTCTTTGAAAGATTTCTTTTCTATCTCTTCTGCTTTTTGCTTTGCCTTAGCTATCATTTCTTCTGCGGCCTGTTTTGTTTGAGCTATTTTTTTACTAAGTTCTGCCTCAATCGTTCCGGCACGCTTTCTTGCAATAGATTGTCGGATATAGTATCCAACCACTCCACCTAATAATAGCGCTATTACCGTTATTATTATGATCGTTTGTGTTTCCATATTTTTAATATGAAAATTTGGCACAAAAATAATCGTGTGATTCTTTATCAATATTCTAATTTCAAGGTTCTTGATTTTTTATCTAAGATTATATTACCAAAAATTCAATGTTAATCTTTACGTTGTCTATTATAACAAAAAACCCTTGCAGTAGCAAGGGCGTAGTTATTAAAATGGCGAGACATCTTTCCATATAGGATTAAAGCCCCCCACGTCAAGCATTTCTGTTTTTTCACAATAATAACCAGCGCTATCTGTTACCCTGAGTTTTATTGTAGGCGTGCTACCATATGTATTAAAGACAACTACAGGATTAAAATCAGAAGATGTTTCAGGAGTTGCTTCTGTAAATGTCCATGAATATATGGGAGAACTGGCATTATATGTTTGTGAAACAACACCATCTTTCTGTGCTTCAAAGTTTACCGACCGACCAGCTAATATTCTATTCGGCTCATGAGAGTATATGACTAATGGAGATCCGTGAGTTCTAGATCTTAAATCAATTGTGCTTGAAATCCAATTTGATTGTCTTCCCTCATTATTTTCTGCTTTTACTCTCCAGTAATAAAGAGTTGACCAATCTAATTTTTCATCATTCCATGAAGAACCTTCTAAATTAACAACGTATGAAGTAGATGCGCTATATACTGTAATACTAAAAACATTGCTATCAAAGTTGCTATTTGGTGATATTTCAATCGTATAGCTATATTGTGGTGACTCACTAAAATAACTCCAGCTTAAAATTACTGACAGACCATCGTTAACTAATGGGAATGATCCATGACTACAATAATTAATACTTGTTTGAGGGTTGCTAAGTATTACTGGAGAACTATATTGAACTTTGTAATTACTAACTCCACATTCTGAATTATTGGAACAATTAAAGCTTATCCATCCTAAATTATCACTCCAGGCATAATTAATCATCTCTCCGTTGTTGTTTTTAACGCCATAATCAGTTCCACCAATCACTATTGGACCCAATTGAATCCACCCATTTGCATCAGAAATATATCTTGCCCAACCAACAAGCCTGTCTGTGCTTGAGTCAAGACGTGCATTACATGATCCACTAGGACACCCTGTCAAATCAGCAGGATTAAAACTAATCCAACCAACACTGTCTGCCCAGGCATAACCAGTAAGAAGACCCGTAGCATCAATACTGGTACCATAATAGAAGCTTATCCAGCCATAATAAGGAGACCAGGCATAACCATTAAAGTTGGTGTCCTCAATAATTTCAATAGGTTCGCCGGGTATTTCTGGAAGAGTATATTGAACTTTGTAATTACTAACTCCACATTCTGAATTATTAGAACAATTAAAGCTTATCCATCCTAAATTATCACTCCAGGCATAATTAATCATCTCTCCGTTGTTGTTTTTAACGCCATAATCAGTTCCACCAATCACTATTGGACCCAATTGAATCCACCCATTTGCATCAGAAATATATCTTGCCCAACCAACAAGCCTGTCTGTGCTTGAGTCAAGACGTGCATTACATGATCCACTAGGACACCCTGTCAAATCAGCAGGATTAAAACTAATCCAACCAACACTGTCTGCCCAGGCATAACCAGTAAGAAGACCCGTAGCATCAATACTGGTACCATAATAGAAGCTTATCCAGCCATAATAAGGAGACCAGGCATAACCAGTAAGATTACTCTCATCAGCTGAAATTTTTTCATCAGAAATAAAAAAACTACCAACTAATAAAAATAGGAGTAAAAGAAAAAACACTGTTATTTTTTTACTCATCAACATTATTAATTGTTCATTAATATCTCTATTTTCTCCTTCAAATCATCAATTTCTTTCTGTTGCTCTTTGATTGCTTCTACTAAGGGAGCAATTAGGCCAACTCCATCAATTGATAAATATCCATCGTCACCCTCTTTAACTAATTCAGGGAAAACCTTTTGAAGATCTTGAGCAGAAAAACCAAGCTTGTCTTCCTTTGTGCTTTTAAGATTATACTTAATGCCTTCTAGTTTTAGTATTTTTGATAAACTATTTTCAATTGGCAAAATATTCTCTTTTAATCGAATATCCGATGTATAGTAATATGCTAACGCAGAAACATTTCCATTTACTTCCAGCTTATTTGTCAAAGATGGAGATGCAGTCCCAATTCCAACATTTCCATATTGAACAATTAGTCCTGTTGTTATAGCTGAATTAGCCCCTAAAACAAGTGCACCCAATTTTGACTGAGCAGTAACACTTTCATTCAAGGGCTTAGGAACATTACCAGTTGGTGGTGCTCCGGTTGGACCAGTCCAAGCGAAAGCAATACATCCAAGAGTTAAACTCATTATTGCTACCCCCACTATTAGGGCTATTGATTTTGTTTTTATCATAATAATTTAATTATTTATTATTTTATGGTGTAAGATTTCTTAATAATTCCTCGAGATCATCTTGCTCTTTTGGAGTCAATGGCTCAACATCTTCGGGGGTTAATCTATTAGTAAGCTCATCTAATTGTCTTTGTTCTTCTTCTGTCAATGGCTCAACATCTTCGGGGGTTAATCTATCAAGAAACTCTTCTTCTGTTTCTTCTATTGGAGGATTTTCTATTTCTTCTATTCCTTTTTGCTTGTTTTCTAAAAATAAAAGGATTAAAAACAAAACTAATAGAACTATGATAAAAATGATGAGTATATTTTTTTTGTTTATTTCCATACGCAATCAACATTAATTATATTAACTTTATCTTTTCCAATAAAAACAGGAAACGCTTCGCACTCTTCGTTTTGAGCAGCTGAAATAATATCACTTACTGCGTCTGCATAGCCACTATTGTAACTAAAATCAATCATAGAGCTGACATATGAATCAAAAAAATTCTTAGCAGTGTAAATTGTAAAAGCAACAACGATAATTATTAAGACAGTAATCAATATTTTTTGTTTGTCCATGTAATAATTTTATCCTTTTAATTTTTGTCTGTCAATTAAAACTTTTTTGTATTAATCACTTCGTCAATCACTCCGTATTCTTTTGCCTCTTCGGCTGACAAATAAAAGTCCCTATCAGTGTCTTTTGATATCTTAGCTAAAGATTGACCAGTATGTTTAGATAATATCTTATTCATTTCTTCTTTAATCCTGATAATCTGCTTAGCTGTAATTTCAATTTCAGATGCCTGCCCTCTTGCTCCACCCATTACTTGATGAAGTAATATTTCTGTATTGGGCAATGCATATCTTTTTCCTTTTGCTCCGGCGGCCAAAATCATTGCTCCCATTGAAGCAGACAATCCAATACTTACCGTTGAAACATCTGGTTTGATATATTGCATGGTATCATATATCGCTAGACCAGCGGTTACTGAGCCACCGGGACTATTGATATATAATTGGATATCCTTTTTAGGATCTTTCGATGCTAAATACAAAAGTTGAGCAACTATTGAATTTGCCATCGCATCATTAAATTGACCAGTTAAAAAAACGATTCTTTCTTTAAGGAGTTTAGAGTATATATCATATGCTCTTTCTCCTGATTGTGATTTTTCAATTACTGTTGGTATTAACATTTTTTTATTTATTAGCATCCTAACAAATTAAATGCCTTCTCTCTCTTGAGCTCGTCTTCTATATATAGTCGAACTTGTGCCTCATCCATTGTTTTTTTAATTTCTTCTTTGTTAGGATATTGATTAAGCATTTCTTCTATCTTTTGACTAATTTCTTCTTCGGTTACTTCTATTTTCTCATCTTTTACGATTTGATGCAAGACCAAGAATCCTTTTACTTTTTCTTTGGCTATTTCTTCTAACTCTTTTGTAATTTCTTCTTCTGTTTTTTTGACTTGCTTTAAGTATTCTTCAAAATTAATTTTTAACTCAGACAAACATCTTTCTTTAATATTATTGAGCATAAAGTCCTGTTCTCTTTTAATTAGTGTTTTGGGAATCTCTATTTCTGTTTTCTCTATTAATTTCTTGATTGACTCTTCTCTTGCTCTTTGTATCTCTGCCACTTCTTTGTCTTTTTTAATACCCTCTTTAATATCTTTTTTTAATTCCTCTACTGTATTAAAACCAAGACCCTTGACCCATTCATCATTAACTTCGGGAATCTCCACTTTTTTAACTGAATCAACTTTTACAGATATTTTTATCTTCTTATCTTTGTTTTCTTGAGGATGGCGTGTTTCAAACTCACTCATCTCTTCTCTTTTCATTCCCCGCAAAGTATCTTCAAGTCCTTCAATGTAGTGGCCTTTGCCTAACACAATTCTATCTTTTTTCTCGGGATCATTTTCAATATCTAAACAAGAAAATGTAAACTCTACCAAGTCACCATCTTCTGCCCCAGATATTTTTTCTGAATACTTTGCTCTTGATTGTTGTATCCATTTAATAGTATCTTCTATTTCTTGATCAGTCACTTCAACCTCTTTTTTCTCAACTTTAGCTGAATCTAATTTAGGTAATTTAATTTCAGGAAGTATTTCAAACTCAGCTGTGAAGATAAGAGGGTTATCTTTCGCTATTTTAATAATTTCTACTTGTGGTTGAGATATTGCTTCCTCTTTGCTTTCTGCTAAAAACCTTGCCCATGATTCTCTTATTGCAATTTCTGCCGCCTCAGACAAAACCCCTTCTTTTGTAACCCGACTTTCAACCATATTCTCTGGAACTTTGCCCTTTCTAAAACCAGGAATTTCTGCATCAGCTGATATTTTTTTAAGTGTTTGGGAATAGTAATTATTAAAGTCCTCAGCAGAAACTTCAATCTCTACTTTCTTTTTAGTCGCTCCTGCTTCTTTGATTTCGTATTTCATAATTAATTTTCTTCTTTATTTTCTTCAACAACCTCGTCTTCATCAATATCAAGTTCATCTTCTTCTACTTGTTTCTCTCCCTCTTTTTTAATGTCTAATCTCCAACCAGTTAATTTAGCGGCTAATCGAACATTTTGACCATCTTTGCCTATCGCTAAGGATAATTGGTCTTGAGGAACAATAACGGTAGCGGTATTATTTTCTCTTATAATAACATCTGTTATCTTTGCTGGCGATAAAGCATTTAGAATATACTTAACTGGGTCTTCATTGTATTCAATAATATCAATCTTTTCTCCTCCCAATTCTGACATTACTGCTGTTACTCTTACCCCTCTTTGTCCAACCATTGAACCGATAGCATCAATTTCATCGCTTCGTGCAAGTACTGATATTTTAGTTCTTGACCCTGGCTCTCTTGCAATTGATTTAATTTCTAATTGACCTGTTTGTATTTCCGGAACCTCTAATTCAAAAAGTTTAGATATTAACTTCGGATAGCTTCTTGATAATAATATCACTGGACCCCTTGGAGTTGTGTCTACTCTTAGGATATATAATTTTAATCTAGCACCTTCCTTATAGAACTCTCCCCTTATTTGCTCTTCTTTTGGCAAAACACCAAGTGACTTTCCAATGTCAAAATATACATTTGAACCTTCAATTCTTTGAACAATTCCAGAAACAATTTCTCCTTCTTTTGATTTGTATTCTTTTAGAATAATTTCCTTTTCGGCTTCTCTTATCTTCTGCAAAACAACTTGCTTTGCTGTTTGAGCCGCTATTCTGCCAAATTCTTCTTTTGGTTCTAAAATTGTAACTATTTCATCTCCTGGTTCAACCTTTTCACCTCTCTTTCTTGCCTCTTCTATTAACAGATGTCTTTCTTCATTGTATCTTACTCTTCTATCGGTAACATCTTCTTTTGGCTCTTCTTGGTTAATTTCTTCTTCAGTTGGTCTGTAACTCTTACTGACCTTAAATTTTTCTCCTTCTTCACCTTCTGCTTTTTCAGGAATATATACCATTGTATCATCTACTACTAACATTACTCTTGAAAACTCTGTCTTGCCGGTTTGAGGATTAATTTTTGCTTTAATAATTTGCCCCCTTTTCCCATATTCTTTTTTATACGCTGAAGCTAAAGCATGCTCTACTGTTTCTATGACTTTTTCTGAAGACAATCCTTTTTCTTCAGATATCTGATTTATTGCTGACAAAAATGATTGAAAATCCATATGTTTAGTTATTTTAATAAAAAAGTCGGAAACTTCCGACCAACCAAAAAACTTCTTACTTACTATCGTGCTTATATACTAACAGAAGAAAAATAGTTGTCAAGTAGAAACATTTAATATAGTATATATGTATGAAAGTTAACACTAAACTAATTCCTAAAAAAGTTTTATTCTGTATAGAACAACTTCAAGCAAAAAACTTTGAAGCATACATTGTTGGTGGTTGTACTAGAGACCTACTAAGGGGAGTGGAGCCAAATGATTGGGATATTACTACCAATGCCACCCCAGAGCAAATTCAGGCCGTTTTTCTTGACAAGAATATTAAAACATTTTATGAAAATGACTTTGGCACAGTTGGCGTTGCTTTCCCTTTGAAAAATGATCGTTTTGAGATTGTAGAGATTACAACATATCGAAATGAAGCCACCTATAGTGATAGTCGTCACCCGGACAAGGTAACTTGGTCAAAAACTATAGAAGAGGACTTAAAAAGGAGGGATTTTACTATAAATGCGATTGCTATCTCTCCCAAAAAAGATGGATTTGATGTAATTGACCTCTTTAATGGCCAAGAAGATCTAAAAAAGAAGATCATTCGCACCGTAAATAACCCAAATGATAGGTTTACTGAAGATGCTCTTCGAATGATGCGAGCGATTAGATTAGAGGCAGTTTTAGGTCCCACGTGGAAAATAGAGGAAAAAACCCTTGAGGCCATTAAAAATAATGCTAAACTACTAAAAATGGTCTCTCAGGAAAGGATTAGAGACGAACTAATGAAGATAATTATGAGTAAAAATGCCGCAAAAGGCATCGAATCATTGAGAAATAGCGGATTATTAACATATATTATCCCTGAATTAGAAGAAGGATGTGAAGTTGAACAAAATAAACACCATATTTATGACTGTTACAGACATAATTTAGAGTCATTGGCCTATTCTGCCAAAAAAAACTTTGATTTTGATGTCAGAATGGCTGCATTATTGCATGATATTGGAAAACCAAGAACAAAAAGGGGATTTGGGAATTCAGCAACCTTCTATAATCACGAGATTGTTGGGGCTAAAATGACTGAAAAAATACTAAATCGCCTTAAATTTCCTAAAAAAGACATAGAAAGTATTGTAAATCTAGTCAGGTATCATCTTTTTTACTACAATGTAGATGAAGTAGGAGAGTCATCAGTCAGAAGATTAATCAGAAATGTGGGATTAGAAAGCGTAGAAAAGCTCTTACAACTCAGAATGTGTGATAGAATTGGCTCTGGATGTCCCAAAGCCGAACCATATAAGATAAGGCACTTGAAATATATGATTGAAAAGGTATCAAAAGACCCTGTTTCAGTTAAAATGCTTAAAATTAACGGAAAAGAAGTGATGGATACGCTTAATCTTAGTCCATCACCTAAAATAGGTATGATTCTTGATATCTTACTTGAAGATGTATTAAATGAACCAAGAAGGAATAATAAGCGATATTTGAAAAAGAGATTGATTGAATTATCCAAATTAGATGATGATAGCATAGAAAAACTAGCAAAAAAGGCCAGAATATCTAAAAATGAAGCAATATCTAACGAAGATAAGCAAATAAAGGAAAAATACTGGGTTTCATAAGGAACATCAATAAGTGCCTTTGTCCAGAATGGTGTCCACATTGTCCAGAATGGTGCCCAAGTGGACAAATCATTGTCCAGAATGGTGTCCAAGTGGACAAATCATTGTCCAGAATGGTGTCCAAGTTGTCCAGGTTATGTCCACATTGTGTCCACATTGTCCAGAATAGTGTCCACATTGTCCAGAATAGTGTCCACATTGTCCAGAATAGTGTCCACATTGTCCAGAATAGTGTCCACATTGTCCAGGTTAATAATTAAATAACGTTTCATATAGAACATCTTAATAAATAATAAGAATATGCAAGAATATATAATACTATTTTTCTTTATAATCACGGGCTATCTTTTAGGATCAATCCCCTTTGGCTATATAATAGCTAAAAGGAAGAATATTGATATCACAAAACAGGGAAGTGGTAATATTGGGGCCACGAACGTATCTCGCTCTTTAGGATCTAAATATGCCTTATTAGTCGCTGTTTTAGATATTCTAAAGGCACTTCTACCTATATATATAGCAAGTTACTATATTTCCAACGATTGGTATATGCTTTTTGTTATAATCGCCCCGATGATTGGTCATATTTTCCCTATTTGGCTTAATTTCAAAGGTGGAAAGGCCGTTACTACTGTTTTTGCCGCTATTTTTTACATCACCGGATGGAAAGCATTGCCATTCTTAGTTATATGGGCAATTATGCTTAAGTTAATCAAGATAATGAGCTTGACAAATCTTATTATTATTTTATTTATTCCTATTTGGTTTTGGATTGAAACACATTCGCTACCTTACCTATATTTAGGACTATTTTGCGTTATTATGATTTATTGGACTCATAGAGAGAATATAAAACGGCTAATTGAAGGAAATGAGAAAAAAATTGTTAAATAATTAATAATATGTCATAATACAGATATGACTACATTGCTGTATATAGTATCTTGTTTTTATTTCTTTTTACCCGCATATATTGCCAATGCTTCGCCACCTCTAGCCAACACTTTTAATGTCTTAAATGGACTTAAAAAGCCAATTGATGGGGGAAAAACAATAAATGGA
>Ga0265297_10010718_pt1 | contig 11429 bp, 16 predicted proteins | sample Munlanlwell13791_FD_192502 | JGI IMG/M metagenome (GOLD analysis project Ga0265297, IMG submission 192502) | Leachate microbial communities from a municipal landfill in Southern Ontario, Canada - Leachate well 137-91 | ecosystem: Engineered > Solid waste > Landfill > Unclassified | place...
AAGTAAGTCACCAAATTTTACTTTTGCCGTTCCATTATATGAATATTGTGTGAAGCCAGAAGAAAGCCAGTAAAAACCAGTATCAGGGTCGCTCGCAAAGGATATACTCGGCGCGGCGGCGGTGCCGGCTTGAAACACCCCATCTACTATTTTCCGTCCATTTAGATATAAAGACATATTATTTTATGTTAAATTTGTAAACGTATTTCTTGTTATTATCATACTTATATTTGTCTGCCTAACTCCAAATAATTTTCCAAGAAAAGTTTGGGTTATACCACCTTTGGCATATCTTTCTCTTATATCTTTCACTTGGGAAATTTTTAATTTTTGTCTTCCCCCTCTATTCTTCATAACCATATCTATTAAATTATCTTTTTGAGAACCGAGGAATAAATGTTTAGGATTTACACAAGCGGGATTATCGCATTTATGGCAAACCTTCATACCTTTTTTAATCTTTCCGTTCTTTAATTGCCAAGAAAAACGATGAGCAAATTCCATCGTGCCATTAAAACTAACATATCCATATCTACCACATTTTTTACCTATCCATATCCAACAATCATCAGTTTTTTTGATATTTTCCCAAAACATTTTTATTACTTTGGAGTTTAAACAATATCTCATATTAACTGATAATAAACAGACAATCCATAAGTCCGAGCGTTGGTGTTCGTGAATGTGACCACCACTTCATCGTTCGCCTTAAACTTTAATTCACCGTCTGGGATATACGCGATGTCTGTCGCCGCCGAAAGTGAAGGATTGACCGAGTAAAGCGTTGTGTCATAAGCCGCCCCTGCGGTAGCATCAAGTTTTATCACAAAGTTTTCAGAAGTGGTCGGAGCCGCGGAAAAATGACAAGTGATAGCCATTAACTTAAACTCTGCCGCAACAGCCGTAGTAGAGCTTATTGCCGCCGCGCCAGTCGCGTTTAGCACGACAACATCAGTCCCCGCCGAAACTTCTTTAACATACACGGGGTTGGTGGAAGAAACAGCCGAACCACCGTATTTGGCAAGATTGACGCTCTCGGTAACTGTCGTGCCACCGCCAGTAGTTGAAGTCATTACTTTATAAGCCGCCGTGTCTGCTGTTCCTGTCGTCGCTTTTTTCCCATAGATAATCCCATTACGGTGGTCAAGACACCACTCTCCATTAGCGAAATTCTCTGTTATATCAGCCGCTATCTGCTCTAAAGTAGCGTTGTCTGGGGTCTCGATGGGTTGCTTAGGGCAAGGTTTTCTTTTTGCCGCGGGTAAAACAGTCCCAGTCGTCCAGGCGAGTGAAGTGTCTTTATCGTTTCCAATCATTCCGCCCAGTGCGTCTAAAATTCCAGTATAGGCAAGTTTTGCGATTACTACCGTACCTGCCGCTTGTCCAGCGTCCGCCGTCAGTACAGTTGCGTTCCAGTAATATAATTGAACCGTCTCACCAGAGATTGAATTTACAAACGCCGTATCAGAAACAACATCAACGGGCATTGGCATTCTATCACTGACGAAATTTTGTTTTTCGTATCCGTCAAGAATTGGCATATTTTTTATAATTAGTTTTAGTTAAAACCTCATTAGGGGAGGAGTGATATTTCTATCGCCCCCTCTCCCCCTTATAATAAGGTCTAAGTCATCTGAATTCCGATTGTCGCAGTCGCAACCTTGGCGTTCACCGCGCTGAAAATTCCAGTCGCAGTCGCAATCTTTGTACATTGAGTAGCATAACTATCACCACTAACAATGAATGTTGAGTTGGTAATTGTCGGCGCATCAATCGCCACAGCTGGGGTCGCACCAAGGATGTTAGCAATGAATCTGCAATCGTGAAATTCAATGTATCTCTCAATATCAGCGTCTGCCGCAACCTTAACCATCGCAGTGGTCGTACCGCCCGCTTGCTTCCAAAATAAACAATTATCAAACAATGCATCGCGGGTCGTCCCAGCACCGCTGGTGACCACTGAACCGTCAATTAAAACTGCTGGTCTAATCTTATCACCAGAAACTGCGTCGGCTAATGAACCGAATGTGCAATCTTTGAAAATCGGTGAATCTCCACCCAAAACCAGTTCTGCCGTAGTGTCAGAATCAAGAGTAGTAGAGTTATAGAACTCGCAGTTTTCGTAGTAGGCATACTCTCCGCCTTCTCCGACGGTGCCAACAACCTGAGCATCGGTGTTGTTGTTCATAAACTTAATGCCCCTAAAACTATTTCTAACACCGAGATTCTTAATCATAAACGGTAATGCAGTCGCGTTGCCGTCGGCGTAGTTAATCTTAGTTGACATCCCGTAATGTCTCCGAATCCCAAGCAACCAATCCAAGCCGATGAAGTGGACTCTGTTGTTGGAGATAGTAATCTGTTCCGTCACCTCGTGCGATGAATTACCGTCTAAGATAATTACATCGTTGTTGTTACTTTCAGTCGCCGCATAAGCCGTCGCAAGGGTTGTATAAAACCTCACACGACCTGCTGTATCAGGAAGGAAAATCTCTTGGAGATGTTTGTAGTTTGCTTCGTCAGTATCATCTGCGTCAACTACGACAAACACGTTACCAAAAGTTCCGCCGATTGCCGCGTGGATTGCGTCAAGCATTGCTCGACCATATCCAGAATTTTGAACTAAACTCATAAATTTATTTATTATCCCTTGAAAAGCCACCGACCCGCCGAGTCCTTTTTAAAAGGTTGCTCCTTTTCTTGGGCGTGATTTATTTTCTAAGCTGTGCCGTCGCCTGAACTCATTACAATCCATTGCGCTCTCAAAATTTCAAGAGCATAAGCCGCGTGACAGGCAAACTTCCAATCCATTGTCTCAAATTCCTTGCCGTCATTTTCAGTCGGAGGAATAAGAGTCGGATTAGCAAGCACCTTACAAATCGCGTCAGTGCCTTTCAAATTCGCGAGCATCCAATACTTTGCCTTGGTTGAGTCATACGCACCTGCGGCAGTTGTCGCAAGGTACGGAAGCACAATCAATTTGTATTTGTTCCCATAGACATTGTAGATCCCCGCAACACCGCCGTCTGGGGCAGTCGTTGACTTCAAGTATTCAAGGGCGGTGTTTACAGTCGTTGGGTCGTTTGAAGTGACAAGTGTATCCGGCATCTCATTGATTAACTCCCCATTAGAATCAATCATCTGAGTTGCGAATAACTTCTCAGCCGCCTCCAATCCACCTTTTGAAAGCAATGGATTGTTAGCAACCCTATTTCTGAAAGTAGTTGAAGAGCCACTAACGGTATGCGCTGAATAGAAGAGCTGTAAGTCATCGCCGATATCAATTGACACTGTATCACCGTCAACATTCGTATAGGTGGTCGCTGTTCCGAAGGTAAAGCGATGAGTTAAATCCCACTCCATTCTTTTGGCTGCTGAATAGCCAAGACCTGAAATTCTATTATCCATTTCCCGATATTTGTTGCCTACTCTCATTTTCCAGGTGATTTTTGTCATTCCGCCTGTCTCGTAGATTGACCAGGTTTTGTTATAACCCTGGTTAATATCAAGATAAGCGAAGTCAGAACCTTCTCTTTTAATTTTGGCTACTGAAAAGCCAGCGAGAGATGATTCTTCACCATTGATTAACGAGGTGTTCTCAATGTCGTAAAGTTGTCCTGCAACCTTAGGAAATTGGTCAAACGCCCGTCGGAAATTGATTGTAGAATTGGCAACAAAATCAGGAAAATTAGTTGTATTTACTGTGCGTGCCATATTCTTTTATGTTTAAGTTTTAATTAACTCCTAAGCCACATTGGCATAGATTGATTTGCTGATTGCGAAGATGCCTTCGGTGGAGCTGATGTATTTAACACAAGTCACAGTCCCGTAGGTTGTTGCCGCTTGATTAACTGTCACGGCGTCTGACAAGTCATAACTCATACCTTGACAAGTAATCGCGAATGTTCCCGTTACGGTCGCTCTGACGAGCGCTGGACCGATCGGAACTAACACAGGAACAAGAGCCGTATTGGAATACAGGTAAGTCCCAGCGGTAGCAGAAGTAATCACCGGACCCTGATAAACTCCATACAAAGGTTCGTCTGCCGCACCAGTTGTTGAATCAGCTGGCGTAACATATCCGTCGTCCAAGGAAACAAAGGAATTGATAGCAAAAGCGGTTGACGCTTTTTTCTCAGTCCACATTGTAGTCCAAAGACCACTTTCAATTTTTACTGACATAATTTTAAATTTTAATGATTTAAACACAACAAAAAACAAGTCCCTCGCATTAAACGAGAACCTGCTTTCATTGAATTTTCTAAGAACCTTAATCTATGTTTTTAACGAGGTTTCACCCCGAAGAGATTAAGATATTTGTACAGGGCTTAGTTCTTGCCCGAATTAAGGAGTTTATAGCCGTTTTACGAGTGCCTCTCGCTTATAATTTCCTTATCATTCCGCCCGATTAAGGCGGAAAGGATAAACAAACTATTCTTTTAAAACCATATCTATCTGAGCAAGCAGTATCTTTTCAGGAAACGGAACGCCAAACGCCTTAGATACAGCGTCTGAATAGTTCTTATGGATTGACTCATCTACTCTCTCTAAAATCCAACCACGCTCTCCGAGCGTGACGCGAGAGTCAACCATTTCTTTAATCATTCTTTGCATCATTTTCTCGTGCTTTTTGATCATTATCAGTCCGTCCTCGTAAGGTTCTTCACTTTTTATATTCGCCCATTGTTCGTTAGTATAATCTTCATTCTTGCCATTCTCAAACAACACCCCCACGAGATTCGTATTCTCGTGAACAATGTAATCTTTAACTTTTTCTTTGCCGATGTATAAATCTTTGTCCATAGTTTAGGGATTAACAAATTTTGCGTTAATTTTTAGGTCTTGCGGTAATTCTTTATTGTCAAATCTGATAGTCCAAGTATCGCCGTCTTGACTTAGTTTGGTAAAATACTCTAAGTCGGTTGACCGATAAAACTTAACCGCCTCGCAGACAATATCCTCATTGTCTATGGTCTTATAATGCCCAATCATAATCTCCCCCATCGGAGTTGTACCTTGATAGATAATCTTCTGTTCGCCCTTAAAATCTGGTTCATTCATTCCCACCCACCGAGTAATGAGTTTACCGTCCAATCTTTTTAAGTGACCCCGCGGTAATTCTTTTCTATCCCTTTTCGCCAAGGCTTCTTGTTCCTCTAACTTATACCGAGAGGCGACACTTTTAAGAAGAGCGATATCTGACTGCATTTTAGAAAACTCTTCCTTTGTTATAACAACTTGTTCTGTACTAATACTTGGAGTATTAGCTTCTGGCTCGTTTATGGTCGGTTTAATTTCTTTGGGTGGTCTGCCGAGTTTTTTTGGTTGTTCTTCCATAATTTTAGTTAAAATTATTTAAACTTCGGAGTCCATTCTTCCCCACCAAGCTTTTGTTTTTCCTCATCGCTGATATGGAAGTGTTGTCTCATTTCTCTACTGTCTTCACTTTCTGGTTTATTATTAGACCCAGATGGTGGACTTCCCTGGATATTTATCCCACTTAATACAGGATTGACACCAACAGCCCCTTCACCTTTTGCCAAGGTTGCCGCCTCACGCATTTTTTTATAGACCTCATCTCGGCTCATCGCTTCGTCCTTTATTCTGTCGTAGTGAAACAAAATCTTTTTACGCAGTTCTTCATTTTCGCCAGCCAAAACAGCTGACGCTTCATCCTTATGAGACTCTATTTGCTTTTGAAGAAAAGACTTTTGGTCGTCTTCAAGTTTTTCCTGACGCTGTAAGAGTTCCATCTCGTGAGCCGTGAGCTTTTCCTGCTCCTCTTTGTTCATATCACGAAGTTTCTTGAAGTTAAAATCCTTATTTTCAAGTTTAGAGAGCTTCTCCTTTACCTCGGCTAACTCCGCTTCTTTTAACGCCTTCTCGTCCTGAATCGCTTTCACTTCCTCGGCGGTGCTTGCCCCTTCAATAGGATTGCCCTCTTCGTCGTATAAAGTTGTAGGCATTATGTTTATATTTAAAAATTAATTGTCTCTAAATCATCAATAAATTTACAAAAGCATTCCAGCTCGCCTGATGTCGGGCGTTCCTCTTCCGTCCACTCAACGGCATTAAGAGTTTTGAGCATTGCCTCTTTTTGGTCAGCTGTAATCTCAAACATTACAGATTTTCTCACCTCGCCATACTCTTTGTTGATTTTCTCCGCGGCCTCTTGTTTTTCCTTCACGGTAAGTTGCGGATTGTCTTTTGTCCATTGATTGTGAACCTCCATTTTGATGTTATACGCTTCATCAAGACCTTTCAATTTATCAAATATTTTACTAAAAACTTCGCGAGTCGTCTTCACGTCTTCAAGCTTTATCTTGCCCTTAAAGCCCTTCGTGTAATTGTTAAAGGCAACTAACGCATTTTCATAAGATGTTTTAAATTCCATTTTATTATATTAAATAATTAACACTTTTTTTTCATCATCATTTTACCGTTCTTTTTACTGTTCTTTTTTCCTTTCTTAGGCATTTATATCACCTCGCTTTCGTCAAAGGTTTCTTCTTTTTTGGTTTGCTCAAGGTAAATAGCGTTATACTTTTCAATCGCTTCCTTTAATAAGGAAAGCCCGTTTATCGTCGCCCTCCCGAAGATAACCTGCTCCATATTAAGTGCCTCATTAACCGTAAATTCTGTTTGCCTTGCGATAAGGTCGTCAATTATCCTCATTAGGATTTTGTTGTTTTGAAGTAGGTGCGCTCCACTCAAAAATTCTTTTAATTCCTCACCTGATAAGTCATCAAGTTTCTTGAAATTCACGCCCTTCATCTGACTTCTTAACAGTTCGGTTTGGATACCGACAAAGTCCCATTTAGGTATAGTTGTTTTTTGTTTAGGCATTTATGTCCGCGCTAATGTATTTAAAGATGGTTTTAAGTTTTGCGGATTGACTGCTTGGGTCATTTGCGCTCCGAGTTGTGATTGTTCCGGTGCGCCACTCATCATTGCCGCTAAGGGATTCTGCGGCTGTTGCTTTGCCCAAAACTTCTCTGGGTCTTCACCGCCGAGCGTTGCCCAGCGTTCTTTCAAGTTGTCCATATTGACCGCCTGCGGACCGAAGATTGTCAACGTCTTGCCAACAAAGTCCTGATACAACGCCTTCTTTAACTCGGTTGTGTCCTTCTCGGTCGGTGTAATGTTTATCTTCCAGTAATACCTTAACTTTCCCAACTCATCGGCGTTCAGATAGATTATCCGAGTTTCAAGGCCAGGTTTTTTCATCATCTCTTCCTCTGCCATTACCTGATATGAGTCGGGCATTTCTTCTTTTTCACCCAACATCTTGACCATTTTGTTTCCCTTTCTTCCATTCTCTAAATCTCCCTCTAATGAAAATTGTCTATAAACATTTTTTATCTTTTTCTTGGCCTCATCTACTTGTTCATCAACTGGTTTAGTTGAATGAACGAGGTGATTATAAAGTTGAAGCCAAGCGATTTGTTTCTCAAGCGAGATGACGCCATACATCAGGAGACCCAACTTCATCATTGACTGCTTCTTGCTTTCAATAATCTCAGTCGCGGTCTGCGAACCCTTTGTTTGGTCACCTGAGAACACGGGCGACACGCTCTTTTCATCTACGATTGACTTGATAAGCTGAAAGGCATTAAACTCAGAAGCATTAACTCCGCTAAAATCACCAATCGGGACTATCTTGCTTCCGTCAAGCCCGTCTGTAATCGTCCCTGGCATAAATACCTTTTTTGATACTATCTGATTTGTGTTGTTGGCAAGAGGCGGGGCAAAGGACTTACGTGTCTTTAAGATGATAAGTTTAAGCATCTCGTCTAACACGGCTTGGTCAACCTTGGTCTTCGCTGGAATTGACTTAGCGTAGGCGAAAAACGGCAAGCTCTCTCCGTCTCCCTTAGCGATAGGATACTCACCAGAGGGCGAAACCTCAGTCAAGGGAAACTCAATAGGCAACATCATCACGCCGTTAACAAATAACATCATCTCATTGTTCCATTTATCGTAAAACTTCTGAACAGCGACTGAACCCTCTTGTATCTCATTTAACGCCCAGTTTTGAATGTCTATACTCTCATCGCCCAGATTAAGGGCGTGGATAAGTTTATTGTCAACGTATTTCCAGCGTGCCCAGTTTTGAAATTTCTTCTCCGCGATTGTGTAAGGGACTATCTCTTCGGTAAAAATAAAAGGTTGCTTCCCGATAAGTGGTTCTCGGATGTTTCCAAGATAAACTTTCAAGCCAGAAAGAATTGTCGTTCGGCATTGTCCATACGCCTTCTTAATCTCTTTGTTCCACTTAATCTTGTTCGGGTTAATCCCTTCTGACCAAGAGAGGTGCTTCATTTTTTTCACCGTCTTCTCACACTCGTCCCAACCAACCTCAACGAATACATTGCCTTGGTCTAAAAGTTCTTTATACATCAGAATCCGAGTCGCGTCGTAGTTTTCCAGTTCCCTGCCCTTCGTGATTAAGAGCTCCATTCCCTCCCCCGCATCAACTTCTGGTATCTCATCCTCGTTATACGCCGTGATGTCTGGTTCAAGGTTATAGTTTAAAAGTGAAGATAAGAGGGTATTTTCCTTCTCGTGGGTTGTCCCGGTGACTATCCGAGTGTCTTCCTTGTTCCGCTTCGGCTCCATATAAGAACCAGCCGCCTTAGCGTTTGTTTCATAATAGGTCACATAGTCCATATCATCAAACTCTGCGTGCGTGTCGTCTCGCTGTTCACGGGCAAATGCGGCGAGTTTCATCAACTTGTCTAAGTATTTCCGTTCCTCGTCTGAATAATCAATTTGTGGAGTTGTTTTTTGCTCCTCCATATAGTTATTTTTTAATACTCCAATCTTCTTCTGCGGTATTTATTGGATTTATTTTTAAAACTTTATTTTTTTTAATAAATTTTTCGTAATCTCTCTGCCTTATCATTTTTTGATAATTACTAACTCTTGAAGGATGCCAATTTCCCTTTGCCATATTATTTTTTCTTCTTAATCTTCTTTCCGTATTTTTTAGCCCAACGCTTATAAGTCAAGGGTTCATTTATCTGTAAATAGGTGCGTTGTTTTCGACTTTTGAATGGCATATTAAATTACATCATATTGATTAAAATTTTTGTCTTCTTCCGCTCTCAATTTCGCAACCTCTGGAATATAGGGATTGCCAGAAAATGCAAGCATCAAGGCATCGGCAACGTCAGGGCTATCCCAACCAAAATCTTTTTTCATTTGGAGCTTAGGCATTATCTGTAATCTGCCGGAGCTGTCTGCCTTGTACTTAATCGTCCGCAGTTCCGACCAGTCATCAGTTGAGCAGAGCTTTCCTCCACGGTTTAGCCATTCCTTTAGAGCCCAATAACTCTCGGCTCGCTTGTTAAAAAACTTTATGTCATCGCTTGCCTTCTCGCCAACCTTGACTGGATTTACGAAGAAGCGTTGTTCCCTTAATCTATCAACCTCGCCTTCACCAACTCCCGTATCGTCTATCCAGACGTTTCTCATATCAATCCCATTCTCTCTTGCTAACCTTATCGTCTGTCCCGTCGTTGACATCAAGTCAGGGTCTTGGTTCTTTCCGATTATCTTAGCGTAGTTTCCGCATCTCATTATCCAGACATTGCTGTTCCCTCCGCCAACCGCCACGTCGTGTCCCAACATCTTCGTCCCGATGTAAGCGTTCGGAAGTATCAAGTCCATCGCGTTCTCGTATTCCTTGTCCGTGATTAGAAATGACCAGCCCTTGTCATCCACCGCGTCCACGTCGGGAAATTTGTTCTCATAAAGGACAGAGAAGTGTGGCTTCTTCTTGGCTTCGTCTAAGAACTCTTGATTGACTCTTCTGCTCGCCCCGTTTGTCTCTTCGGTCAACGCCACATTACAATCTATGTTTAGTTTATAAAATTTATTTGAAATTGAATCCTTAAAAAAGTGATTTCTTCTAAAAGGGTTTCCTATCTTGAAGTAGTAGTTGTCCTCTTTGTCGCCAAGCATTCGGAAGACCTTGCCCTCAATGTCGTCGTCTATCAGTGCCGCCTCGTCCTCTATGACATTGGGTGCGCCAAATCCCATTAAGGCGTCTCCGGCTTTCTGCTTGTTTCTGTTATCAGCCGAGATGACAAATACCTCGCCGTAAGTCCCGTCGCTGTGCTTATATACTAATCTGTTTTTGCTACGTTCTCTTCTAAGGTGCTCTAAGCTCTCGTCCTTGCTTATCTCTAACTTTGACTTTGTATATTCGTTATCAAAGGTGTGGTCAATAATATAGCCCATTATAATCTTCGCTTGCTTCTCGGAGGGAGCGACGATCGCCCACTTCTCGGGAAAGGTAGCGATGCGAAGAAGAACGGCTAAGGCGACTACAAACGACTTGCCATATCTTGTGTGTGCCATCAAATGCGTTCGGTGATGTTGCTTCTTGAAGATAAGGTCAAAGATTTTGAGTTGGTTTTCTGTTAAAAGAACTGGCTTGCCTTCCTCGTCTTTAAAAAGTTGTGAAACAAGATTGAAGGATTTAGTCATTCGGAGGTTTCTTAATTTCCTCTTGCGGTTTTACAAAACTACCTGGCTGAGTAAAAGAAGACGCGCCAGCAAATACCTTCCTAATGGTTTCTAACTTTTGCTTGATTGAATCTGCTAATGGCGATAGTCCTGACATATTATTCTCCTAAAAACTTTTTAAAATTATAGAAAACCATCTTCTCCACACTTCTCGTGAAATATCGCACAATTTTTACAATAATAACATTTTTCACTTTTTCCTAAATGAAATTCACAAGATTTAATTTCATCTTCGTTATATTCTTGTTTACAATGATCACACTTTATTTTTTTCATTGTAATATAAAATTTCTCTCAAAAGAAATGATAATTCCTCTATTCTTCCGTAATCTATTTCTGAAACTACTTTTTGTTCTGCGAATCTCTTACAAATCAATAAAATAAAATCATTTTTGTTCATATTATTCGCTTGCTATTTTCTTAATGCCTTCCTCAATGTTTTTAATCTCTAACTCACCAGAGTGCTCAACTTGCTCCTTCGGGTTCCCTTCCGCCATTCTCCAAATTAAATCTTCTGGGAGTACTTTTAAGAATTCTAACTTTTCATCTTCCGGCAAGGTTTCTAAATACTCTCGGGCAAATACTTTTAATGACTTTGAACCCTTAGGTCTTCCTCCAGGATTTCCTGACTTTCCTTTAACGAATTGATAACCCCTAAGCCAATCATACCTGCTTTGTTTTTTATACTGTTCTTGTGTATTCTTGACAGCTTCTTCCATACTTATTTAAAACGCTTATTTTTTGTTTAAGATTAGCCAAAATTTACGCTTCTTTATAAAATTTTAAAACCTCGCTACACTCTAATTTTTTAAGGCGTTCCTCCAACTCAATTTGAGAAATTCTCTTATTCGCGAAATTCTTAAGTAGAGCATTTACTTTAATTGCCTTTTCGTACG
>Ga0265297_10010719_pt1 | contig 11429 bp, 10 predicted proteins | sample Munlanlwell13791_FD_192502 | JGI IMG/M metagenome (GOLD analysis project Ga0265297, IMG submission 192502) | Leachate microbial communities from a municipal landfill in Southern Ontario, Canada - Leachate well 137-91 | ecosystem: Engineered > Solid waste > Landfill > Unclassified | place...
CAAATCGAATAATTTTCCAGCCGGATAAAATCCCTCATTCTCAGCAATGATTTGCAAGACGCCCGGCAAAAGCGAAGTTCGCATATACTCGAAATCAGCGCTGAGCGGATTGGCGATTTTGATATGATCGGCAAGCTGCAAACCGGCTCCGATAATTTGCTTTTCTGAAATGAATGAATAAGTATAGACCTCAGTCAAGCCGAAACCGGCTAAAATATCCTTGATTTTATCTTCGAGAGTAAATTTGTCAGTTCCTCCCCTCCTTTTAACCCCCTCTAACTCCCCCTTGGAAAGGTGGAGAAGGGCTGCGGCGGGCAAAGCGCCGGACATCAGTTCGGTCGGCAAATTATGATAGCCGTGCAGACGGGCGATTTCTTCAACCAGATCGTGCTGGCCATCAATGTCATTAGTCCGCCACCACGGCACGGCGACTTTCAATTGATTCTTTTTGGCGGCTGCAACCTTGAAACCCAGCGCTTCCAAATTTTTCTTGATCTCGGCCGGCTTGATTGCGACGCCTAAGACAGAATCGACTTTCTCCGAATCCAAAATGATTTCTTTATTCTTGGGCTTGGATGCTTTTTCATCGATCGGTTTGCCGGCGATCTTAGCGCCGCCTAATTCTTGCGCCAATTCAATCGCCCGCAGCATGGCGGCAGTGACATTTTCCGGACTGATTCCCTTCTCGTATAAAACCGAGCTCTCCGAACGCAAATTCAAGGCGCGAGAGGTCTTGCGGACGGAAACCGGATTGAAATTGGCGCACTCAAACACGATGGTTTTGGTTTCCGCGGTCGCGGCTGACAATTCCCCGCCCATAACGCCGGCCACAGCGACCGGATTCTGGGCATCGGCAATCACCAGCTGATCGGCTGACAGTTCATATTCCTTGCCGTCGAGCGCCAGGATCTTCTCGCCTTTCTTGGCTAAGCGGACATTGATTTCAGCTTCTTCTCTCCCCTTACGAAGGGGAAAGTCAGATAGGGGTTGAAGCTTATCATAATCAAAAACATGCATCGGCTGGCCATATTCCAACAGGATATAATTAGTGATATCAACTAAATTATTTATCGGCCGCAAACCGGAAGCCAAGAGCCGCTGTTGCAGCCACAAAGGCGAAGCCCCGACTTTGACATCAGTCATGACAACGGCAGAGTACCGCGGGCAGAGCTTGGGCTCAGCCACCTTGACCCGCAAGTCCTTTTTCTCACCCTTAATCGCCAGATTCGGCTTGGGGGTCTGATACAAAAACTTGGCCTCCAAAATCGCCGCCGCTTCCCGGGCAATACCGATGACGCTCATGGCATCCGGACGATTGGAGGTGATTTCAATATCCATAATCGCGTCATCAATCGGCATAACCGATTCGAGCGGTTGGCCGACCTTAGTGTCAGCCGGCAAAATATAAATTCCGGTATGGTCTTCGCCCAGCCCCAATTCTTTTTGGCTGCACATCATGCCGAAACTGGCCACGCCGCGCAATTTTGCTTCTTTAATTTCAAACTCGCCGACTTTGCCGCCGACTAAAACCACCGGCACTTTCTGCTCCTCTTTGATATTTGGGGCGCCGCAGACAATTTGAAGTTTTTCTTTGCCAACATTAACCTGGCAGACATGCAATTTATCCGCGTTAGGATGGTTCTCGATTTTGAGGATTTGCCCGACGACCACTTTGCTGAAATTCGGCTTGATCTCATTGATGCGGTCGACCGATGGGCCGGACAGCGAAATCTTTTTCGCGAATTCCTGCGGCGTCAGGTTCGTCTTTACATATTCCTTCAGCCAGTTGTATGAGATATTGAGGTTCATATTTTCATTAATCAATTGTTATCAAAACGGGACTATATTTTAAGTGATTGCGCAAACTGGTTATCCCCTTTTTTAGATCGTTAATCTTCCATTTTTTGATTTTTCCATCATAGGTATCGACTACCTCAACAAACTCACCGACCGCTTTTAGGGCGACAATAAAATGCGGAGCGTGGACGTAAGCTGAATTCGGCACGAATGGATAGTAGCCATCGGCATAGATTATCACCGGTTGGCTCTTCAAAAGCTTGGCAATCAATTTCCAATCAATTCTGCTGTTTACCAACTTTACTCCCCTGCTCTTCTGGGGTTGCAGCCAATTGAAATAATCCTTGATCTCGATATAAACGATTATCTTTTTATTGTATTTACTGCTCACAAAATTAAGCTGGCCAATCAGATAATTGAATTTCCAACCATGTTTCCAAATTTCTACCTCATCCCTTCTCCCTTTACCGGCGAGCATCAGCAAACAGCAAGCCAAACAGGTTTCGTATGTTGATTGTTTAATCGGTTTCATAATGACGACTTTGGCCAGTTATAAGAGATGTTGAAATGCGTTAATTCTTGTATTTTATGTGAGCGTTAAAAAATCTTGTGCTAATTTTCAGCAAGAACGACTTTTTCTTTTCCTGATTTGTATTAAAACTGTTCATTAAACCTCAAATCATTCTTATACATCAGCCGTAAATCATCAATATTAAGCCCGGACTTCATGGAAAAGCAACGCTCGACGCCCCAGCCGAAAGCGAAGCCGGAATATTTTTCCGGATCAATGCCGCCGGCCTTAAGGACATTGGGATGCACCATGCCGGCGCCGGCCAATTCCAGCCAGCCCTCTTTGCACATTCTGCAGGACTCCGCGCTTTGCGCTTCGCCCTGCACAGCAGCATTATTCTTAATTTTTCCAGTACCATGGCAGAGGCCACAAGAAATATCCACTTCAAAACTCGGCTCGGTAAATTGGAAATGATGCGGCCGCAAACGGATAACCCGATCCTCACCGAAGAATTTCTTAACGAAATAATCAATCGTGCCCTTCAGATGAGTGATATTAATCCCTCTATCAACCACCAAGCCCTCGAATTGATGGAACATCGGCACATGCGACACGTCGATCTGCCGGCGATAGCATTTGGAAATGTTCATCAAACGGATCGGCAACCCCTGGCCGCCTGACTTCGCATCGCGATGTTGGCTGGCTTTCTCCATTTCGCGAACCTGAATACTGGAAGTGTGCGGAGTGAGCAGGCGTCTCCCCTCTTTGACGAGTTTTAAAGAATCCTCTGGCAAATTCATTTTGATCGGCGCCTCGTCGATAAAAAAGGTCTCCCAATCATCTCTGGCCGGATGATCGCCAGGCATATTCAGGGTCTCAAAAGCGTAATAATCCCACTCCACATCCGGATGGCGCGCCCGGACAAAGCCAAGCGGCTTCAAAATGCTTTCAATCTCGCGGATGGCGATGGTCGCCAGATGCAAATGCCCGACCGGCGGCTTATGGCCCGGCACGGTGAAATCAAAATTGACAGTCCCGCCGCCCAAGCCGTTTTTAATCTCCTCCAGTCCCGACAGGATATAATTCTTGGTTTCATTGGCTAACGTTCCCAATTCCGCCACTTCTTCCTTGGCCGCCTCTTTCAAGCCCTTCATGATGCCAGTCAACAAACCGGCTTTGCGGCTCAAATATTTATTCTCCGCCGCTTCCAGATCAGCCGCGGTCTTGATCGACGCTTTTTCAGCTTCAAATTGCTGTTGAAGGTTTTGCAATTTTTGTTTCATAATACCTATATTATAGTAAATTTGACCGGACAAAGTCAAATTAAAAGGCCTGGTAATAAGCCAAGCCGAAAGTGATTGTGTCAAAAAATCTTTTTTGAAAAATGTGCTAATAACCGACAATCTCAATATCGATTTCAAGATAGTACCTTTTAGAATGATTGTCGCCTTCTAATTCATCCAATTCCTGCTGAACCTTTTCTAATTCCGCGCTGACCGCTAAACCCGAGAATGAACTTCTCCTCGGCAATTGGCAAAACTCCTGCCATAATTTATCTCTCTTTACCCGCAATCTTTTAATCCTACCCTGCTTTTGTTTTTCGGTCATTATTCGCGCGACCTCCTTTTGGTTAGGTACTACTTAAATTACCCAAAAAACAACTTCAAAAATCAGGCGGAATATAGCCGCCCGGCGGCGATGGCGGTTCGGCCGAAGATGGCGTCGCGCGCTTGAAACTTAAGAAAAAATATTCCAAAGCGCCGATGCCCAAAACCAAGATGATAATATTCCACCAAGTCAAAAAATGCCGGCTCTGCAAGAAAAGCGCGCCAATAATCACTAGGGCGAAAAAGAACGATTGGCGCAATGACGCGCTGACGATTTTGTATTCCAAATCCGTCTTATTAGTCAGCCGGCGATAAACCAAAACCGACAGGAAAAAAGATCCCAACAAGGAAAAAAACAAACTGCCGTAGAAAACCAGTAAGCCGGCCCAACCGCCAGTCGTCGGATCGACTTCAAACAAAACCAAAACCCAAGACAGCCAGAGAATGGCCGTCGCCGCCAAAATAATCAAGCTAAGCTGTTTTAAAGTCATAACGATTTTATATTGGCAATATACCACTAAAGAAAAAAGAAAGCAATTTAAAAATCCTCCCCCGATAAATCGAGGGGGGATTTTGGAGAAGGACAAATCAGTTATTCTTTAATCAAGCTAAGGAAATTGAGCTCAAAAACTTGAGCCAGCGCGATTATGAAATAATTGACGCTTTTCCCCTCCCCTTAATACGATATTATATTCGAAATAATCAAAAAAATAAATAGTGTGTCAAGAGTTCAACTGTGGATAAGTGGGTGGTAATAAAGATATAAAGAAATAAGAAATAAAGATATGAAGATACAAAGAAATAAAGAAATAAGAAATAGAGATATAGAGATACAAAGAAATGAGAAATAAAAATACTAAAAAAAATTAAAGGACGTCCCCGGTTGGAAACGCCCTATTGATGTACAATGTGTAGCCGCTACTACTAGCGGCGACGTTCGCGACGTGATTCACGACGCGAACGCCGATCGGCCAGAAAGCAGCCCGCGGTCTGGCCCCTCAACCGCTTCAAAACCAGGGTCCACCAACGCTTCAACTTTGTCCGGGCGCTCATGCAGCACCCCCTTCTTCCTCGGCCTGCTTCTTCGCCGCCGCTACGCAAGCGGGGCAAAGGCCTTCGACCAAACGCACGGTGGGCGCGCTGGACTCGACCGGCCTTTCGTCCACCAAGGCCTCACCGTGGGGTACCCTGCGGCACTTGCGACATAGGGCAATCTTCGTCATGACTTCTCCTCCTTTTTCTTGTAGGATGGCGGTGCCGCCAGCAAAATATCAATAACGCGGTTGTAAATGCCCCACGCCACCGGCTGGGGCTGAATCTCAATCATACCCTTTTCCCACGCCCCCACTCGTGGAACGTAAAAAGTATAATAGAGAATGCCGTACTTCTCGTACAGCCCGATTCCCATCCCATTCTCAAACTTGAGAAGGAATCCCGAACCCAACAGTTCTGGAACGAATGGCATCTCCTCCAGCCCGGCCTCGTCGAGATCGGAGGAAATGTGGCACAGTAGCCGGAGGATCTTTGGGACCTCCAACCGGATAAACTGCTCCGGCGAGCACCACGGACAAAGGCCGTGCGACACCACTGTCCCTTTCGGCAATTCAACCTCAACCCACGTACCAGCCGCGTCACGGATTTTACCACAAACACAGCACTTTGTAATCATACTTAACTTCCCTTCTCACTCCCACCTAAAAATAGGTGCGAGTGTGTTGAAATGTACGGTTTCGGTTACAAAACAAACCTCAAACAACTATGGCCGTTCAAACAGAACTTAATTTACCTGGGCGGCAGTTAAATTTTGTTCTTGCGAACCTAACTGTTTGAGGTTTGTTTTCCACTTATTGACACATTGATATAATCAAGGCTGAGGAAACTTATCAGGCAAACTGGCTGTAAAGATTATTTGTAGCCATGCCCGTTTCCTAGCCGGGGTCCCCTCCTAATAGCCCGCCGGCAACATCCCAAATCCGCCAGTTGGCGGAGGGACTAGGCCTTAAGGCAATTGATCAGGCGGACAAGCATACGCCTTAATCATATCAATACGGCAACAAGCAAATTGTAATTTTGTCAGGATTATTTGCAAAGGCAATAACGCACAGAAGTACGCTATCGCCTTAGCAAAGGACCCCGAAAGGTCGCTTTTAAAACAGTGTAAAACTGCTGCACAGGATATGGCGGTCGATAATTGAATTTTGTTCACTTATCCACAACCCTATCCTGAATAGAGTATTCTAGCACACATTGATAATTTTGTCAATACCTTTATCCACTCCAGCGACTGATTGATTGATTATTTTACCTAAATTTAGACAAAATAAAATCACCTAATTCGTCAACTGACGAGGTGATTTTAATGAATAATGACTTGATTAAAGGGATTCCTCCACTGCGCTACGCTTCGGTCGGAATGACAACGAGAACCGCCTACTCATACCGCAGGGCCTCGATCGAATTGAGCTTGGCCGCCCGGCCGGCCGGATACAAGCCGAAAACCAACCCCACCAGAAAAGCGACACCGAAGCCCATCAAAATCGAAGTGAGCGACACCACCAAATCCCAATCATAACCCAAATAACGGGCGATCGCCGCGATTAAAAATGAGATTAGCGACCCGATTATAATGCCGACCACGCCGCCGACCAGGGTCACCATCACCGACTCCGCCAAAAACTGGATCATAATGTCGTTACGCTTAGCGCCAACGGCCTTGCGCAAGCCGATTTCCCTGACCCGATCATTGACCGCCGCCAGCATGATATTCATTACGCCGACGCCGCCGACCAAGAGAGAGATGCCGGCGATTGCGGCTAAAAAGAATTTCAACGCATCAGTAATCGAAGTCAGCGTCTTGATGGCATCCTTGGTGTTTTGAATATTGAAATCATCGATTTTCAATTCCCGGATATTGTGGCGGTCTCTCAGCAACAACTTGATATCCTCTTGCGCGCGATCGATGTTATCGGCAGTGTCGACTTTGGCGCGGATGAAATTGACATATTTGACGCCCAGCATGATTTTTTGCGCCGTCTGGCTGGGAATCAAGGCGATAATATCTTTATTTTGAAAACCGGAGACCCCTCTCGGCTTCATGACGCCGATGACTTCAAAAAACTCTTTGCTGATTTTTATTTTTCGGCCGATCGGATCAGCGCCGTTGAATAAATCCTGAGCAACCTGCGATCCCAAAACCGCGACGCGCGCGCTGCCGCGATCCTCCTCCTCGGTGAAGAAACGTCCCTGGGCGATATCAGCGTCCTCGACTCCGGTGTAAGAACTCATCACCCCGTAATAAGTGACGTCGGTCTTATTGTTCTGCCAAGAGAAAGTCGCCTGTCCGGTGTTATAAGAAGAAACGGCGGCGATATTCGGTATCTGTTTGGCGATCGCCTCAGCGTCCTCATATTTCAAAGTCGTGACAATAATGCCGAAAGCGGCGGACGGCGGCCCGTTTTCTTCGCGCATGCCCGGCAAGATGCTGATTAAATTAGTGCCGATGGAATTAAGCTGATTGACGATCAGCGACTGCGCGCCGGCGCCCGCCGACATAATGATGATGACCGCCGCAATACCGATAATGATTCCCAGTCCCGTCAAAAAACTGCGCACCTTATTGATCCGCAAAACGGAAAAAGACAGCTTGATGGTGTCGGCTATTCTCATTTCATTAAATGTTGGCCGTTCTTGGCGCTGCGGCGATCATCGACATCATAATCCTCGGTAATCCCACCATCAACGATCTTGATGATGCGCTTGGCGTGCTTAGCGGTATCGGTCTCATGCGTGACGAGAATAATGGTATGGCCGGCGTCATTCAAATTTTCCAAAATCTCCATAATGGCATTGCCGGATTTAGAATCCAGATTGCCGGTCGGCTCATCGGCGAAAATAATCGAGGGATTATTCACCAGCGCTCGAGCAATAGCGACTCGCTGCTTTTCGCCGCCGGACAGCTGATTGGAAAAATTGCCGATGCGATGTTCCAAGCCGACCTCTTTAACGGCCGCCTTGATCAATTTATCTTGGTCTTTGGCTTGGCCGTATAGAAGCGGCAGTTTGATATTATCGTAAACCGTGGTCTTGGGCAAAAGATGAAACGCCTGAAAAACAAAGCCGACCTCCTCATTGCGGATACGAGCCAATTCATCATCATTCAAATTGCTGACGTCGTGTCCCTTAAACAGAAAAGATCCGGCAGTCAAAGTATCTAAAAATCCCAAAATATGCATTAAGGTCGATTTGCCGGAACCGGACGGGCCCATGATCGCGACGAATTCACCGGCCGCGATCTTGAAATTAAGACCGTGCAAAACCGGCGTAACAATCTCGTCATTAACATAATCCTTAGTCAAATCCTTGACTTCAATCAGCGCGGCCATAATTATTTAACTGTATTATCTTTCTTGAAAGTTACGACTGATTCGCCCTCGGTCAAGCCCGAAACGATCTCCACTAAGCCGTTATCGCCGCGCAAGCCGATTTCAATGTCTTGCTCTCGGGGTTGGCCATCAACCAAAACCTCGACATATTTGGCCGGCACTTCGCCCAAAGTCGTCGCCCGGATCTTAACGGCGCGTTGCGGGATATACAAAACATCGTCTTTCGCCGCCGCCGAGATTGTGATATTAGCCGTCATGCCCGGCTTGATCTGATCGTTCCAAGAATCCTGATTAAAAGCCACGGTTGTCTTGTAATAAGTGACGTCCTTGATTGACGTCTGCGCCGGATCAATGAAAGTGACCGCGCCGCTGAAAAGATGATCAGAACCGAAAGCGTCCAATTCGATCGAAACGCCGTCGCCGACTTTAATCTTAGTAATATCGGACTCGGGAATATCCACTTTGATTTCATAACGCTCATTGCCCAGCATCGTCACTACCGGTTCGCTTTGGCTGGAATTTTCGCCGATCGAATAATTGACTTTGGTGATTTTACCGTCAATCGGCGCCTTGATTGCATAATCGGCGGCCTCCGCCCTGGCCTTATCCAGCGAGGCCTGGGCTTGCGCCACTTGCGCCTGCGCCGCGGCCAAATCGAAATCGCGCGGTCCGGCCTGCTTGAGATTCAGTTGAGCTTGCGCGATCGCTACGCTGTTCTCGGCCGCTTCAATTTGCGTCTGGTAGCTATTGGCGTTATTGATCAAATTAGAGCTGGCCGTCTGTGAAGCGGTCAAGGCCGTATTAACGGCGCTTTGCTGCGTACTGAAATCGGTCTTGATCGCATCCTTGACTGTCGTCGTATAGGTGGTGTTGTTGATGATCTTATCCGCCAAGCCGTAGGAATTATCAAGCAAACCGTTCAAATCGTTCAAATAAACGCGCACGGCATCGCTCGCGGCGATAATCTTGGACTGGTCGCCATTATTTAATTTGGCCGTTTCCACTTGCAGCCGCAAATCGCCAAAGCCAGCCTTCATCTCGCCATAACTATTCTCAACGTTATTTTGCAAATTGCTGTCCGAGACCAGCAAGTTGACGGTCGTCTCATTATTGATCAAATTATTGTAGATGGAATTCAAAGCGATCTGGCCGACAAAAATCGAATTATTAAGGGAGTCAATCGCCTTTTCCCGATAAATCTTCAACTGGGCGGCCGATTCCGTCTGCAGGCGGCTAGAGTCGGTCTGGGCTTTGGCCAATTGTTCTTGCGTCAATTGAATATCTTCAATCGAAGCCCCGGCTTTGACTTTTTCCAAATTGGCTTGAGCCGAAGCCACATTGGCGACGTATTGGCTGATTTGCGCGTTAATGCTGCCGGAATCGAGCCGCGCCAGCAAATCGCCGGCCTTGACATCTTGGCCCTGCTTGACCGGCAAGGCCACGATTTTCCCTGGCGTCTTGAAATTAAGCTTGATTTCATTAGCCGACTCAACGACGCCGGTCGCCGAAACCGTCTGGACTAACCGCCCTCTTCGCACCGGCTCAATTGTATATTCTGTCGCCGGTTTGGCAGTCAAAAGATTTAAAGCGATGAAACCAACAACTGCCAAGACGACAACCAAAATGATCCAAAATGACTTTTTCTTGAAAATTTTTAACATAAGAATGATGAATTATGAATGTTGTTTATGGTTTTTTCTTCTCGTTGTCATTCCGACCGGAGTCCGGTAATCCGGACGCAGTGGAGGAATCCCTTGAATTTATTTAAGATACTAGTTTAAATGCAATTAATGCAAGGGATTCCTCCACTCGCTTCGCTCGGTCGGAATGACAACAATATTAGATTAGTTAAAGGTATAAACAACGCTTAAGAATTTAATGTATAAGAATGATGAATTACTAAATTAAAGCCCGGCCGGACATTTCCGGCGGCTGATCCAATTTCATTATTTTTAAAATAGTGGGAGCGACATCGGACAATAAGCCCGACGGAGCCAGCAATGACAAATCGCCGCCCGGCATTTCCTGCAAGCCGGCATTCTTGCCTTCCCAATCCTTGCTGACCAGAATGAACGGCACCGGGTAAGTGCTGTGTTCCTTATCTATCTCTCCGGATTGAAGATTGACTAATTCTTCGGCATTGCCATGATCGGCCGTCAAAAGCGCCACGCCGCCCTTGGCTAAAACGGCTTCGACCACCCGCTTAACGCAAACATCAACCGCTTCCACTGCCTTGATCGTCGCTTTCAAATTGCCGGTATGGCCGACCATGTCGCTATTGGCGAAATTGACCACGATGAAATCATACTTATCAGCCAGCACCGCTTCGACGACTTTTTTCGATATTTCTTTGGCGGACATCTCCGGCTTATCAGCATAAGACGCTACGCGCGGCGACGGCACCAAGACCCGGTCTTCGCCCGGGAATTCTTTTTCAATTCCGCCGTTGAAAAAGAAAGTGACATGGGCATACTTCTCGGTTTCGGCGACATGCAACTGGGACAAGCCGGCGTCAGAGATGACTTTCGCCAACGGTTCGGCGATTGTTTCCGGCTGGAAAGCCGTTTCCACCGGCAAGTCCTTCTCATATTCGGTCAAGCCGACAAAATACAGATCATTCAGATAATCGCGAGGGAATTTATCAAAACCGGGCAAGGCCAAGGCCTTAGTCAATTCGCGCGCGCGATCGGATCGGAAATTGAAAAAAATCGCCGAATCACCGTCTTCAATGACCGCGATAGGCCGGCCATTCTTGACCATCACGGTCGGCAAGAATTCCTCATCATAAATCTTCCGATCATATGAATCCCTGACCGCCTCGATCGGATCGGAAAAAGTCGCAGCTGATTCGCCCTTGACCATCGCGTTATAAGCCAAGGCGACGCGCTCCCAATGATTGTCGCGATCCATGGCATAAAAACGTCCCGACAGCGTGGCAACCGCTCCGAAGCCGTGCTCTTTTATTTTTTCCTGGATCTTGGCGACAAAATCAACGCCGGAATTATAGGGCATGTCGCGGCCGTCCAAAAAACCGTGGATATAAACCTCGCGGAATTTTTCTTTCGCGCAAAGCTCAAGCAAGGCGAAAAGATGATCGATATAGCTATGCACCCCGCCGGAAGAAATCAGCCC
>Ga0265297_10010720_pt1 | contig 11427 bp, 9 predicted proteins | sample Munlanlwell13791_FD_192502 | JGI IMG/M metagenome (GOLD analysis project Ga0265297, IMG submission 192502) | Leachate microbial communities from a municipal landfill in Southern Ontario, Canada - Leachate well 137-91 | ecosystem: Engineered > Solid waste > Landfill > Unclassified | place...
GAGTGATTTAAGGCTCGGATTCTCATGACTATAGTTTAGCACGCCTCTGCGAGCCGTGCTAAACAAGGAGTCATTCATCCCCGCACTCGCTGGGTGCTCGTGCGGGGTTTCCTGACCTTTTAAAAAAAGCCGCACAATTTAAGGCGGCTTAGCGATAGATTTTAAATCTATCTTTTTACTGAAATATTCGGGGGTGCGGTATCTTCCACCCGCATCGAGGTAACATAGGGATGAAGATAATGCCCGACTTCGCGGAAACATTCCGGAAATTTCTCATGCCTAAAAGACAGATGGTCAAAAATCTTGGCTGGGGTAATCTTTACCGCCTTAGCTATGAGCATGGCGCCGATAAAAATATTCTCTACATACTCTAAGCCGGCTACCGCGGCCTGGATTCTGAGGCCCTCAATATCTACGATCAGGCTGGCGGAATGACCAATGGTGATTGGCCCATCATTGTCTAATGAGAGCATATCTCTGAACAGCCAAGAGTAAACCGCTCTATTAGCGGCGGCGAAACTGATATCTCCAGTCGGCTGACCGACCGGAAAGAAAGCAAAATTATTCGTATCCGGCAGACCGACAAAAACTTGAATGCCGGTTTCCGACTCATCTTTTGCTCTGATCTTTGGCGGCTGATTATGAATCAGGTTATGCCAAGCAGTTGCTGTCAATGCGAGCTCTTCCCTTTTCTGCCTTAGATCTATTATACTGGACATTTTATCCTCCGATTGTTGTTGTTTGCTGATTTGAAAAGAATACCTCAGCATATCATGAAAATACGCTGCGGTCAATCAATAATACGCAAAATATTAAGAGATAAATGGAAAAGCCCGAAGATTTTTCGGGCTTAGTTTTAAAGATCAGGCTTGCGGGATACCGCTAATGAAAGCGGCTAGCCAGATGAACCAGGCAAAGATGGAAAAACGATGAAAGTACCTAGCCGCTTCGCCTTGTCGCTTCAGAGCGATGAGCGCCCAGGCTAAGTGCAGCCCCATGATAATCAGGGCGGTATAACCGCAACAACTATGGATATTGAACTGGAAACTGAACCCGGTCCGATAACCCATAATGGAAGTGCCGGCCACATCTAAACTAAAGGCGGAAATGAAAATGCGGACCATCCATGGTTTAAGTGATTTTAATATCCGCTCCGACCAGATGGCTATAGTATAGAGCGGAAAAGCTAGGGCGATGAAAACAACAGCGCTGGCAAGCAGCATGGTGACCTCGTTTTAGTTGATAAACTTGTTAAGGTAACCAAAAAATATACCATACGGATATATTTTTGTAAACCGGCCGATCAGGACAAAACATCCTATTCCCGATTTGCCCTTAGCCGAAACTTCCTCTAAAATCAGAATATGCCCATACTATTGCAAGTCAAGAACCTGAGCAAAGAATATGGCGGCCGGAAAATTTTTTCCGGCTTGTCTTTTGCCGTCTCCGACCGGCAGAAAATCGGCGTTATCGGCCGCAACGGCGCCGGCAAGTCTACCCTGTTCCGCATCATCACCGGCGAAGAGAAAGCGGATGACGGCGAGCTCTTCATCCATGCCGACACGACTATCGGCTACCTGAAACAGAGTGACGACTGGCTAGAGGGCGAAAGCGGCTTGGCTTATCTGGAGCGCCACAGCGGCCGGCCGGAATGGCGGGTCAAGCAAGTAGCCAGCAAGTTTGAACTGGATGCGGCCAAGCTGAACCAGGCGGCGGAAAGCCTTTCCGGCGGCTGGCGCATGCGCCTGCGCCTCACGTCCATGCTGCTTCAGGAACCGAATCTCTTCCTGCTGGACGAGCCAAGCAATTATCTGGACTTAAACACCCTTATTCTCTTGGAAGACTACCTGCACGCTTACCGCGGTAGCTATCTCATCATTTCCCATGACCGGGAATTCCTGAAGCGCACCTGCCAGGAAACTATTGAGATTTCTAGAAGCGGCTGCTATCACTACCCCGGCGACATCGAAGCCTATCTGGCTTTCAAGGAGCAGAAACTGGCCACGCTGATCAAAGCCAACGCCAGCCTGGAACGCCAGCAGGAACATTGGCAGGAATTCATCGACCGCTTCCGCTATTCCGCTTCCAAGGCCAAGCAGGCCCAATCCCTGGTCCGAAAAATAAGCAAGCTGGAAGAAAAGCGCATCACCATAGAGCATCAGGCCGGCATCACCCGCATCAGCATCCCGCCGGTCGTAAAACGCCATAATTTCGCCTTAAAGATAAACGAGCTCGCTATCGGCTACGGAGAGAAAATCGTCGCTTCGGAAATCGATTTCGATGTCCGCGCCGGCGAAAAGCTGGCGCTCCTGGGCCTGAACGGCCAGGGCAAGACGACGCTCATTAAGACTTTATGCGGCCGCATCCCGCCGCTCGGCGGTTCTTTCCGCTGGGCGGCAAACACCCGTTTCGTCTACCACGGCCAGGAAGAAATGGAGAATATGAATGCCAAAGAACAGGCCGGCGCTTATCTGCGACGCGTAGCCGCCAGCGACGTGAAGACCGAAGCGGTCCTGAAAATGGCCGGCGATTTCCTGTTCCGGGATGAGGAGCTTAAGAAACCGATCGCCGTGCTCTCCGGCGGCGAACGGTCGCGCCTGCTCTTGGCCGGCTTATTGCTGGCCAAGCCGGACGTGATAATTCTTGATGAGCCGACCTCGCATCTGGATTTTGAAACCACGGAAGCTTTGGCCGCGGCTTTGCATAAGTTCGCCGGCACGGTCATCTTCTCCAGCCACGACCGGACTTTCTCCAACCTGATAGCCACGGGCTTAGTAGAAATCAAGGACGGCCGCGCCAAGCGCCGGCACGACGACTACGGCGAATATGTGGCCAATTTGGAAAAAGCCTTATGGCAGAAAACCGAGGAAACGCCGACGCCGGAAAAAGACAAGAGCGAAAGCCGCGAGGCTTACTTAGCCCGCCGCGCCAAACAGAAAAAAATCCAGTCCCTGGAACAGGAACTGGAGCGGATGCAAGCTTACAAGCAGGAGCTGATGGCTTATTTCTTGGAGCATTATGATGATTATAAGTCCACCAAGGTCCAGGATCTGGAAGAAATCAAGCGGCGCATTGCGGACAAGGAGGAGGAGTGGCTGAGGGTGAGTGGGGAGGAATAAAACTTAAAATTAAAATATAAAATTATAATTTTATTTTCTTTTAATAATAAAAGAGACAAGCTTCCATACCCCATAAATAAACAGCGCAAAAGCCACTAATGACAGGATAAGTACGGATATAACAAGGGGCCAAACAAGATACTTTTTTCCAGAAAAATCGTTAAGCAACTCATCCATGTATCCCACTTTAATTAAACCCGTCAAACTCAAATTTAGAATAAATGACACTGAAGATAAAATAAACTTTTCTCCTATCTTAACAAGCCTATTTTTATCATCTATATCTAAATTGTTTGCATAAGAAAAAACCATCGCACCTAATGCAATATTTATTGCTATAAGTGCAGTAGATACAACTAACATATCAGAAGTATCAACTAAACCAGTATTAACAACTTCATTAAAACCAGCAAAAAAAATAAAGGCAATACCAATTAATATCCAAACAAAATATATAATATAAAAATAATCAAGGGCTTTCTGGAGGTAATCTAATATATTTTTTCTTTTTTCTTTTTTCATATAAAATGTTTTGTATATATTATAATATATCTCGAGTTTTTCCCGATCATCTACCTCTTTTTGCCGTTTACACCAATATACTTTTAAAATATCTACTGGCCTATAATAAGCCAACATAGTGCATCAGAGCCGTGCGTGAACTTAGAACCGTAATCATGAACTGCTGGCACTCCTACGAAATGGACGCGGCCGTCAAAATGCTCCGCCGGGAATCGCCGTTCGATTGGATTGAGTGATTCAATAATAATACAAAATGTCTTATTTCTGAAACACGGGCTTATTCTTAAAAATCAGATAGATAATACTTAATATCAGGGCAATACCTACCGGCGGGATGGCGTATAAAACCAAATTGGCAATGTTAAACAAAACAGAAATGCCAGCGTTTAGAACTTTAAACAACCATGGTACAAGATAAGCATAAGAAATCCACATTAAAAATAGCCAAAGTATCGCCTTTATTGCGTTATAGAGTTCCCACATGCCAAATGCCTTAACAACAATATCATGAAGTACTTTGTAAAATTTGATCACGTATAGAAATAAGCCAAGCGTGCAAAAAGTAAAAGCGCTGTAAAATACCCTGACAAAAATACTTGGTGCGGATAACGGGCTGATATTTTGCCATTGAAATTTAATACCCAAAGCAAAATGCCAGAGCAGAAGTACAAGAACTAAAATAATATAAGTTATTCCAGAACTTACTATCTCTTTTGTGTTTTTTATTATTACTTTTTTATACCAATCACTACTTTTCATTTTATTATTCAATAACCCAGTTTAAATTTATCAAAAATTTCTAATTGTTTTAAAAAATCCTTATGCGAATCAGAACTATTACCCTCCTTAAGTTTTTTGCTTAGCACTGGCATTGTTTTAAGGTATCCGTCAAAACTTAACAAATTAAGGTATCCATCCACAAAAATAATAAGTTTTTCAGCCGCCATCTTAACAAACCTATACGGCTCCAAAAAATACTCGTTATCTAATTTGTAATGCCCCCATTCGCCTAATTCACTTCCGTTTTCTTTAGATAAGGCCACGATATGGTTAAAAAAATCTTGCGGAACTCTAATCATATTAAAATAGAAATTATCGTTTCTATTATCAAAACACAGCGCCTTAAGTCTTGCCCTGTGAATAATAAGGTCTCTAGGACTATACGTTAAATTGATCAAAGAGGAATTTTGGGAAAGGAAATCTTTAATTTTATCGTTCTTTTGGTACAAGAGCTCCATGAAATCTTTTTGTCTATCCTTTCTTAATCCGATTCTTTCAAATTGATCAAATTTAATTTGATAGCGGTATTTGGATATCCAAGCAAGTGAATCAAAAACCCCAGTGAATAGGGTGATTAGGTAATTAAAGTGGTAGATAGTAGCGTCCTGGGTATCATTATTAACACCGGAATAGTAATTTATACCTATCTCATCTATTGCTGTAAGCAGATCGATAATTCTATCTCCAAGCGAAGCCGTAATATCCATTAAATCATCTCCCCGAGGAATATGCTTTTGCCCATAGACACTGATTGACCAAACTTTTTTGTAATTTTTAACTTTTGTCTTCAAAGAATAAAGATACCAAAGACCTCTATTAACATAATAATTGGGAGCAATTAAAAATTTATTTTTATTTTTACAATATAAATCAATAAAAATCATAGCCTCTTCTGGGCTCAAGATACTATGCGCTGGCAACTCCGGGAAGCCATTCCTTGCCCAGTTTAGCCGGCTTAACAACTTCTTTCTCTCTGTAATTAAAATAACTTTTTTATCCTCTGACACCCCTAACAATGTCTTAAGAATAAAAGTTAAAATCAAGTCGTCATACTTGATATCAAGAGACTCGGCAATTATTTTTATGTCGGATATTTTATATCCGAACATGGTGCTTTCTTTGTAGCCATGTAATTTGTCGTCTAATTTATCAATGACAATCCCGCTAATATCATTTTTGCCACCGAGAGACAATTGAACTACTGTATGCATCTTTGAGCTGCCTAAAGAAACAAACTCAAAAAGTTCATTATCAAAATAATTAAGCAGCCTCTTAGCGACATCAGATTTTAAATAGTCTGAATCGAGTAAAATTCTTAGTGGCTTTTTGTATTTATTATCCATACCTTATGATTTTTTAATTATCTGCTCAACTATCTGGTCAAACGTCATAGTCCCATCACTGTAGTTCTTTAACGCTTCGTCTAACTCCGCATTGGAGAGGAAGCCATTGTAGATAAGCTTAGGAGCTAAATCAAAACTGTTCTTTTTTGCGACTACAGCCAGCACCTGCTCATTAAATTCACGTACTAAATAATCCCTAAAATCATTCAGATATTTTTTATAACGAATCACTGTATAAATGTCATAATACTGAGTCATCTGGGGACCGTTCGTATCCATTAAATAATTAAAAATAGTTCTGACTTTTGCGCGCGCAATGTCATACTTACGCTTTTCACTTGCGTAAGTTGTATACCGCGCTCGTTCTAAAGGCAAATAATGACTCTCAACCTCAATACCGCTTCGAGACTGATCAATACCAAACTGCCAAAACTTTTTAATAGGTCTTAAATATTTAAGACTCTGCGCGGTTGGTGATTTTTTGGCGAAAGGATATTTGCAATATATAACCTCGTCTTTTTCAAATTCAAACGAACGGAGTTTTTCTTTTTCTTCCCAATTTTTAAATCGTTTTTCTTTAAGATAAGTAAAAAGACTATATTTTTGGCTATAACCAATAATCTCACCTCGCTTACGTCTAACTTTCATCGTTTCATTTCGAAGATATTCAAAATCAACAGGAAAATGGTATTTCTTATTTTTAATATCTATTTCGTCCCACTCAATCATGTAAAACTCGTCTCCCGTAATCAATAACTGCCAAGCAATATCCTCTAAGAAACCGCCCACTGAATCCCCCTGGCCATATAAGTCATCCCTATAGAACGAATGCTCGTCAATAAAATACCTCTCGAGGTCTTGCTTAAGAGCTGGGTCATCGCATTCAATACCGAAATAATTTCTCTCATGCGTAACATAGCCAGGCCTATCAGGGACTGGCACATCCCTAAGTGGAAAAAGTGCATATCGAATTGCGTCAACCTCTATGCTTAACTCCATTCTATTTCTTGATGCCATTTCAAGTTGATCATATCCCTTAATGTACCCGAGTAATGGATCATCAAAAACGTATCCTTTTTCTCTTTGTTTGTAAGGTTGTCGTCTCATATTTTTCTACCTTGAATTTTTTTAAGGGTTTCGACAAACTGCCGGATGGCTTCTCTCTTCTTTGCCCACTCAACAAATGCTTCGGCACACTCCTCCTCTGGCTGATATGCTCGATAACTTAATTCGCGTATGAATCTGCTTGGATGATTAGCTACTTCTTGTAGCCCTGAATAAAACCGAACATCGTCATAAGTCTTTGGCAATTGATCTATTTTCCACAAAATTTGGCCAAACCAATGATGGTAGCGAGTTGTCTCCCAATTTATAAGTTTGAGTGTAAGGTCAAGACCGCCGACGTCCTTCGGTTTTGACAGCACCTCCATGGCCTTAATGAATTGACCTGGCTGATATATCGCCTCGATCGTCTGCACGTACTCAATAAGCAAATGGTAATCTTGCCGGAATTCGCACACCAGAAACACGAAACCCCCGAGAATAAGGCTGAGACGGTTGCGGTACATTATATTGTCGACATTCTTCTCATCAGCATTGATGACCGGTAACATTAGCGTGAGTAGGCCAGCCAAAACCTTAAACAGTTTCTCACAATTCTCAATGACTGATGGGAAAAGCATCTTTTCTAGTTCTTCCCAAAATTCCGAATCGACCAGAATTTGCTTTGGAAGAAATGGCAGATATACTCCAGCTCCAGCGATCTTTGCACCATATTCGTCAGCCAATGCAACCTTGTCGATATAGAGCAACCGACTGATCCATTCGAAGCGAGCCTTAATAAATATCGCAAGTTCTTTGTGTTTTCCTTTCTGATAGAGGTCTTTGAGGATTGTATTATGATGCGTAATCAACTTTTCTAAAAATTTATGGAAGTATTGCTTCTCCTTTGCCCGTGCATCGTCAAGCGTTTCTTTTTCAAGACGAATTTGCGGCGTTATGACGCGACCCTCACACTGAACTTCAAGATAGAGGCGATCCCAATAGTCAAGAACCTGGTTATAGAAAACTCCGGGTAGATCGAGCCTCGCCAACTCTTCGCGTGTGTGCGCAAGCTGTCCGTTTGCATCTACTAGTGATTTTATAATCTCCTGATACTTGGTATAGTCAAAACCATCGATGAGGGTTAGCCCAATCGCAAAATAAGCATTGAGATATGCGCCAAGCTCGTCTTCGGTCTGGACTTTCTCATAGAGCGCAAAAAAACCATCGAGATACTTTTCGAACGCATCAGTCTCCTGATTTTCGTAAAGACCGGCAACTGTTTTTTGATAACGACCGTGCCCGTCCTTTTCGTAATCACCGGCGAGTGCGGTCTGGTAAAAATCAATAACGTACTTGAGCAAATGAGTGTCCTGCGGCGCTGTCCCAACGCGAGACTCCACAGCTTTAACAATATCAAAAACACTGTCCTCAAACCAAAGATGATCCGGGCTACCGATGCGCAGAGGCCCTTTCCCCTGAAGTTCAAAATTGAGCTTCAGAGTTAGCATCGACATACTATTCGCTTTAACCTCCACCTGCGTTTGTGGAAACCACCAACCGCGTTCTCTATCGATATGTTTTTTTCGCTTGGCATACTCAGTGATCAAATTTGCAAGTACCATCGGCGTATAAATCACATCATTCCAATTCTCCGCATGCCAGAGGTCTTCGAAAAGAGTCTTGAGTAGAGAAAGATGGTTCTGCGTTCTCATGCGTGAAGTTTGTATGATACTCCAACTCTTATATGAATACCGGCTTCGGTCAGAGGCAAGTCGCATACCTTCCTTCATGTCCGACTGTAACCTCTCAAAGAGATTCTTTGGCTTTATAGTAAAAATATAATGGTTCTTAAAAACGATAATCCCGAGTAAACAGATAGCTACCAAAATAACGACGGCAATAAAGCTAACCGACGACGGAAGTGTGAGAAGTTGAATACGTAGCAAGACTGCAATCGCAAAGATATCAGTGAATACAAGAAGTTTGAAAAAGAAATTACCGACGGTTTCCTGGTTAACGTAATCAGACACGGCAGATGAATACTTATCAGTAGTGAGCTGGAGGCCGACTGCATATAGAGCAAATAAAAGTCCCAGAATAGCGGAGATTGCGCCGATAGAAATCTCGAGCACAAGCTTTAAAAACTCCCTGTCCGGGAGAGTAAAAAAATCAAAGTGAGCTATAAATGCTTGGAACCAGCTAGTTTGAATGTGAGATAGTGACGTTGCGAGACCTTCAACACCCCAATCGGCAGAGATTACTACTACGAGTGATATTATTAGTACTACTATCGTACCCATAGAATTCCGGATAATTTGCATTGGTATCGTATATTCCGTTTTCCTGCGTTCCTGATTTCTGTACAGAATCCTTAATGATTCCCTTCGTCTCTGAAAAATGCTGTAAAAGAAACCGGTAAATGTGCCCAAGACGAGAATAAGCTTATTTGGTTTTTTGTCTGCCTCATAAGAAAAAGAAGAAACCTTTGGTTTCCATAAGATTCGTCGAAGAAAAAATTGTACTGCTCTTAAAAATTTCATATCCCTTCTTACTTATTAAGTAATCCACAATCTACCTACTTCCATTTTCGTAAGATTTTCGGTATACTATAAATATACCACTTCAAGTTAAAAACATCAATCACATCTATGGCCATTCCAATAACAAAAAGACAAAAAGAAGTCCTGGACTTCATAAAAGGCTTTATCAGGGATCGGGGCTACTCACCAACTTTAGAGGAGATAAGGAAAAAATTGCGTCTCTCCGCAGTGTCTACGGTGCACCAGCACATTGACGCTTTGATTGATAAAGGTTACATCAAGAAATTCGATAACCTGGCCCGGGCTATTGAGATAAACGACTTTAATGAAAAAAGGCAAAATAATTTTATTGAAATTCCCTTGCTGGGAATGATCGCTGCCGGCGAACCGATAGAGGCTATTGAAATACCAGAAACCGTTTCTGTCCCCAAAGAGTTGACTGCCGGCCAGGGACGACACTATGCCCTAAAGGTCCGGGGAGACAGCATGCAAGATGTCGGAATCTTTGACAGCGATACGGTAATAATCCGAGAGCAGCCAGTGATTGATAACGGCGAGATCGGCGTTGCAATTGTAAATGGCAATGAAGCCACACTAAAAAGAATATACCAAGATAAAAACAGCTTCAGACTCCAGCCGGCCAATAAAAACTATAAGCCGATCATGGTCAAAGAGCTAGAAGTCAGGGGAAAAGTAACAGGCGTGCTTCGAAACAGATTTGATCCATTACCAAAACCGGCCCAGCTCCCATTATTCGTTACTCCTCAAAGCAATGAGCAACGGTTGCTTCAAATACATAGCAGGCGGTTCCTAGGCAATAAAACCAAGCTCCTCGGTTTTATTGGCGATATTGTTGCAGATAAGTGTCGTGGTTATTATAGTTTCTGTGATATTTTTTCAGGCACAGGTGTCGTAGGTCACTATTTTAACCGGCCGGATACCAAGATTATTTCTAACGATATTCTAGACAGTAGCTTCACGTCCCTGCAATGCTGGATGAATACTAAAAATTACAACAAAGAAAAATTAAATAATATTATAGATTATTTAAATGATTTGCAGCCGAAGAAAGAAAACTACGTCTCTGAAATATTTGGTGGTTCATATTTCACAAAAGAAAACGCTCAAAAAATAGGCGCGGTCCGGGAAGAAATCGAAAAGCTTGAAAAACGAGGTGAAATAAATCAGGAAGAAAAAAATGTACTTCTTACCTCGCTTGTGTATGCCATGGATAAAGTGGCTAACACCGTAGGCCATTATGAGACTTATAGAAAGAAATTAGATACTATTCAAAGCCTGCGTCTTTTGCTGCCTGATATTGAACCGAGAAATAATCAAAACAATGAAATCTATCAAAAAGATGCAAACCAATTAGTCAGAGAAATTACCTGCGACGTGCTATACATTGACCCCCCTTATAATTCAAGACAATATGGGGATTCCTATCATCTTTTAGAAAACGTGATTACCTGGAAAAAACCAAAAGTTGAGGGCGTGGCCAAGAAGATGGTTGATCGTGGGCATTTGAAAAGCCGTTATTGTTTGAAAGGCGCCGTGCATGCTTTTGAAGACTTGATCCAAAATGCAAACGCGAAGCATATTCTGGTATCCTATAACAATACCGGTGAAAAAATGAACGAACGGTCAAATGCAAAGATACCGGATCATAGAATAATTGAAATTTTAAAAGAACGCGGCGAGGTTGAAGTATTCGAACGTGATTATAAAGCCTTCACTACCGGCAAAAGTGAAGCACCTAATCACACCGAGCGCGTCTTTTATTGCAAAGTAACTAGCAAATAAATTTATGAAAAAAATTTGGAGTATCTCAACTACAGTTAGAAACCCAGAAAGAATCAGAAACTTTCTGCTCGCTCTTAAACCTTTGGATGGTGAAGTTTGGAACCACGAAACGCAGCGAAAATTCCAAATCTTGCTTATTCAACACAAGCTGTACGGCGCCGGCAACAAACAATTTACCAATAATCTGTCGCCTGAGCACAGGGAGCTACTGGAAAATTCCGAGGCCTTAACTTATGAACAGGCCGAAGAAATATTGGACGCCAGAAACTACGTCGG
>Ga0265297_10010721_pt1 | contig 11427 bp, 12 predicted proteins | sample Munlanlwell13791_FD_192502 | JGI IMG/M metagenome (GOLD analysis project Ga0265297, IMG submission 192502) | Leachate microbial communities from a municipal landfill in Southern Ontario, Canada - Leachate well 137-91 | ecosystem: Engineered > Solid waste > Landfill > Unclassified | place...
CCTTGGCTTGAGCGGCGGCTTCGGCTTTCGCTTTTTCTGACGCGGCTTTGGCTTTGGCGGCTTCCGCCTTTTCCGCTTCGGCCTTGGCTTGAGCGACGGCTTCGGCTTTCGCTTTTTCTGACGCGGCTTTGGCTTTGGCGGCTTCCGCCTTTTCCGCTTCGGCCTTGGCTTGAGCGGCGGCTTCGGTTTTTGCTTTTTCTGACGCTGCTTTGGCTTTGGCGGCTTCCGCCTTTTCCGCTTCGGCCTTGGCTTGAGCGGCGGCCTCGGTTTTTGCTTTTTCTGACGCTGCTTTGGCTTTGGCGGCTTCCACCTTTTCCGCTTCGGCCTTGGCTTGAGCAGCCGCTTCGGCTTTTGCCTTGACTGCTTCAACTTTCTCCGCTTGAGCTTTGGCCTGTGAAGCCGCCTCGGCTTTCGCCTTGGCCGCTTCGGCTTTCGCTGCTTCAACCTTCTCTACTTCGGCCTGTGCCGCAACTTCAGCTTGCTGCGCTGCCTGCTCAGCCGCTTGATTGACTTCCGGCTTCACTTTCTCTTCGACGGGACTTTTATCCTGCTTGACCGGCTCTGCGGCGGCAACCTTGGAGTCATCGACAATTTCCGCATGAATAATTTCCGGCGCGGCGTTCGACTCCGGCTTATCGGGCTTGAACAGGGCGCTTAACGCAAACAAGCCTAAGATCGTCAGATGTAACGCCAAGGCCAAAATGAACGGCCATGAAAATCTCTTTTTGCTATCCATCTAAATCTATTGTTCGCCCGACTTGGTCATTAAACCCACACTGGACACTCCGGCATTTTTTAATCCAGCCATCAGTGTAACCACAACGCCATAATCAATCCCCTTGTAAGCCCCGATTAGAACCTGGGTTTTCGGTTTCTGGCTTAATACCGCCATCACCCGGCCTTCCACCTCTTCAGGCTGAACCAGCTCAGGTTCCTTGTCATCAATGGTAATAAAATATTGGCTTTGTTCATTAATTGACACAACAACCGGTAAATTATCGCCTTCCGATTCCACAACTGCGGATTCAGCTTGCGGAAGCTCGACTTGAACACCGGTTTGCAGCATCGGCGTTGTTATCATGAAAATAATCAACAACACTAAAGTTACGTCAATGTAAGGAACGACATTGATTTCCGCCATAGGCTTCCTGCGCCCATTTTTTCTACCCATTTGCGGCGCGCTCATTTTTGATGCGCCTGTCTTTGCAATAACACGACGAACTCTTCAACAAACAGCTCATACCGCCCGGTCAATCTATCCAACCGAGTCGAAAAACGGTTATAAGAAATAACGGCCGGAATCGCGGCAAACAGACCGATGGCTGTTGCAATCAACGCTTCGGCAATACCCGGAGCGACTTGCGCCAAAGTCGCCTGTTTGACATTACCCAGCGACATGAAGGAATTCATGATCCCCCATACCGTACCGAACAAACCGATGTAAGGACTGATCGATCCGACCGTGGCAAGAAATGCCAAATGCTCATCCAGCCGTTCCAATTCGCGAGACAATTCGATACGCATGACCCGTTGCGCGCTTTCCACCTGCACGCCGGGCTCTACGTTGCCAGCTTGACGCATCCGGGAGAATTCTTTGTAGCCAGCCAGGAATATTTTCTCGATGCCTTCCGGTTCGAAGTCCTTAGCTGCCAGCTTTCTGTATAGATCGGCCAATACCACGCCGGACCAAAACTGCTCTTCAAATTCGTCAGTGATTTCAACCGCACGATTAAGCTCTTTGCGCTTGGTGAAAATAAAGGTCCACGATGATACCGATGCCGTCAGCAATATCAGCATTACGAATTGAACAACAAAGCTGGCTTCTTTAATTAAATGGAAAATCGATAAATCAGTGTTCATTTCTTGTGTGCTCTAAAATTAATCTAAATAAGGTTTCAGGAATCGCTTTAGGACGCATGGTTTGTGCATCCAAACAGGCAATTCGAACACTGCCCCTGCATAAAACATCGTCACCTCGTGTAATAACTTGCTCGAAAGTAAGGCTGGCTTTTTTAGCAAGACTCACTTTTGCACTCACTTGCAGTTGTTCATTAAACCGGGCGGGACTCAAATAATCGACCTGCACCGAACGCACGACAAAAATAATACCTTCATTTGCGATCAGCTCATCCTGCTCATAACCGATTGCCCTGAGCATTTCGGTTCTTGCCCGCTCAAAAAACTTCAGGTAGTTGGCGTAAAACACCACGCCGCCGGCGTCGGTGTCTTCGTAATAAACGCGTACCGGCCAGCTAAATTTTCCGTTCAGCACATCTTGCGCCTGACTATTCAAACAAGTCCTCGGTCATGCCCAGGTGTTTGGGTGGTTGCAAACCAAAATGCAAATAGGCATTTTGTGTAACCACACGTCCTCGGGGGGTCCGCATAATAAAGCCCTGTTGCAGGAGATACGGCTCCACGACATCTTCAATGGTGCCACGTTCTTCACTGATTGCAGCGGCCAACGTATCCAGCCCTACCGGCCCGCCGGCAAAACCTTCAATCATCGCCATGAGCAGCTTACGGTCTAATGAATCAAAACCGTTATTATCGACTTTCAACATTTCCAATGCCTGAAAAGACAGCTCCTCGGTGATCGTGCCGTTGCCTTTTACTTCGGCATAATCCCGCACGCGGCGCAACAATCGGTTCGCAATCCGGGGCGTACCGCGAGAACGCCGGGCTATTTCATAAGCGCCTCGTTGTTCCATCGCAATACCCAACACCTTGGCTGAACGCGCCACAATATTGGCCAGCTCGTCAATCGTGTAAAACTCCAATCTCTGAACAATGCCGAAGCGATCGCGCAACGGCGATGTCAGCAATCCGGCGCGGGTCGTTGCGCCAACCAGCGTAAACGGGGGCAAATCGAGCTTGATGGAACGTGCCGCCGGGCCTTCGCCGATCATCAGGTCGAGCTGGTAATCCTCCATAGCCGGATATAAAATCTCTTCAACCGCAGGACTCAAGCGATGTATTTCATCGATGAACAACACATCATGGGCTTCAAGATTGGTCAGCAATGCCGCAAGGTCACCCGCTTTATCGAGTACAGGCCCCGATGTCTGGCGAATTTTAACACACATTTCAGCGGCTATGATATTAGCCAGCGTCGTCTTGCCCAAGCCGGGAGGTCCGAAAATCAACACGTGATCCAACGCTTCCTGCCGCGCCGTCGCCGCCTGAATGAAAATCTCCATTTGCTCGCGCAACTCTTTCTGGCCGACATAATCGGCAAGGCGCTTGGGGCGGATAGCCCGATCCTGGCGCTCTTCATCCGAATGACTGTGAGCCGTCACCATTCGATCGCTTTCAATCATCTTACCGCGCCTTGTAACGCCAGTCTGATAATGTCTTCACAACTTTTGCCTGCACTGCTGATATTTTGCACCATTTTACCGGCATCCAACGGCTTATAACCCAGCGAACACAAGGCGCTGATAGCTTCCTGCTTTGGGTTATTGACCGGCCGGGCTCTGTCACTGATCACTGCTGAATCGATGGAACCGCCTGAATCACTTAGACCCGGCAATCTGTCCCGCATTTCAATAATCAGCCGTTCGGCGGTTTTTTTACCGACTCCCGGCAAGCGTACCAAAGCTTGAGTGTCATTATTATGAATACACCGATGAAACTCTTCGGCGCTCTGCCCCGATAAAATCGTCAAGGCCAACTTGGGGCCGACGCCATTGACCTTGATCAGGGTTCTGAACATCGACCGGTCCGCTTCAGTCGAAAATCCGAACAAAATATGCGCATCTTCCCGAACCACCAGATGGGTGTGCAGCGTTATCTCGGAACCGATGGCGGGCAGATTATAAAACGTCGTCATCGGCGCTTCGACTTCATAGCCGACGCCGTTCACATCAAGCATTAACGTCGGCGGCGCTTTAAACGCCAGCTTGCCGCGCAGAAACCCGATCACCGCAACAAGCCTTGCTGCAAACGCTGTGCAGTTTGCTGATAATGGGCATGACAAATACTGATGCCCAGCGCGTCGCCCGCATCGATTTGTAACTCGCCTTGAATATTTAACAGAATTTTCACCATATGCTGAACCTGAATTTTCTCGGCGCTCCCCTTACCCACGATAGCCTGCTTAACTTGCCTGGCCGCATATTCGAATACCGGCAAACCGGTGGCCTGTACCGCACAAATTGCCGCCCCCCTGGCCTGGCCCAACTTAAGCGCGGAGTCGGCATTTTTATGCATAAACACTTGTTCTATAGCCATTTGCTCCGGCTGGTAGCGTTCAACGACTTCCACAATGCCGTCAAAGATTTGTTTGAGCCGATCGGGAAAATAGTCGGCTTTGATATGAATACTGCCGCTGGCTATGTATTTATAACCGCGCGGCGAGTCTTCTATAATCCCGTAACCGGTTATTCTCGAGCCGGGATCTATCCCTAAAATTCGCATTCGCTACCGTAAACTATCAATCCAGTCCTTCCATAATTTCATCACTGATATCCGCATTGGAATAAACATTCTGAACATCGTCCAGATCCTCCAAACGGTCTATCAGGCGCATCATTTTTTCCGCGCCCTCGGCATCCAGCTCGGCCGTCGTTGCCGCCTGCATCGTGACTTCAGCATTATCCGGCTCAAAACCTGCGGCAACCAAAGCATCCTTTACTTCCAGATAACTTTCCGGCGTAGTCATCACATCAACCGAACCGTCATCATTGACGATGACGTCTTCCGCTCCGGCTTCCAAAGCGGCCTCCATCAAAGCATCTTCATCGACGGAAGGGGCGTAGCTGAGAATGCCGATCTTGCTGAACATATAGGCTACAGAACCGTCCGTACCCAAGTTGCCGCCTGCTTTGGAAAAAGCATGGCGCACTTCGCCGACGGTACGATTGCGGTTATCGGTCAGGCAATCGACCATAACCGCCGTACCGCCAGGGCCGTAGCCCTCATATCGGACGACTTCATAATTGACGCCTTCCAGCGCACCGGACGCTTTTTTGATCGCAGTATCAATGGTGTCGCGGCGCATATTCGCACCCAAAGCCTTATCCACTGCGGTGCGCAAAGATGGATTGCTGGCTGCATCCGGCCCGCTGGTTTTTACCGCTACGGTAATTTCCCTGAGCAATTTAGTGAAGATTTTTCCACGCTTAGCATCCTGCCCTGCCTTGCGATGCTTGATATTAGCCCATTTACTATGCCCTGCCATTACCCCTCTCTAAAGTACAGTTAAATTAATTACTTAGCAATTTGAAAAATAGATTAAAGGCGCAAGGCGAAAGACAAAGGGCGAAAGGTTTTTGCACTCTTTGTCTTTCGCCCCTTATCTTGTTTTATCCGCTTAAATCCGTCTAATCATCAATTACCAAGCTTATAAAATATACGACAATATCGAAACCAAGCTCGGTTCGGCGCTGTAAAAATCGGCCTGCTCTCGAACCACCGGCCGGTCGGCCACGCCGCCGAAACCGATCACAACGGCTCCGGCCTGCCTGGCTTCCATGTCGGTCTTGCCGTCGCCTACCATAACCAACGAACCTTGCGCTTTAAGCAAGCGCTTGCAAATCTCGGCTTTTCCGCCCGATCTGGCCAACGGCGAATCCCGGTCATAATCGCGGTAACTGCCGTTTTCATTGAAATAAATATCGACTGCGTGAACCTGGGTTTCAGGCAAACTCAAATATCTCGCCAGCGGCAAAATTGCCTGACGGATTCCGCCGCTGACAATATGCACTTCTCTGCCCGGCGCGGTTAAAGTCTCGAACACTTCTTTAACGCCATCGACTATCTGCTCAATATACAAATCGGCCAGCCAGTCGATGCTGTCCCGATCCGGCCTGATCAGCGACAAACGCTGTTCGTAAACCGCTTCCAGCAGCACCTCGCCATTCATCGCCGCATCGGTCAGCCGGGACATTTCCTCACCCAAGCCGACGCGTCCGGCAAGCTCGTCGATACCTTCTATTTTGCTTAAGGTACTGTCGCAGTCAAAGCAGATGACATCGAAACTCATAAGTTAATCTGGATAGCCTTATGTACGGCAGGAATATGACAGAGTTGCTGTAACAAATCTTCCGTCAACGGTTCGGAAACGCTGATAACCGCCATCGCCAACCGCTGTTCATTCGCGGTACCCACCTGCATTCTGGAGATATTGATATTGGCATTACCCAGCACACTGCTGATCGCCGATATAACGCCCGGCTTGTCGTCATGCTGAGTCACTAATAAAGTTCCTACCGGCACCACTTCAATATCGAATTGATCGATGCAAACCAGACGGGGATGACAACCGCCCAGCAAGGTTCCGGCCAGCGTAATCGAATGGTCCGCGCAATGCCCGGTAACCTTGATCAGCGACAAATAATCCTGAGTTTCTTCAGTTTTCGATTCAACCAGCGCAATACCTTGTCGTTTGGCTATATTTTCAGCATTAACCCGGTTTACCGGTGTAGAAAATTGCCCGCTTAGCACGCCGATCAATGCGGAAACTGAAACCGGCCGCGCCTCGACTTCCGCCGCGCGGCCCATTAACGTCACTTCTATTTTTTCAATCGGCTTGGTCGCCAAACCCACCAACACCTTACCCAAGATATTGGCCAGTGTGATAAATTCGTGCGATTTTTTCAGCTCTTCCGCAGACACTCTGGGCAAATTCAGCGCATTAACCGCTTCGCCTGTCTTCAAAAACGTGACCGCCTGCCGGGCGATTTCGACACTGACCGCCACCTGCGCTTCGGTGGTCGATGCACCCAAATGCGGGGTAAAAACGATATTGTCCAGCTCCAGCAACGGCGAGTTGGCAGGTGGTTCATTTTCGTAGACATCGAGTGCCGCGCCGGCTATGCGCCCGTTTTTCAATGCATCGTACAGCGCCGCCTCGTCAATCAAGCCGCCTCTGGCGCAGTTGATAATCATCGCCTCTTTTTTCATGACCGCCAGCTGAGCGCTGCCGATCACGTTGCGGGTCTTTTCAATCAATGGGCAATGCAGAGTCAAATAATCCGCTCGGGTCACCAGCTCGTCCAGACTGACCGACTCAACGCCCAAATCTTCGAATATTTCCGGCGCGACAAACGGATCATACGCAATCACCTGCATTTTCAGGCCCAAACCGCGTTGCGAGACGATCCGCCCGATGGTGCCGAATCCGAGTATCGCCAAGGTTTTATGGGCGATTTCCGATCCCATCAGCTTGGAGCGTTCCCATTTTCCGGCGCGAACCGAACGGTCTGCGGTCGGCAAATGACGGCTCAGAGACATCATGTGCGCAATCGCCAATTCGGCTGTCGTTGTCGCATTCGCATCCGGCGTATTCATTACAATAATTCCCAGCTCGGTTGCTGCGGGAATATCGACATTATCGACACCGATGCCGGCACGGCCTATCAGCTTCAGGTTCTTTGCCGCCTGCAAAACCTTTTTTGTCACCTGAGTATCGCTACGGATCAACAGTGCATCGTAATCGCCGATGACGCCGCATAGCTGGTCCTCATTGAGCCCGGTCTCTATATGTATTTGTATGCCGGACTGATCATGTAAATAATTGATGCCGGCTTCTGCTAATTTGTCGGAAATAAGGATTTTTTTCAAAGGAATGTACCGGAAAAACTATACGTTAAAAATCAAGTGGTTTAACAGATTTACCCGCAGGGCGCGGCCCTACGGGTATAAACAGTTTCCAAGACGCCAGCCTTAATTGCCGTGATAATAACCATCTGGAGAGGGTTTTCGCGCGGGGGGCTTCGGTGCTGGCGCAGCCTGTACCGGCAATTGCATCGGCATAGACGACGCTGACGCTTCACCCAGTGGAGGCAAGCGCTCATAGATTGGCGTAGGCTCCCCACTCTGATTCTTAAGCGCCAAATTTAATGCTTTTTGATCATAATCAGGCATTTCCTGATTATTGGCTTTTTGAATCAATCTTAACGCTGTAGCGAAGCGCTGATCCAGCGTCGTTTCTTCGCCCTCAAGATCAGGATGCGCTTCTACATAAAGAACATTGTTCAGCCAGCCAACCTTGATCGGCTGTTTGACAATATAGACCGGCGTCCCGACTGCAACCAAATCGTATAACTCCTCGACATCCTTGGGATACATCCGAACGCAACCATGCGTTATCTGCATGCCTATGCCGTGAATCTTGTCAATATCGGTGCCGTGTATCCGGTATTCTCCGGGCAAGTCAAGATGCAGCGCCCGCGAACCCAGAGGATTGTGCGGTCCCGGCGGAACAATAAGCGGTAAAGGGTCGCCGTTCGCGGCATGTTCGCGCCGTATCGACTCAGGCGGATGCCAAGAAGGATTCATGATTTTCCGTGCAACTTTGGTTTTACCCAACGGCGTCTTCCAATCCTGTCTGCCGACGCCATGCGCATAAGACATGACCTGCCGGGGCTTTTCACCTTTTTTGGTCGGCGGGTAATAATACATGCGGTATTCGGAAATATTTAAGGTAATGCCGTTATGCGGCGAATCCGGCAAAATACGCATATTAGATAAACGGACAATCTCGCCTTTTCTAACCAGCCAACGATCGACATCCGGGTTTAACCTGACTATTTCAGTTTGCCCCAAAAGAAAGCGGCGCGCCACGTCCAATAAGGTTTCGTCCTGCTCTGCGCGGGTTAGAGCCATACCATCAGGATACTGGACGATTACGCTATCATTGCTATTTTCCGGCATTTCATAAGTCGTAGCATTGGCATGACCGCCAATGACGGACAGCAAGATAGTAAAAACGAGTAGTGCGCGAATATTCATTGCGATAAATTTCTCAAAAACCATATAAAAATAATAATTCTTTTCAAGCACCAGCAATGTTTGCTGGTCCGGTCAGGGACAGATCCGCAACCCGATCGGCAATACCCAGCTAATTACTCAAGATCTGCCAATCTAAAAAAGTTCCTATATTATCATGCAAGGCCGATTCGAGCATAGTTTAGCTGATTTACTGGACAGGGCAATCGCGCTTAAAAGTGCTTGAAAATATAATTTAGATGAGGTAATAATCCTATCATTTTGATTTTCAATGACAGCAAAACCAACACCTTCTATTATCCATCACTTTTCAAGCATTGAAGACCCCAGAGTAAACAGGCAAAAGAAACATCAGCTGCAAGATATTTTCTTCATTAGTATCTGCGCAATGATTTGCGGAGCTGATAACTGGGTTGCTATTGAAGAATTTGGTCTGGCAAAAGAAGAATGGTTCACCGAATTACTGGGTTTAGAAAATGGCATACCTTCGCATGACACCTTCGGCGAAGTTTATGCAGCCATTGATACTGAGCAGTTTAGCCTCTGTTTTTCCCGCTGGGTTGCTGATATAGCCAACATAACCGAAGGGGAAGTGATTGCGATAGATGGCAAGTGCTTAAGGCGCAGTTTGGACAAGGCCTCAAAAAAAGCCGCCATTTACATGGTCAGCGCTTGGGCACAGCAAAACAACTTGGTTTTAGGCCAAGTTAAAGTCGATGATAAATCGAATGAAATCACGGCCATTCCAAAATTACTTTCACGGCTTGATATAGCAGGGGCAGTGATTACTATCGATGCGATGGGTTGCCAAAAGAAAATAGCCAAGCAGATTAAACAGCAAGGCGGTGACTATGTGTTTAGCCTGAAAGGCAATCAAGGCAACTTGCATGACGATGTTAAAACCTTTTTCACTTCGTCTTTAGCGCCGGCAGTTGCCTCTGTTAGCTATGATGGTGAACATGGGCGTATTGAAACACGCACTATTCGTGCGACAGCCGATATAGCTTGGCTACAAGAGCGACATGACTGGAAAGGCTTGCAAAGCATTATCGCCGTCACCTCAAAAAGAGAAATCGGTGACAAGGTGGCTGAGGAAACACGCTATTTCATCAGCAGTCTTGATGCGAACGATCCGAAGCGATTAGAACGCGTGGTGCGGGCGCATTGGTCAATAGAAAACAATCTTCACTGGGTTTTGGATATTGCCTTCGATGAGGACAGCAATCGGACTCGCAAAGGGCATAGTGCTGAAAATCTAGCTGTTATCCGGCATATTGCCTTGAATCTGATCAAGGCTGAAAAAACGTCTAAAGTCGGTATCAAGATCAAACGGTTAAAGGCCGGATGGGACAATGATTATTTAGTCACTCCTGAAAAACCCTCTATCCAATTGAAATATTTAATTAATATCTATTTTTAAGCCCATCTTTTCGACCGGAAATGCTAAAATATGCCCCTGTTTTCCGGTCGAAAGGGTGAAAAATGTTGATTACTTCCAGTACAGGTCATCAGACCAATTTATTCGGCACCGATCTGCTGCAACAACTCGATCCCAATGATCCGTTGCTCCGCCTTGCCAGCGTGCTGCCTTGGCGCGAACTGGATCAAGCCTTTGCCAAACATTATTGCCAAGGCCTGGGCAGACCCGCTAAACCCATCCGACTGATGGTCGGACTGTTAATTCTCAAGCAACTGGAAAACCTCAGCGACGAAGCGGTGGTGCTGCAATTCAAGCGTAACCCCTACTACCAAGCGTTTTGCGGTTTCACCGAATTCAGTTGCAAATTGCCTTGCGACAGTACCGAGCTGGTGCATTTTAGAAAGCGCATCGGCGCGGAAGGTGTCGATCAGCTGTTTCAACTCAGCGTGAGATTACACGGCAAAGCTGCGCTGGAAGACACGGTTAACATCGATACCACGGTGCAGGAAAAGAACATCACCTATCCCACCGACGGCAAACTGGCGATCAAAATCATCAACCGCCTGAACAAGCTGGCTAAGGCTTACGGCATTCAACAGCGCCGCACTTATGGCAAGGAAGTCAAAAACCTGCGCTTAAGTCTCCGCCACTTTCGCCATGTCAGCCGCCGAGCCAAAGCCAAAAAAGCCTTGAAACGGCTGCGCACTATTGCCCATGCTCTGATCCGGGAATTGCGCAGAACCTTGCCGTGCTTTGCCTTGTTCGAACGCTACGAGAAAGATTTTCTGTTTTACGAACGGGTTCTGAACCAGCAGCCCAAAGACAGCAACAAAATCTACGCCCTGCACGAACCCGATGTGTATTGCATCGGCAATACCCACACGGGGCACTAGAGGTAAGGACCACAAACCTTACGAATACGGCAACAAAGTCTCTATTGCCGCTACGGCCAAGTCCAACATCATTGTCGGCGTAGTCAGTCATCCGCAAAACCTGCATGACAGCAAGACCCTGCCCGAGGTGCTGGCGCACTGCCAAACCAGCCGCGGCAAGGCCGTGAAAACCGGTGTCTGCGACCGCGGTTACCGTGGCCCCAAAACGGTTGACGGCACGCAAATCATTTTGCCCGCCCCGCCGCTAAAACGCGACAATCGTTATCAACGGGACAAAAAGCGCAAGCGCTGTCAGCGTCGGGCAGCCATTGAGCCGATCATTGGTCATTTAAAGTCCGACTTTCGCTTAGTCAGAAACTTCCTCAAGGGCACCGTCGGGGA
>Ga0265297_10010722_pt1 | contig 11427 bp, 13 predicted proteins | sample Munlanlwell13791_FD_192502 | JGI IMG/M metagenome (GOLD analysis project Ga0265297, IMG submission 192502) | Leachate microbial communities from a municipal landfill in Southern Ontario, Canada - Leachate well 137-91 | ecosystem: Engineered > Solid waste > Landfill > Unclassified | place...
TCTTTTTTTTGTTCTTCTTTAGTTCCAGATTTTAAAATATCAACCAATTTTTCATGTTCTTTAACAAACTCATCTTTTGGCATAGTTACTTCATTTTTCTCCTCTTTTTCTTCTTTCTCATCTTCTGTTTTGTCCTCATCATCTTCATAATTAGCATTACACATCTTGCATGTTCTCATTTTCTTTTTAGAGGTTACAATTTTATTATTCATATGTCCTTCTATCGGACTTCCCCTTGTAGAAACAGAATCCATAACTGCGGAGAAATTAGCATATTTAAACCCATCATTTGATTTGTTTTCTTCTAAAGAAAAATTAAAGAATATATCTTTATCCTTTACTGCTGGATTTGTTATTAAACTAAAGTTTCTAAATGAAATATCTCTTGCTTCACCATTTATTCCTACCCTATATTTTATCCCTGCACTAATTGCTATTGGTGCATCACCATATTTTAATCCTAATGCTGCATTAGGTTCATAAACATTAACATCTCCATAAATATAACCATTATCTGAAAATACATTTTTAACATTACCTGCCCATGCCTCTGCATAATCCTCTGTTGGTTGTTTTGTTATTTTATTAGTATCTTTATGAGAATATATTAAAGAAGAATTAAACTTATCCCAAATTGTATTTGTTGGAGCTTTATTGATTTCCTCAACAGGAAGATATAATCCATTCATATTTCCAGCTTTAAACAGAAGTTGTTTTGTGAAAGTTACAGGAAAATCTATCTCAGAAAGTTTAACCATATAGTTTATTATGAATAATTATATATTTAAACATTTATATAAGGGGAATTTTATTCTCTCTTATCTTCAAACTTGTCTTTTGACTTAATAATATTCTTTTTTACAAGTGGTTTATTACTATTCTTCTGTTTTGATTTATCATCTATGGGTTGTTTACCTTCATCAATTTTTAATCCATCAACATCATCACCAGAATCTAAAGGAGACCCGGGGGTTTGGTTTGGCATTTCACGATTGTATTGTGTTTGTTCATTTAATTCTTTTTGTGCTCTTTCCCAATCTTCATCATCTGTTTCTAAATCAAATACATTTTTTATATAATTTCTATATTCTCGTGCAGTAATTGCACCATCTTTGAATGCAACATCTAATAAAGCAACAATATCTGTCCTATCTTCTATCGATACATTATTCCATTTCATAATGGCTTTTGAACCATAACCATTAACCTCATATAATACATCTAATATTTTTGATGTAAATTGTTCTGCTATAGTCCTAGCACAAGAATTAAGTTTGGTATTAAAATCTTTTCTTTCAGTATTTTGTGTAGATTTATTGTTATCTTCACCAATAGCCATTCCTAAACTCATCCCACCTGCCGCCGCTTGGTCTTGTCTTAAATAATGCAAATGGTCATTAACTTGGGATGATTGTTCAACGGGCATTGAAGCAATTTGTGTTGGTGCAGCGAACACCGCCCTTCTATTAGTAGTCCATTTCTGTAGTGTTTTAAGAGTTTCATTCATTAATGGAACACTTGCACTTCTTGTTGAATCTCCAACAATGGCATAAATCAAACTATCTGCGGCATTAAATATGGCATTACTTGCCGTTTCTTCTATCTTCATTTTTCTATGTATTTGATTATATGCAGGTTCAACTAATCCCAAACCCTCAAATCCATTACCAAACGGACTTAACACTATATTTGCTATTCTTTCTTTTCTTAAAAATATATATCCGGGAATTACTCTAGCCCCCTGTGGGTATAAATCAGATACTGCATCGGAATAATAACCAACATACATAGTATATCCAAGTGGATTTTGTTCTAAATCTGTCATCATAACATATTTCATATCCCTAACATAATCCATCAATTTAGCATCTATTGGTTTTAAATCAACAATCATACTTCCAGTTTCATCATATACTCTTTCTATATACGCATGTCCATATAAGACACAATCTTGTATAATTCTACTCAATAATTGTTCTAGTTTGTAGTGCATACCAATTCTACCAATATTGGAGAAGAAATCATCATATTGTTTTTGACTTCCTTTATTTTCAGATACTATCCTATATCCTGCCTGTAAAAGTAATTGCATATAAGAATTAACAAGTTTAAATGTCTGTGCATCGGTCATATAAAGTGTTTCTAAATCTTGTCTAGTAACTCTTGATAATTTCCTTGTAGCATCCTGAATTGTAGAGGATGCTGTTCTTGGAATACCAACTTTGTCTATTTGTTTAGAGAAATCTGCATATTTATAATTAGTAAAAGAACTTAAAAATCCCATTTTTAGTTACCTAATATAAATATTCCCATTTATTTTTGAACAAGTCTAAAAGAATTTAAAATCTGAACTATTAAAGGAACTACTTTTTCTTTAATTAACCAAAACAATGAACCAAATCCAATTATTTTAAGAATAATATTATGACTACCAAAACTAAATAATGATAAAAAGACCAAAATACCTAAAGATATAATATCTAATAACATATCTATTGATGCCTTAAATTCTAAGTTTTCTTTATACTTTTTGTTGGTTTTATCACAAAAAGCATTGAAATTTAAGGATATTTTACTAAAAAATCCAATTTTTTTAGAATCACGAGTTTCCATTAAATTAACTTATTAATTTATATATTTAAACATTTATATCATCCACTTATAGGCATAACTCCCATCTCTTCATGTTGTATTGCTTCATTAATAGCCATAGCTAAAGCCATAGCAATATCATCATGTGGTGCTTTTGATTCTATTGTATCTCTATTACCTGAATTGTTATCTAATCCTTTCCTACGAAAACCAATTAATTGGTCTTTTAATAATTCTGAATATTTTATACTCTCATCATCTGCTGAAGAATCTCTTGGTATTATTATACCTCTTCCAGAGAATACACTTGCTAATGTAGTTAAAAGTAATGTTCTTGCCGAACTATGAAACTTCTGTCCTATTACAGGAATACCTTTATTTCTTAAATCGTTCATTACCATTGTTCCCATATTAGATTCATCAACAACCAAAAAAACATCCATTGAATTAGAGTATCTTTGATATAATTCATATAATCTATTAACTTTCTCTGGTCTTTGCCATCCTTTATGAGTTTCTATTGTTTTTATAATATATTGTCCATTTAACTTCTCTACTACAATATAAGCATCAAAATCTGCTCTTGGACCTTCTGATATAGCAAAATCAGCACCAATGAAATACATCGCATCTTTAAAACATTCTTCATTAAATCCCCTATTATAATCATAACAATTAATTACATTTTTTATTGGAAATATTGCATCATCTATTTCTCCTAAACATAAAGTCATATAATTCCTAGTCCAATTAGCTTTACCTTGTTCACCCCATGCCTCATAAAGTTTCTTAACACTCCACATCTCAGGCCATATTGCAATATACTGGTTAATATCTTCTTGGTTTTCTATTATTGGTATTCTTCCTTCCATATCTACTAAACTAGTTGTTCTTTCAAAATAATATTTGTCTATCAAACCTGCTTTACTTCTTTCCTTTAATTGTCCTATAAGTCTTGTAGGACCAACGGGAGTTGATATTAAAATCATTTGTCCATCAGGAAATAATCTCGATGTAACATGCTCAAAGAATATATTTACATCCTCATATGAATCTACTTCGTCACAAATAATTAAATCTGCACGATAACCCCTAATATTTGGATTGTATGGAACATTCTTAACCCAATGTCCATTTTTAGTTTTAATCTCAGACATATTCCAAGTTGCTTTATAATCATCTGGTGTGAATAATTCCATAAGTAACTCATTATTAGAAATATATTTTTTTATTCTTGCTAAAAGATTAGCTCTCCCTTGTTCTAATGTTTTATTAACTAAAAGTATTTTCATATCCTTTTTAATTAACATTAACCAAAGTGGATACATGGCACCCATAACTTCTGATTTTGAGTGTCCTGCCGGTGCTTCTATAACAAGTCTCTTATGTTTATTAGCTAAATCAAACCATTTTAATTGAAATGGGTGTATTCCACCAAAATCTGTAACCCCCAAACATTGTTCACAAAAAAATTTAAAATCTGTTTTACATTTAAGTAAAAATAGTGGAGATGGTTCTCCCTTTAGAATTTCGTCTTTAGTTCTCATTAATATGCCTTAAACCATTGTGTTCTTAATGAAGCAATACCATACTTACCAACATCTGCTTCAACAATCCAAAAACCTTTCATTGCGGCTAGGTTCTTACCTCTCATAAATGGAGTTTGACCACACAATGTTCCAGTCTGAATAATATGAATATTTCTATAATCAATATATTCTGATTTATGATAATGTCCAATTAAAAGAATAGCTGGTTTAGTTCCTCCTTCTAATGATTCTGCTATCTTTTGTGGTCTATAAGAAATTGCATATGCTGTTCCTCCATCTGGGTGGAATACTTCTATATGTTGCCCATTTGATAAATCTATTTTACCTTGTCCTTGTCCTAAATAATGGGCATTTGGTAGTCTTTGTTGGATTTGATTTCCAATATCAAAACCAGAATGTTTAAAGAAAGTATTTGTTTCATGATTACCTGTAATAAAGTATATTGGAGATTTAATCTTACTTAGTTCTTTTACAGCTCTATTAACTTGTGCATCACCACCAACATCAGTTAATTCAAAAATACTCCCTTCCCTTTTACTTTCATAATGTCCTTCACAAACATCTCCAGTATGAACAACAAAATCTACTTTCCTATCATTAAATGTCTTGGTAGCATATTTCATAAGTCTTGAATCATAACAATTATGTCCTATATGTGAATCTCCAAACACCCCAAAGGTTATAGTTTTTCCCTTATATTCATATGGTCTTCCAGATGAAGAATTAACATTTTTTGTTTTAAGAACAGATTTTATTTCTAATGGAGTTAATTTAGAATTTTTTAATTCTTTAATAATATCTTTTTCATCGGATGATAATTTGTCTTCTAGTGCCATACAATTATTACAAATGAATATATCTTCTACTTTGTGGGTGGTTAATTTATTACACTTAACACATCTACCCCTATCGTAAGGATAGTCTTTATTTAAACTTTTATATACTTTTTTCTTTGTCATCGTTAATTCCTAGATAAATATTCCATTTACATATTAATCTACTTAATTGTTCTGGTCTATTCTGTAACATCCATATAAATACTGCTAATGGATTTTGGTGTGCTGAGAAGTATCTTTTATCCTCTGATTGTTTTGGGTGCATTTTATGATACTTTGCTCTAAGTGTTATACCATTATCAATATCACATCTAAATGTCTCTATTTCTCTTGGAAATAGGTGTGCAGATTGTAAAAATTCTGTTGAACCACTATAAACACATTTATAACCATCTCTTTTCTTTACTGCCTCAGACCACTCTTTATTAGTTCTTGTCTTTTCCTTTCTATCAAGAGTTTTCTGTTGGGATTTCGTTATTTTCTTCTGTTTCATTTTCTACCTCTTTAAATTGATTAATGTCTTTTGGGACTAATATAATATCAAATCTTCTTCCTATAAATCTTTTAGTTAAACTAAGGAAACCACAAGATTTAGATTTCTTTACTTCCCTATTTCTTAGTTTAAATGCTGTTCCATTAAATTCAACATTCTCTGGAAATATGCTTATTGGTCTACCTCTTAATCCTTTCATTTTATTTTGATACTTATTTTACATAACTCCTTTGATATTTTATTCCTTAAATAATTAATTAATCCCTTATTATTTGAATTTATAGTAATTTTTTGTTCTTCAATTAAAAAGTAATCTATATTCTTTAAATCGTTTGCTGTTATCATTATCTTAAGTACTCCATAATTTTTTCATCTTACCTCGCAAACTTTCTCTTTATAAGTTCCAGCACAAATTGCAGATTTACTTTCTAAACATTTTATAACATCATCTGTTGATTTTTGATTAAAATATAAATAATATCTCGTTTCCTGATTATATTCTGCACCACAAGTAAATTCAACATAAAAATCTGCTACATTATCTTTAATTATTACATAACTATTATCACAATTTATTTTACTACCTTTAGGGAATACATGAAAAGCATTAGTATAATTTAAAATAACAAAAGATGTTATTTCATTTGTTTTACAATATCTATGTGGTAGGTTATCGTAAGTTATTATTCCTAAAATTATAATTAAACCAATTATTATAGTAAAAATAACATTAATCTCTTTTTGTTTCATTTTAATCCTTCCAGCATTTCATCTTCAAATTCTCTAATTTTCATAACATCTGATAATTTAATATATAATCTATCACTTATTTTAATATCTATATCATATCCTTGTTCTTTCATACATATTGTTATTTCTTCAAAGAAGTTATAATCATATTCCTTTAATGTCTTTTTTAGTTCATTAAAAAAGTTAGTAGAATATCTACATCCATACTCTTCTAAATCTACACCTGTCTCTTCACACTTACAGAAATCCATTTGATGATGTCTAAATGAATTAGATATAACTATATCCTTACATAAGGGACATTGCCATTTAAGATACATTATTAAATATCCACCTCTGTTTTAATATTATTTACTATTTTCTTTTTACCACATTTAGAACAAATATATTCTTCTATTTCTAAAAATGGTTTACTTGTTCTTTTACATTTTTCATCAACTAAATAAAATCTTCTATCTTTTCTACAACAATTAACTATAAGTAACCAATTATGTCTACAACCAAACAACCCCATTATAATTCCTCCTCGTCAAAATTATCTTCGTCTTCATCATCTTCGTATTCTTCATCATAATACTCATCGTTTGTCATAATTATCTATATTTTATGACTATATAAACCTTGTGGTAATTATCAGTATAGTTAAATTGGAATTATAAATACCATAACATTTATAAAGGATGAATGATGTATAAACTCATGGAAAACAATATATTTCATACATACACTAAAATTAAAAGACTTGGTGATGAAGAAAATAAAGATATATTCTTAAATCCAGATGAACAAATTGTTATAGAAGAAAAGATAGATGGAGCTAATTTTAGATTTATGATTAAAGACAATAAAATTGTATTTGGTAGTAGAACACAAGAATTGAACGAAAATAAAGAACATAAATTCCAAAAGAATTTTAATAGATGTATTGGATGGATTCAAGACAAACTAAAGGATAAAGACTTATCAAAGTATTGTGGAATGGTATTTTATGGGGAATGTTGTGTTGCACATTCAATGCAATATAATTGGGATAATATCCCTCCTTTTTTGGGATTTGATATAAATAATTCTAATAACAAAAATTATCCAAAAAGATATATTCCCTATCCACTAAATAAAGAGATATTTAACGGATTAGGTTTAGACTTTGTACCTGTGATTAAGTTATGTAAGGCAAGGGAAGTCACCAATATAGACGATTCTTTCGTTCCTATATCTTCCTTTGCAATGCCTAGTGGAACAGATGATACTAGAAAGGCAGAAGGGATTGTCTTTAAAAAATATAGTTTTAAAGAGGATAGTAAAGAACAGATAGATAATCAAATATTTGCTAAATATGTCAGAGATAAGTTTAAAGAGATAAATGCAGAGGTATTTGGAAGTAAGAGAGTTAAATACAATAGTGAGACAGATGTTGGTGAATTAATATTTAAATATTGTACAAATGCCAGAATAGATAAATGTATCTTTAAATTAATAGATGATGGTAACAAACTTGATATGACACTTATGCACAAGTTACCAAAAATGGTATTAGATGATATTTTTAATGAACATATGAATGAGATATTTTACTCTAATTATAATGTAAATTTTAAAGAATTAAGACAAAAAGTTCCAAAGAGATGTGCCGTTGTTTTAAATCAAGTAATTACTAATAATGCCTTTGGAGTTACAAATGGATAAATTAAGAGTATTTAGTGCATTTGCAGGTTATGGTACAGATAACTTTGCTTTGAAACAATTAGGTATACCATTTGAATGTGTTGGATTTAGTGAGATAGATAAATATGCAATTCAATGTTTTGAACAGAACCATTGTGATAAAGATGAAAATTTAGTAGAACAAGATTTAAATACTAATTACTATAAAAATCCTAAAAACTATGGAGACATAACTAAGATTAAACCAGAAGACTTACCTGATTATGACTTATTTACTGGTGGGTTTCCTTGTCAATCTTTTTCTGGAGCAGGAAAGGGATTAGGAGAATTAGACCCACGAGGAACTCTTTTCTATGAGATTATTAGAATAAATGAAGTAAAGAAACCAAAATATATGTTATTGGAAAATGTTAAAGGACTTACATCAAAAAAACATAAATCTACTTTTGATAAGATTATTTCAGAACTTAATAGAATTGGTTATGATGTTCAGATTAAAGTTCTTAATACAAAAGATTACGGAATACCTCAAAATAGAGAAAGGGTATTCTTTGTTTGTTATAGAAATGAAACTGGAACAGATATTGGTAGTGGAATAAATAAATTCAGTTTTCCTAATAAAGAAGAACTTAAAATATTTATTAAAGATATACTTGAACAAGAACCAGTAGATACTAAGTATTATTTAAAAGAACATCAAATTAATAAACTATTAGAGGGGATAGAAAAGAAGTTAAGAAGTAAACGTGATGTTTTACAAGATGTTGAAGGTTCAACATCTGTTTTATATGCAAGAGACTATAAAACTCCAAAATGTGTTAAAATTAAATCTGAATTAATAAAGTTAAGTGAAGATAATACACATCAACATAATAGAGTTTATGATAGTGAAGGCGTATCGCCTTCACTAGAAACAAATGGTTCTCCAAAGGTATTTGCTTTACGAAGTTTTCCAAGAAATGGAACTAAAAAAGTAGATGTGGAGATATGCCAAAATCCAGAGTTTAGAGATGATGGATGTTCTAATAGTTTAACTTCTGTTGAAAAGGATAATCTCTTGGTCAATAGAGGTATATTTAGAAGACTTACTCCTAAAGAGTGTTTTAGATTACAGGGTTTCTTAAAAGATGAGATTAACCTAGATGGATTATCTGATACTCAAAGATACAAGTTATGTGGTAATGGACAATCGGTTAATGTTGTTAGAAAGATATTTGAGAGGATGTTCATATGAAAAGTTTAATAATAGGATATGGAGAAATTGGACAAAGTCTTTACAATATATTAAATAAAGAATATGATTGTTATGGTTATGATAAAAAAGCAAATGATGAAAAATGGTTAAATAATATTGCTATAAATAAGTTTGATATTCTACATATATGTTTCCCCTATTCAAAAGACTTTATAAAAGATGTTAAAAAATACCAACATCTAATAAAACCAAAATTTACTATAATCCATTCAACAGTACCAGTAGGAACATCTAAAAAGTTAAATGCAATCCATTCTCCATGTATAGGAATACACCCACATTTAGAAAAGAGTATGACTACATTTGCCAAGTTCTTAGGTGGTAAGGATGTAAGTTTAGTTGCAGATTACTTTAGACGTGCAGGTATGAAAGTATATTTGGTAGATAAGTCTGAATCAACAGAACTTATGAAAGCACTATGCACAAGTTTCTATGGTTTATGTTTAGAGTATACAAAAGATGTTAAAAGGTTATGTGATAAGAACGATATACCATTTGAACTATGGACTATATGGAATAATAACTATAATGAAGGTTACTCTAAACTAGATATGAGGGAGTTCCTTAGACCGAACTTAATACCAATAAATAAGAAGATAGGTGGACATTGTGTTATACCTAACCTAGACTTCATTAAATCAGACTTTACAGAATTAATAAAGAAACGTAATCTACCTAAAAAACCTCGTAAAACTTGGACAGAATAGATAGATTGTTAATTAACATTAGTACACAGTCGTAATACCTACCTTCAAAATATAGTTAGTTTAAGTAACCATATTGGGTTAGGCGAAAACTTGGTTCAACTCCAAGGTGTCCTAGGGGAAGTTCCTAGGGATTTTTAGAATATGAAAACAAAAAAGAGTTATTTAAAGAAATGAAAATAATATCGCTAGATTTATTAGGAAATCTAATACCACTTAGAGAAGATGGAACAATAATTGAGTTTTAATTATATAAATGTTTAAAAAGTCCCTCTTTTCAATCCCTTCAAAAAAACTATCTAAAGACCCGTAGTCGGACACGAATATATTACTGAGAAAAATACCTAGGTATTGTTCGGATTTTAGTATATATCTAAAGTTACCAAACTGACCTAGGTTAGTAGAAGATATATCTATATAGCTAATGTTTAGTAGTATTTAAAGATTTATATAACGATTTTGTAGGTTATCTTAATGTTTTACATAGTTTTTTACTCTATTTAGTATATTATCATTTAGGATAATATAGGGTAAGTAACCCCCTATATCTGTATATATACCTATATACTTAGGTACCATACTGACCGAACTATTTTGATAATCACAATTCGATGGGGTTTGGGGTGTTTGGAGTAAATCAAAGTTCAGAAAATTATATTTTTATTATAGATACATGACTATCCCCATATCTCATTCTAACTTTTATCGTCCGAAGTGACTTTATAAATATATCGGTGATTAACTATATAGTTAATATACAATACATAACTTTATATATTCTATTATATTTATTAAATGGTTTATCTAATGGGTATTTAGCTATATATCTAATTCAATAACTTATATATTATATATTACTTCTTATTAATCATACTCAATCTATTCAATGGGTTTAATACAGATTCTTATTAATGGTATTTACATATATAGTTAAATAACCCTTTTATTAAAAAATGCCTTATTTGATGGGTGAATATATAATCTTCAATGTATATCTTAACATATATCTTTTATTAAATCTCTTTATAGTTGGGTTAATTGGTTAATCAGACGACTTAAAAAATATCATACTCTTATAGTAATATTTGTTAATGGTTACTAAAAATTATCATTTTTATATATATTCTTTTATCTATGTAGTTAAATAATCTTCTTTATATATTCCCTTTATCTATCTAGTTAATGTCACTTTAAAATTAGTATAATTTCATAAAATGATGGTTTATAAATGTATTTGTTTTAATGGTATTATTTAACTATCTAGTCAAACACCTAAACATTTATAAACACTAAAAAAAGTATATATCTGTAGATTAATAACAATATTTAAGTTAGTCTATGGGTATAAAATTTGGGGTTATAAATTAAATCCTTAATGGTTAATAAATCCTGACGAGGTATAACTTAATTAAACCCCATAAAAACACTTATGGGTGAGTGTTAAATCACTCCCCAACTATTCAAACAAAACATACAAAAAACAATGAACACACAAATAACACTAAAATATAAACATAATATAGGAGTATTAAGTATTAATGGGTTTAATTATGTCACCTTTCTTAAATCACCCTTTCAGATA
>Ga0265297_10010723_pt1 | contig 11427 bp, 17 predicted proteins | sample Munlanlwell13791_FD_192502 | JGI IMG/M metagenome (GOLD analysis project Ga0265297, IMG submission 192502) | Leachate microbial communities from a municipal landfill in Southern Ontario, Canada - Leachate well 137-91 | ecosystem: Engineered > Solid waste > Landfill > Unclassified | place...
TCGAGACAGATGCCTGAGTTGAAATGAAAAATGGGATTTGATATTTTTTACAAAGATTAATTACTGCAAAATCCCAGCAAATTACAGCGTCGATTTTTCCTTTGACTTTTTTTATTATTTCTTCCAGTTTTTTTAATTCGTTGTTGTAGATTATTGTGTTTAGAGTTAGATATCGCTTAACTCCTTTTGATTTGCAGATGTTTGCTATTTCATCTAAATCTTTTATTGTGAAATTTCCTGCATTTGCTCGCATTGAAAATTCTTTCAGTCCGAAATAAACCGCATCAGCACCTGCGTTTACAGCAGCAGCTAACATAGAGAAATCTCCTGCTGGTGCTAAAAGTTCAAATTGCGAGGACACCGATCGGTTTCCTTCGCTTAATCTTCCCTTTGAATTTGTGGTCACGCCTGATTGTTTCATATAAATTTCTGTTAAAATAAGTTTAAAAAGTCTTTTTATTTCGAATTTTTATGACAGCTAAAATTTGGGGTTGCCCCCATCACGATTAAGAAAGATTTTTCTAGCTTTAGCTTTGTCAATAAGTTTTTTATACCTTTTCTAACTACTTTTATTAACTATAATGGCGATCGTAGTTCAGTGGCAGAACGTGCGACTGTGGCTCGCATAACGGGAGTTCGATTCTCCCCGATCGCCCTCGGAAAAAAGAGGAAGGAACGTAAAAATAAAATGAACATACTATTTATTTGTAAATACAACGCATTTCGAAGCAGAATTGCTGAAGAATATTTTAGAAAGATAAATCGAAATCCAAAAATAAAAACTGCAAGTAGGGGATTAATTATGGGCGGTAATTCTGATCCTGTGCAAAGAAAAGTCGCTAAAGAAATTTTAGGGATTAATATTGCAAAGCGCAAACCGATGCCGATTACATTGCCTGAATTGATAAAAGCAGATAAGATTGTCGTCGTTGCAAATGATATCCCAGAAATTATTTTTAATTACCAAAATATTAATCTGATGAAAAAAGTTGTAATCTGGAAAATAAAAGACGAGCAAAAGAGAAACCAAAATAATATTAAGAGCATTGTCTTACAAATTAAAGCAAGAGTGGAGGAATTAGGAAAATGAACACAGAAATAATTAAAGGATTTAGGGATTACGTCGGTGAAGATGCTGAAAAACGAGCAGAGGTTAGGAAATTGTTAGTTGAAACTTTTGAAAAATATGGGTTTGAACCTGCTGAAACTCCGATGATTGAGAATGAGGAATTTGTTCGGGGGGAAAATGAAAAGGACGAAGCGGTTTCTGATATTTTCAAATTGCAAGATAAAGGAAAAAGAAAACTTGCATTGAGATATGAATTTACTTTTCAGTTGAAGAGATTAATGGCGAACAAAAAAATTCCTTACAAGAGATATCAAATTGGCGAGGTTTTCCGAGATGAACCTGTTTCTTCAAATCGATTCAGGCAATTTGTTCAGTGTGACGCAGATATTGTTGGAAGCAAAATAAAAGATGAAGCAGAAATTTTATCAATGGCGAAAGAAGTTTTAGAAAAGATTGGAGTGAAATATACAATTTACCTTAATAACAGAAAATTACTTAACGAGATTCTTGAAAAAGAAGGTGTGAAAAATAAAGAACAAGTGATTAAAGAAATTGATAAATTGGACAAAATTTCTGAAAAAGAAGTAAGGGAAAATTTGGAGAAATATAATGCGGGGAAAGTTTTTTCTGTTTTCAAGAAGCCGAAAGATTATTTTAAGAAATATGATTCTTTCAAAGAGATAGAAGAACTTGAAAAATATCTTAAATATTACGGCATTAAAATTGAATTTTCTCCGTCGCTGGCTAGAGGATTAAGTTATTACAATGGGACAATTTTTGAAATTAAAACTAACGAAATGAGGGAAACAATTACTTCTGGGGGAAGTTATATGTTCAATGGAATTCAATGTTCTGGAATCTCTTTTGGATTGGACAGAATTTCCTCGCTTGCAAAAATAGAAACTGAAAAAGAAAAATATTTGATTGTTTCGCTTGACGAAGATAAAGAAGCAATTTTGATAACAAAAAAATTACGAAACAAAAACAAAATTGCGCAGATTTATTATGGGAAGCCGACGAAAGCTCTTGAATATGCAAATTCTTACAAAATAAATAAGGTTATCTTCGTCGGTGAAAAAGAAGTTAAAGGGAAAAAGTTCAAAGTTAAGGATATGAAAAGTGGGAAAGAAACTGCGCTGAAGATATAATTTATAAATAAGAAAATTGTTTCTATTTTATGGAAAAAGAGAAGTCGCTAACTTCAATAATATTTCCCAAGGCGGTTGGGTTTATTGGTTTTATAATTATTTTATTGGTCTCAAATTTTCTGACATTATTTCTTGGGAACCAATTTTATAAAGAAGCCATTAATTTTTTCAATTTAAACATTGGATTACTATTTGTTATTTTGTTTATCGACGTGTTCCATGAATTGTTTTGGACTTTTCATTTTCCATTTAATTTACTCGCTCCTGTTGTTGGTTCAATTTTCTGGATTGTGTCAATAACGTTTGTTTATAATTTATGGAAGTTTATAGAAGGATATATCCTTTCGGGTGTAAAAGTTCCAATTTATACAATTTATGTTTTAGTTGCAATCATTGCTTTTATCGGCGGATATGTTCGCATAATCTCTTCATTTGATAAGCAAAAAAAGGATAAGAATATTCAAAGAATCAAAGAGTTATATCAAAAGAAGAAAGATAATCTTGAATGGGGAGATGTTGGTGAACAATTTAAAATTTTATTTGTTAAAATTGAAGCACAAATTAAGATTATTTTATACAACATTATTGACGCATTAAATAAAGTTGTCGATGATAGTGAAGAGATGCAAAAAAATAAATCTAAACCACACAGAAAAAAGTTAAAATAAATGATTCAATAGCAGATTATATTACTGAACTTTAATTTCTCTTCTAAAACTATTCTCTCCTTCTTTTAGATCTTTGAATGATTTTACTTTTAATTCTTTTTGAAATAATGGGCAATTGAGAACAAAAGTTTCAAATTCTCCGCCTTCCCCCGCGACGTGAATTTTATATTTTTCTTTTAATTGTGTGACTTCATCTATGAAATTCTCGTCGATTACTCTGCCCAGCCAGTTTTGATTAAGGGGGTAAGCAAAAACACCTATTATAATTATCTTAAATTTCGCGTCAATTAATTCTTTAAGGTAAGAAGTTTCTTTTTTATGCCAGAGAGGATTGAAACATTTTATTTTTAGTTTGTCACAAATTTTTTGAATTCTTTCTGCCTGATAAACTGAATGAAGTGCTCCTGTAACCAAGGTATCAAAATGATATTTTTCTTTTGCTTTTTTTATAGCTTTTTCTAAGTCGATTAATTCTAACTCTTTTTCTCCTTTTGTTTTGCTAATGAGAATTGGAAGATCCATCACTTTCGCTTGTTTTTTAACTTGTTCTATCGACGGAGTGTGGAACATGTAACTCGCTTTATTCTTTGAGAAAATTGAGATTAAGCAACTTAATTCATACCCATTTTTTCTTGCAAGATATGTTGCATAAGTTGAATCTTTCCCCCCCGAAAATAAAATTGCTGCTTTCATTTTTTAATAATATTCTCTTTTTCAAAATTTTTTATTGCATTCTCTAAATCTTTTCCAACTATTTTCCAATCATCTTTTAGTGACTTATAGTCTTTTCTGTGAGATTTATCTACCCCTGGGATATAAACTTCTTCATGAGAAGTAGAATCCGGATACAAACTTATAGTAGACATTCCTTCGCCAATGGAGTATAAACCATCTACTAAGTAACCTAGACCTTTCTTAATTTTTTCAAATAGTTTTGTCATTATCTTCTTCTTCATCGATTTCTTCTTTTATAAAATTTTCTGGATTTTTGTCATATTCTTCCAGTTCTTTTTTTAAATCTGCAAATGGGTCGGGGTTATGTTTTAGAAAAGTTTCTTTAAGCCAAATGTCAATTTCATCAAATGGTTTTTTCTGGTCTAGCCAAATTTTTTTCTGGTCTTCAAGGTATAATAATGGAAGAAAGGAAATTAATTTTTCTTCTTTGTTATTATTAATGAATTCAGTATAAGTTATTTTATTCTCTTTTTTTTGTTTGAACCAGTCAGTTAAATTTCGATATATCTCGGTTATTTTATCTTTTATACTAAACTTTCTTTTTGGAAGTGAAAAGGAAGATTCTCTCAAAGTATTTTTTGAAATAATTTCTTTTTTTATTCTTCTGTTTTCAGTTATTATCGCTTTATTCAATGATTCCATCAACTCTTTCAGTGTAACTTTTTTGAATCTCGGCATTGGACTTATTGGTATTAATTCTGGAATCTCGTCGTCCAATTCAATTCTTTCTAATTTTTGTTTTGTTAATTCTTTTTTTCCAAATAAAATTTCATCAATGCTCTTTATGTATCTGTTTAAAAGAATTTCTGATTTTATTCTCAATAAAAGTGAAGCTGCAAGAAGAACTTTACTGGAAACGAAGAAATCTGCCTCTTCAATTTCTTTTATTTTGTTAAGATATTTATCTGCGAGGATAATAATATCAATATCCCACGGGTTTAATTGTTCTGTGTTTATCAAATCGTAAATGATTTCCTGCCACCCAATTTCTCTGTTGAATAATAAATCGTGAATCTGATCCTGCTTTACAGAATTTTTTTGTTCTTTTTCATTTTCTTCTGTTGTAATTTTTTCTACCATGGTAGTTTCTTTCTTTTCTAAAAAAGAAAACCCATTTTATAATTGTTTGTAGTGCCTAATAATCTCCATTAGTAGTGCCTAAAATATAGTCTTTTTAGAAGATTTTTACTACTCTATTGTTTACAACCCCTGTCATTTTTTAAGGGTAACATTATAGAAAAGTTTAAATAGTGGCTTTCTTTAGAAATTCTATCACCTCTTTTTCCCCAGGAGAGGCTTCAAGTTATCTTTTTGATTAGCTTGAAGAACCTCCTAGGGTTATAATCTCTCAGAGAAATAATAATTATTAACTGAAAATAATCTCGTCTAAAATCGAGCACTGTTAATTAGTTGTAATTATTACTAATATTATTTCTTACTTTCAAATTCAGAGTAATGACATTTACCGCAGTATAATCTTCCCTTGTTATTCATCAAAAATATTCCTGGACCACAACGAGGACAACTTTTCTCTCGCTTTATTTTATCCCCTTCAATTTTATACTTAGTATATTTCTTACTTGTAGGTTTATTTTTATGCGGTTTTTTCCCTTTCTTTACTGCACCTTTTTTTGCCATTATTCAGTTTTTCCTTCAGATTTATTTTCTTCAGCTTTCATTTCTTTTTTTGATTTTCTTTCTGTTTTATCTTTATCTTCTTTTGAGTTGTAGACATTTGCAACAATTATAAATCCCCTTGATCCGAATTTACCGTCGATTCTTTTAATTTTAATACTATCTGAATTTGCTGAAAACTTTTTTGAAATTATTTCTTCCGCGTCTTTAAAATTTGGAGTTATGTCTGATTCAATATTAACTTTTAATTCTTTCCGATTAAATAGCGGATTATCTTTTTGTTTTAAAATTGTTAATTCCATTATCTGTTTTTAATTGCAAAGTTTCCTTTATCTTTTAAGTTTAATTTTTGAGCAATTTCTGATTTTTCTGGATTCAGTAAAATTATTCTTCCCTTAAAACTTTCACTATGTTCTTTAGCGTCACATTTTGGACATTTGTCTTCTTCATGAATTGTGCTACAGATTTTACATGCTCTTGGTTTCATTTTTTCTTCTTTCCCCCTTTACCTTTTGTTGCCTTTTCTTCATCCTTTAATGTTTTTTTAGCGTCTCTTTCTTTCTTAACTGAATCTTCTTTAATCCACTCAATTTTTCCTAATCCCGGCTGTCTCATTGTTAATCCAATTTTTAATTCACCGCCCTTGTGAGAGATTGCTACGATTCTTGCAAGGCACAAATCCCCTGATTTTAATGTTCTCTTTGAAGCTTTTCCTATTAATGAATTTGATTTGTTGAAACTTACATAATCATCCATTGTTTGACTTATGTGAATCATTCCTTTCATTGAGCCTAATTCTATGAATGCCCCGAAATTTGTTATTTCTGAAACAGTTCCGTAAACAAGTTCCTGTAACTCTGGTCTCCATACAAGAAGTTTGAATCTAGAACGATAGTATGTTGCACCGTCGCCGGGAATTATAACTCCTTCACCGACTTCTTTTACTTCAATTATCATGACAACCTTTCCAACTTCTTTGTCGTAGTAATCTGTATAAGTTTCTTTAAGCTGTTGTTCAACGGACTCAATAGTAGGTAACCCGAATAATTTTGGGTCTACACGTATATAATCTTCGACTTCAGTTAGATAAAACATTTTCTTAAAAATTATAACAAAAATCGGTTTAAAAAGGTTTTCTTGTCCTGATTAAACAATTTCTAGTCTTTTCTCTCCCCTTATAATGAGTTTTTGATTTTTGATTTTATTTTGAATTTCTCTATCGAGTGTTGCAACAACCCATTCCTTGTTTTCATTTGCTAACTGCACAATCCCATTATCAACATTTTTCCCGTGGAGAGTCACTTTCCTGAACTCGTTTTTTTCTAAAAGTTTTAATGCAAATTCTGCTTCGGTTTTAGAAACAGCTAGATCTTTCACTTCTTCAAGAACTTGTTTTGGAATTATTATAGAAAATCCCATCATTTGAATTTCCGTGAAAAAGTCTATTTTTTTTCTAATGCAAGATAAAATGAAATTTGTGTCTAACAGAATGTGTTTCATATTTTATTTAGACAACTGATGTATAAAAACTTAACATTTATTAATGATAATTTCTTTTTTTCTTTATGCAGGAAAAAGAGAATGTTCTTCGAATTTTGCAAGAAACTAAAGAAGCATTGAAAAATAACGACGCGGATAAAATAAAAGAGTTAAGCAATCAGACAATTCATACTGCATCAATTGCACAAGACCCAGACAATATTGCGACCGCAGTTATTATTTATTCTTTGAGTAAAATTGTTGAGAGAGAATCTTACAGAGAATATGCGGGATGGAAAGGATTTTACAAGAACGTTGTTGTTGCGATTGATAATTCTATTGAAGCAATTAAAAAAAATGATTCTAAAAAATTGACTGATAATCTTGCATCGATAAGACGAACTGTTGCAAAACTTTCGGGGGAACTTAAATTATATATTCAAGATGTTTTTAGAAAAGCAGAAATAAATAAGGCGTCTAAAATTTATGAACATGGAATTTCTATGGAACAAACTGCGAATCTTCTTGGGATAACCTTGTTCGAACTTGCAAGTTATTCCGGGCAAAAACCAGACATTGCAAATGCTCCCCTAACAAAAACTATCGACGTTAAAACTCGAATTAAAACTGCTATGGATATGTTCAAATGAGTCTCGATATTTATTCTATATTTGGGTGGCTTGGAATGAGTCTAATTATTTTAGCCTATTTTTTGTTGTCCATAAAAAAACTAAAACCGAGTTCTATTTTTTATAATCTGTTGAACTTTGGGGGGGCATCAGGAATTTTAATAAATACTTTTATGACAAAATCCTGGCCTTCAGTCGCGTTGAATGCTATTTGGATGGGGATCGCGATTTATTCTGTTGCTAAACAGATGAAAACTAAACCTGTTTACAAGGAGTTAAAATGAGAATAATTTTTGTTCGACATGGAGAATCAATGAAGAATGCTAAATTAACTGACGATAAAGATTCTGGATTAACAAAAAAAGGCAAAATACAGGCAGAATATTTAGGAAAAAAACTAAAAGAGCAAAAGATTTCTGCAATTTATACTAGTAATTTATTAAGAGCAAAAGAAACTGGAGAAATTATTTCAAAAGTAATTAAAATTCCAATTAAAAGTACATTTGAGGAATTAAATGAATATCCAAGTAAGAATCTTAGGTCTAGATTAAAACTTCTATTTAATGGTCGGCTAAAGAGGTTAAAGAAATTATTAAATAAAATATCCAAGGATAAAGAAAAAGATAAAACTATTTTGATTGTTGCTCATGGAATTACAAATAAAATAATCATTGGATATCTCGTGCAAATCCCCTTGAGAAAACAGTTACTTAGATTTAAACAACACAATACTTGCATAAATAGTATTTCTTGGAATAAAGAATTTTATAATTGGAATTTAGATTGTATGAATGACATTTCACATTTACCTGATAAATTGAAAGGAGAATTAAAATGAGTTTTGAAAATAATTCTTCATCAGAGAAAGTAATCATATTTGATTCCAGCACGCTGATTAATTTTGCAGTTAATGGATTGCTAACCGAATTTGTAGAGTTGCGGAAAAAGTTTAATGGAAGATTTTTGATAACAAAAGAAGTTGCTAAAGAGGTTATAGAAAAACCCCTGACAATAAAAAGATTTGAACTTGAAGCTTTGAAAATTAAAAATTTAGTTTATGAGAAAATTTTAGAATTTCCTTCGGTGATGGGAATAGATGAAAGCAAAATATCTAGAAGAACCAATGAAATAATTGCAAGGGCGAATAAGATTTTTTTTGGTCATGGAAATCCTATACAGATTATTCATTCGGGGGAATCTTCTTGTCTTGCACTTTATGAACTTCTCCTAGAAAAAGGCGTTAATTCAATAATTTCCGTCGATGAAAGAACAACTCGATTAATCGGGGAAAAACCAGAAAATCTGGGAGAATTATTACAGAAAAAATTACATACCAAAATAGAAATTAAAAAAGCAGAGCTGGAATATTTTAAAAAATACAAATTTATTCGTTCTACAGAATTGATTTATGTTGCATTCAAAAAAGGAATTATAAAACTTCAAAAAGATCCTTTGATTTTAGATGCTCTACTCTATGCGATGAAATTGAATGGCTGTTCTATTTCTGACGAGGAAATTGCTGAGATTAAGAAAATAGGATAGTAAATAGTAAGGATTAAAAACAGATTTCTTTTAATAATTTTAACTCATTGGGTGCGTAGGCTAATGGTAGACTGGCTGCCTCCAGAGCAGCATGTGGGGGTTCGATTCCCTCCGTGCCCATCGAATGAAAAGGGAAATGGACAGCAAATTTTCCTAATTTTAGATCTGTGCCCATTAATCTCTGACATGACTTATCTTGTCAATTAATTCGTTAAGTTTTTCTTCCTCAAAAAAAGGAATTAAATCTTCTCTTTTCAATTCTAGAATACAAAGAATATTTTTAAAATTTTTAATTAAAATTCCTGCGTCTTTTTCAGATATTCCGATTTTACCGAGTATTCGATGTCCTTTTGGAATCATCATTTCAGATTCTTCTGACAATCCGAGACATTGTTTTATATTTTCAATTTCCAATAACTCATCGTAGCTTAACACAGAAAGAATTTTCTTCGACTTGCTTAATCCAAGTCTAGTGTAATCTTTGATTACTTCATCAAGTTCTTTTTCAACTTTGTGAAGAATTTCTTTCAGTCTCGATTTGACAATTGTTCCTTCTGCTCCAAGTTCAATTATGTAACCTTTTAATGTTTCAGAAATTTTGAGAATCATGATTGCACGTTGAATTAATAAAAGAGCTTTTGTCAAGACCTGTCTTTTTTTCAATTCTTCTTTATCCAGTTCAGTTTTATTTTTTTCAAAAACTTCTTTATGTTTTTCTAAAATTTGTAGAACCTCTGTAGCTCTTCTAATTATGTCGCTTGTGTCTCTTAGAACATATTTCAAATTTTTATAAAAAAGAGCAACCTCATCCCGTCGCTGTGATACTGCAATGACTATTGTGTTGGCTTGTTTTGCTGTTCGTTCTGCAGCTTTGTGCCTTGTCCCAGTTTCGTTCGAGGGGATTGAATTATTTGGCGTGAGAAGAACATTAGCAAATAAAATTTTTTTCAAATCTTTTGAAAGCATTATTGCCCCATCCATTTTTCCCAATTCGATAATTCTCTGAGGCGTGAATCTAGCATTTATTTTAAATCCACCTTCAAAAAGATTTTCCATAAAATCATTGTAAGCAACAATGAGCCCTCCTGTTTTTGCTTTTTGAACTCCTTCAATTGCTGTTCGTAATAAAGTTCCCGGAGAAATTAGTTTTAGCACGTCGGTAATCTCTTCTTTTTTTATTTCTTTTTTTCCTTCAACTAATCTTATTTGAACTTCTCTTTTTTCCTCTTCCATCAGAAAAAAATAGAGACATTATTTAAATAGTTTTATGTCCTTTTACCAGTAAAGAATATAAAAAGGAAAAAGCTATTCTAATCTGAAAATGGTGCACGAAAAAGAGGTCAGTGAACAAAAACTTAAAGAGAAAACTAAAAAAATTAGCATTAAGGAAGGAATTGCTGCAAGTTTAATGGACGGAGCAGGACCAAAATATATCACACCTTATGCTCTTGCACTTGGAGCAAACAATGCGCAAATTGGTTTTTTATCGTCTATTCCGTCGCTGTTTGGAAATTTATCCGAACTTTTTTTGCCAAAATTAGTTGAAAAATATTCTCGGAAAAAAATTATCTTGCGGGGAATTTTTTTGCAGGCAATAATGTGGATTCCGATTATTCTTATAGGCTATTTATTTTTTTACAAAGATATAAGTTCTGTTCTCGGAGCAAATTTACTTATTATTTTTTATTCTTTAATTGTAATCCTTGGAGCTTTTTGGTCGCCTGCGTGGAATTCTTTAATCCGAGATGTTGTATCCAAAAAGAGCGGGGAATATTTCGGGAAAAGAGGAAAAATAACGACGATAATTGCAATACTCACTATGCTTGTCGCGGGAATTGTTTTGAATTATTTTAAAAAAATAGATTATTTATTTATTGGATTTGCAATCCTTTTCGGGACAGCGTTTATTGCAAGATTAATTTCTTGGTTTTTAATGAGAAAACATTATGAACCCAAATTAGAATTAAAAAAAGGATATTACTTTAGTCTTTTAGATTTTGTTAAAAATGTTCCTAAAAGTAACTTTGGAAAATTTGCTGTTTTTATTGCACTTATGACTTTGGTAGCGTCGATATCTTCTCCTTTTGGAGCAGTTTATGTGCTTAAGGATTTACATATGGATTATATTATCTGGACTTTGATTATTGTTTCTAATGCAGTTGGACATATAATTTTTATGCCGTTCTGGGGGAAATTTGCGGATAAATACGGGACAAGAAGAGTTATGTATTGGACAGGGGCATTGATTTTTTTAATTCCAATTCTTTGGTTTACTACTGTTTTTACAGCAAAGTTAGGAATGAATTTTGCAATTGGACAATTGCTGTTAGCGGAATTATTTTCGGGATTTGTCTGGAGTGGTTTTAATCTTTCTGCGATTAATTTTATTTATGATGCGGTTACACGAGAAAAATTAACATTGTGCATAACTTATTATAATATTCTCAATGGAATCGGAGTTTTTATTGGCGCAAGTTTAGGAGGAATTGTAGCATCAATAGAAGGAAATATGTTATGGATTA
>Ga0265297_10010724_pt1 | contig 11426 bp, 13 predicted proteins | sample Munlanlwell13791_FD_192502 | JGI IMG/M metagenome (GOLD analysis project Ga0265297, IMG submission 192502) | Leachate microbial communities from a municipal landfill in Southern Ontario, Canada - Leachate well 137-91 | ecosystem: Engineered > Solid waste > Landfill > Unclassified | place...
AGACAGGCACAGGACGAGGAGACGGTCTGAGCCGCGCCGTGGCGCCGGTGCCGACTTTTCCGGGGACCGCCATAGCCGGAACATCCGCAAACGCGACTATGTTAATCTTTCCAATCCACACATCATTAGGTATGGATCGTCAGGCGATGCCCACCCTGCCGATCGACGATGACTCGCCAATGTTGGCCGCGCTGCTCCCGGAAGAGCGGTGCACCGCAAATTGCAGAAAACGTTTCGCAAAGGAAATATAGCCATGGATGCCGCCCCCCTGTATCAGGTAATGGTCGTAGATGACGAAGCCTCCATCGCCAATGCCGTGCGCCGTGAGTTATCCACCCCGCCGCTTGGCCGCTACCGCTATGAAGTCGAGAGCTTTACCGAACCGGCTGCCGCGCTCGAGCGCGCCAAGACGAAGAAGTTCGACGCCGTCATCAGCGACTATCGGATGCCTGGAATGGACGGCCTGGAGTTTCTCAAGGCATTGTCCGCGCTGCAGCCCGAATGTGCGCGCCTGGTGCTGTCCGGTCAAACCGACATGGACAGTCTGATCCGGATGGTGAATGAGACCCACATCTACCGATTCATTCCCAAGCCATGGCACGACTACTTCCTCAAGAGTTCGCTGTCGCAGGCGATCGCCTATGCAACCGCAGTGACCGAAAACAAGCGTCTGGCAAATCTGGTACGCGAGCGGGGGATCGCGATCTCCGCGCTGAACGAAGGCGATGTCGACCAGATACTCATTGTCGACGACGATCCCGGCATCCTGGCCAGCCTCTCGAGAATCCTGACGCGCCATGGGCGCATCGACGACCTGTTTGCCGCGATCCAGTCCGAAGTGGGCCGCCGCGAGCGGCCGCTGCTCGACGAAAACAAGATATCGGTTCAGATCACCCCCTCGCCGCGCCACGCCCTGCTGATGGCGAAGGAACTGACTTTTTCCTGCATCATCTCCGACTACCGCATGCCGGAAATGAACGGCGTCGAATTGCTGCAGAAGTTCGCCGAAGAGCAGCCGGATTGCTCGCGCCTGCTGATCAGCGGAGAAATCAGCCAGGACGAGCTGATCATTGCGGTCGATATCGCCCACATTTTCGGCTTCATCAGCAAACCCTGGCAGGACTTCGAACTCAAGTTGAGCATCGCCCAGGCCTTGACCTGGCGGCGCATACAGCGCGAGAACCGCACGCTGGCCGAAATGGTCAAGGCGGCCGGAGCCGGCGGCACGGCCAAAGCTCCGCAATGAGTTTCGGGAACATTGCAGTGGCCGCCGCCTGACTAGCTGAATTCCTGACGCCGACCGCCTGTCGCTCTATCTTTTCGGCGGTATCAATTCCGGGTATTCCTGCCGCATGGCCTCGCCATCCTGGCGCCATGCATAGCACTTGTCGACGAAGGCCGGCGCGCCGGGGCCCGGCCAGTTGCGCGGGTTCGGGTCGATGGCGATCTGTCGGGAGATCCGGTCCGGCCATGAGGCCTGCATATAGGTATTGGCGGCCTGCGTCACCAGTTCCGTGACATGGGTGCAGCCCTGAACGCCGCCGAGAATCTCCCTCACCTTCCGCGAAAAACCATCGTTGATGCGCAAGCCGATCAGCCCGCGGTAGGCCGCGTCGGTGCTGCCGCACACGGGCCAGGGCGCTTTCAGGGTCTGTGCCTTGACATCCCGGACGACGTAGTCGTCATCGATGACCAGCGACAACGACATGCTGTGCATGTGCTCGCCCGCGTGCACCGGCGGCCGCGAGCGGAAGGGCACTTCCTGGCCCTTCAGGTCGGTCACCGTGGCTTCGATTTCGAGAAAGCCGTTCTTCAGGCGGAAGGCGCGGCAGGTGATTTGCCGGGTATGGACCAGTTTGCGGTCATTATCTGAGGACACGTTTGATCTCGCTAGAAATAATCAGATGGGTTAGTCACGGCGCCGGAATATCGGGAACTTTTCGTCAGTGCCGCAAGCAGCGCACGAAACGGCAGCAGGACGCAGCGGTGGCGGCTCGGGTAGGCGCGCGCCGGCTCGAACATCGACAGCTCGGGCCAGTCGGCGGGAACCGGGGCCCCATTCTTCAGCATGTTTTCGAGGGCGGTGGCGACCGACTCGATGGCCGCTTCATCCTGTCCGACCGCGCGGGCGCCGATCGCCGACGCCGCGGCCCGGCACAGCAGGCAGCCTTTGGTTTCGTGGGCAATCGCGTCGATGTGCCCGGAAGCAACTGCAACCTGCATGCGAACGCGATCGCCGCACAGCGGATTGTCCAGCTTCGCCTCGCCGGTGGCCGCCGCCAGTTGCCCGTGGCCGTGCGCGGCCTGGGCGAACTGCTTGATGGCGTCCTGGTAGAGCGAGTTGGCGTCGTTCATGCCAGCTCCCGCAGGACGAAGCCCAGCCCGTCGAGCAGCGCCTCGATGTCGGCCTCGTCGTTATACAGAGCGATGCTGGCGCGGGTGCAGACCTCGGCGCCGAGCGCGGCCAGCAGCGGCTGGGCGCAATGGTGGCCGCCTCGCAGCGCGAGCTGGTGCGCGTCGAGCACCTGGCAGATGTCGTGCGGATGCAGGCCGGCAATCTCGAAGGAGACGATCGGCGCACGCCGGGGGGAGGCTGTTCCACCACCGGGCCCGAGCAGGCGCAAACCCGGAACACGCTGCAGGCCCTCGATCAGCCGTTCGCACAGACGCGCTTCGCGCGCGTGATTCTGCGGCCAGTCGAGGCTCATCATCCATTCCAGCGCGGCGGCGAGCCCGACGGCCTGCGCTATCGGCGGCGTGCCGGCTTCGAAGCGCTGCGGCGGCGCGGCCCAGGTGGTCGCCTCTGCCGTGACCTCGCCTATCATCCCGCCGCCGGTGAGAAAGGGCGGCATCGCTGCCAGCAGTTCGCCCCTGCCCCACAGCACGCCGACGCCGCCCGGACCGAAGCACTTGTGGCCGGAAAACGCGTAGAAGTCGATGCCCAGGGCACGCACATCCTGCGGGCCGTGCTGCGCACCCTGTGCGCCATCGAGCAGCACCTTCGCTCCGACTTTGCGTGCCGCCGCGACCAGCGTCGCCACGTCGGTCCACGCGCCGGTAACGTTCGAGCATTGCGTAACGGCGACCAGCCGACACCTGCTGTCGATCAGTTCGGGCAGACTGGTCAAGTCGAGCTGCCCCGCGGCTGTCACCGGAATCAGCACCAGCTCGATCCCGGTCCGCTCGCGCAGCATCTGCCAGGGCACGAAATTGCTGTGGTGCTCGGCGACCGAGATCACCACGCGGTCGCCGGCCTTGAGCGTGCCGCCGAAGGAATGCGCGACGAGATTGAGCGAGGCAGTCGCGCCCGAGGTGAAAACCACTTCGTCGGCCGAGCTCGCATTGAGGAAGCGCGCCGCCGTCTGTCGCGCCTGCTCGTAGGCAAGGTCCGCCGCTTCTGCAAGGCGGTAGGTGCCGCGCGACACGTTGGCACGGCGGGTGGTCTCATGGCGCACCACGGCGTCCAGTGCCAGGCGATGCATCTGCGACGTTGCGGCGCTGTCGAGGTAATGCAGTTGCGGCGTTGCCGCCAGCAGCGGAAACTCGTCGCGCAGGGATGCAGGCGCCATGCTCATCGGCCTGCCAGTTCTTCCAGGGCCGCCGGCGTATCGACATCGGCGAAAATGGCATCGTCGTCGAAGGCTACGGCTTCGATCCGGTCGGCATGACGGCGCAGCACGTCGCGAGCGCCGACATCGCCTTCCACCGCCTGCATTTCGGCAAAGAAGGCGCGCGGCCAGAGGATGGGATTGCCGCGCCGCCCGGCCTTCATCGGCACCACGATATTCGCTTGCTGCGGATCGAAGGCGGCGATCAGACGATCGATGTGTCCGCCATGAATGCAGGGCATGTCCGCCAGCAGAACCACCACAGCGTCGACATCGGCCGGCAGCCCGGCGAGCCCACAGCGCAGCGAAGAAGCCATGCCGGTCAGATGCTCGGCATTGTGCGCAAAATCGACGTCGAGGCCGGTCAGGCAGGCTTGCACCTCCTCTGCCGCAAAGCCGGTGACGACGGTCACCGCTATGCAGCGCGAAGCCAGTGCCGCGTTCGCCACGCGCCGCACCATGGGCACACCGCCGACGGCTTGCAGCAATTTGTTGCCGCTGCCCATGCGCTGGCTGCTGCCTGCCGCCAAAACCAGTGCGGCGACGCGGCGGCCGACCGGCGCCCGGACCGGCTCGGACTGCGCCGGCTTGTCTTCCTCATCGGCTTCGAGCGGGCTGCGGATCAGGCCGCCGACACCCATGGACATGATCTGCTCTGCTGCCATCGGCAATCCCGCCAGCATGCGCTGCAACATCCAGTCAAGGCCATTCATGCGGCGCGAACGGGCGCAGCCCGGAAGGATGACGACGGGCACCGCGCCTATGCGCGCCAGCAGCAGCATGTTGCCGGGTTCCACCGGCATGCCGAAATGCGTGATCTCGCCGCCCGCTGCGACAATGCCGGCAGGCACGGTGTCGGTCCTGTCCTTGGGCACCGTGGCGCCGGCGATCAGTATGAGCGAGCAGCCGGCGGCCAGCGCCTCCCGCACTGCCGCCGCGACGGCGTCGGTGCGATGCGCGCAGCGCTGCACCAGGCCGAGATGGCTGCCGAGGTCTTCGAGCCGGCGGCGGCTGCTATTCACGGCGGCGATGTAGTTTCGCGGCGGATCATTGGGCTGTTCGGTGACGATGAGTGCTGCACGTTGCGGCAGGAAGGGCAGCAATCCCAGGGCTCCCTGCCCCGCTTCAGCAACGCAAGCCGCGACCAGGCTGCGGCTGACCGCCAGCGGAATGATCTTGACCGTGGCGACGACGGCGCCGCCCCTGACCGCCGACAGCGGCGGCAAGGTGGCTACGGTGATGGACTCGTCGAGCCGATTGATGCGGTTGATGATGTCAGCATCGACAGTCACCAGGCCGCGCTCCGCGGCATACAGGTTGCAGCGGCCGGCATGCGGCGCACGCGCGGCAATGCCGGAACCAACGAGCGCCGCGGCGACAGCGCCGGCGGCTGCGTTTTCATCGAGATCGCCTTCGTCCAGACGCGCGCCGGTGACGCGCCGGATTCCTGCGGCATCGAGAGCCTGAAAGTCGGCGCTGGTGAGACGGTGCCCCTTCTTCATGATGCGATCCGGCAGCCGCAGGCTGTGCGCCAACAGCAGTCCGTCGCATTCAGCCAGCGGAAATTCGCCGAAGATCACCCGCGCTCGCCCTTGTAGCGGACCTGAATCACCTCGGCGAGGATGGCCACGGCGATTTCGGCCGGCGAACGGCCGCCCAGATCGAGGCCGATCGGCGAATGAATGCGCCCGACCAGCTCGCCCAGCCCTGCCGCGCGCAATCGCTCCAGCCGTTTCTCATGCGTGCGCCGGCTGCCCAGCGCACCGATGTAGAACAGCTTGCTGGGCAAGGCCAGTTCGAGGGCCGGGTCGTCGAGCTTCGGATCGTGCGACAGGGCCACCAGCGCCGTTGCATCATCGAGGCCCAGACGCGCAAGCGCTTCGTCGGGCCACTCGTCGTTCAACTGAATGCCGGGGAAACGTTCAGGGGAGGCAAATGCACCGCGCGGATCGATAACGATGACCTCGAAGCCGGCCGCGTCCGCCATCGTCGACAGCGCCTGCGCGATATGCACGGCACCAATGATCAGCAGGCGCGGCGACGGCACATAGGCCCGTGCGAACAAGCCCTCGACGCCCGGCAGCTCGCTGGACAGCGATGCGCTGCGCCCCGAACTCATGAGGCTTCTGGCAGCCGCCAGTTCGGCAGGCGACAAGCTCAGTTCGCCGTCAATCGTTTCGGCGTCGACCAGGCACTGCACCCCATCGGCAAGACGCGTCACCGCCACCAGCGCGCGCCGCGCGCGCTGTGCCTCGGCGATTCTTGCCAGCGCCTCGCGCTTCATTCGACCGCTTCCACGAAAACCTGAACGCGGCCGCCGCAGGCAAGCCCGACCTGCCATGCCTGTTCGTCGCTGACCCCGAACTCCAGCAACTGCGGGCGGCCGGTGGCCATCACCTGGGCCGCGACGTCGATCACCGCACCCTCGATGCAGCCGCCGGACACCGAGCCGACAAAATGCCCGGCGTCATCGACGGCGAGGTGGCTGCCCTCGGGACGCGGCGAGGAACCCCAGGTGCTGACCACGGTCGCCAGCGCCGCCGACTTGCCCGCGGCCCGCCACTGCTGAAGGGTTTCGAACAGCGAATCGTTGTCTGTATTCACGTTTGCCTTCTGCCTCTCATCGGGATCATCCCTGCCTGTGACAGGCGCCATTGACGCTGCTGACTCGCGGATTGTGCCGCAATCGAATCATGGTGAACGATACGCAACGCAAAAGGCGGCGCAACTGTTTTAAACATGGAGAATTTTTGCGTGCGGAGGGGCGCAAAAACCATTACAAAGAGATTGACATCACCGCAATTGTTTGCATACAGTGTACCGTATCCTGAATTTGACTTGCCAACCAAAGGGCAAGAGGACGCCAAATGCATTCGCGCCATTTCTGATCCAAGATTGCAGCCGTAGCCCGAATCGACCAAAATAATTATCGAGGAGACAAGACATGCAACAGACCCGCGTTACGCTGGAACAGAACGAGATCCCGACCCATTGGTACAACGTGGTCGCCGATATGCCGAATCCGCCTCTGCCGCCGCTGGCACCGGACGGTAACCCGGTGACCCCGGAGCAGATGCTGGCGATCTTCCCCGGCAACCTGCTCGAGCAGGAAATGAGCGGCGAGCGCTGGATCCCCATTCCGGAAGAAGTACGCGAGGTCTATAGCATGTGGCGTCCGACGCCGCTGATGCGGGCGGTTCGCCTGGAAAAAGTGCTGGGCACGCCGTGCAAGATATTCTTCAAGTACGAGGGCGTCAGCCCGTCGGGTTCGCACAAGACCAATACCTCCGTGCCGCAGGCGTATTACAACAAGCAGGCCGGCTTCTCGCGCCTGACCACCGAGACCGGTGCCGGCCAGTGGGGCTCGGCGCTGTCCTTCGCCGGACAGATGTACGGCATCGACGTGCGCATCTACATGGTGAAGATCAGCTACGAACAGAAGCCCTATCGCCGCTCGATGATGCAGACGTGGGGCGCCAACGTCTTCCCCAGCCCGACCGACATGACGAATGCGGGCCGCGCCGCGCTGGCAGCCGATCCGAACAACCAGGGCAGCCTGGGCCTGGCGATTTCCGAAGCCGTTGAAGAAGCCGCCTCGCGCCCCGACACGAACTACGCGCTGGGCTCGGTGCTCAACCACGTCCTGCTGCACCAGACCATCATCGGCCAGGAAGCCAAGACGCAGATGGCCAAGATCGGCGAATATCCCGACATGGTCTTCGCCCCCTGCGGCGGCGGATCGAACTTCGCCGGTATCGCCTTCCCCTTCCTCGCCGACAAGGCGGCAGGCAAAAAGGTGCGCCTGGTGGGCGTCGAGCCGACGTCCTGCCCGTCGATGACCAAGGGCGTGTATGCCTACGACTACGGCGATGTTTCCGGCTACACGCCGCTGATGAAGATGTACACGCTGGGCCACAACTTCATGCCGCCGGGCATCCATGCCGGAGGTCTGCGTTATCACGGCGAGTCGCCGCTGGTATCCCAGCTGTATCACGAGAAGCTCATCGAAGCGGTCGCCGTGCCGCAGGTGGCGACCTTCGCAGCCGGCGTCATGTTCGCCAAGGCCGAAGGCATCATCCCGGCGCCCGAATCCTGCCACGGCATTCGCGCAGTGATCGACGAGGCGCTGCGCTGCAAGGAATCCGGCGAGAAGAAGACCCTGCTGTTCTGCCTCTCGGGTCATGGTCACTTCGACATGGCGTCCTACGACCGCTACCTGTCCGGCAAGCTGGAAGACTTCGACTATCCGAAGGCCATGGTGGATGAGGCGCTCAAGGGTCTGCCGAACGTCGACTGGCCGCCCAAGGCTGCCTGATCGGGGAGCAAACTGGCGTCGCGAGAAAGGGATCCGAGGCTCCCTTTCTTTTTGTCCGCAGTGCGCCCGACCGTTTACTTGGCGTTGTCCTGTCGCCCGGTTCCCCGGGCCGAAAACTCAAGCAGCGCCTGCTGGAACTCCGCAATGGATGCGGCGGTGACTTCCTCGCCGCACTCGTAGCAGTGGTTGCCGTTGGTTCTATCCACCCAGCGGCAGCCGCAGTGGTCGCACGCCAGTTCCGGTGCGCCCCGCGGATTGATGAAAATCATCTGCACGCTCCGAGAAAGGCCAGCCCGAGCGAATCGAGGAAATCCTCGTAGCCGGCGTCCTGCAGTTGGGCCTTGTTCTTGAACACGAAGAACATCATGCGGCCGCGGCGGATCAGACGCTTGATCACCGTCAGCGTATCGCCGCCCAGTTCGCCCAGCATCGTCTCCAATGCCTCTTCGTCGGCCACCAGCAATAGGTCCACCTTGGTCGACGCCATGCCGGCAAAGCGCTCGATGCGCGCCGACATGCCTCCGTCTTCCAGTTGCCAGGCCAGCATCGGCACCTCTGTCGCGACCTTCACGCCCTCCACGTGTTTGCCGGGGAGGATGCCCGAGGCTTCGCGCGACACGAAGCCGATGCGCGAGCCCTGAACCATGTCGAGGAACAATTCGCGATGGCGGTCCAGCATGGATTGCCAGGGTGCGATCTCGCCGAAAGTATGGTCTGTAGCAATAGTCATCAATGTTTGGGAGTCGCCAGTTCGAGCGACTCGATAAAGTCCAGAATTCCGGCAGCCTCCAGCGCATCGCGCTGCTGCAAAAGGAAGGGCATGATCTTGCCCCTGCGCACCAGCCCCGCCATGCACGATTCGCCTTCGGCGCACACGGTCTCCAGCGCCGTCTCGCTCATGACCAGCAGCATGCCCCAATCGGCAGGAAAGAACCCATCCCAGTCGCAGCGCCGTGCGGGCCGCCCAGAGCCGCCGGGCCACCACAGCCAGGCCGATCCGCTCTTCGCCTTGAAGTCATCGCTGCCGACAAAGGCGACGGCCAGTTCTTCGCTCACCTCGACCTCGCCGGCGGGCATTGCCGCCAGCACTTGCCGCCAGGTCGACTCGCCCGCTCTCATGCGTCGGGCAGCACCGCCGTCGCCTCGATCTCGACTTTGGCTCCGACCTCGACGAATCCGGCGACCTGCACCGCCGTCATCGCCGCGCCGTAGGTGCCGATGATCCTGCGGAAGACCGCGCCGAGTTCCTTCTGCTTCGCCCAGTACTCTTCATTGCTGCCGAGATACCAGGTCATGCGCACGATGTGCTCGGGGCGCGCGCCGGCTTCGGCCAGAATCGCGACGACATTCTTCAGCGCCTGTTCGGCCTGTCCAACCAGGTCGTCACTCTGGAACTGGCAGTTCTCATCCCAGCCGACCTGGCCGGCGACGAATACCATTTCACCGCGGGCGACCACGCCATGGGCGTAGCCCTTGGCCAGCGTCCAGCCTTTCGGCAGTAGAGTCTTCAATGCAATTCTCCTCAGGAAATCTGTCGTAGCCGGAAACGCTGCAGTTTGCCGGTCTCGGTGCGCGGCAGCGAGTTGGCGAACTCGATGGCGCGCGGATACTTGTAGGGAGCGATGGTCTGCTTGACGAAGTCCTGCAGTTCCTTCGCCGTCTCCGGCGTCGGCTCGACGTCCGGCCGCAGCACGACGAAGGCCTTGACGATCTGGCCGCGCTCCTCGTCGGCGACGCCGATCACGCCGCACTCGGCCACCTTGGGGTGACGCAGCAAGGCATCCTCGACCTCCGGGCCGGCGATGTTGTAGCCCGCCGAAATGATCATGTCATCGGTGCGCGAATGGTAGTGGAAGTAGCCCTCGGCATCCATCGCATAGGCGTCGCCCGTGTAGTTCCAGCCGTTCCTGACGTAGCTGGCCTGACGCTCGTCGGCGAGATAGCGGCAACCCGTGGGGCCTTTCACTGCCAATTTTCCGACTTGGCCGACGGGCGCCGGCTTGCCGTCGTCGTCCATGACGCAGGCGATGTAGCCCGGGACCACGGTGCCGGTGGCGCCGGGCAGTGCATGCGCTTCATCGGCAGAAATGAAGATGTGCATCAGTTCCGTAGCGCCGATGCCGTCGATCATCTCGATGCCGGTCGCCTCCTTCCACAGCGCGCGCGTCGCCGCGGGCAGCGCCTCGCCGGCCGAGACGCACTTGCGCAGGCTACTGTTGCGCAGCGGCCCGGCAATCGGCGCAATGGCGCGATATGAAGTCGGCGCGGTGAACAGCACGGTGGCCTGGTACTTCGCGATGGCGTCGACCAGATCCTGGGGAGCGCCCTGTTCCAGCAATACGGTCGAGGCCCCGACACTGAGCGGAAACAGCAGAAGTCCGCCGAGACCGAAGGTGAAGGCCAGCGGCGGTGTGCCCATGAAGACATCGTCGGCGGCCGGGCGCAGGACATGCGGCGGCCAGCAGACGCACGACGCCATGACATCGCGATGGAAATGCATGGTCGCCTTGGGTTGCCCCGTGGTGCCCGAGGTGAAGGCGAGGAGGCAGGTATCGGTCAGTGCGGTATCGACATTGCTGAAGGCCGGCAATTGCTGCGCCATGGCTGCTTCGAGTCCCGCTGCCGAGCTGTCGTTGAAATAGCGGATGTGCCTGAGCTCCGCGCATTCCGCGGCAGCGCCCTTCAACTCGTCTGCCAGACGCAGATCGCAAAGCGCATGGGTCACACGCGCCTTGGTGATGACGTGCTTCAGTTCCTTCGCCCGCAACAGCGGCATCGTCGCCACTGCCACCGCCCCGGCCTTCATCACCGCAAACCAGCACGCGGCCATCATCGGATTGTTGGGTGCACGCAGCAGCACACGATTGCCGGGCACCAGACCCATGTCGCGGACCAGCACGTTGGCGATGCGGTTGGCGCGTTCCTGCAGGTCGGCGTAGGTCCAGCGCACGCCCGGCGCCTGGATGCACAGCCGTGCGCCGCGCCCTTCCGCCACGTGGCGATCGAGCAAGGGGTCGGAACAGTTCAGCCGCTCGGGAAACTTCAGTTCCGGCAGATTGAAGAGGAACTCCGGCTGCTGTGCCTGAGGCGGCAGGTTGTCGCGGGTAAAGGTGTCGACATGAGCGCTGTAAGACATGTCACTTCTCCTTTATGGACCGCAAGCCGGTCAGATTCTCACACCGAGGCGATAGCCTTCCTGGATCGCCTGATCGAGGCCGCGCGGCACCGTGGCGTCGCCGCCGCCATGCAACTCGTCGACCATCCACTGGAACTCGTAGAACAGGTCGTGGTTGGCCTTGCGTGGACTGGAGACGATGACGCTGTCGCAAGCAATGAACTGCTCGCCCTTGGGCGTCTTTACCGTCGCACCTTCCTTGGTGACCTTGACCAGTTCGGCCAAGGTCACGGTCTTGATGCCCAGTTCGTCCACCCAGGCGGTATGGCGCCACTTGAAGGTCGGCATGATGTCGCCGCCGATGCGCTTCTCCTTTTCAACCACCGTG
>Ga0265297_10010725_pt1 | contig 11425 bp, 1 predicted proteins | sample Munlanlwell13791_FD_192502 | JGI IMG/M metagenome (GOLD analysis project Ga0265297, IMG submission 192502) | Leachate microbial communities from a municipal landfill in Southern Ontario, Canada - Leachate well 137-91 | ecosystem: Engineered > Solid waste > Landfill > Unclassified | place...
CTTGAAGCGCGGGGTTCTGCTTGATCATCTGTCCCAGAGTCTCTCCATGGGTCCCGGGCATGATCATGTCCACAATGGCGATGCGGAACGGATCATTCGCCGTCGCCGCCTCAATCAGTCGCGTCAATGCGGTATCGGCGTCCGAAACCACCTCGTACCGGCAATTCCAGTTCTTCAAGAGGGTCCTCAACACCTTGCGGTTCGTGCTATTGTCATCCACCGCCAATATCCGCACGCCGGCCAAGCCCTTGCCAGCTTCAGCCGGTGGCGGCGTCTGAACCGGTTGGCGCTGAAATGGGACTGTAAACCAGAAGGTGGACCCCTCGCCCACTTCGCTCTCCACCCCGATCTGGCCACCCATCATGCCAACAATGCCTCTGCAAATCGAAAGTCCCAGGCCGGTGCCACCGAAGTTCCGCGTCGTGGAGGCATCCACCTGACTGAACGGTTGGAAGAGGACACCGCGCTTGTCCGCCGGAATGCCAAGGCCAGTGTCCTTCACAGAAAAACGCAGGGTGATTTGGTTTTCGTCGTTCGATTCCCGCCGAATGTGTATGGCCACGTCCCCTTGGTGGGTGAACTTGACGGCGTTACTAACGAGATTGATCAGAACCTGGCGCAAGCGCCCTGAATCGCCGCGCAATTGCAGCGGGATATCGCTGTCAATCAGGAACGTCATTTCCAATCCTTTTTGATGCGCGGACAAGGCAAGAATGTCACCTATTTCCTCGGTGATGGCACGCAAGTCGAAGTCGAGGGTTTCCAACTCCATCTTGCCCGATTCAATCTTCGAGAAGTCGAGGATGTCGTTGATGAGAGCCAGCAGCGTGGCCGCGCTGCTCTTGACGGCCTCCGCATATTCATGCTGTTCCGCGTTCAATTCGGTGTCCATCAAGAGGCCGGTCATGCCGATGATGCTGTTCATCGGTGTGCGGATCTCGTGGCTCATGTTGGCCAGGAACGCGCTCTTGGCAATGTTCGCGCACTCGGCGGTCACCGCCAGTTGGTTGGCGTGTTCGATGGATTCCTCCAGTTGACGGTTGATGAATTCGACATCCTTCTTTGCCCGGTCCAACTGGATTTCAGTGCGTTTGCGCTCGCTGATGTCGCGGACAACCCCCACGGCGTGCCAGCGGTTGCTCATCTGCAATGAGGACATCGACAGTTCGACGGGGAACTCGGTTCCTTTTTTGTTCATAGCTGTCAACTCCAGGAGTTTGCCCTGCGCGGCTCCTTGTCCCGTCGCACGAAACCGCGCAAACGCCTGGTTGTATCGCTCTTGATAGCGTGATGGAGCCAGCAAAGCGTGAAGATTCTTGCCGAATGCCTCCTGATGTGTGTAGCCAAACATCCGTGTCGCCGCATCGTTCCAAAAACAGATGTTCCCCTCGTCATTCATCATGATGATCGCATCCAGCGCAAAGGCGCTGATGCTGCGGAATTTCTCTTCATTCTCGCGCAGGGATGCTTCAGTCCGCTGACGTTCCGCAGCATCCGCGTTCCTCTGGCGCCAAAGCACAAAAACCGCAACCGCGGGCAGGACGAAGAACAGCCCGCAGGCAACTTGGAACAAGTACGACTGGATTAGCGGTAGATCTTGCAATGGAATCTTGCTAGCACACACGCATGATGACGGAACGCAACTCGGTCGGATTGATCGGATAGTCCACAAACGTCGCTGCGCCGGCCCGAGTCGCAGCGGCCCAGCCTTCATGATCCCGGGCCGCTTTGAGCACGATCACCGGCGTTCTGCGGCCAACACGGCGGCGCGCGGCCAGCAAATCCAACGCCTGGCCTGTTGGACTGAGAATCGCAAGCATGACGCCAATTTCATCGCCGAACGCCAACTGCATCTCCATGGCTTCGGCGACACTCACCGCGGTCATGAGGCGGATACAATCCCGCCCGAGAATCAATGTCATCGCCCGCCCCACCTGCGCATCGTCATCCACCAGCAACACCGACCGGCGCCCGAGTGCATGGCAGAAACGCGATGAGGCGATCTGCTGAGTACTGGGTCGTCGCAGTCCGATGGCGGCTGTGGTTGCAAGATTGGCGGACACGAGTGAATCCGGCGAAGGCACACGCATGAGGCGGGTCGTCGAAGATTCGAGGTCGGACGAAGACGTCAGATTTGTAAAATATGGTGACATGTTATCTCCCGGCTGCGAGGCCAGCCTCCTCCATCACAGAACCAAGAATTCTGGCAGCGCCGGGCAGAACGTCACGCAACCGGGCGATGCGCTCGTTGAGTTGGAATATCACGCTGGAAGCGCCCATGGCCACCAGCCAGCGATAACGCTTGAGAAACTCCTGACTGACTTGAGATTCGTCAGCGACAAACAGCGGGCGGCACAGTCGGTCACACAGCACACCGCAGAGAATCCGAACCGCTTCGTGCGCGGGTGTTGCTGCGCCGTTTACGGGTTCGAGCGCCGCCAGTGCCTCCGAAGCATTGTTATTGAGCAACAACGCCTCTGCTCTTTGCAGAAGGATTGCGGGGTCTTGCGGCAAATGCTTGACCGCTTCCCCGGTCCAGTCAGCGGCGAACTCGGCAAACTCCGGTTGACTGAGCGCGATCTGTCCGCCGAAATGCCAGAGCGTGGCATCATCGGCATGTTCTTCCACCAACGCGTGCAACTGTTTGAGCGCATCCACCGACCTGTTCGTGCTCGCCAGAAACCGCGCGAAATCGAAACGAATAGGCTTCGACGCCGGGTCCTCAGCCAGCGCAGCGAGGAACTGCTCTTCCGCCGCCACGGGCTTCTTTTGGTTGACGAGACAAATCGCCAGACAATGTTGCGGTCCGCCCCGGCGCACTTCCTTCGCGGCAGGCGTCAGGGTCGGCTTGTCGCGCTTCGCGAGGCACTGGCGCATGTGTTCGGCAGCTTCGTCGAACCGCCCCAACTCGATGCAACTGAGACCAAAGTTGAAATGCAGCGTTGCCGTCAGTCCATGCGCGCGCGCAACGGGCGATTGCAGCATCGTCGCGACATCAGCGAACAGCTTCGCGCGGATCAGGTGCGAGGAATACAGCGTCAGCAGGCGTTCCCGCACCTCCGGTGTTGTTGCTTGCGCGGATTGCGCCGACATCAACCGCAACGCCTCGTCGTATTTTCCCAAACCGGCGTCGAGTTGGCCGTCGTTGACCAGGTCCAGGCCGTAGTTCATCAGCAAGCTCGGCTCGTTGGGAACTTCGGCGATGGCTTGTTCGAGCAGGCGCAGGTTGCGCTCGACCTTGCGGCGATCCTTGATGACCGCCTTGGTGTAGCCGTGATGGATGATGATGGTCTTGCCAAGGGCATTCTCCAATCCCCAATCCTTACGGCGCGCTTCGACGCTGGTGAAAATCTGCTCGTGAACGCGTCCGACAAAGAACAGGCCGGGCGCGTTTCGGAACAACCGCGGCACATAACAACAACCTTCCCGTTCCTCGCCCACGTTCACGATGGGGATGCGGTACGCAATGGCATCCTGAGCGTGCATTTCCTTCAGTAGTTGCTCGCGACTGTCCGGCGCCAGCACTTCATCGGCGTCGAGAATCAACACCCAGTCACCCGTGGCGTGTTCGTGCGCTGCGTTGCGCGCGGCGCTGAAGTCGTCACACCACGCAAAGCTGTGCACCTCCGCGCCATGTTCCCGGGCGATTTCCGCGGTGCGGTCGGTGGAGCCGGTGTCCACGACGACGATCTGATGTGCGATGTCACGCACCGAAGCGAGGCATTGCGCCAGAAACTTTTCTTCGTTCCTGGCGATGACGCAGACGCTGAGCCGCGGCGATGACGACGCATCAGGCGCCGCCGGCCAAGTGGCTGTTGCAGCTCGGCTGGCGCCCGTGAGCGACTTCAAAAGTTTTCGCGCCGGTTTCCAGTCTGGCGCCATGTCGTGAGAGCGCTGGGCACAACGCCGGGCTTGGTTCACATCACCTGCGGCCCGTGCGATCTCCGCCAACAGCAGGAACGCCTCCGGATGGAACGGCCGGATTTGAATGGCTGCCAGCGCCGCATTCCACGCGGGCAAATACTGTTTCTGGTACAGAAGCTCTTTCGCCTCGGCAAGATCACCCAGCTTCGCGACGGCCGGCAACGGTTGGGTCAGCGCGGTCGTTGTGCGCGGCTTCTCGGCCGCCAGCTTCACCAGCCGCTCGCCTGCGATGGCAGCGACACGGCTCCATGTCCAGTCACGGCGGACGTAATCGCTGGCCTTGCAGCCCATTTGCTTTGCCTCGGCGCGATGTGAAACAACCCATTTCATCCGCTCGGCAAGCGCGCGGCCGTCCGGTTCGAGCAGCCAACCTTCGCCCGCTAATTCGATGTCGCCGACTTTGCGGCCGATGGAGCGTCGCTGCGCAGGAATCTTGTAGCCATGGCCATCCGTCACAAACCCGTCTGTCGAACCGCCGGCAGTGACGATGACTGGCAGGCCACACGCCATCGCCTCCAACACCGGCAGGCCGAAGCCCTCGCCGCGATATGGGTGTGCCAGGCAATCGCACGCCGCATAGAGCCGCGGCAGGTCTTCCGGCGATAACTCGGAGTTCAGGTACATGATTTCAGGCGCGTCAGGCTGCGCCTGCGCCTGTTTGATCTGCGACTCGAGGGTCTGGCCGGAGTAAACCGACTTGCCGCCAAAATCCTTGATGACGAGACAAACATCGTCCGATGCGCGGAACGCATCCAGATACGATTTCAGCAGCACATCAGGTCCCTTGCGGTGAATCGTGCCGCCCACGAAGAGGAACTTGAAAGTCTTGCGCGTCGGCAATGCCAGTGGCGTCAGATCGGGCCGGAACTTGTCCTCGGCGATGCCGTTCGGCACCACCACGACTTTGCCCGCAGGCACACCGCTCTTCACGTAGCAGTCGCGGACAAATTCACTCGGCACCCACAGTTCATCCACCTGATCGCGCAGCACCGGCACCCACGCCTTCGGCACGCAACCGAATTCCCACGGCTGGATGACGACCCACTTGCCTTTGGGCGGGCGTTGCGGGTTGAAGGGCCATTGATGGCGTACATGCACATCCGGCCCGCGTGACAGCGGTTTGCGAACACGTTGGGCCAGCGGCGCGAAACGTCCATCGGTCTCCGGGCTGAATTGGTCCGGCTCATAAGGCAGGATGGAAACCTCGTGGCCAGCCTCGATCAGATTCAGGCACAGCTCGCGATTGATCAATGCCAGCGAATGATGCACGAACTGCGAGCCTTCCCACACGACGGCGACGGAGGTCTTCTTGTCATTTTCCAACATCACCTCACGGTAATGTTGTTCGAGTTCGTCCAAGTATCGTCCGAAGCCTTTGGGCGGGTGGATGTTCGCCTGCATGCGGCCCAACAAGGCCGTGTCGGCAATGAACCGCCGTAAAACCGACGCCAACTCCGCCGGATCGCCCGCGCGGAACAGGAAACCCGTGACGCCATCCTCGATGAAATCGGGGATGCCGCCGATGCGGCTGCCGATGGCCGGACAACGCGCGGCCAACGCCTCAGCCACAACGAGCGGCGCGCAGTCTTCCCATACCGACGGCACGACCATCACGTCCATGTCCGCCAGCAGGCGCGGCAACTGGCCGGGTTCATAAGCGCCGTGGAACCGTGCTAGGTGTTTCGGGTCGAACTTCTTGAGAAGCTCGCCGTATTCGACCGGCACGTTGCCGAAACAGTGCGCCTCAACCTCGCCCGGCTGGAAGGCTTGCAGCGCCTGAATCAGGACATGCACACCTTTCTGCGGGTAAAGGCTGCCGATGAAGCCAACGCGCAGCGGCCGGTCCAATCGCCCGACAATCTTGCGCTTCGATCCGACCTCCGACCAGAGTGCCTCCACGGTCTGGGGTTGCTGCTGCAAAACTTGGATGCGGTCGGTTGCGTGGCCGCTGCGGATGAACAACTCGCGCACCCGGTGCGAGACGGCAAGATGGCGGCCGACTTGCTCGCGGAACGCCTCGCGCCCGCGCTGCAATCGTCGCGCGAAATCGCCGGCCCGGCCATTTTGGCCAACGCACGCCGCACAGCGGCTGCCGTCTTCGGACGGTCCCGGACAGAGTTCGAGCCGTTCCTTGAACAGGTACATCCGCGGGCAGATCGGCCAGTAATTGTGGGACGTGTAAACCGCCGGCACACCTGCGCCATGGAGTTCGTCCACCATGCCGAGCGAGAAATTCAGCAGACTGTGGTAATGCGCGATATCCGGCTTCAACTTGTCCACCAACCGCCGGAACACGCGGCGCATTTCGGGATCGTCCATCTCGCGCTCCGGATGATCGGCGTCATAGAATAGCGCGGGGCGGTTGTAGATCGCGTAAAGCTTCACGCCATCGTCGGTGGATTCCTCGACGTGGTAGGCAGGCTTGCCCGGCTTCGGCTGCGCGGCCGCATAGATAACCGACACGCGATGGCCGCGCTGGACAAGTGCTTTTGCGATCTGGCGTGGCAGAATCGTGCCACCGCCCTCGTCGGCCCATCCATACATCGTGAACAACACGTGTGGTTTCTTGCCGGACGGTTGCGCCGGTTGCGCCACCGCAGTGTTCCTCGCTGCGAACGGCGACCGTTCGCCATCCTGCTGGTAGTAGTCGTCCGCGTCACATCGCAATTGGTGCGCCCACTTCCGCATGAATCGCTGGCGGTTCTTGTAATCCATACTGTCGGGCCGGTCGTGCTTGAGCTCGAACTTCTCCAGCCCAACCTGTTTTTTCGTCATCGACTCGAAGTGGTAGGCGATTGCTTTCGGATTGAACCACACTTTGCAGCCGGCCGCGCGCGCGGCCAGGCAGAGGTCCAGGTCCTCGTGACCGAACTCGTAGGCATCGTCGAACCCGCCGACCCGCTCGAACAAATCGCGCCGCATCGCCAGCATCGCGCCGGTGACCATCTGGAATTCGCGCGCCCGGTTCACGCACGGGTCGTCGGCTTTGCGGCAGAGATAAATGTGGTAATGCTGCCGGACCTGGGGATGGACTCGCCCGTAAACAATGCCGGCGTGCTGGATGGTGCCGTTGGGATAGAGCAGTTTGCCGCCCTGGACGCCGATCGCGGGGTCAGCCTCGAACGTCTCCCGCAACGCCTGCAACCAGCCGGTGAGCGGTTTGGTGTCATTGTTCAGAAAGACCAGGTATTGGCCCCGCGCAAGCGCCGCGCCTTGGTTGTTGGATACGGAATAGTTCCGTCCCGGCTTGTTCGTCACGACACGCAGCCGGCCGAGCTTCTCTCCTTCGGCAAAGAACGCAGTCGAGCCGTCCGTGGACCCGTTGTCCACGACGATGATTTCGTAACGGCACGGGGCCGCTGTCTCGCGGATGGCTTGGAGGCATTGTTTGGTCAAAGCGAGGTTGTTCAGCGTCGGGATGATGATGCTGAATTCCGGTTTCTCTTCCTGCACTGACGCATCACCCGATGACCGTGGCGACAGTTCGTCCAGCATGGAGTTGAACGTCTTGCCGACGACGGCAGGCGAGTAGCGGCTGAGGATGAACTCGCGCCCCGCCTCGGAAAGCCGCTGCCACAGTGTGGCATCTTGATAAAGTCGCACGATGGCATCGGCGAAAGCCTTGGGCGTGTCCGCCACCAGCGCCTGCTGGTTGTCGCACAATCCCATTCCTTCGACACCGATGGAAGTGGAGACGACAGGCAATCCCGCCGCGGCGGCCTCGCCGATCTTGCCCTTCATGCCCGCACCGTAGCGCAACGGCGCGACCGACACGCGGCAACGGCTCAGATACGGTTCCACCGATGGCACAAACCCTGTGACCACGATCCGGTCACCCGCCAATTGCTGGATTTCCTGCGGCGGCCGGTCGCCGACGATGAACAGCTTCGCGTGTGACAACCGCTTTGCGACCTGGGGCCAGATTTCGCGGACGAAATACAGCATCGCATCCACGTTGGGGTGATGCTGGAAACCTCCGACAAACAACAGGTCGCGGCGCTGGTCGAACGTCGTCGGCTTGGACGGAACCGGATGCACGTTGGGCAACACCCCGATGTTCGCGCGCGGCAAGACCTTCCGCAATATGTCGGCGTCGGCGTCTGTCACCGTCAGCGCCAGGTCGGCTTTGCCATACACCGCCAGTTCGCGCTCGCGCGTGATCTTTGCCTGCGCCGTCAACTGGGGGTTCTTCTCCAATTCCGCCCGACGTTCCTCGCGCAGGAAATGGATGTCCACCGAATCCACCACGATCTTCGTCGGCGGCGAAATCGCGCGTATCTCATCGGCGTATTGCTCTGCGACTTCGTAGAAATAGATGTAAGCAACATCAAAGCGCCGTTCCGCGAACAGCCGTTTCAGGTCCACGCGCGGCGAATTGACCTTCATGCCCCAGCGCGCCTTGATCTTGTCGGGGTCGCACGGGATCACCTCGACACCGAGCGTGAGGAGATCGTTGATATACGGCTTCGGATCAAGTCCGCCAGCCGCCGCTCGCGCAAGGAACGTCACCTGGTTGCCCGCCTCGCGCAGCAGTTTCACGAGATGGAACAAACGGAACGCGCCGGATGCGCGGTCGTGCGCCGGCAGTTCCGGCGCGATGACCAGAACGCGGTGAGCCGCGCCGGCGGCCGTTGGTGACGGTTCGATGGCGGAATCGAGGATGCCCTTGTTCTTCCAGTATTCAAACGACAGGAACAAAAGCTGATGCAGCAGTTCCAGCGATTCTCTCTTCGCGTCAGACGATTTCTCCGGCAACGACCAGCCAGCCTTCAACAGCGACGTGATGAGGGGCTGCTGCGACCGGATGACCGGCTCCGTGCGCGCAACGATTTCGTGCGCGTCTGTGATGTCGGCATACGCCTTCACCTGTGGGTCGCCAGGATACATCTGCAGGAAAACGCGCAGCGAACGGCCCTGGCGGTAACAGCGACGGCAGAAGGTCTCGTAGGTCACACCGTTGGCAACGAGGTTTCGCGCCGCCGGATGCCACCACACGCGCAGGCCGTGCCGCCGCATTCGCAACTCGGCCTCCGTGTCCTCGTAGCCGAAGCGAAATCGCGGGTCAAATCCGCCCGCACGCTGGATCAGCTCCTTTTTATACGATGAACAGCCGCCCCAGAGATAGCCGAACGGCAGCTGCTGGCCGGGCTTCAATCCCTTCAGACACCACAGCCGCGGATCTACTTCCGTGATGTAGTGCATCAACGGCGTCACTTCCAAACCGGGCAACCACTCGAGATTGGCGAGCATTGCATCCTCGACTGCGGGATGACTGCGGTGAAATTCCAAGTGCTCGCGCAGGCAATCCGTGTGCGGCACATCATCGTCGTCGTAGGGCACGATGATCGCTCCGCGAGCCAGTGCAATGCCGGCGTTGCGCGCAGCAGCGAGGCCGCTGTTGGCCTGATAGCGATAGTTGACGCGCAGTTTGCCGGCAAATTTGCTTACGATTACTTCGGCGGGCGTGTCCGAACCGTCGTCCACAACGATGATTTCAAACTGCGACGGCGCAAGCGACTGACTCTCGAACCCAGCGAGACATCGTGCCAGCAAATCGGGCCGATTGTAGGTGGTGATGACCACCGAGAGCAAAGGATCGCGGTCGTTTGCGAGCTGCGTCCCGTCAGCCGAAACGGCTGGACGTGACGGAAGCGCATCGAGGTTCTCCCGGGCCAGCGCGTTGTCCGGCGCCAGCTCCAGCGCACGTTGAAACGCCGTGCGGGCATTGTCGGTGTCGTTCAGCTTCGCAAGACAGGTTCCCAAGGCGAGCCAGATTTCCACATCATCCGGCAGCTCATTGGCCAGCTCGACGAACCCCTTGGCGGCATCGAGATAACGGTCGGCTTCGATGTTCAGTCTGGCCAGCAAACGCCGCGCTTCCCGGTTCCTGGGGTCGAGTTCCAACGCCCGTCCGAGTGCCTTCTCAAACGCGGCGACGTCGCCGAGCTTCAGGGCGGTCACGGCTTTCTGCATCAAAAGCGCCACATCCTGAGGCGCGAGAGTCAACGCGCGGTCGAATGTGGCGCTTGCTTCCTCCAGGTGGTTGGACCGGAACAGCAGACTGCCTAGGGCTTGGAGGATGATGATGGGGTAAGGCGCAACGGCAACCGCCTCGCGCAACGCGTTGCAGGCGGCAGCCAGGTCGCCGCGGTCGAAGGCTGCTTGTGCCTCTTCAAGATACGGCTCGGTCTTGCTCACGGCATCGCTGGTGTCAGGCAACGCCGGCACGGCACGCGCCACAGCCGCTTCGACGAGGACTTTAGCGGCGTCTTCCTTCGCTTGCGGGCTGAAAAGTTTTGGATGATTCATGACGATCTGGGAGCGCAGTTCGCGGTCGTGCTTGAGCGCCTGGGTGATCATGCTGCCTTCCTTGACCCGGTAGCAGAACAGAGGCTCCCGCACGTGATAGGCACGCAGGCCGCGCTCGACGCAGCCGATCCACAAATCCCAATCCTCATAACCCCACAGCATGTTGGGGTTGTAGCCGCCGACCTGTTCCCAGGCTCCGCGGCGGTAGAGCGAGCAATAGTTGATCTGGTTCACTTCAAGGAGCTTGGGAAACTCCAGTTCGCCAACGATGTGCAGCTTGTCTGTCGCGCCGAAAAACCGCGCGTCGGTATAGGCGATGGCAACGGCGGGGTTCCCGTCGAGGACGCGCACGGTCTTTTCCAAATAGGACGGTTCGATCCGGTCATCGGCGTCGAGCGGCAGGATGTAACGCCCGCGCGCCGCGCTGATGCCGGTATTGCGCGCCTCGGCCAGCCCGCCGTTGGGTTTCTCAATGTAGTAGAGATGCGCCGCAGGCCAGCGTTTCCGCATCTGGTGGAAAACGGCGCGCGTGTTGTCAGGGCTGCCGTCGTTGACCACGATGACCTCCCAGTCCTTGAACGTCTGTTGCACGACGCTCTCGACTGCATCCGGGAGGAAATGCGCTTGTTTGAAACACGGAATCACCACCGACACCGCTGGGCGGCGCGGCTTGGGCGCCGCAGCCGCTTTCCCCACTGCCGGATCCGGCTCTCCCGAAAGCCGCAACCACGATGCCGGACAAACGCCTGCGGTATCCAGCTTCGCAGAGTTCAACCATTTCGTCGGCGCGATGACGATCTGATCCTTGTGGGCAGCCAACCATGCCGCCCACCAACTGAACGTGCTGTTGGCAATCACGTGGTGGCGGCAAAGCGACATCAGCCGCAGTTCCTCGTAATCCCGCAGCGGCGCATCGCCGCTGATGAAGTGGACCGGTCCCGGCACGTGCAGGTGCTCGCGCGCCCACGCGGGGTCGTCGGCGAACACGAAGAATTCAGGCGCCTGAAGCCGCTCGCATATGTGCACGATGGCCTTTTGATAATAATCGAGGGTACAGGCGCCGTGAAAACTGATCGCGTGAGCGTTGGTGCTATTCCCGTCCGCGCTCACGCCATGAAGCCGGCGGCAGTGGATGGCAACGGCATTGGCCGCAACGATGCGTTTTTGCCATTCCGTGCCGGCAGGACTCCAC
>Ga0265297_10010726_pt1 | contig 11424 bp, 7 predicted proteins | sample Munlanlwell13791_FD_192502 | JGI IMG/M metagenome (GOLD analysis project Ga0265297, IMG submission 192502) | Leachate microbial communities from a municipal landfill in Southern Ontario, Canada - Leachate well 137-91 | ecosystem: Engineered > Solid waste > Landfill > Unclassified | place...
CCTTTTCTGATAAAATCATTTTTAGCCACATTGGAAGAAGTGCAGGAGGCGGATTTGCTTCTGCATGTAATTGACGCGAGCGACACTGAAATAAGCCAAAAAATCGACGTGGTCGAAAAAATTCTTGTTGAACTTGGATGCAGCGATAAAAAACAAATTTACGTCTTAAATAAGGTCGATCTTGCAGGTTCAAAAATCAAACTACCTGCAAAACTTAAAGGTAAAAAAAACTTAGTGAAAGTTTCAGCTGTGGAAAAGACAGGGTTGGATGAATTAAAGTTAAAAATTGAAAATATCATATTATAAAAAGGCCGGATATTTCTTCGGCCTTTTATAATTTTTATGAAAATTTAACTGTATTTGCATTTGCATTCGTATTTGTATTGAATTTTGACTCAACTTCTACAACAGGATTACCGTTTGCAACTTTCCAAATGTACTCATAAAGTCTTACATTGGTGGTATCATTAACATTACAGTAATCTTGAGTAGAATAGGCTATAACATAAAAATCCATATACTCATTGTAGCCTAAACTTGGCTGTGCGCTGGGCTGATTACTGCCCTCAATCAATGTAAAATTACCGTCTCTATTTGAATCTTCATATTGATAATCAATTCCTGTATTTCCAATAGCATGGATATACATATCTCCCTTCGGTTTTAAATTACTATCTCCAAAGCAACCTGAAAATTTAAATTTTAAGCTATTAATATATGTAGTAGTATTATTATTTAACGACTTCAATCTAAAACCATAAATTGGTACATTTAATCCACTATGAATATCTGTAGAATTATATAAATATTTTCCTTGATAATTTGATTGGAGGAAAAAACTAAGAGGATAAAATATTGTTGGAGTTGCTGTAGTGCCTGTGTTAGAAGTGTTTGTTTGTGTTAATTGTAAATTAGTATTTATTGGTGTTGTTGAAGTTGTAGTAGTAGTTGTTGTTTTTGGTGTAACTGACGTTGTAGTAGTCGTTGCTTTCAATTTTGTATTCATAAGACTTCCGGAAAACCAGCCAGCCTGGCCTCCGTAGATTGCTGCTGCGCCTCCGCCGACTACTAATACAGTAACCAGTACACCGATGATGATTCCCTTTGCATTTCCCTTTTTTGGATTTTGTTCATCCATGTTATGTTTTTGTTAAATATATATTTTAATTTTTGAATCGACTTTATTTTGGCGCTATTAAATTCATCAGATTCCTTATTGATCCCTGCAGCCACGGATTTTCCGCGTACAGAGTAGCAAATGTTATTGTTCCCATTATTACTACAGCAACTATCAAATATATTAATGTTTTTTTCTGTCCTGCTTTTGTATGTAAATCCATTTTTTTGGATTAATTATTTTTTTAGAATATGTATCTGTGGCATCGGGGTTGCTGACCCGTTTACTCCGACTGATTCGATTTTTTTTCCTGAGTCTTTTCCGGTTGCATCTAGTTCAACAAAATGGAAAGCAAACATCTGGCCCGCCTCACCAGCGGACACGTCACCCAACAGTTCAATTTCAGTGTTTTCTTTTATTTCTTTATTTTCAGCTGAAAAATCAACAAGTAGTGAATTTGCATCAACCCAAAGGAAATCGGCGTTTTCTATGATTTTTTCTCCGATTTTTAATTTTAAATTTAGTAATTTTTCCTTAACTATATTTCCTTCCATCTCAAATGTTAGGGCTTCAATATTAATCGGTTCATTCTGAACTTTAAATAAATATTTCCCCAGAGATTCATCCTTTGCCCCAATCTGAATATCGTTTTTTTCCGGAATTTTTATATATTCAACAACAAGGGTGCCGGCTTGTGTGTCAGCGCTTGTATGCGTGTTTGTTTCGGGAACATTCTGAAGCGAACCTTTAAAAAAATCGCTTTTTGAGGCAACAAGCATAATCAAAATTGCCGCAATAAATATTACTCCTATAGCGATTCTTGAAACTACTCCGGGTGTTAACTTTGTATTTGTTTTGTTTTCAGCCAATTAATTAATGTTATTGACTATTTATATTATACAATATATTATAACCTTTGTAAAGGACTTAACGGGATTTGACTTATATTACAGAATAAATAATATAACTAACTAAGAATTAACAAATAAACATGAGAATAGATGAACAAAAACCGGCTTTAAGAGGCTATCCCACACCAACGCTGACCGACAAAACCGCTGACGATTTACAAAAAAGCGTTTCGGCGCGGGCGGATGATACTTTAAGAGTGCATTTGGCACCTCAAGAGGGATTTGAAGACTTGGAAAGTTTTAAGCAATATTTATTACAAATCAATAAAATATATGCCGGTGAATATGAAGAATTTAAAAAAACAGGTGATAAATATCGGCTTCGTGATCCGGAAAACCCCGAAAAATTGCGCGGTCATATTTTAGCTGAGTGTGCAGACGGCAGAAATTCAATTATGCTTTTTATTCGGCCAAAAGATGCTTTAAGCAGGTTTGATTATGAATGGGTGCCTTCCGCGGGAGTTATACTGGCTCCGGAAGTAAATACAGTGAATTCATATAATCAGGTGGAAGAATTTCTATTCCGAAAGCCTCATTTAATGGAAAGTATTTTTAAAAGGTTTGATTTGCTTTTTGGTCAAAAAATTGAAGATTGTCTTGAAGATTATAAAAACGGGAAACTTTCGTCAATTTATCTTGAATTCCAATCGCATTTTGACAGCGAACATCACCCCGCACATGGCTGCGGTGCTCACGGGAATAATTTAATTATGGCCCAGTTTGAAACGATTAAAAACTGTATACTTGCTGAAATCTGGGTAAAACAAAAATACCCTGAACTATATGAAAAAGGTTTATTTAAAATTTTCAGAACAATTCACGATACAAAAACAGACGGACCTGTTATTTCGGCTGCCGCAATAGACGGAAAATACCTTAAGGAAAGACTTGTAGGAGGAGAAAAATTACTGGATTTTGCAGCAAAAAATTATGAATCACCTGTAATGGCCGATTCTTCGCAAAATATAGTTAGAAAATATGAGGGAAATCCAACGGAAATTGAAACAAACGAGCATGATGAACAAACATTACGTGTTTCAAATACACATTTTGCAAGTACAATTATGGGGCAGAGCGTACTTGAAATAAGCTGGACCAATGATGCATCAATTTTATTTGAACATATTAAAATTCTTCTCGGAATTATTGAAAAAAACTTCAGAAAAAGAAATCCTAATACACCTGCGATTCTGCATCTTGATGTATTAAAAGGCAATTTGCCAATTGGAGATACTTTTAAAAACCTGATGACTTTAATCAAAAATGACGATGATATTCAGAAAAGGCTAAAAGACGGAACTCTGCTTTTATGTTTAACGGAAACGGACAGAGATACTTATAAAACAGAATTGGTTTCTTAAATTTGGAATTAGGGGAGGCGTATTTCTGCGCGCTCCCCTTTTTTGTGATATAAGGAGGAAAGTCGGAAGGCTGGTTGGCGGGCTAGTTGTGCTGATTAGTTGGTGGGCGGGTCCGGGTTGTTGAAGAGCATGGCCTGGTCAGACGAAAGGTCGTTGTATACCGGGTTGCCCTCGGCATCTTCAGCGTGGAGGGCGTACAAACGCACTTCCGACCATGGCCCCGAGAGGGTCATGCTGACGATTGTCTCCCCGTCCGCCGGCACCGTGATGCCGTCAGGACACGAGATAGTCAGCACCCTTTCAGAAGGGTCATTCTCATAGAGCGAGGTGCAACCTTCAGGGGGATCCACCTCGTAGGGGGCATCCGCCCTGGCCGTGAAGAAGATTGCCGTCACATGGACCTCTTCACCGACCGCCTGAAGTGAGAACTGAGGCTGGGTGCCGCTGTTTCCGTCAACCCTGTTAACGAGTAAAAACGACTTGGCCGAGAAGCCATCACTGCAGTCGCTGCCGACAGCTCTGTCGCATGCCATAGCAGCCAGAGACATCGTCGCCATCACAAACACTACCGCGAACTTTTTCATTTTTCTTTCTCCTTGTGTCAAGGTACAAAGGGACAGGCGAACTCACCATGAGCCGCTCTCCCATTAGCTCTTTTTTAAGAGAAGTAAATCTAATATGTTTTATTAAGCTTGTCAAAATTATATATAAAAGCCCTCTTTTTCAAGAAGGCTTTTTCAGCTTATAGCATGATGAATCCGACATATATATTATAACGCCGACAAGTGGTGGAGACAAGGGGAATCGAACCCCTAACGATGGAATGTCGAATTCATCATTGCTGCCAAGCTATCCCCACATTAATCGGCACAATCAACCCTACCAAATAGTTATTAAAAATTTCTAAATTAATCTTAAATTAATTTTGGCCTATCTTCCCTTGAATCAAACATATAAAACGTTTAAAATTTTCCCGTTGCCAAAGTGCAATATTTCAAAAATTAACAAAAAATTATGATAGTTCCAATCGATCAGCTTAAAGATCACGTAGGTAAAGAAGTCACCATCCGCGGGTGGATGTATAACAAGCGCTCAAGCGGAAAACTGCATTTTTTACAGCTGCGCGACGGGAGCGGGATGATACAGGCGATTGTAAGCGCCAATGATGTTTCGCCCGAAGTTTTTGCGGATGCTGAAAAGCTCACTATGGAGTCTTCTCTAAGTATAACCGGAAATATTTCAAAACATCCTAAGTTCGACGACGTATTCGAACTTCAGGCAAAAGATATTAAAATCATTCATTTAAATACCGAAGAATACCCAATTTCGAAGAAAGACCACGGACCGGACTTTTTGCTTAACAACCGCCATTTATGGCTTCGTTCAAGCAGACAGTGGGCGATTCAGAGGGTTCGAAACACAATTATTAACGCGACTTACGAATATTTTAATAATGAGGGATATATTAAAATTGATTCGCCGATTCTAACTCCTAATGCCTGCGAGGGAACAACCGAACTTTTTGATATCAATTATTTTGATGAAGGAAAGGCTTATCTATCACAATCCGGGCAGCTTTATATTGAAGCTGCAATTTATAGTGTTGGAAAATGTTTTGATTTCGGACCGGTTTTTAGGGCGGAAAAATCCAAAACACGCCGTCATTTAACCGAATTCTGGATGATGGATGCTGAGGCGGCATTTGTTGAACACGAAGAAAATATGAAAATTCAGGAAAATTTAGTCAGCCATATAGTTAAAAAAGTTCTCGAAAATAATTTAAAAGATTTAGTTGTACTTGAACGCGACGTTGAACCTTTAAAAAAGATCGTTCCGCCGTTTATTCGAATGACACATAAAGATGCCGTAAAAGAGCTTAGATCAATGGGATCCGACATTCAGGAGAATCACGATCTGGGCGGCGATGACGAAACTATTCTTACAAAGAAATACGATAAACCTATTTTTGTGGAAAAATATCCGGCAGAGGTTAAAGCGTTTTATATGAAACGCGACCCTGAAGATGAGACTCGCGTATTATGCGCTGATTTGCTTGCTCCCGAGGGTTATGGAGAGATCATCGGCGGAAGCCAGAGAGAAGACAATTACGATATTTTATTGAAAAGAATTAAAGACCACAAACTGCCTGTTGCAGCTTTTGAATGGTATTTGGATTTACGAAAATACGGCTCTGTTCCTCATAGCGGATTCGGCTACGGCCTCGAACGTTTAACAGCATGGATCTGCGGGTTACAGCACATACGCGAAACCATACCGTTCCCTAGAATGATCAGCAGACTTACACCATAGTATTAAATAATGGTAATAAATATGAAATGATCAACTCTTTTTCGCTGCCTTCCAATAACGGCCTTAATAAGCCGAATGTCCGAAATAATCTTACCCATGTTTCTTTGAGTACGTAATTGTTTTCAGCACAGAAGTCTAAAAATAATTTAAAAAATACTTCTATATCTGTAATTTGAAAATTACTAAAATTAATATTTTCTTCTATCCATTTAGAAATTAATTCGTGTGCTTTCTCATCTTTAATTGTCAATAATTCAACTATGATTTCCGTAATATTTTGAACATTAAAATTTCCAATTAAATTACTAATAAAGTTTATCAACAATTTCCTTTCTTGTTTTGTTAGTTTGCCGATATGTCCAGTATCAAGCCAATTAACCACTGGTTCCCCGTCTTTGTCCACCGAGACCTTGAAATTACCCATATTTGGGTCTGCCTGATATATACCTTTTTCTAAAATTTGCCTTAAAATTTCTATACCAACAGCATTTTTTATAACATTACTATCCAAATTCATCTCTTTAAGCATTCCCTCTTCATCCATTGCAACTCCTTCAGCATGCTCTGTAATATAGAAATATTCATTACAATACTCAGGAAAATATTCGGGTAGTTTAAATTTTGTTCCATTAATATTTGTTGATAAAACAGTTTTTAACAAATCATTATTTTGTGCTTCGTTCGCAACAGAAACCTCTTCTTTCAATTGATTTCGAGTTACATCTCCAAGATTAACAGGCAACGAAACATTATATAAATCTTTATTTGCATTTATAAAATCTACAATTTCTTGTAAAAACTTTATATCCTGATCAATTTCTCTTTCAATCCATGGATGAATAACTTTAACTGCAACGGATTTGCCGTTACGCAGTTTTCCTTTATATACTGCAGCCATTGAACCTTCCGCAATTTTTTCTCCCAATGCCTCAAATGGTGAATCATTTCCATAAGCACAAGAAACATAATCGTAAAGCAGTGTTTTGTCGCCTTCTGCATTTTGATCAGAAAGTGTGCGGAATACTTTTATCCATTCAAACGGCAGTGAAGCAGTTTGCGTGGCTAAATATTGTCCAGCCTTTATAAAAGCTGCTCCGTATTTTTGCATTAAATTAGCAACCAGATTGGGCAAGTCTATCTCCTTTTCACCTGTAATATACAAACAATCGAGAAAAAGATCAGGCAGCTTATTCCAAGGACATTTTCTTAAAGCTAAACTTAACAGTTTTTTCATACTTTTCTGCTCTTTTTCACTTAAACGGTCTGAAAATTGCCCTTTTCGGACAATTAAATCAGCACATTTATTTAAAAATTTGTCGGCATTTTCTCCGTTCAAAATGCCACCCTCGCCTAACAGAATATGTTTAATAAGCTCCTGTTGTTCTCGTCTTGTAGTTGCGATTTTACCCTGATCAAAAATCATTTCAGACGGAAGACCGCAATATTTACTTAAAATAATTATTGAATCAGGAATATCACATATATACATTTTTTCATACTTACCTACTTTCCTTTTATTATCTTTCTCAAGTATTTTTTTTGGATTATGAGAATATAACATTTCTTTTCTTTTTTCCCATATGGCTTCCTTTTCATCGAGCATTAACTTTCCATCTATACCGGAATAAAAAAATCTATGACCGAGAAGGTATAGCATTGCCTCCTCTTTATCAATATCTTCAAGATGTTTTAAAGCATCAAGAACAGTTTCGCTTACTGCAACAACCGATAACCTTCTTGGTTTAATTATTCCCGGGGGCGGATCAAGCAAAAAGGATGTTATCGCCTGTGTATCCTTTTCATCAGAAGCTTTATCAATAAATCCTTTTAATAATTCATCACGAATGTAGGATGGATAAGGAAAACATATTATAAGAGCAATAAGTTCATCATTGATCAAATGAAATGGATAACCCTTTAATAAATCCTTGTATGAATCAATACCCGAAATATTACATTTGTTTATAAATTCCCGGGTTCCTAATTTATTCTTTATTGCCCATAATTGTTGTGAACTTTTAATAACAAGTAACGGATGAAAAAACGCTTCAACAAGCAGACTTAAGGTTTTAATTTCCCTTATCGTAACCAATGCTTCCTGAATTCCCATTACATCATCAAGGTATTCAAGATTCCCGATTCCAAGTATTTTAACAATCAACTGATCCCGTAATACACATTTAAAAGGCATTGTTTCGAGCAGCATTTGCATTTTTTGGTCCTTAGAATCAAGTTTTTCCATTTCCTGCTCATATCCTGATCTTTCCCATAATTCAAGGGCTGTTTCGTAAATACTGTATCCGGAGTGTATAAATTTATATGGAAATTTTCGGTAATTATTCCTTTTATTGCCAAAAAATTGTTCTTCAAATTCATCCGTTTCCATAATATTAGCAGCAACCGCTGGGTCGCTTTCCCTGATTCTATCGTGTTCCTCTCCCAAATAGTTTTCACCAATCTTTTGTGCGATATTAAAACTTATGTTTTTTGATTTCAAAATTTCAGGCAGTCTTGTTTTAAGAAAATCTTTGATTTGATCTTTAGGAATATCTTTATTCCTTATAAGTGTTTGAATATCTGTTTTTAAACGTTCGAACCATTCTTCCTCATTTAAACGAGAAAAATCGGGATTAAAAGCATAATCCCAATAAGACATATTAAAAAATTTTGCTTCTTTAATAATACGTATAACTTCAGGAAAATCAGAATCAGTGAATTTAAAAGGCAATATCAATTTTCCGGTCTCGGGTATGAATTTTATCTTGTCTGTTTTATCAGAAATTTCAATTTTCATTTCTGCTCTTCCAAAACTTATTTCCCTTTTTAAAGATATTCCGTTAATTTCTTCGTTAAATTTATGCTCACTAGTGGCAAAATAATAATTAGAGAATAAAATATGTTTTTTTGTTGGTGAATTTTTCTTTAACCAGTTATTAATAGGTTCCATATATTTGAAAGCAAACTTCATATTATCTCCCGCCGGATTAAGTTCTATCATGTATTCATAGCAGATATTTGCGATATTAAATCTTTCAGTATCTGTTTTACAATTATAAAAAGTATTTAATACAAAATCCAATATTCTGATACCGGAATATGGTATTTTATATCCCTTTTTGATCCTAAACTCTCTTAAAAATTTAAATATTTTTTCTAAATTTTCCTCTGTGTATTGACCATTAAATTGTTTTAACCATTCCGCAATTAATAATGCGTCTAAATGAATCAATAAAAGATTGGTATCATGAAAAAGACCTAAAAACAAATCCGTTTTCGTCTTTTCAAGTTTTAATAAAACTTCGTCTTCATTATTTAAACATATATCCTCTGTTGAACAATATTTTAAATAACCTTCATAAAATTTTTCAATTGGAAGATTGAAAAATAAAAGTTTTATTGTTTCAGACGTATAACTGGATATATCTTTTTTTAAGTCTTCAAATCCTTCTATATCCAACAAGTTATTTACAGCTTTTTCCCACCAGGATTGTATCTCGATAACATTCTTTTCAGTCCATTTATTAACATTTTTTGGATCAACATCTAAAAAATCCGCTTTTAACCCATCATCAAAATTTAACACCGCTTCATTTGTCTGAACTTGAAATTCGATATTAACATGATTGGGAATTTCAATATCAGTAAAATCATCGCAAATTGGATCCCCATAAATTTGACTGTATTCATTTTGAAAACCCAAATTTGATAGAAGTAAAATTTTAAAATCGGTAATTTCAGGCTTTTTTACTGAATTATTTTCAGATTGTTTCTTGTTTGAGATAAACTTGCGCGCTATCGATTCTAATATACTGATCCTTCTTTTAATAAAAGGGTGACTATTCAATGCCCAAAAAAGACCCTCAGATGTTTCATCCGCAACTCTTTTTTTTGTAAGATATTTAAAAGTTTTGTCACAATATTTATGAATTTTTAAAAGAGCTTCTTTTATTGCCAAAGGGTTTTCTCCAGATCTGCTCATCAAAATCATTGATACTCTATCAGCCTGATATTCGTTTTCATATGAATATACTTTACCTAAAACAATATCATCTATTTCATTCCTGTCTAAAATTACTTCATAATGGCTTAATACTAGATGCCCTATCTCATGAGCTAAAACTGCTTTTAATAAATCTTTTCTATAATCCAAAGATTCAAGTAATGAATTTGAAATCCTGATTTCTTTTGTATAAACACTGATTTCAGCATTGGGTAAAGGAGATTGATTTATCAAAACTTTTAAAGTATCTGAAGGAAAATCAATCTCTGCAAGAAGATCATTCACCAATTCAGTAACTTCTGTGACGGATTCGTGATCATCTGGTAAAAGTTCCTGGGTTAATTTAAAAAATGCAGAATATTGCTCTATGGTAGCTTTATCGTTTTCAGATAGTTTATTTTCAATTTTGGCAAAATCAAATTCAGGAAATAATTGTTTTTTGAAGGTTTTATAAGAAAATGCCCTTTGAATCCTAGAATTAATACTATCTGCAGTTACGTTAAAAAACGAATCTTCCAAGTGCTCTTCTTCATACCGTTTTGCTGAATTATGCTCCATCCCCAAAAATTAATTATTCAAAGGGGACATTAAAACACTTCTAGTCCGATTTGTCAATACTGCTATCGGGTTTCGATTCTTCTTATCGTCGGCGCCACATGCGTCCAGATAACATAAGGGATTGTATCTACTGTTTTTGCCATCCACTCTGCGCTGTTTTTGTTTTTTGAGTTGTTGCCGATTACCTCTACCGTATCAAGTTTTCTTGCGTTCTTTACTCCTGTTAAATCTATCATTGTTAGATTCATACAAACTCTTCCCAGAATTCTGCAGGGTTGGTTTTTGTAGTAAATGAAGCCTTTATTGCTGAGTCCGCGGTCGATTCCTTCATAATACCCCGCAGGAATCACTCCGATTTTCATGTCTTTATCAGCTTTGAAGGTGCAGCCGTAGCTCACACATTCGCCTTTTTTGAGTTCTTTTATTGCGATTATTGTAGACTTGAATGTCATAACGGGTTTCAAAGTTTTTACATAAGGCGAGCTTCCGTACATTCCAAGCCCTAAACGAATCATATTGAAATCTTTATCATTTACTTTTTCTGCTCCCGCAGTAGCTGAAACATGCCTGTATTTAAACGTTATTCCGCACTTTTTTGCATCAGCAATAACTTTTTTAAAATTCTTTACCTGTATTTTTGTGAATTTACTATCCTTTGTATTATCAGCATCTGCTAGATGAGTACAAATTCCTTCCAGATCCAGTTTTTTATAACTTTTTATTAATTTAATCAGTTCCAAAGCTTTTTCATACGGAACTCCCTGCCTGTGCATACCAGTATCAACCTTTAAATGCACTTTTATATGCTTTTTAAGTGCTCCAAGCGCATCAACCGACTCTTTATCCATAACGGTAATTGCATCGCGCTTAAACGACATATATTTGAAATTTTCCGGGAGGGTGTAACCGATAATTAAACGCGGCGTTTTAATCCCTTCTTTTCTTAGCTGAAGAGATTCGTAAAAACTATCAACAACAAAATAAACAGGTTTTTCATTATCTAAAATCTGTGCAATTTCCAATAACCCGTGGCCGTATGCGTTGCACTTAATAACAGGGCAAACGGCGCTCTGAGGGTGGTCTTTTTTAAAAAATCTATAATTTGAAATCAAATGAGATTTCGAAAGCTCAACAGTATTCAGAACTTTCATTTTTCTTGAAAGATTT
>Ga0265297_10010728_pt1 | contig 11423 bp, 12 predicted proteins | sample Munlanlwell13791_FD_192502 | JGI IMG/M metagenome (GOLD analysis project Ga0265297, IMG submission 192502) | Leachate microbial communities from a municipal landfill in Southern Ontario, Canada - Leachate well 137-91 | ecosystem: Engineered > Solid waste > Landfill > Unclassified | place...
TCGATTATGCCGACAACTTTATCCTTATGGCGCTGCAAGGAAATTATAAAAAAGGCGATTCCTTCAGAATAATTCTTAAAGAGTCGCCCTCCAGCCTCGAGACCCAACCAACAGCATAGCAAATGAGAGGGGTTCATAACCCAAAGCCTGCCTGGTTCAGCACTTGTTCTTAATGAACAAGTGCGATTACGTGACGGCCTCGTGAGAGCCGTTTACGCTCACGATCTCTGCGAGACGAAACTTCAAAGTTTCGCGAGCGTACTGAAAACACAGGTTTTTAGTGAGCCCTCGCTACCATTCGTAACACAAATGGCCATGGAGGGATAACCTCAGTGGCCCTCGTATTTTTAGAGTCCCCGAAATAGGAGGTGTTAACAATTTTGAGTTTGTAATTTGAGGGGGAGCTAAGACAGTCCATCCCTTACCACTAGTTCCTTCATTGTTATTTAAAGCGTATTGATAATTCGACTTACTTCTGAAACTCACCTAGCCAGTCTCTCCAGGAGAGAGTAAGATTACAACAGCTTTGGTAATTGCAACTAAGAGGGCGGGGATACGAAAAGTCTTTTTTTCACAAAGGAGCTTTGTGAGCTTTACAAGAAAAAGAAATGCGGTTATTTTTATTACGGTGCTGATTGCTGCTTACATTTGGCTTCCGCGGAACGGTTTTTCGGAAGATAAACGAGCTGGACTTTATGTCGGCCCTTTATCGGTCGCTGTAGAGACCATAGTTGAAAAAGTGAAATCTGCTTCTAAAGATGTCCCCGAGCAGCTTAGTGGAACCCAACAGCGGTACCGTGGAGAAACGGGTATGAGCAAAAAGCGAGCGACTGAACCTGAGACAAAGAGTCCTCTGAGTTCTCCTTCCACCCGTGGTAACCAGTAAAACCTCCCAGTTCTGCTATATTGAAACACTGTCTGAAAATAGGCATAAATCTGGCGAGGGGCGTCTTTTCTCCCCAGGTATCACACACAACCAGAGCGCGTGTACGATGCATTAATTTTGAGCAGGGTTGAGTATCGCAAGGGGACAAGGTGTTCTCATCGACGGCAGGACGATCATCCTTATCGATCTGGGCACGGGCGGGACGGTCCGGACGTTCGATCTTGAAGAATCCAATATTATGGAAGGACAAGCCTTAATCGTTGACGGAAAGATCATTGTAACAACTTCAGGCGGTCTTCATTGCATCGATGCAATGAAGACCGGTCTCTCAGGCTGGTCGCACTGCGCCGGAACTTCGCTGCGTAACGGAGCGGGTAGAACGTAATAACGCAATAATAAAGCGTGGTACCAAATGTAAAAAACCTAGATACCGCCTTATGCCGGCATTTAAGTCTGAGCCGGGTGCAAATTTATCCGAATTCCCGTCGGCTGGAAATTGAAGTGGTATAATCAGGCAAAAACAGGAAGAGAAGGTCATTAACGATAAGGATAATCGGTTTTCAGGAATTATATTAATGGGCCGAAGCAATCTTTATTGGGGATGTAATAAAAAATGAAAATCCTATCGATACAGGATGTATATCAAAAAAAATTTGACCGGCAAAAAAGGATAAAAGAACTCAGCTATCATGCGGCTGGACATTGTGTTCATTTAGGGAAAATTTCTCCGGGCTGTTATGGGTGCTTTGTTCCGGACCGGTACAGAAAAAATATTTCTGTGGGAAATAAATGTAATCTGGATTGTGCTTATTGTACCCAGGAAAAAATCGCGGGGAAGAAAAGGGGCGCTTACGAGATCACGAATCTGCTGTTTAAGGATATAACGAAAAAGCTTTTGCTGGAATCAATTCAGCCGGACTACCAGCCTTTGTCCATTAGTTTTTCGGGAGGCGGGGAACCGCTAATGCATCTTAACGTTATTTCCGATTTTATGTGTTTTTTCCATGATTTGCATAAAAATCTTAAGAAAAAGCCGTGGTATTATCTTTATACGAATGGCACTTTGGCTGACGAAGATACCCTTCTGCGTTTAAAGGATCTAAACTTCGATGAAATCAGGTTCCATTTAGGAAGCACAAATTTTTCGGGAGAAGTGTATAAAAATATGCGCAATGCAGTTAAATATTTTAAAGCTATATCGGTCGAAACACCAGCGTGGCCATTTCACAGAAAGAAGCTCTTTGACATGCTTCCGAAAATCGAAGATATCGGAGTGAAACATCTGAATATCACAGAAGTTGAAATTAATAAGGACAATTTTAAAAGAATTTCAGCGCTTCTCGGCGAGGGAGAAATCTGCCAATGCGGAGAACTGCAACTGTACGACGGCGGGTTAGTCTATGACATTATTGAGGAGGTTATAAGAAAAAGATACTCTTATTCCGTTCTCGATTGCAATTGTTTTGTAAAAAGCATTCAACGCACCCTCGGGAAGTGGATATTTCATGAAGATGTAAAGGGATTGTGCGCTGAATATTAATCAAAAAATTTTTCGGCCGGGAAATGAACCCTCAGTCAATTCCATCTCAAAGCAAAAACTGTTTTCTAACCGATTAAGAAAGTGGATCTAGAGCAGGAACTTATGTGGAAGCCCAAGATTTCTATTTTTGTTTAAATGTTCCGTCTAACTTTTTTGCTGGAAGGAAGAAAGACGACTACGCGAGGGTTGCTTTCCCGGCAAGTATCAGCTTTTCCACTACGGGTCCCCAAAATGGTCACCATAAGTGACAGGCATCATTCATGTCATTGTCTGCCCAGACTTCTGTATTGAATCGTCTCGGGCGATATGCTCTGCTTGAATTTGTTCGCATCCCGCTGAATTGCTGATGGTCCTCGAAATTTCAAGGATATTGGATATGAGCGGGCATTCCCCTGGGGGTACATTTCCCTCGAATCAATTCGTATGCGTCCCCCTTGTAAATAAGTTTTTAAAGTGTATACTCCGCGTGGCCCCCACCGGGGGGAAATATTCCAAGAAAGGAGCAATACAAAGATGAAGAAGCTAAATTTAGGCGTGACTGTGGTTTTGGTTGCATTGATGGTCTTAGGTTTCGGGATTGTGGCCCATTCTGCTTTTGCTGCGGATAATGAGCTGATGATCGCGGATTTTGATACTGGAGACAAACCCAACAATGTCGGCGGTGATTTCGGGGCATGGGACAAGGACCCCAACGATGAAACCCAGGGGTGCAAAATGTCCTTTGAACAGGATGACGCAAAAGGCGTGGCCGGAGGTTATTCGGTCCGGTTGGATTATGGCGTCGATTCTCCGAATCCCGCGTACAACGGTTTTTGGATGAAGCTCAATGGCGAGGATGCGACTCCTTATAACACCCTGAATTTTTATGTTAAAGGGGATGCTAAGGCTGGTTATACCAAACGCTTCAAGATTGAGCTGAAGGATATGACCAACAAGCCTTCATCTTACATGGTGAGCGGCATCACGGATCAGTGGCAGAAGATTTCCATCCCGTTCGAGAAGTTCCGCAAGATCGAGAACTGGAACTCCCTCAATGAGTTCGTCATTGTGTTCGACGACATCAATTCGAGTCCCAAGAAAGGCGCCATTCTCATCGACGACATTTCGCTTTCCAAGCAATAAGTATTGCGTTTGTCGAATCGGGTTTTCAAAAAGCCCCGCCTTTTAGGCGGGGCTTTTTTTATGAATATGACCGGCACAAAACGGCGTGCGCCTAAAGTATTAGGAGCAAATATTTTCAGGACATCCTTTGACCGTAGCGGGTTTGATATAATCCACCGGTAATTCTTTTGGTTTGCAGTAGACTCGAGGTCTGTTAGTTGCTTGCGGATATGCTTTTTCATTGAAATTAATACATCGCCAATGTGAAATGTCCGAATAGCAAACCGCATTGGATTCCCGGCGCCCGTATTTTGGGATTTGCAAAATTAATAAGGAGATATGTGGGATGAAGATTAAAGCAGAAGCCATTATTAACGGGTTAATCGGAATCGCCGTGATTTCGGTGGTAATATCCTCTTTTATCGGGAGCGGAAAAACGCCGACCAGGGAGTATTATGCAAGCGGACAGCTAAAAATAGAAAAAGTTTTCAAAAACGGAAAACTTGAAGGGTCGTTTAAGACCTATTATGAAAACGGGCGATTGGAATCAGAGGGAGTTTTCAGAAACGGAAAGCTTGAAGGGCCGTTCAAAGATTATTACACGAACGGAAAATTAAAAAGGGAAGGCATTTACAAAAACGAAAAACTCGAAGGATTCGTTAAAGAATATAACAAGAACGGACAATTGGAAGTAGAAGGAGTTATCAAGAACGGGAAAAAAGAAGGCCCGGTCAGGGCGTATTACGCAGACGGACGGCTGGCATCGGAAGGGGTCTACAAAAACGGGAGGCTTGAAGGACTATTTAGAGATTACCACGCAAACGGAAAATTAAAGCGAGAGGGAACCTACCAGAACGAGAAGCCCGACGGGATGGTCAAAGAATATGACGAGAACGGGCAATTAAAAATAGAGATCGTTTACAAAGACGGAAAAAAAGAAGGGCCGGTGAGGGCGTATTATGCAGCCGGACGGCTGGAATCAGAAGGGTTTTACAGGAACGGGAAGCTTGAGGGGCCGTTCAAGGATTATTACGCAAACGGAAAATTAAAAAGAGAAGGCGTTTACAAAAACGAAAAGCTTGAAGGGACAGTCAGAGAATATGGCGAAAACGGGCAATTAGAGATGGAGGGAATAACCCGGGACGGAAAAAAGGAGGGGGTGGTTAAGACGTACTACCCAAACGGGCAGCTCAAAAGGGAGGGGATTTACAAAAACGAAAAACTTGAGGGATTGTCCAAAACATATTACGGGAACGGAAAACTGAAAATGGAAATGACCCTCAAGGGCGGAGAAAAAGAGGGGCCGGTTAAAGTGTATTACGCAAACGGCCAATTGGAATCGGAGGGGATTTTCAAGAACGGGAAGCTTGACGGACCGTTCAAGGCATATTACACAAACGGACGATTGAAAATAAAGTCAGTCCACAAGGACGGAAAAAAAGAAGGGACGTTTAAGACCTATTACGAGAACGGCCAATTGGAATCGGAGGGAGTTTTCAAGAACGGGAAGCTTAATAAGTCATTCAAGACACATTATGGAAACGGACAATTAAAAAAAATAACCGCATACAGAAATGGACAACGACACGGATCATCCAAGAATTACTACGAGAACGGGCAATTGAGCATGGAAGAATTTTTTGAAAATGGGGAGCCGAGGAAAGAAGGGCTGGTGAGAAGAAAATATTACGAAAATGGTCAATTAAGCGGCACAACAGTTTACAAGGACGGGAAACTTGACGGGACGATGAGAGAGTTTTACGAAAACGGGCAGTTAAAAATCGAAGAAATTTGGAGCCATGGGTCTCTTGTGAGACTGAAACAGTATGACGAAAACGGAAACTTGAAATCGTGAAGAAACAATGGCTAAGTAACCCAATAAAAATCTTTGTAGATTTTGTCATTCCCGCGTCCGCCACAAGGCGCTGGACAGATCCGTCCTCTGGCGGACAGGAGAATGGATCCCCGATCCTAAAGGGCCATTGTCATGATAAAAGCTTTCGGGAATGACATAATAAATATGCGTTGCTCCAGTTATTCCCTCCTGTAGGGCACATTTAAATGTGCCCTACGGAAGAGAGGATAGAGCGAATATCTCTCAGGAAACCGGAACAATGCATTAAATACACAAACTTAGGAAATCCTGCAAAAAAACTTTCCAAAACAAATGAAAACCCCCCTAAACTTTTCGCCTAAAATCTCCCCAAAATTTAACTTTGAAAGAATACAATCAAGAGAGTAGGATCATAGACAGTAAGCAACCCGCACATCGTGCGAGGGAGGGGATTGTGCATTTCCCGAAGCGACAGTTTTCGATGTTATTTTTAATTATGTGCGGCATGGTCGTGTTAACCGGCTGTCAAACGATCCGGGATAGTAATGCCAGATCCAAGGAGGAGATGCTTGCGGCCGCGGGTTTTCGGATGAAACAAGCCCGGACTCCGGAACAACTGGCGAATGTCCGGAGCATGACGCAGCGTAAGCTGATCCCGCATACTAAAGATGGACGGGTTATGTATGTTTATGCGGATGCCGGGGTTTGCCGGTGCGTTTATGTGGGCACCGAGAAAAACTATCAGGAATATCAAAAGATGGTTTATCAAACAGAGCTGGCCAACCAACAAGAATTGACGGCGGAAGCAAACAGAGAAACCATGTTCGATTGGGGAGCTTGGGGACCGTGGGGGCCTGGGGTTATTAAACGGGTAAACAGGTAACAAAAAAGATACTACCCCTGAAAATTACACAATTCGATTTTGAAGTGGCGCAACGACAAATAATATAGAGGAGATGGCATATGGCAACCTTTATGGGAATCATATTGATAATCCTTGGTGTCTGTATCCTGGCCGCGCCTATCGTCGCCGGCACCGTCACCGTCATGATCGTCGGCACCCTCATGGCCATCGCAGGTCTTGTCGAGGGCGTTCACGCGTTCCGGACGACGGTACCGCTCTCGCGCGTTATTTGGCTCCTGGTGGGGCTTGCCACCTTGCTCTGCGGCGTGCTTGTGATGGCCCACCCGATCCTCGGTCTCAGTTTTTTGACGATTCTTCTTGTCATTTATTTCTTTGTCGACGGCCTCGTGAAGATCGCCGCCGCGTTTTATTTTGCCGCTTACCGCGGCTGGTTTATCATTAACGGTTTTCTATCGTTCTTGCTGGCGTATCTCATCGGGTCGAATTGGCCGCTCTCAGGCGGGTGGGCCATCGGTGTTCTGGTAGGTATCAACTTCGTCTTCACAGGGATCATGGCACTTGCGGTGGGGGAAGAGCGTTTGTAGCATAACGTGCGGTTTCCCATTAAGCTAAGATTCACGGTTTTCAACTTTAAGTGGATAAAGTCAAAAAGATAAGATTCGCGGGAAAAACATGACCAAACCTTCTGAAAAAGAAATTTGCATGCTCAAGGCGGCCAAGTTAAGCCTCTTCTGCAATGTCCTGCTATTTATCCTGAAAGGCTCCGCGATCTTCCTGGTAAATTCACTGGCCATTGCTGCGGACCTCGGGATTACGGTCGTCGGGTTGACCGTATCCGTAATCCTCTATTACTCCATCAAATTATCCAATCGTCCGGCCGACTATCTTTGTAACTACGGCTATACCAAGATCGAACACGTTTGCGAAGCCATGGAAGGGATTGTCCTGATCGGAATTGCTTTGGCGATGTCCTTCCAGGCGTTTATGAACCTCTTCCGTCCGGAAGTCGTTCCCTACCCCTGGATAGGTTTTGGATGCAGCGTCATCAGTGCTTCCCTTAATTTTATCGGCGCCCGGTTCATCTTCAAAATGGCGAAAAAAAGTTCCTCTCCCGCGATCCAGGCTGAGGGCGTGCATTATCAACTGGAAGGTTTCATTTCCGGGACGATCGCCCTGGCGTTCACGGTGTCCATTGCGCTGAAATATTTTGGGTTTGAAGCTTTTGAGTCCTACGTCGACCCTCTTGCCACACTGCTCGTAAGCGTCATGATCACTGTGCCGTCGATCACGCTGGCCCGGCACGCTTTTTTCAATCTCCTGGATGCATCGATCGAGGAAGGCGGCAAACTGGAACTTATGAAACTTTTAGGACAATACATGCACCGTTGTTGCGAGTTCAAAGGCATAAAGACGCGCATTTCAGGCCGGAAAAAATTCATCGAAATAAACGTCGTCCTGCCTCACAATATTTCACTCAAGCAGGGACATAAGGTCGTACATTCTCTCCGGCAAGACATTTCCTCGCACATTGCCGAGAGTGAGGTCCTGATACAGACAGAACCCTGTGACGGGAATTGCGTGTTTTCCCAAAAGAACCAACGTTGCCCTTATTTACCCGAGAACGAATAGGATTCCTGCGACCGGTGCGGAGCAGCTTTGTGAGATTCGCCAATAAAAATTTGACAGGTGATTGGGAACAGGCGGGAATTTCTGGCAAATGAATTTTTATAACGGGATCAGTTTTTTGGGTTTATGGGTGTTGGTCGGCGTGGCGTGGCTCTTTTCCGAGGACCGGAGAAATTTTAATTGGCGGGTGGTGATCTTCGGGGTCCTGCTCCAGATACTTATCGCGCTTTTTATTTTCGCAGTGCCGGCCGGCGCCAAGGTGTTCCTTGCGGTTAACGACGCGGTGATCCATGTGATGGATTCAGCCTCCGCGGGCGCGCGGTTCATGTTCGGGCGACTCGCGATCTCGCCGGGACAAAGCTCCGGGGACGGCGAAACGTCGCTGGGTTTTATCCTCGCGTTCCAGGCCTTTCCTACCATTATCTTTTTTTCAAGTCTGATGTCGGTTCTTTATTTCTTCCGGATCCTTCCCTGGATCGTACGGGCCTTCGCGTATGTTTTTACGAAGCTCATGAAGGTCTCAGGCGCGGAATCACTTGTGACTGCTTCCAATATTTTTGTCGGTGTGGAATCCGCACTTACGATCAAACCCTATCTGAACACCATGACGCGCTCGGAACTTTGTGTCGTGCTGACCGCGGGGATGGCTACGGTGGCGTCCAATATTCTGGCGCTTTACATTTTCAGTCTTAAAACCTATTTCCCGGCCATTGCCGGTCATTTGATCTCCGCCTCACTCCTTTCGGCGCCCGCGGCCCTGATCATGGCCAAGGTCATGGTGCCGGAAGCGGGAGTTCCGGAGACCCTGGGCGTTCATGTCAAGCCGCCGGCCTCCGAAGACAAAAGTGTTTTCGAAGCAGTCATCAATGGCGCCAACGCGGGGCTCAAAATGATCGCCGGCATTTCGGCGCTCCTGATTGCGATACTGGGACTTTTGGCGCTTTGTGACATGGTCCTTGTTTTTCTTGGAACGCAGATTCACGCCTTGTCGGGCGCGGCGATAAATTTGTCTCTCAAAAATATCTGTGGCTACGTGTTTTATCCCTTCACGCTAATCATGGGAGTTCCTCCTCAGGATGCCTGGACCGTGGCCCGTATCGTAGGTGAACGGCTGATCGTGACGGAGGTGGTGTCCTATCAGGACCTCGCGGCGGCGCTTGCCAGGGGCGAGTTTCATGATCCGCGCTCCGTGGTGATCGCGACCTACGCCCTTTGTGGATTCGCGCATCTGGCGTCCATGGCGATCTTTGTCGGAGGTGCTGCGGCTCTGGCGCCCACCCGCACACAGGATCTCACCCGTGTTGCTTTCAAAGCTTTGGTCGCGGCAACACTTGCGTGCATGATGACCGCATGCGTGGCCGGGACTTTTTTTACAGGGCAGTCAATACTTTTCGGGAAGTGAAATCCTATGCAGTGGATTTTCAAGACAAATAGGGAAATAATGCAATAGAGGAGGAAAAATGTTCGATCTTAGCAAGCTTGGCGATATGGCAAAGATAGCCGGTGAGGCTAAAAATATGCAGGAAAAGCAGGAAAGGATGTCGAGAGAACAGCTGGATATACTTCAAAAAATATCCTCTCAGATGGATACTGTTATTTCTCTTCTGAGAGATTGCAAAAAATAAGAGGCAAACTCTCCCGTTCTTGCTAAAGAGCTTTAAACGTTATTGGATGGAATACAAACCAGCTCCGGAGTTTACGGATGAAGATAAAAGCAGCTTTTGTGTTAGGGTTGGTTTTTGTCTCTCAAGTCATCCTGTCGCTTGACCTCTGCCAAGCCTCCGATTCCTTTACCGTTACCGGTGTGATTGACGGCGAAACCATCCGACTCTTCGATGGCGAAAAAGTCCGTCTGATCGGGATCGATGTCCCTGCATCTTTCCAAAACGTCAAACTTTGCGAGGATATCAGGAACACCGGAAAAGACGCCCTGACGCTCATGACGGTTGGGAAAAACGCGGGGCAGTTCCTTCGCGAATTGATCGGGAATGAAACGGTCGTACTGGAGTATGACGCTGTGGAAAAAGAAAAGTCCGGCCGGCAATGGGCCTATGTTTATTTTTATCTGGACCCCCATCTCAATATGGAAATACCCGAAAAATGGTATACGGAGCTCAGTCCGGGGACTGGGGAAAGACAGCTTCGGGTGTTCCTGAATGCCACGATGATAAGAGCAGGCTATGCTCAAATGAAGATCATTCCGCCTAACGTAAAGTATCAGGAATTGTTTTCAAAGCTGCAAGAGGAAGCAAAAGAGCAGAAACGGGGATTGTGGGGACCCTCGGCGCCGAGCGCCGATCCCCAATGAAAGGCAGGATCAGTGAAGGTCGAGCAGAGCAAGTCTCTCAAATCTCTTAACACGTTTGGTATCGATGTCCGGGCGAAATACTTCACGGAGATCCGTTCGGTCGAGGAGTTTAAGGAACTTGCCGGCGACAGAAGGTTTTCCGGCGAAAAGAAACTGGTCCTTGGCGGTGGCAGCAACGTTCTTTTGACGGGGAATTTTGACGGGTGGGTCGTGAAGAATGCGATTCCCGGCGTTGCGGTTGTGAGTGAAACAGGGACGGAAGTGATCGTGAGTGCCGGAGCCGGGGAGGTTTGGCATGATCTGGTAATGGTGTGCATCGAAAAGAACTACGGGGGGCTTGAGAATCTCTCGCTAATTCCGGGGCTTACGGGTGCTGCGCCTATTCAAAACATCGGGGCTTACGGTGCTGAACTTAAAGATACATTCCACGAACTGGAAGCGATCGAGATCCGTTCCGGCGCTCCGGTAAAATTCAGCGCCCGGGATTGCGCCTTTGGGTACCGGGACAGCGTTTTTAAACATAAATTCCAGGGGCAATTCCTTATCACTTCGGTTTCGTTCAAACTTACTAAACTTTCAGCCCCCGAGGTTCATTACCGCTTCCGGACCGAATACGGGGCCGTCCGCGCAACCCTGGATGAAATGAAAGTTCAAAATCTCTCTCTTAAAGCGGTAAGTGATGCAATTTGCCGGATAAGGCGTGCCAAACTTCCGGACCCGAAGGAGCTTGGAAATGCCGGAAGTTTTTTCAAGAATCCCTCTATTTCTCAAGAGCAGTTCAAAATACTTGTCTCCCGATATCCCAGGATGCCACACTACCCGCAGCAAAATGGTACTGTGAAGGTCCCGGCAGGCTGGCTTGTCGAACAATGTGGATGGAAGGGGAGGATGGCCGGGCATGCAGGCTCGCACAAAACCCAGGCGCTGGTGCTTGTTAATTACGGCGGCGCGACCGGCCGGGAGATCCTGGATCTTTCGGGAGCCATTTCCCGGTCTGTGAAAGAGAAATTCGGGATCGAGCTGTTTCCCGAAGTGAATATTGTTTAACGTTCGCTCTTGAATTAAGAGCTGTAGTTTTTTCTGGTAATTCCCGGTATTTGTAGAGAGAACAAAGTAAAATTTCTCAAGATTCTGAGACGCGCTCGAGAGGCGAAGCGGGCATGGTGCCCATGAGGCCTTGGTCCGGCACCGACGGTGCTCGGGTCCAGCGACTCTCGCCCGTCTGCGGTCTCGTCCCGCAAATTCCCCTTAAGATCAGGGGAA
>Ga0265297_10010729_pt1 | contig 11423 bp, 3 predicted proteins | sample Munlanlwell13791_FD_192502 | JGI IMG/M metagenome (GOLD analysis project Ga0265297, IMG submission 192502) | Leachate microbial communities from a municipal landfill in Southern Ontario, Canada - Leachate well 137-91 | ecosystem: Engineered > Solid waste > Landfill > Unclassified | place...
TTTGCCAGCCCTGACACTATTGGCTCCTTAGCTTCCACAACAGCAGACACTATTTCATGCACCCTGCCTACAGGTATAAATCCCGGTAATCTTTACCGTATTCGTGTAGTTTCTTCCGACCCTGCTGTTATCGGTTCCGAAAACGGCAATGACCTGACTATAAATACTGCTCCGAGATTGTTATGCGCAGATACCACTGTTGTAAATGATCCAGGAGTTTGCGGAGCAAACGTAAATTACGTTGTAAACGTAAGCGGAGTCCCTGCTCCCACACTATCATACGACCCCATTGCTCCCGGAGGTTCTTTCCCACTTGGAACAACAACAGTTCAGGTTATAGCAAATAACATCTGCGGCAATGATACATGTTATTTCAACGTAACGGTTAATGATACCGAATCTCCTGTTATTACATGCCCGACAGATATTAATACAAGCAACGACCCTGGAGTTTGCGGAGCAACGGTGAATTATCCCCAACCTGTTGTAACAGATAATTGTAATACGTTTAGTATACCCGGTTATACCTACTTGGGTATTTTTAATAATCATAGATATTTTTTATCTAACCTAGCTACTGATTTTGATTCAGCTAACGCTGCAGCAATAGCTCTGGGTGGCCATCTCGTTTATATCAATTCTGCTGATGAGAATACGTTTCTTACATCTTCTGGTTCAGATTTCTGGGCAGGTGCTGTTCAGGATATTTTCAGTCCATTATATTCTGAACCCAATGGAGGCTGGGAATGGTTGGATGGAAGCGAAATTACATACACAAACTGGATCTCCGGTGAGCCAAATAATACCGGAGGAAATGAGAATTATATAAATGTTTGGGTAAGTGGATTGTGGAATGACCTTCCTTCATCATGGATTATTCACTACATTGTTGAATTTGACGATGTGATACAAACAGCCGGCCTCCCTTCGGGTTCGCTATTCCCCATTGGCACAACTACTAATACTTTCTTAGCTACCGATGCATCAGGAAACACAAATACTTGCAGTTTTGATGTAACCGTTACTGATGATGAAGCACCTGCCATAGCTTGTCTGCCTGATCAGACAGTAAATACGGACTCCGGCGAATGCACTTACGTAATTGAGAATTCAACCCAAATTGTAACAACAACTTACAATATTTCATTAAGTGACTTATTCAATCTGACTGAGGTCTGTGGTGGGGGAAGTTATTACAACTGGAGCTCTTGGCCGGCAGGTTTCGATTGGACAGATACAGGCAACGGAACTGTAACGGATGTACAACTACAATTTAGCGTTGGTGTTGAATGTTCAGGTGGTTACTTGCATTCCACTCAGCTTAATGGAAATAATGAAGGTGGTTTTGCCACTTCTAACTGGTGCTTATGCAATGCTCCTTCTAATCCAGACCATATTGTTACGCTTAATCTGAATCCATCCAATTATGTGGTTGGAGGTCTAAATTCATTCAGAATACTTGATTATCCTAATTCATGGGGTTTAATACCTGATGCCTTATTATCCGGGTATTATGCTCAGGTAACAGTTACATATAATAAAATTGTAAGCTTTGATCCGGCATTCTCTGACAATTGCCCCGGGGCATTTATTTCTTACGTCTTAAGTGGAGCAACAACTGGTACTGATACTGCATCGCTCGACGGGGTTATACTAAACGAAGGATTAACAAATATAGTCTGGACCGCCACCGATGCTTACGGCAATACAAATTCATGTTCCTTTGACATCACCGTAGAAGACAAAGAACTTCCATCTATCACCTGCCCTTCTGATGTGAATCAAACCGCAGATTCAGGGCTATGCGAAGCTTCAGTTACTATTGGCCCCCCAACTGTTGATGATAATTGCGGAGTGGATTATTATATGAATAATTATAACGGCACTGCCGACGCCAGCGATATTTATCCCGTTGACACCACTTATGTTACCTGGACAGTTTTTGACATTCACGGCAATACAAATACCTGTATTCAAACAGTAATTATAACGGATGATGAAGTTCCATCAATTACATGCGCCCCCGACCAAACACAAACCAACGACCCCGGTATGTGTGGGGCATACGTAACTGTACTTCCTCCGGCTACCGCAGATAATTGCGCTGTTAATTATTTTTCTAATAATTATACCGGTACGGCTGATGCAAGTGCATATTATCCTGTGGATACTACGGTTGTAACCTGGACCGTTTACGATGTTCACGGTAATTTTAATACTTGTCTGCAGACAATTATTGTTACCGATGATGAACCACCTGTTATTTCTTGCCCCTTTGCTCCTTACGGTGCATTCAGACCTGCAGACCCCGGCATGTGCTATGCAACCGTAACAGTGCCCACACCAAATACCTGGGATAATTGTGACGTTGATTATTTCATTAATGATTTCACTGGAACATCCAATGCCAGCGAGCAATATCCGGTCGGAATTACTACAATTAACTGGACAATCTTTGATATCCACGGAAATTCCAGCACTTGCATTGACTATGTTAGCGTCATTGACAATCAGCCGCCTATAGCTTCTACAACAGATATCACTATATACCTGAATTCAAATGGGTTTGCATCCATCAGTGCATCTGATGTAAATTCTGGCTCATATGATAATTGTGCAATAACCAATATGACTCTTTCCAAATATATTTTTGGCTGTGAAAATGTTGGTGCAAATACAATTACATTCACGGCTTATGATGCTGCAGGAAATATTGGTACTGCTATGGTAACCGTAACAGTGATTGACAACATTCCTCCTGTAATTTTTTGCAACAATATCACTGTTGCGTTAGATCCTACCGGCAATATTACAATCACTCCCGAACAGATGTTTTACGGGGGCTATGATGCTTGCGGACTAAATGTGATGAGTGTTTTGCCAAACACATTTACATGTGCCGATGTTGGAGTTAATAGTGTTATACTTAGCGTTACAGATTTAAATGGAAATACGGGTACCTGCTCTGGCACAGTTACAATCGTGGATAATACACCACCAGTAGCTGTTTGCAAGGATATTTATGTACCCTTGAATTTTATGGGCTATGCAGATATTACTGCTGCAGATATTGACAATGGCTCCTCCGACGCATGTGGCATATCATCCATGACTGTTACACCAAGTCATTTTACTTGCGCCAATATAGGCAATAATAATGTAACACTTACTGTAACAGATAATAATGGCAATGTGTCAACATGCATTGCTGTTGTTACTTTTGACGATGTTACTCCACCTTTGTCATTCTGTAAAGATATTACCATTCAGCTTGACTCAACCGGAAACGCAGATATCACAGGGTTCATGCTTGACAATGGCTCCTACGATATGTGCGGTATTTCAACTTATGTTCCGAATATCACTCATTTTACCTGTTCACATATTGGCGATAACACAGTCATACTTACGGTTACAGACTTTGGAGGGAATCAGGCATACTGTATGTCAACTGTAACTGTTGAAGATTATATCCCCCCTGTTGCTGTCTGTAAAAATATTACAGTACCCCTTGACATTTCAGGATTTACTGTCATTACAGCCAGCCAGGTAAATGACAATTCATATGATGCTTGCGGAATCCATTCACTTACTGTATCTCCACAATACTTCACGTGCTCTGAAGTTGGAGAAAATAATGTTACATTGACTGTTACAGATGTTAACGGAAATGTTTCTTCCTGCACGGCTATTGTTACTGTTGAAGATATTACACCTCCAGAAGCTTTTTGTCAAAACCTTACTATGCTTCTTGATGCTACTGGAAATCTGACAATTACAGCATCACAGGTCGATGTGGGTTCTTTTGATGAATGCGGCATAGATAATATGGAAGTGTCTCCTACTCAGTTTTCATGCGATAATGTTGGTGCAAATACTATTACTTTGACAGTAACAGACATGAGCGGTAACTCTTCCACTTGTAATGCAACCCTTACGGTTCTTGACCTCACACCTCCGGTAGTTAACTGCCAGAATATTACATTAGAACTTGATTCAACAGGCAATGCCACAATAACTGCAGCAGATATTACTACAGGCTCATCTGATGCTTGTGGAGTAGCTTCCATGATTGTTACTCCAAACACTTTTACTTGCGCAAATGTTGGGACAAACAATGTACTACTTTCTGTAACCGATGAAAATGGGAATATTTCGACATGCCAGTCTATTGTTACTGTGGAAGACAATATGCTTCCCGCAGCTCTGTGTAATAACATCACTGTGGAACTGGATGAATACGGCAGCGCAACCATCACCGAAGATCAAATAAACAACGGAAGTTATGATAATTGCGGCATTGCTTCCATCGTTCTTGATGATTACGATTTTAACTGTTATGATATTGAACTCACACAACCTAATGACTTTGCACTGAATTTTGATGGTATCGACGATTATTTGCAAAGCGGAACAACAAACGCCATCAAAGTATTGCCACTAACGATTGAAGCATGGGTGAAACCTGAAATTCGTTCAGAAATAACTAATTTGTATCCAAGCAATGTGATAAGCAATGACATTCCCGGGCAATATGGACACGGCTTTGGTGCCAATATCAATTCTCAGTTAAATCAAATCACCGTGGAATATGAAGACGGATTTATAACAATAAATAATGCAGGATTAATAGCAAATACATGGCAACATATTGCTGTTGTCTATACTCCCGGTAATGTAAAAACATATTTAAATGGTGTTCTGAAAGATAACACAAATTATATTCAGGCACCTTTGAATGGAGGAAACTATCTATGGGTTGGGAAATATAATGATGATAATTCTGTCTATGGAACAAGAAGGTTTTATAAAGGACAAATTGATGAATTAAGAGTATGGCAGAGAGGTTTAAGTCAGTCAGAAATTTTTGCCAATATGAATTTAACACTTACCGGTAATGAATCTGAACTCTCATTATACTACCCCATAGAGAATGGAAGCGGCACTGTTGTTACTGATGTTTTAGGTGGCGCAAGTTCAACTTTGGTTTCTATGGATGCGGCCATGGCATGGGTAAGCCCCGGTGCACCTGTTCAACAAGAACCCATCGCCAACAATACAGTCATGATGACAGTAACAGATGTTAATGGGAATGTTTCAACATGTGTATCTCAGATTACTGTTATTGATAATGTTGCTCCAATTGCATTATGCCAGAACATCACGGTTCAACTTGATGCAACCGGAAATGCTGAAATTACTCCATCACAAATAGATGATGGTTCAAGTGATGCCTGTGGCATAGCAAGCTTAACTGTTGAGCCAAGCGTTTTTACATGTGACAATGTAGGCCTAAACAATGTTATACTCACAGTTACTGATGTCAACGGGAATGTTTCAACCTGCACAGCTGAAGTAACAATAGAAGATAATATACCTCCTGTTGCCATCTGTCAAAATATTACTGTTGGATTGGATAATACCGGCCATGCAAGCATAACTGCAAATGATATTGACAATGGCTCAGGCGATGCCTGTGGCATTACAATGACTGTTTCTCCAAATACTTTCATCTGCGACAATGTAGGCGCCAATACAGTTACATTAACCGTAACTGACGCAAACAATAATATCAGCACATGCACTGCCCTGATTACAGTTGTTGACAACACCCCTCCTCAGGTTTTATGTCAGAACATCTCCATTTATCTCAATTCCTCTGGCCATGCAGCCATTATCCCGGAAGATATTGACAATGGTTCAAACGATGCTTGCGGCATAGCATCTCTGGGTGTTTTCCCCAATGAATTTATCTGCTCCAATGCTGGTGCAAATTTTGTAACGCTGACAGCAACCGATGTTAACGGAAATATTTCTTCATGCATAGCTGTTGTTACAGTGCTGGATACAATAAAACCTATTATAACATGCCCCGGGAACATATATACTAATTCTGTACCAGGTACATGTAACATCTCCGGTATTATTCTTGGCTTCCCAACTTATACGGATAATTGCATCATTTCAAGCGTTGAAAACAACGAACTTGCGGTTTATCAGGTGGGAACAACTCTTGTAACATGGACAATCAGCGATGTGTTTGGAAATGTTACTACATGTATTCAGACTGTTTATGTTGAAAGTGCCCCATTAGCAGTAAACGACACAGCAATAACGGCCGAAAGCACTCCTGTATTGATACCCATACTTGCCAATGACCTTGATTGCGATAACAACTTAAATCCATCTTCAATAATTATTACTGTCGTCCCGGGTCATGGTACAATTACAATTGATTATATTAATGGAACTGTAACATATACACCGGATTTCCTTTTCACAGGCATGGACCAATTTAATTACCAGATTTGTGACTCTACCGGCCTTTGCTCGGAAGCCATGGTCTTTGTCAACGTAGTTCCTGTGAACAACCCTGTACTTGGCATTGCCAAAGCAGTTTCCAACATCAAAGAAATGCCTGACCATAGCTTCAATGTAACTTATGTAATTACCGTTGAAAACTTAGGCAATGATGTTATCTCTAACATTCAGGTTACAGATGATTTAAGCATTATTTTTACATGGCCAGTCACTTATTCTATTGTTGACCCTCCGAATACAAACGGCAACCTAACACCTAATACTTTCTACGATGGAAGGAATGATATAAATCTCCTTGAGAGCAATACCAGTTACCTTGATATTGATATGAGTACAACCATCTCTTTTACTGTCAATATTGTAATATCAGGTGCAAGGCAAACTTTCTGCAATAGTGCGGCCGTTACAGGATTAAGTTCTCTCGGGATTATTGTTTCAGATATCTCTGACTTAGGCTATACAAGCGATGCCAATTCAAATGGACGGCCAGACGATGAAGATGAAAGTGACTGTACTCCCGTTACCATCACACCTTACGATGTCAGAATCCCTGAAGCTTTTTCTCCGGACGGAGACGGAATAAACGACCTCCTTGTTATCTCAGGCATTGAAGAATATCCTGATAACAAACTTTCCATTTTCAACAGATGGGGAAATATTGTGTATCTTATGGAAAGATATGATAATACATGGGATGGCAAACCCAATGAGAATGTATTACTTATGGGTAAAAATATTCTCCCGCAGGGAACGTATTATTATATCTTTGAACACAACAAGGATAATCGGGAACCCAGAACAGGATTCATTGTTATTAAATACTAATTGTTGAACCTCTAAAAATTATACAGCTATGAAAAAGTTAATCATCATATCCGCAGCAGTTATCAGCCTGTTTGTTTTCAAAGGTGTCAACACCCCAGTGCAGGCACAGTACGACGCCATGTTCACCCAGTACATGTTCAACGAAACCTTCATCAACCCAGCTTATGCCGGATACAAAGATGCTTTCGCCATCACAGCACTCCACCGACAGCAGTGGACTGGTTTTGACGGAAGGCCCATAACAACCACACTCACCATGCACAGCCCCGTGTATAAAAATACACTCGGCCTCGGCCTCAGCGTGCTCAACGAACGCTTCGGGGTTACAAACCGCAACCTCATTTACCTCAGCATTGCATACCGCGTAAAAACGGGAGAAAAAGGGCATCTGAGTTTCGGGCTCATGGGAGGCATTCACCTGCAAAGCGAAAAACTTACAGACCTCGCAACAGCCGACCCCAACGACCCGCACTTCTCTACAAACATCAGAAATATCATCACACCTAACTTCGGATTTGGGATGTTGTATCACACCGAGAAGTTCTATGTGGGTTTGTCAATTCCCAGGCTCATTGACGATGAGTTAAACACCAACGAGTTCGGAAATATCGTGAAAAATATCAACGTCAGGCCGAAGAAATGGCACTACTACCTCACCGTAGGAAAGGCCTTTGAAATCAGCGAAGCCTTCACCCTGAAACCACAGCTGATGGTGAAAGCCGTCATTAACGCTCCGATTGAGTTTGATGTGAACCTCAACGCCCTCATCAAACAAAGACTGTGGCTGGGGGTGTCCTACAGAAGCCAGGCAGACATCTCGGGTATCATCGGAATACATATCGTGCCGCAGTTCCTGTTAAGTTATTCTTACGACTACTCCCTGAGCAAGATCAACAATTACTCCGGGGGCTCGCATGAGATTGCGCTCTCATACCTTTTTGCTTACAAGGGACGGAAAATAGCAAATCCAAGGTATTTTTAAGTTAATTTGGCTTAAAAACCCTCAATACCTGTAAATGAATACTCGTATTTTGCTGATTGACAATTACGATTCATTTACTTATATCCTCCGGCAAAGGTTAACAGAGGCAGGAGCATCTTTTGTTGAGATTGCAAAAAATGACAATACTCATATCCCTGAATTAGCTGCAGGCTTTGACAGTATTGTTTTTTCACCAGGCCCTGGCACTCCTGAAAACGGACATGTAATGTTTAATATACTTGAGAAATTTTATACAAGTAAAAGGGTGCTGGGTATTTGTCTTGGGCATCAAGCTATATGTACTTTTTTTGGTGCAACCCTGATAAATCTGCAATATCCCATGCACGGAAAAAAAACAAAATTAAAAATATACAAAAGCAAAAAAAATATTTTCTCGGGAATTCAAGACAAAATTATTACCGGACGATACCATTCATGGGTGGTAAGCGAAAAAAACTTCCCTGACTGCCTTGAAATTACATCAGTATCAGGGGAAGGTCATATTATGTCTGTTGCTCACAAGAACTACAATATCACCGGCATTCAATTTCACCCGGAATCATATATGACAAATACCAGCCTTCAGATTCTAAAAAACTGGATAAATATGGAATAAAAAAAAGCTGCTTCCCAAGTGAAACAGCTCTTAATTGTTAAAAACCTAAATTAAATAACTCCTTGATCTAACATTGCCTGGGCAACTTTCATAAAGCCTGCAATGTTTGCTCCTTTAACGTAGTTTATATAACCGTCTGCTCCTTTACCATATTTTACACAAGCAGCATGAATGTTGTTCATAATATCATGTAACCTGGCATCAACTTCTTCTCTGTTCCAGCTAATTTTCATAGAGTTCTGAGTCATTTCGAGACCTGAGGTTGCAACACCACCGGCGTTAACGGCTTTACCAGGGCCAAAAGGAATTTTGGCAGCGTGGAAAGCCTCAACTGCTTCAGGAGTGCATCCCATGTTGGAAACTTCAGCAACAACTTTAACGCCATTGGCAATAAGAGCTTTTGCATTTTCTCCATTGAGTTCGTTCTGAGTTGCACAAGGCAGAGCAATGTCAACTTTTACTTCCCATGGACGTTTTCCCTGAACAAATTTTGAACCGGGGAATTTATCTGCATAAGGTTTTACGATGTCCTGGTTAGAAGCTCTGAGTTCGAGCATATAGTCAATTTTTTTACCGGAAATTCCATCTGGATCATAAATGTATCCGTCCGGGCCACTGATGGTAACAACTTTGGCTCCGAGTTCAGTAGCTTTAAGCGCTGCGCCCCATGCTACGTTGCCAAAACCTGAGATAGAAACGGTTTTGCCTTTTAAATCAGTACCCATGGATTTGAGCATCTGGTCAAGGAAATAAATTCCACCGAAACCTGTAGCTTCGGGACGAACGAGTGAACCGCCCCAGTTCAGGCCTTTTCCGGTTAATACGCCAACGTGTTCGTTAGTAAGTTTTTTGTACATACCAAACATATATCCGATTTCTTTTCCACCCACACCAATATCACCAGCAGGGACATCCGTTTCGGGACCGATCATTTTCCATAATTCGAGCATGAATGATTGACAGAAACGCATGATTTCGTTGTTTGACCTGCCTTTGGCGTTGAAATCAGAACCTCCTTTACCACCACCCATTGGTAATGAGGTTAAACTGTTCTTGAAGATCTGCTCAAAACCTAAAAACTTTAAAATACTGAGGTTAACGCTCGGGTGGAAACGGATTCCGCCTTTGTAAGGTCCAATGGCGCCGTTGAACTGTACACGATATCCGAGGTTAACATGAACTTCGCCTTTATCATCAACCCAGGGGACTTTGAAAGTTAAGATTCTGTCAGGCTCAACAAGTCTGTCGATAATTCCTGCTGCTTCGAACTGAGGGTTTTGGTTAACAACTTCCTCAATGGATTCCAATACTTCACGAACTGCCTGCAAATATTCCAGTTCTCCCGGATGTTTTTTCTCGAGTTCGTTCATAATTTTTTCTACGTTCATAATATAAAAATTTAAAAAATTTATAAAAAAGTTCTTAGTAACCTTTAATTATTCTGCTTACAAAATTATACATATTTTTCGGAAAGAAAAATAAGTATCAAAAAATATTTTTAAAGACAAATTACTAAAAATCAACAATAAAATTCAATTATTTAGAGACAACTAATACTGCAACACAGATTTGAAATTAAGCCTACTGAAAATAATATATAAAAACACAGTCATTTTTAAGTATTTCTAATACTCAGAAAAAGTAGAATAAAATCAAAATGCCCAGCGATTTTTTATATATTCCTCAGTATTCCCGAAGGTAAAATGTCTCCCCTTATCAGGACAAGTCCGGGTTGTTCAACGCGTATTACTGGAACAGTTTTTCGTGCCGACTTTCTTTGCCGTGAAGGTCGGAAACAAATAAGATAATATTTTATTGAAGGTGTTTGGTTTTATTTCTTTTCCATAAATAATAAACAGGAAATCCCACACAAACAATGATAAGTCCCGGCCATGTGTACAAGGGTTTATATATCAGCAATACAATCATAATGAATAGTGCCGCAATAACATACAATGCGGGCAATACAGGGTAGCCAATTGCTTTGTAGGGCCTTTTAGCGTCCGGTTGTTTGCGGCGTAAAACAAATACTGCAATTATTGTCATGATATAAAATATCAGCACGGAAAATATCACATAATCTAGCAGGTTTGAATAAGTACCACTCAGGCATAACAGGCACGCCCATATACACTGTACATACAAACTGATGGAGGGGACCCCGAATCTGTTCAGTCTGCCCGTGCTTTTAAAAAACAGTCCGTCCTGCGCCATTGCATAATACACCCTAGCTCCTGAAAGTATTAATCCATTGTTGCATCCAAAAGTCGAAATCATCACCAGTATAGCCATCACCACCGCAGCCGACTCGCCTAAAATCATCGTCATGGAAGCTGTTCCCAGCCTGTCGTTGGTGGCAAATTGCATCCCCTGCTCAAAAACTCCGCTTGCTGCCTGCTCTCCCCTTAAGGGCAGCGTGTTCATGTAAACAAGATTCACTAATACATAGATGACTGTAACTATCAGGGTCCCGAAAAACAAACTCAGGGGAATATTTCTTTTGGGATTGATGATTTCCCCTGCAGTAAAAGTGATGTTGTTCCACGCATCAGAAGAAAACAAGGAACCAACCATGGAAGTTCCTATGACAGCCAGCAACGCAAAACCTGTCAGGGATTCTAAAAGACCATTTTCATTCATTGTTGCTGCATCCCAAAATATTTCCCTGTTTAAAGCTGA
>Ga0265297_10010730_pt1 | contig 11421 bp, 9 predicted proteins | sample Munlanlwell13791_FD_192502 | JGI IMG/M metagenome (GOLD analysis project Ga0265297, IMG submission 192502) | Leachate microbial communities from a municipal landfill in Southern Ontario, Canada - Leachate well 137-91 | ecosystem: Engineered > Solid waste > Landfill > Unclassified | place...
GACGCTACTGGTTGACCCGAGCATTTTAATACTGGACGATTCGACGGCCAGTGTGGACGCCTCAACGGAAAGACTCATCCGGCAGGCGCTGGATAAACTCATCAAGGGGCGGACGACATTTATCATTACCCACCGCATCCCCATCATCCAGAACGCCGACGTGATTTTAATGCTGCAGGACGGCGAGGTGGTGGAAAAAGGCACGCATAAAGAGCTGATGGCGAAGGGCGGGGTATATAAAAAGGTTTACGAATCGCAATTGATGTTGAATAAAGATGAGGACGACGAGTAAATGATGCACGGACCGGGCGGATTCCACCATGGCCCTCCGGGGTCCCACGGCGGCTTCGATGATGAAGTCCTGGGCAAGGTTTACGACAGCCGGGTAATCGGGAGGCTGCCGAGATACCTGGCGCCAGTCAAGGGCTGGATAAGCGTTGGGGCGGCCGGCATGCTGGTGCGCACACTGGCGACGTTGGCGATTCCCTTCCTGGTAGGCATCGCCACGGACAGGATTATAGCCACCGACTTTACCGGCCTGGGCATTATGGCCATACTCATTGTGGTAATGGCGCTACTGACCTGGGGCGGGCAATATTTGGAAAATGTTTACCTGGCTAAGGCCGGCAATAAGATCATCTACAAACTGCGCACCGAGATGTTCGACCACCTGCAGATGCTTCCCTTGAGCTTCTTCGATACGCACCAGGTGGGCAGGCTGATGTCCCGCGTGCAGAACGACGTATCACAGATAGAAGAACTGGTGACACAAGGCATATTGGTGCTGATTACCAGCGTGCTGACGCTGGTGGGCATCGGGGTAATCATGATTGTGATGAATCCCCGCCTGGCTTTAATTACGCTAGCGGTGATACCGGTGATGGTGATAATGACCATCATCTGGCAAAAGTACGCGCGCAAAGCGTTCATCCAGGTGCGGCGCGCCATAGCGATAGTCAACTCGCAGCTGCAGGAAGACATGAGCGGCGTGCGGGTCATCCAGAGCCTTTCACGCGAAGAAGAAAACATGGAGCAGTTCGACGAGGTGAACCGGGCGCATCTGGACGCCAACGTAACGGCGGTAAGGCTTGAGGCACTGATTATGCCGATGGTAATGATTTCCACCGGCATCTCCTTCACCATCGTAATCATCGTGGGCGGCTTCCAGGTGCTGGACGGCGTGATGACCATAGGCGCGTTGACGAGCTTCCTACTATACGTACAAAGGTTCTTCGACCCGGTGCTGGAGCTTTCCATGCAGTACACCGAATTACAGCGCGCGATGGCTTCGGGTACGCGCATCTTCGAGCTGATTGATATTAAGCCGGACATCGAGGACAAGCCGGACGCGATAGAGATGCCGACGGTCAAAGGCGAGATTGTCTTTAAGAACATGAGCTTTGCCTACGAAGATGATACATATGTGCTGCACAACATCAACTTAAAGATAAACCCCGGCGAGACGGTAGCAATCGTGGGGCAGACGGGGTCGGGCAAGAGCAGCATGGTAAGCCTGACGGCGCGTTTTTATGAAGTCAGCAAGGGGTCGGTGACGGTTGATGGCCACGATGTGCGCGACGTGACGCAGAAGTCATTGAGAAAGCAGATAGGCATCGTGCCGCAGGACCCGATACTCTTTTCCGGCACGATTGAAGAAAATATTAAGTTCGGGCAACTGGACGCCACCAAGGAACAGGTCATGGAGGTTTCGAAGATGGTGGGGGCGCACACGTTCATCGAGCGACTGGATAAGGGATATGACACTTTAGTGGGGCAGAGGGGCGTCAACTTAAGCGCCGGGCAGCGGCAGCTGCTGTGCCTGGCCCGCGCCATATTAGCCAACCCGAAGATATTGATACTCGATGAGGCAACGTCCAGCGTGGACACCAACACAGAGCGCATCATGCAGCGGGCATTAAGGAAGCTGACCAAGGGGCGCACCTGTTTGACCATTGCGCACCGGCTTTCCACGGTGACTAAAGCCGACCGCATCATCGTGCTGCAAAAAGGAAAAATCATTGAAGAGGGCAAGCACGAAGAACTACTCGCCAAGCAGGGGCTGTACTTCAAGATGCACCAGCAGCTCAACGCGCCGGAACTGACGGCTTAACACTCCTTTCATTCAGCTGCTTCCGCACTCATATTTCAAAAATGTTCAGTATTGACAGAACATATTGAAAGCATTATCATATATAGCAGCACAGACGGGAGCAGGTGTTATCATTAAAATTACCGATAGCGAACTAAGTTTCATTGAAGAAGTAGGGGTTGTCTTTGAGCAAACCGGACTGCCGCGGATGGCCGGCCGGCTCTTTGGGTGGCTGATAATTGCGGACCCCCCTTACCAATCGGCGGGAGAACTGGCGGAGGTATTACGCGCCAGCAAGGGCTCCATCAGCACTTCCATCAGGCTGCTGACCCAGATGGGCTTCATTGAGAGGCACGTAATTCCCGGTTCGCGCCACGACCACTTCCAACTGTCAGAAGAGGCGGTAAAGAAAACCATCCAGCACGGATTGGAGCAGGAGATAAAGATGTTCCAGTCACTGGCCGAACGAGGCCTTGAGATGATGAAAGACATTACTCCAAAAAGAAAAAAGTGGCTGAAAGAAATGCAAAGCCGCTATACCTACCTGGAAAAAGCCTTCCCGGTCCTGATGGAACAGTACGAGCACGAAAAAAGTCAATAACTGGTAAATTCAGCTCTTGCCTCCTTTAAATTCCTTCCAGAACCCCGTTGTACCCGTCAAAATATTTAGTGTGTTCAGTATTGACAAAACATATTAAACACATTATAATATATACAACGATAAAAAAGGAGGAAAAGAGTATGTATTGGATCTATATCGTGGTGGGAGTGGTGTTGTTCCTGTTACTGCTCTCGTTAAGGACGGTCAGGCCGATAGACCGGGGCCTGGTGGAGAGGTTCGGGCGGTATGCGCGGTTCGCCGCGCCGGGGCTGCACTTCATCATCCCGTTCGGCATCGAAAAGCTCATCAGGGTGAACATCACGGAGATGATGGTTGACGCCGGCGGGCAGGAAATCATCACCCGGGACAGTCTGAACGCCCAGGTGGACGCCCAGGTTTACTTCAAGGTGAAGTCCGGCGAAGAAAGCGTCAAAGCTTCAGTATATAACGTCTATAACTACAAGATACAGATAGTAGCTTTAGCCAGGACCACCTTGAGGAACATCATCGGCACGATGAACCTGATGGAAGCCAACAGTGAGCGCGGCAAGATAAACAAGTCGCTCTACGACCAGCTAACGGTGGAGACCAAGAGCTGGGGTATTGAAATCGTCAGGACGGAATTGAAGGAAATCAATCCCCCAGAGGGCGTACAGGATGCAATGAACAACGTCGTCATCGCCAACAACCAAAAGGTAGCGGCGGTTGACTTTGCCACCGCCACCGAAACGAAGGCCGATGGCGAGAAGAGAGCCAAGATTAAGTACGCCGAAGGCGACAGGCAAACGCTTATCCTGAAAGCCGAGGGCGAAGCGCAGGCCATCAAGCTGGTGAACGAAGCCGCCAATAAGTACTTCATCGGCAACGCGCAGACACTGCGTAAACTGGAAGCGGTTGAGAAGTCCTTAACCAGCAATTCCAAGGTGGTGCTGCCGACCGGACAGAGCCTGGTGAACGTGGTAGGGGATCTGGCGGGTGTGACAGGGGAGAGGAAGAACAAAGAGTAATCCGCCAGATAAAGCAAGAATGAAGAGGGGGGCGTTAAGCCCCCCTTCTTATTTCTACTGGATACCGGCTTTCGCCGGTAGGGGTTATTGGGAATACTTAGTCGGGCGTGTTGCCGACGCGGCTGTAACTGCCCGATAAAGCGATATCAATAAAGAGCAGGGGTTTGTTTATCTTGAAAAAGACCACAGGGCCGTGGTGAACTCCGGCGGGGATGTAAACGGATGTAGGCTCTTTGATAATGTGCTTTTCCCCCTCGATGGTGAGGTGCACTTCAGCGTCAAAGTCATGGGCGTCTTTGGGGTTGGAGGAGTAAAAATTAAGGTACTGCGGGAATTCATGCACATGCGGCTGGCTAATCATGGTGTGGGCCTGGGTAACATAGTCGGTATCCATGGACAAATAACCCCCGCCCCATTTATCGCCGAGGTGGCGGGTGCCGGAAACGCTTTCATTGGGGTTTTTATCGTCTTTCCAGAATAAGTCGTGCGTAAGCAGTTCGTTGTATTTCATGAGCAGTCAGAGTTTCTCCTTTTTATTGATATTGGCGTGTTATATGATTACACTATCGGCACAATGGATGTCAAGTGAGAGGCACCGCCGCTTGAAACAAAACGGCGATATATTATAAAATGTAGGCACAACTGAATATTGCCACTAGGGGAGCTGGAAGGCTGAGAGTTCTTCAAAAAAGAAGGACAGACCCTTTGAACCTGAACTCGATAACGCGAGCGTAGGGAAGTGAAGAAGAAACCGGAAGTAGTTCCCCTTACAGCTTCCGGTTTTAGTATTTTTTGGGAGGAAAGAACATGGCTGACATGCCGGAAATCGGGAAGATATCCCCGGAGATTTTTAGCGAACTGATTTACCCGCGGCTGGGGGCGAAAAACAAAAGCGTACTGGTGGGGCCGCAGCACGGGGTTGATGTGGGCATCGCGGAAATAGGGGGGAAGGCAGTATCCTTCACCACCGACCCGGTGTTCATCGTGCAGGAGTACGGCTGGGAAAGGGCGGCGTGGTTTGCGATACATATTTTAGCGTCCGACTCCGTGACCAGCGGGCTGAAGCCCAAGTATCTGTGCATTGACCTGAATTTGCCGATGGAGATGACGAAGCAGCAGCTGGAAATCAGCTGGGACATCATCCACCGCGAGTGCGAAAAGATGGGGATTACGGTCATCACCGGGCACACGGCGCGGTACGAAGGCTGCCATTATCCAATGGTCGGCGGGGCGACGGTTATCGGGGTGGGCGAACTGGACGAATACGTCAACCCGAGGTTCTGCAAAGCCGGCGATAAGATAATCATCACCAAGGGGCCGGCAATAGAAGCAACTGGCATCTTCGCGGCGATGCTGCCGCAGGTAATAGAAAAGGAGTACGGCAAGGCGCTGAACGAAAAAGCGCAGCAGGTATTTTATAAAATGAGCGTGGTGGAGGACGCCATGACGGCGGTGGGAATAGGGGTGAGGGATAAAGGCGTGACGGCTATGCATGACGCTACCGAGTGCGGCATCTGGGGCGGGCTTTACGAGGTGGCACAGGCTGCGGGTTTGGGAGTGAGGATTGAGAAAGAAAAAATCGTGGTTGAAGAATCGGTGGAGGAGGTCTGTAAACTTTTCGGCATCGACCCTTACGCATCCATCAGCGAGGGGACGCTGCTGATTGCCTGCAAAGCAAATAAAGCGGACGAGGTGGTGGTGGCGCTTAAGAAAAAGGACATTAAGGCGTCGGTGGTGGGGGAGCTGACGAAGCCGGAGCTGGGCATGACGCTGGTGGAGGGGGGCAAAGAGAAGAAACTGGTGCACCCGATAGTTGACCCGTTCTGGCGGGCTTTTTACGGGGCGCTGGATAAGTATAAGAGTTAAGTCAATCATTGAGATTGCCACGTCGCTTCGCTCCTCGCAATGACAGAGGGGCGGATTCTTCGTCGCTACACTCCTCAGAATGACAGGGGTAGAAGGGGTATCACCCTCACCCTGACCCTCTCCCATCAAGGGAGAGGGGAAATAGAGGAGGGAACAACCCCGCCACCAGATTCTTCGTCGTCCTTCCGTGGGAGGACTCCTCCAGAATGACAGTAGGCGATAAAAAAGAGGGGGCTTTTTACAGCCCCCTCTAAGTTTTTGTAGGTCTAATATTGGTTACATGATGGGCATGTATTTCTTAAGTTCCCAGGGGGTGACCTGCGTGCGGTATTCGTCCCATTCCTTTTTCTTGTTCTCGATGAAGGACGTAAAGACGTGGTCGCCGAGGGCTTCCTTAACAATCTTGCTTTTTTCCGTCAGGACAATAGCTTCTTCGAGGCTGCCGGGCAGCATGCCGATGTTGCGCTTCTTGAGTTCTGCGGCGGACATTTCGTAAACATTTTCCTCGGTGGGGATGGGGGCAGAGAGGTTGTTCTTAATGCCGTCCAGGCCGGCCGCGAGCATCACGGAGAAGCAGAGGTACGGGTTGCAAGCGGGGTCGGGGGAGCGGAACTCAATGCGGGTGGCTTTTTCACGCCCGGGGCGATATTCCGGCACGCGGACAAGGTCGGAACGGTTGCGCCGCGCCCAGGAAAGGTAAACCGGGGCTTCGTAGCCGGGGACCAGCCGCTTGTAGGAGTTGACCCATTGATTGCAGAGGGCGGTGATATCCGGCGCATGTTTAAGCAGACCAGCGATGTAACTCCTGGCTTCCTTGGAAAGGTGATATGAGTCTTTCTCGTCGAAGAAGGCGTTACGTTCACCCTTGAAAAGGGATTGGTGAACATGCATGCCGGAGCCGTTGATGCCGAAGACCGGCTTGGGCATGAAGGTGGCATAGACGCCATTTTTCAACGCTACTTCTTTGACTACCAGGCGGTAGGTCATAACGTTATCCGCCATTGTCAGGGCGTCGGTATAGCGCATATCAATTTCATGCTGGCTGTCAGCGACTTCATGGTGGGAGTATTCTATGCCGATGCCCATTTTCTCCAGCTGAATGACGGTATCGCGCCGCAGCTCGATGGCGGCGTCGTGGGTGGTAAGGTCAAAGTAGCCGCCCTGGTCGAGGAACTCGGTGCCTTCACCGTTCTTGAAGTAGAAGTATTCAAGTTCCGGCCCGACGTAGAAGGTGTAGCCAAGGTCGGCGGCTTTCTTTAAATTCTTCTTGAGCACGTAGCGAGGGTCGCCCTCGAAAGGCTCGCCGCCAGGTTTTAAGACATCGCAGAACATGCGGGCGGTAGCGCGGTGTTCGGGGGGAGTCCAGGGGAGGAGCTGCCAGGTATCGGGGTCGGGCATAGCGACCATGTCGCTTTCATCGATGCGGGCAAAGCCCTCGATGGAAGAGCCGTCAAAGCCCATGCCTTCCTCCATCGCTCCTTCAAGTTCTTCAACGGTAATGGCGAAGCTCTTAAGAATACCGAGGATATCAGTGAACCAGAGCCAGACAAATTTGACATCATGCTCTCTGGCCATCTTCAGGATATATTCTTTAGCCTCCGCCTTACTTCTTTTAGCCATATTATCCTCCTAAAGTATGTAAAATATTTCGGCTTATGAATAATTTCATTCTAAATAAGAAATGTTACGATTGGATTACGTAAGGGTTACATTTACATGAAATGGGCATGGGATTAGGGAGGGGAGTTCTTGATAAAGCGGTAGCCGATGTTGCGCACGGTCTCGATATAGGTATGGTTGACGTCTTCAATTTTGCTGCGGAGACGCCGCATATGAACGTCCACGGTGCGGTCGCCGCCGTAGTAATCATAGCCCCAGATTTTGTCCAGTAGAGCCTCGCGGGAGAAAACACGGCCGCGGTTGCGCGCCATTAGTTTGAGCAGTTCGTACTCCTTAAAGGTAAGGTCAACCTTTGTCCCGTCCACAGCAACCTCACAGGTGACGATATCAATAGTCAATCCGTCGCACCTGATAACATCGGGGCTTTCGGGTTCCGGGGCTTTTTTAAGCAGGCGGTTGATTCTTAAAAACAGTTCGTCGTCGCGGTACGGCTGAACGATAAAGTCGTCTATCTCGCCGCGGTTATCGATACTGGCGACGACGGCCGGGGGCAATAAAGCGATAACCGGCAGATTCCTGCCCTTTTTCAGGCTTTTAGCCAGTTCCCAGATGGAGTTATCGAGGTTTTCCGGCAGGGTGAGTAAAACTAAATTGGGCGGCTGCAGGGCGGCGGCGCTTAAAGCGCCCTTGTAGTTGGCGGTGGAGCACTTAAAGCCGCGCCGGCCCAAGCCCGCCAAAAGCGGCGGAGTATTTTTGGCATCACTGGTTATTAATAACAGCTTAATCATCGCACTTTTTCCCCGGCTGATATTCAAGCCGAGTTTACAGTAACATTATACACCTATTATATAAAGCGATGAACCTCAACGCAGCGTAAACACGAATTAACAAAAATTTTAGAGAGCCAACAACGATTTTTATTTTTTGTTTATGCCTTTTCTTTAAAATGTACGCATAGGCTAGTAAAGGAAACGACGATGGTTCACAGTGCAGAAAGAACAAAATCGGGGACGTTACTCAACGGGCCTACGGCGCGAGACAACATCGCGCGGCTGGAACTCCTTTATGAAGTAAACAAAAAGGCCGAGAGTAACACCACCCGCCTGCAGGATATGCTGGAGCAGGTGATATTAATGAGCCGGCGCGTTCTCAATGCCGAATCGGCGCTGGTTTTGTTATTTAACGACTACGGGCAGGAGCTGTACTTCGAGGCGGCTACGGGCCCGGTGGGTAAAGCGCTGCGCCAGGAAAAAATCACAGGGCAGTACGGCATCGCCGGGCAGGTGGTACGCACCAACCAGCCGTTGATTGTCAACGACGTCAGCCGCAACGCCAATTTCCACCAGCTGATTGACGACGCCACCGGCTTTTCCACAAAGTCGCTGGTTTGCGCCCCGTTAAGCGTTAAACGTAAGGTAATCGGGGTGATGGAGGTAATCAACAAGCAGGGCGGCGGCATCTTCGACGAAGAAGACATCAAGTCGGTGGTATCCATCGCTGCTACTGCCGCCATGGCAATAGAAAACACGCAAATTCAGCAGTCGTTGCTGGAAGCCTATAAAAGCACGGTTACCGCGCTGGCGTCAACCGTTGACGCCAAAGACAGATTCACTCAAGGCCACTCGGAAAGAGTGATGGAGTATTCTCTTAAAGCCGGGGCGGCGCTTTCTATATCCGACGAAGAGGCGCAGGTACTGCAATACGCGGGCGCACTGCACGACGTCGGCAAGATAATCATCGATTCCAGCATCTTAAGCAAGCCCGGGCCTTTGACATCGGGAGAGTGGGAGGTAATGCACACCCATCCTTCCGTGGGGGCGAAGCTGCTTAAAGAGATACCTTACCTGGAGCGCGCCGCCGAGCTGGTGCTAAGGCATCACGAGAGATACGACGGGACGGGTTACCCCGACAGGTTAAGAGGCGAGGCGATACCGCTGGGGGCGCGCATCATCGCCGCGGCAGAAGCCTTTGATACCATGACCACGGACAGGCCGTACCGCCAGGCATTATCTATTGATGCGGCGATTAAAGAGCTTAACAAGTGCGCCGGCAACCAGTTCTGCCCGGTGGCGGTCAAGGGCTTATTGGCTGGGCTGCACCTCGACGAGTCGAAAAAGTAACCCGCGAAAAGAGATTCCCCACAAAGTTTTTTAGAGGCGCTAACGCGCCTTTTTTGTTATATTTGGCGGCAACATAAAAACAAACTTGAAAAAATTTACTCATTTATTAATAATAGAAAGTATAGTTTTTCAAATATTATTAGGCTGCGCCGCTGACTAAGTGGTTAACGAAACGAGGCAATTAATGAACGCAAGTAACGACCAGACGACTAAAGAAACGAGAAAACCACAACAAGATATGGCAGCCGCCGTAACCGAAGTGCTGAAATCCTTCAAGGGAGAAAAAGCCGAGTTAATCCCCATTTTGCAGAAAGTGCAGTTAAAACTAGGTTATTTGCCGCGGGAAGCCATGAGGAAAATCGCGGGGTTTGTAAGGATGCCGGAGAGCACGGTCTTCGGGGTGGCAACTTTTTACGCGCAGTTCAAGTTCGTGCCGGTGGGGCGCAACATCGTCAAGGTCTGCCGCGGCACGGGCTGCTACGTTAAAGGCGCGCCGCGAATATTAGAAGAGCTGGAAAAAGCGCTGGGGATAGAGGACGGGGGGACGACTAAAGATATGGAGTATTCACTGGAAACGGTGGCGTGCTTTGGGTCCTGCGCGCTGGCGCCGGTAGTCGTTGTCAACGACAGGGTTTACGGGCGGATGACGCCGGAGAAAGCCCGCGCTTTAGTTAAAGACAGAAAGTAGAAATAGTTACAGGTGCATATATGAATTTTGAAGAAATCAAGAAAAAAGCCAAAAAGCAGCAGGCGGCGGCGCTAACAAGCTCCATAACCCGCATTTACATAGGGATGGGGACGTGCGGTATTGCGGCTGGGGCTGACGCCGTCCTGGAGGCGCTTAAGGAAGAGCTAAAGACCCATAAACTGGAAGCAGACATTATACAGGTGGGCTGCATCGGGTTTTGCTACGCCGAGCCGATAGTGGAAATAGCCAAGCCCGGCAAACCCAGTATTTTTTACGGCGACCTGACGCCGGAGCTGACAAAGCAAATCGTCAGCGATTATTTGGTAAATGACAACCCGCGCGCCGACCTCGCTATGGGGACAAGGGGCGAGGGTAAAATTGAAGGCATTATTCCATTAGCCGAATCGCCGGTGCTAAAGCCGCAGGTGCGGCTGGTAATGAGGAACTGCGGCAACATAGACCCGACGTCCATCGACCAGTACATTGCCAACGACGGCTACAGCGGCTTGGAACGAGCGCTGAAGATGCCGCCGCAGGGAGTGATTGACGAAATCAAGAAATCGGGGTTGCGGGGCAGGGGAGGGGCAGGCTTCCCCACGGGCAACAAATGGCAGTTCTGCCGCGACGCCGCCGGCTCGCCGAAGTATATAATCTGCAACGCCGACGAAGGCGACCCTGGCGCATTTATGAACCGCGCCGTGCTGGAAGGCGACCCGCACGCGATACTGGAGGGGATGTTAATCGGGGCTTATGCCATCGGGGCAAGCGAGGGGTATATCTACTGCCGCGCCGAGTACCCGCTGGCGATCGAGAGATTAATACTCGCCATGAAGCAGATGGAAAAGTACGGGCTACTGGGCGAGAACATTTTGGGTTCGGGGTTTAATTTCAATTTGCATATAAAAGAAGGCGCCGGCGCGTTTGTCTGCGGCGAAGAAACGGCGCTGATGGCGTCGATTGAAGGCGCACGGGGCATGCCCAGGCCGCGTCCGCCCTTCCCGGCGAATTCCGGGTTATGGGGCAAGCCGACCAATATTAATAATGTAGAAACATGGTCGCACGCCTCCGCTATTATGCAAAAGAATGCCACATGGTGGTCGGCTTACGGCACCGAGGGCAGCAAGGGCACCAAGACCTTCGCGCTGGTCGGCAAGGTAAAGCGCACCGGGCTTATCGAGGTGCCGATGGGCACAACGTTAAGGGAAGTTATCTATGGCATCGGCGGCGGCATTGTGGACGACAAAGAGTTTAAAGCAGTACAGACGGGCGGGCCTTCCGGCGGCTGCCTGCCGACGAGCTTTTTGGACACGCCGGTGGATTACGAAACACTGGCGAAAGCCGGTTCCATCGTGGGGTCAGGGGGTATGGTGGTGATGGACGAGGACAACTGCATGGTGGATGTGGCACGGTACTTTTTAACCTTCACGCAG
>Ga0265297_10010731_pt1 | contig 11421 bp, 12 predicted proteins | sample Munlanlwell13791_FD_192502 | JGI IMG/M metagenome (GOLD analysis project Ga0265297, IMG submission 192502) | Leachate microbial communities from a municipal landfill in Southern Ontario, Canada - Leachate well 137-91 | ecosystem: Engineered > Solid waste > Landfill > Unclassified | place...
TGCGCGACCTTTTTAAAACCGCCAAAGAAAAAGCTCCCTGTATTGTGTTTATTGACGAAATAGATGCCATAGGCCGTGCAAGAGGTAAAAATCCTATGACGGGAGCCAACGACGAAAGAGAAAATACTTTGAATCAGTTATTAACTGAAATGGATGGCTTTTCGAGCAATGCCGGAGTTATTATTCTTGCCGCTACCAACCGTGCCGACATACTTGACCGCGCCCTTTTGAGGGCAGGGCGTTTCGACAGACAGATACATGTTGAATTGCCGGACCTGGAAGAACGGAAAGCGATATTTAAGGTTCATATGAAACCTCTGAAGCTTTCTCCGGAAATAGATGTTGATTTTCTTTCACGCCAGACACCGGGTTTTTCGGGCGCTGACATTGCCAATGTATGCAACGAATCGGCATTGATAGCCGCCCGCAAAGAAAAGAAAACTATTGACAAACAGGACTTTCTTGATGCCATTGACCGTATCGTAGGGGGGCTGGAAAAGCGCAGCAAAATTATATCCTCAGAAGAAAAAAAGGTGATAGCCTATCACGAAGCAGGGCATGCGTCCATCAGCTGGCTGGTTGAGCATGCGGCGCCCTTGGTAAAAGTTACTATTATTCCTCGGGGAAAAGCCTTAGGCGCCGCATGGTATCTTCCCGAAGAAAGGCAAATTACCACTGCGGAACAGATGTGCGACGAGCTTTGTGCCATCATGGGAGGCAGGGCTTCGGAAGAAATAAATTTCGGAAAAGTATCCACAGGAGCTCTTAACGACCTGGAGCGCGTTACAAAACAGGCATACGCCATGGTTATGTATTACGGCTTAAATAAAAAAATCGGCAACCTGAGTTTTTATGATTCCTCAGGGCAGCAGGAATATGCACTTACAAAACCATATAGCGAAACAACGGCGCAAACAATTGACGAAGAGGTCCGAAAAATAGTGGAAACCGTATATGAAAGAGCAAAAAAGATAATCAGGGACAATAAACCAAAGGTGAAGGCCCTGGCCAACCTCCTGCTTGAAAAAGAAGTGATATTCCGCGAAGATGTGGAGCATATTTTCGGAAAACGAAAATTTACCGACCGCCACAATATTGACGATATTGCCAGAGACATTGAATTTACATTAAAAAGAAAATCTACAGAACAGGAGGCAAAAACCCCTAAGGCAAAACGAAAACCAAGACCCCCCAAAAATGTAAATTCTGAACCAAAAATATTTCAGGAACCCGAAAATGAAGATTTGCAGCCACCTGAATCATTATTTCAGGAAGCAAGAGACACAGAAATAAAACCCGAAATAAAAATAGAAACAGAAGCAAAAGCAAATGCAAATGAAGATAAGGAATTGACATCGGAAAACGAAGCAAGGGAAGAAAACCAGTAACCGTTAAAGCCCCACCTATGGAAGAATATACCTCAAGGGAAAAAGTATTGAAGAATGTACGAAATGCCGGCATCCACAAAGCGGAATGCCCTTACAGCGAAATTGATTTTTCTTCTCAGGTATTTAAGCAACCGGAAGCACCGCTTGATGTAGCTTTCGCTAAAGCTTTCACTGCGATAGCCGGTAAGTTTGTCTATTGTGCTGATGAAAAAGAGTTTTTTTATAACATCAAAGCTTTTGCTGAAGAGTACAAATGGCATCAGCTTTACTGCTTTGAGGAAATTATCAAGCAGATGCTTACTGTTGCCAGTGTGCCATTTCATCAGGATGTGAATACAATTACAGAAGCTGAACAGGGGATTACTTTCTGCGAATTTCTCATAGCAAGGCTGGGAAGCATTATGGTTTCATCGGCACAGGCCTCGGGGCGCCGCCTTATTGTTTATCCCGACACTCACATTGTAGTGGCCTATTCTTCTCAGATAGTTGCCGACCTCCCCGACGCTTTGTCAGGTATAACAGAAAAATATAAAGACAATTTGCCATCCCTGATTTCTGTCATATCAGGCCCCAGCCGCACTGCCGATATAGAAAAAACTCTGGTTATGGGAGCACACGGCCCGAGAGAACTGTTTCTTTTCTTAATAGATGATAATACATTCGAATAAAAAAAATGGGAAGTGACTGGGTAAATATTTATGAGAGTAATAAGTCTTATGAGGTTGAAATTATTAAAGGAATGCTTCTGGAAAATGAAATTGAAGCACTTATTGTCAATAAACAGGATTCTATATACCTTTTTGGCGAATTTGAATTATATGTTTTGCAGGATAATGTGATTAAAGCCAAATCACTGATTCATAATTTTAATCTGTGAAAAAAGTTATCATACGTACAATTACCGGCCTGATATTTATAAGTATCGTTATTGCATCGGTTTGCTGGAGTATATATTCATTCATGTTGGTTTTTTTGCTTGTTACCATGTTGTGCCAGCATGAATTTTATTTTTTAATACATTCTGACAACATCAAACCACAAAAAATTGCAGGATTTATTTTAGGGGCATTTTTATTTTTAAGCGTAGCTTTATATGCACATAATATTTCAGGTTTTGGATTGGTTCTGTTAAATATCCCTCTGGCTTGTTTAATATTTGTTGCAGAGATGTACCGCAAACATGAAACCCCTTTCACTAACATTGCCATAACATTACTTGGCGTGTATTATATTGCCCTGCCCTTATCACTGCTTAACTTTTTTTACAGTCCTTTTCAGATAACTGGTGAATTCAGGGTACAGCTTCTGCTGGGCTTTTTTATCATTACCTGGGTCACAGAAACAGCAGCTTATGTTGCGGGCAACTTATTTGGAAAACATTTGTTGTTTCAACGCATTTCTCCTAAAAAAACATGGGAAGGAATTATTGGGGCTGTTTTATTTGGGATAATTACAGCATTTATCCTTTCTATGGTGTTTAAAGATTTTCTGTTCTGCCACTGGCTTGCAATAGCAATGCTCATTATTTTAGCCGGAACTTTTGGCGACCTCGCAGAATCTTTGTTTAAACGTAGTTGTCAGGTAAAAGATTCCGGCAGTTTATTGCCCGGTCATGGCGGCATGCTCGACCGTTTCGACAGCATTTTGTTTGCAGCTCCTTTTGTTTTTTTATACATTTATATTTTTATTGCTAACAGCCTATGAAAATACACAAAGAAGGTAAGGTTATCATACTGATTTTTATTCTGATATTTTTCGCTATAAATATCCCCTTATTTTTATTTTTTCAGGATTATCTTTTGTTTGATATACTGATGCTTGCTTTTACGTTTATCTGGCTCATTATTATCATACGTTTTTTTAGAGAGCCTTCGCGGGATTTTGTTTTAGATGATAAGATTATTTTTTCCGGCGCTGACGGCGTGGTTGTTGCTATTGAAGAAATTAATGAAGAAAAATATCTGAATGAAAAACGCATTCAGGTTTCGGTTTTTATGTCGCTAAATAATGTGCATGTTAATTGGTTCCCTGTTAGCGGGAAAGTCATTAAAACAGAAGATTATTATGGAAGGTATTTTGTTGCCCGAAAACCAAAGTCTTCATATATGAACGAGCAAACAACCACCATCATAAAACCCGAGGGGCGGTCACCGATTCTGGTCAGACAAATTGCCGGCTTTGTGGCAAGGCGTATCATATGTTATGCAGAAGAAAAAATGCAAGCAATGCAGTGTGACCAACTGGGGTTTATAAAATTTGGATCCCGTGTGGATATTCTTTTACCTTTGGATACCGAGATATTGGTAAAAATTAAGGATAAAGTCCGCGGAGGAATAACTCCTATTGCCCGTTACAAAGATTAAAAGGTAAATTTTACTGTCCTAAATACGCTTTTAACAATTTACTTCGTGAGGTGTGCTTCAATCTTCTGATGGCTTTTTCTTTAATCTGCCTAACGCGTTCACGTGTCAGGTCAAATTTTACGGCAATTTCTTCAAGAGTAAGCCCGTGGTTCATGCCAAGGCCAAAATACAGGTTAATGACATCCCTTTCTTTATCCGTAAGTGTGGATAAAGAACGCTGTATCTCTCTTGATAAAGATTCGTACATAAGGTTATTATCTGTAGTTGGGCCGTCTTCGTTCATATAAACATCTATGAACTTGGTTTCTTCGTCCTGAGCTAAGGGAGCATCCATGGAAACATGCCTGGTGGAGATTTTCATTACCGCATTTATTTTCTCCTGAGGAATATCTAAAGATTCAGCAAGTTCATCGGGAAGGGGAGGACGTTCAAATTTTTGTTCGAGGCGTGATAATTCTTTGGAAATACGATTTAAGGATCCAACCTGATTCAGAGGCAAGCGGACAATTCTGGATTGTTCTGCAAGCGCCTGCAAAATGGATTGGCGTATCCACCAAACGGCATAAGAGATAAATTTAAAGCCTCTGGTTTCATCAAAACGTTTGGCGGCTTTTATCAGTCCAAGATTACCTTCATTAATAAGGTCGGGAAGGCTCAAGCCCTGATTTTGATATTGTTTCGCAACAGAAACAACGAAACGCAGATTGGCTTTAGTCAACTTTTCAAGTGCTTCCTGATTTCCTGCCTTTATCTGCTGAGTCAGCTTCACTTCTTCATCGGCTGTGATAAGTTCTTCACGGCCAATTTCCTGCAAATATTTGTCAAGGGAAGCCGTTTCCCTGTTTGTGATTGATTTTGTTATCTTTAATTGCCTCATTTAACAGAAACCTTTCTTGTAAATAATTGATTTTCAGTAATTTAATTTTGATGGGAAACGGGTACAAAGGTACAACTTTTTTCTGTAACCACCAAATCTTTTTATAATGTCTTATAAATGACTGTTTACGAATTGAAACATTTATTGTTACAGTGCAAAGGCAAAATATGCCTGCATCCCATTTGAATAAATGCCTTCAATTAACACGGCTCCTTGTTTGCTTGAGAGAATATTGGTTACATCGTTCACCGTTTTCATTGTTTTATTATCAATGCGCGTAATAATAAACCCTTCCTTAATTCCTGCATTAGATAATTTTCCGCGTTCTAATTTGCTTATTTTAACTCCGTTATTTATTCCAAGGCGGGTTTTAGTGTTTTCATCAATCTCAGTAAGCGTTGCCCCGAAAACATTTTGGCTTTCAGCACTTTTATTGAGGATGGCAGTGCCTCCCTCCCTGTTTTGAAGTGTTAGAGTGAAATTTTTTTCTTCATTTTCCCGAAGCACGGTAACATCAATTTTGTCTCCCGGCCTTTGGCGGATTAAAATTTCTTTCATTTCGGATGAACTGTGGATGTTATTCCCGTTGACTTTAACAATCACATCGCCCTGTTTAATGCCTGCAATTTCTGCGGAGCCGCCTTCGTAAATGGATTGCACATAAAGACCGTTTAAATCCTTAAGTTTTTTTGCTTCTGCCAGCTTATTGTCGAGGTCAGTAAAACTGAGTCCCATAAATGCCCGTTGCACTTGACCGAATTCCATAATGTCTGCAATGATTTTGCGAACGATATTTGAAGGTATAGCGAAAGAGTACCCTGTGAACGAACCTGTATTGCTGGCAATGGCTGCATTGATACCTATAAGTTCGCCAGTGGTATTTACCAGTGCCCCGCCGCTGTTCCCCGGATTAATGGCTGCATCTGTTTGTATAAAAGATTCAACAGTAGTTTTGTCTCCCCAGATATTAATATCTCTTGCCTTGGCACTGACAATTCCTGCTGTTACGGTAGAGGTCAGGTTAAAGGGGTTGCCTACAGCAAGAACCCATTCCCCGATTTTAACTTCATCGGAGTTTCCATAGGTGATATAGGGCAGATTATTTTCTTCAATTTTAATTAAAGCCAGATCAGTCCCGGCATCAGTGCCAATAATTTTTGCTTCATAAGTTCTTTTATCATTTAATGTGACCATTATTTTAGTAGCTTCATTTACAACATGATTATTGGTAACGATGTACCCGTTTTCAGAAATTAAAACACCTGAACCCATAGTTTCAATGGGTGTGTTGTTATAACGCCGCTGGTTGAAAAAGTTAAAAAACGGGTCATAACCGAAAAACTGGTCATAATATGAATTTTTATAGTAATACTGAGTCTGTATATGAACCACGGCGTGTATTGTTTTTTCTGCAGCTGCCGTGAAATCAGGGTTTGTTGAGAAAGACGCATGACTGAATGATGCCGGATAAGCAGGCAACTGATTTTTAAAATAGGTCTGTATATTTTGGTTTTTATTGTCGGCATACCTGAAAGCCAAAATAGTTATGAGGCTCGTTGCCAGAGCAATTCCGATGGTTGTTACTATTCTTTTCATTGCTTTTTATTTTGAAATTTTTTTCTATCAAATTCTATACCTAATTTTTAAATATTTAGCATTAAAAAAACGCCTTCAGAGCACATATAGTATAAATTTCAGTAAAAAATTTGTTCAACCAAAATCTTTTTATTTGTATTATCTTTGTGTAAAATTTGTCATTTTCCACACGAATGAATTACAAGGATAATAAAATAATATATCTTTTACTTGGACTTATCCTGGGTTTTTTTGTTGCAGGCGGTGTCATCTGGTGGCAATTGGATAAGCATAATTTTTTCAGTGATTTGTTTAGTAAGAATATTATTGTCAAAAATGATTACAATGATGATAAACAACAGGAGAAAGAATTTATAAAGAAGAAATATGAATATCAAAAAGCCAAATTCAAAATCCCTGACACATTTATTGACAGCCTGAAATCCGATACATCTAAGTTAAGTGTGGAAGAGCTCATTGAATTATATAATAACGAAATTACTAAAGATACTCTTGATGACAGACCGGTTTCTCACGAAAATATCGTTGTGACAAAAGACGAAATGATAACCTCAAGAATGGTTAATATAATCGGTGAAGTCCCTTCCGACAATGAACAGTATGAATTGGATTCAATACTGACAGAAAATTACAAAACAAAAAGGAAGTCACCGGATATGTTACGTGTTGAATTCTGGAGGTCTCCTTTAAATTACAAGGGATATAAAATGGATGATAATAAACTGGTGGTTTTTGGTCTGCTCGAAGTAAACAATTTGTCGCTGCTCGGACATAATAACCAATTATTTATCAAGTATAACAAAGACTATTACTCCATTGACTATACTGATAATTTCAAACCATTTAATCAGGTCAGGAACGAATCCATAATAAAAACACTCAGTACTTTATGACGGTTGTTTTTGAGAAGTTTCATGGCACGGGCAACGATTTTATCCTTATTAACAACAAAGACAAAAAATTTGACCCGGCAACAGATGTCGTAAAATTATTATGCGACAGGCGTTTTGGAATTGGTGCTGATGGGCTTTTGCTTTTGGGAAACTCCCAAGAATATGATTTTTCAATGCGGTATTTTAACTCTGATGGACATGAGGGGAGCATGTGTGGTAACGGTGGACGTTGTATTTCTGCTTACGCATATCAGCATTTTGATATTAATAAAAAAATAATTTTTAAAGCTGTTGACGGAATTCATCATGCAGAAGTTATTCTTGTGGAAAAAAACACAGCAATGGTAAGGCTCAGAATGAATGATGTTACAGAAGTACGGCAAAGCCCTGATTATTATTTTCTGGATACGGGCTCTCCGCATTATGTTGCTTTTGTTCGTAATGCGGATGAAATTAACCTTGAAAAAGAAGGCAGGGAAATTCGTTATAGCAGCTTATTTGCTCCTGCGGGCACCAATGTGGATTTTGTTGAGATAAGAGATAACGATTTGTATGTTAGGACTTATGAGCGTGGAGTGGAAGAAGAAACACTTTCGTGTGGCACGGGAGTTACTGCTGCAGCAATTGCAGCCTCTTGCTTTATGATTGGAACAACCTACAATATTCAAACTAAAGGGGGGAATCTTAAAGTTAGTTTTACAAAAAATGAAAATACGTATAAGGATATTTGGCTTGAAGGACCTGTCACTCATGTTTTTTCAGGACAAATAGAAATTTGATTTATTATGTATGATAAACGCATTTGCCTTAGGGCACCCGAACCCGAGGATATCGATTTTCTGTATCAGCTTGAAAATGACACCGCGAATTGGACATTAAGCGAAAATACCACACCTTTGTCACGTTATGCCATTGAGCAATATATTCTGAGTTGTGAACAGGATTTTTTTGTCATGAAACAACTGAGAATGATTATCACCACTAACGACACCGAAAAGTCACAGAGAATAGGCACAGTGGAACTTTTTGATGCAGATGCCGTGAACTTAAGGGCAGGAATTGGTATCATAATAATTCCTGAAAAACAAAAACTTGGATACGCAAAAGCAACTCTCGAAATGATGCATGATTATGTTTTCAACACTTTAGGATTACATCAGCTCTATTGCAACATATCCGAAGATAATCTCACAAGTCTTGCCTTGTTTCGAAAGATGGGATATAAGGATATCGGGTTGAAAAAACATTGGTTGCGTCACAACCAAATATGGAAAAATGTTTTTATGTTGCAATTCATTAACGAGTGATTATGCCTGTTAAGAAGAAAAAAAAACACATAACTGTAAAAACCGAAAAAAAATCCCGAAAGAAAAATAGTGTTCGAAGGAATTTTTTTCGGGGGCTTATTGTATTGATTTTGCTCTTATTTTCGGGGGCAGCAATTATAGGTTATAAATATTATAAATTAATTTTTATCAGTAATGTGAACCTTGGAGACAAGGAAACCATGTATTTGTATATACCCACTGGTTCAGATTTTAATGATGTGAAGTCTTTATTAAACAAGGATTCCGTTGTTATTGACATGGATTCTTTTGAATGGCTTTGTGGAAAAAAAAACTACACTCTTGAAGTGAAACCGGGGCGCTACCTCTTGAAAAACAATATGAACAACAATGAATTGATTAATTTGTTACGTTCTGGAAGGCAGGAGCCTATAAATCTTACCATCAATAATATCCGGATAAAGCAAAAATTAGCTGGCAGAGTTGGCAAATTGCTGGAAGCGGATTCTTCCTCATTAATGGAAATTATGAATAATGATTCTGCACTTGCTCAATACAACCTGACGGCAGAAAATGTTATGTGCATTTTTATACCAAATACTTATGACTTTTTTTGGAATACACAGGCCGATAAATTCATAAAAAGAATGTATGACGAATACCAGAAATTCTGGAATGAAACCCGCAGGGAAAAAGCGGTTCACATGGGGCTGACTCCTGATGAAGTTGTTATTCTGGCTTCCATAGTTTATCAGGAAACGCGAAAAAAAGATGAAATGTCAAGGGTTGCGGGTGTTTACATGAACAGAATTAACAAAGGAATGTTCTTGCAAGCGGACCCAACTGTTATTTTTGCAATTGGCGATTTTAATATCAGAAGAGTCCTTACATCACAGACATTATACGATTCACCATATAATACATACAAATATGCCGGCCTTCCCCCCGGGCCAATCTGTTTACCGGAACCATACGTAATTGACAAAGTACTGGATTACGAAAAACATGACTATCTGTATTTTTGTGCGAAGGAAGATTTGTCGGGGTATCACAATTTTGCCAAAACAGGAGCACAGCATTCTCAGAATGCACAAAAATATCATGCAGCACTCAACAGGATGAAGATAAAAAAATAATAAAACTTCAGCGCAATTAAGTTTGGTTCAGTTGTGAAGACAAAACCCTGTTTTTTTTTGACTTTGGCACTTTTTTGGTAAAAGGAGAGTTTCGTTAATAAATGTGTTTGAAAAATGAAACATACGGCAATCCACATATTTTTAAAATGCATAATTTTACAAACCCAAAAATGATATATTATGAAAAAGTTTCTTTTTGCAGTTTTAGTTTTATTGGTTTTTTCATCTGCTTATGCCTTGAAGCCTTCACGTACATATACGGCAAAGCCTGGCGATTTCGGTTTGGATTACGAAGAGGTTTCCATACTCACTTCTGACAACCTCACACTGAAAGGATGGTTGTACAAACCTCAGCAACAATCATTTAAGATGGTTATTTTAAGTGGCAGCGGTGATGGCAATATGGCGGATTTGATTGAAATAGCAAGCAATTTTGTAACATTGGGTTATTACGTGCTAACATATGATTACCGTGGCTATGGTGAGAGCGAAGATTTTACAATTAACAATAATTTCTATATCTATGCTCAATTTGAAAAAGACCTGAATGCAGCTATTGATTACGTAAGAAAATATCATTCAAAGATGAAAAGAGTGAACCTGTGGGGTAAAGAAATGGGAGCCGGGCTTTCCATTGGTGTAGGGTGTAACCGCAAGGATATCTGGCAGATTATTGCGGATTCGCCATATTCTACACTGGAAGGTATCAAAAAGAACCTGAAAGATTTTGCGAATATTGACGTGCTGTTGCCATTAGGTTATAACAAATACATGCTCGAACCTTATTATGCCCTTGAGTCTTTCGGAACATCCATTTACAACGTACTTCTTATTGCAGGGGAGCTGGAACCGGTTTATTCGGTTACTGAAGTTAAAAACCTGGGCAAAGTTCAGAAAAACCGCACCACAACATTCATCGTCAAAGGAGCTAATGTTTCTGAAACATTTACTAAAGACAAAAACAAATATTTTGAAAACATAAGGTCTTTTCTCAAAGACCCTAACTAAGATGAAATGAATGGACGCTTTCAAGGCATACGACATCAGGGGTATATACAATACAGATTTCAATAAGGATGATGTTTACAAAATTGGTTTTTATCTTCCGGCATTACTAAAAACTTCAAGGATACTTGTTGGACGTGATGTGAGAACTTCTTCTCCGGAGATTTTTGAAACTCTGGCCGCAGGTATTACAGATGCCGGTGCCGATGTATATGACCTTGGATTGGCTACAACGCCCTATGTTTATTGGGCAACAGCAAAATATAGTTTTCAGGCTTCCGTGCAGATTACAGCCTCTCACAATGCTAAAGAATACAATGGCCTGAAGATTTCCAAAGAAAATGCACTTCCTGTTGGCTATGATACAGGATTGAAAGAATTGGAAAGGTATGTTCAGCAAGATTTATCCTCAAGGCAGCACCACAAAGGGAAAATTATTTCTTTCAGCAAGCATAAAGAGTATATTGATTTTTTGAAACCATTTGTGCCGGATATCAACAACCTTAATATAAGCATAGATTGTTCAAACGGCATGGCTTCCTTATTTATTAAAGAACTTCTTGGTGAGAAGCCTCACTATCTCTTTTTTGTACCTGACGGCACTTTTCCAAACCATGAAGCCAATCCACTAGAACCAGAAAACGTTGTTTCACTAAAAAAAGATGTGATAGCCCTTAAAAATGACCTGGGTGTAATATTTGATGGCGATGCCGACAGGGTAATGTTTGTGGATGAGAAAGGGCAGTTTATTTCTCCCGACCTTATTATTGCTGTAATAGCACATTATTTTGCTAAAAGAGAAAAAGGTGTGGTGCTGCAGGATATACGCAGTTCAAAAGCTGTCGGAGAATATATTTCCAAACTGGGATATAGCATT
>Ga0265297_10010732_pt1 | contig 11420 bp, 7 predicted proteins | sample Munlanlwell13791_FD_192502 | JGI IMG/M metagenome (GOLD analysis project Ga0265297, IMG submission 192502) | Leachate microbial communities from a municipal landfill in Southern Ontario, Canada - Leachate well 137-91 | ecosystem: Engineered > Solid waste > Landfill > Unclassified | place...
TAATAAATTGTGCCATAATTTGCTTCCACCCAGCAATAGGATTAATATTTTCCAATATTTTTCTTTGCACTAAATAAAGCAATTTCATAAGTGCTTGATCATTAGTGAAAACACGTTTCGATTTAGTTTTACCTGAAATCAAACCACAACTTCATGCTTATTCCCTCATCTCCTTTTTTAATCCGTATCATTCCCGGTTGACTTTGCGGGCCTAACTGCGGAATAGGTTTGAAATCGCGGATGGCGGGAATTTCATAGAGGAACGATAGATCGCCTGCCGGAAAATCGGGCATGGTATTCACACCATCCTGTCTGCCTTTGGGTTCTTCGGGCGTGAAAACCCGGAAGAATACGCCATCACTTTCGCTGTAAACGCTGAATGTCGATTCTTTGGTGCGCAAACTTGCCCAATATAAATTGGCATGATAGCCTTTGAATTCGGGATAAATCATTTTTTCAAAGCTTTCACCCGTAATGGTGTTGTTGTAGGCTTTATCCCAAAGTCCGTAATTTGTACCGGGAATTCTGTTTTTCCAAACCCGGTAAGGTCCGCGTCCAAACCATTTCATACCTTCCACTTTTGCTTCGGGATACGAAAATGTGAGTCCAAAATTTGTAATATTTTCTTCCATAAACGAATCATCAAAACCTGTTCCTCCCGAAGCACGGTCCAACATCAGGGCTTTCATGTGCAGCAAACCGCTTGGTGTCATTTCCCAACGGATGGAATCCACACCACCTAAATAAAAGAAAGTGAGCACTGCCTTGTCACCTTCCATGCGTATCTTCGAATCTTTCAGTTTTATTTTCATGCCGACTGCAATTGGTCCGTTGTCAAATGAAATATTTCCCTGATTGTTTTTGACTTCGGTAATTAATCCTGTTTTAATATTGAATTTTACCGAAACATTTTTGGCAGAAAGTGTTATGGTGCTGTCTTGTTGAACAAACGCAGCTTTTCCGTTTTGATCCACGGCTTTCAATTCCTTGTGTGCGTATTTTTCGGCTAATTCAATCGGCCGGGTCCAGTTGCAAATAGATTTTCCTTCGAGATCGTAAGCTTCCAGTTCCAATACATCCGCCTGAAAGAATTTTTCCGAAACCGGCATCCTGATTTTTCCGGCGTCGCCCGGTTCGAGGTTTGGTAATGTAAGCGTGCCTTCTTCTACCAATTGTTTGTCTGCCTTGTTCATCGGCGAACCGATAGTATACAAGCGGTATTTCATGCTGCATTGGTCTAAATTAGTGTAGAGATAATGATTGGAAACACCAATTTCGCCTTTGAAGGACGGTGTAATCATCATATTCTTAATCTGAACCGGCGACCATACTTCACGTACCGTATAAAAACTACCTTCTTTTTCACGATAGGGTCCTACAATACCGTCCGGCGCATTGTAGTTGTCCGAGTCCAGTTTCCCATTTTTATCCGATCTTTTTACTGCTTCATCAACGTAAGCCCATAAAAAACCTCCTGCAAACAACGGACTTTCGGTGTATTTGTTCCAGAAATCGGCCAGTCCGGCACCCTGTCCCTGATCGTAAAGACCATGCATGAATTCAGTCGGCATAAAAACGTTATAACCGTTGGTAAATCGGGCAATTCCGGTTTGGTAAGCCGGATAATGGTGCGTGTCAATGCCGTCAAAATCGGCCCAGGGATGAATAACATGGCGTTTTTGTGGATCGTATTCTGTAAAAAATTTGTCGAGAGCTGTATTCCAGCCACCTTCATTTCCATTATCCCATAGTACGATACAAGGATGATTTACATCCCTTACAACCATTTCTTTTACCAGCTTCTCTCCGGTTGCTGTATCATACGCATTTTGCCATCCGGCCAGTTCGTCCAGATAGAATAACCCCAGTGAGTCGCACATATCCAGAAAATGATCGTCGGGTGGATAATGCGACCGGACTGCATTCATGTTCATTTCCTTGATTAACTGTGCATCCAGCAGACTTATCGCACGATTTGTTGTTCGTCCTCCATCGGGATAAAATGAATGGCGATTGGTACCTTTCATAACAATCTTCACGTTGTTCACATAGATTCCATCGTGTCTGCGAAATTCCACTGTTCTAAATCCAATTCGTTGATTATAAACATGAACAACTTCATTCTTCTCATTTCTGAGTTCTAATTTCAGATTATAAAGATTTGGTGTTTCAGGAGTCCAATTGGAAGTATTTTTCCAGTTAGTTAAAACTTGTTGAGACGAAACACCGGATTGTAATTTTGAAATTTGTGGTTCAAATTTTTCTAAACCTTTAACGGGAGTAATACTTGTTGAAATGGAATAATTATCGGGTAGGGGAGTTGTGAAAATATCCGTTGTCAGTTTCCCGTTCATTTCTGCATTGACAGCAATCCGTTCAAAATGAATTTGCGGTTTTGCTTCCAGATAAACCGGCCGATAAATACCCCCGAATAACCACCAGTCGGCACGACGTTCGGCTGCATTCACCGATCTGTTGGCAGAATGTTTCGAGACTTTGACCTCCAGCTTATTTTTTGCAGCGGTTTTGATTTTGTCGGAAATATCATACTTAAACTGATAAAAACCACCCTGATGAATATCACCGGCTAGTAAACCATTAATCTTCACTTCAGTATCGGTCATTACACCTTCAAAAACAATTGAAATCTGCTTGTTTTTCCAACTTGCAGGAACATAAAAACTGTATTCGTAAAAACCCTGCTCCATGCTCGGATTTTTCAACCCGGCTTTGTACCAACGGCCATAAGTGTATTCACCAAATCCTTGTAATTCCCATTGCGCTGGAACTTTGATTTTGCTCCATTTCTTACTGTTCATCCCTTCAGAACAATAGAAACGCCATTCCTTTTCATTTCCTAATCCGGTACCTGAAAGGTATTGAATTTCCGTTTGTTGTGCAAAGACAGAAAATGTGATGGTTAAAAACAAGATAACTTGAATGAAGGTTTTCATAGTAACTTTTATTTTTCGGATTTTTCCATACAAATCTAAAGAATTCAATTCACATACTAAAATCTTAAATTCTATAATTCAACCGAATGAATAATTTCCAATGATTATGTACAATATTCAAGTAAAATTTTTAAATTGAATTTTGAAAGAAACTAAAACAACAAAGGCTGTTTTGTTAAAAACAGCCTTTGTTTAAGTGATTACAATACCTATTTAATCATTAGCTTTTCAACTTTAGTACTATCTGAAGTTTTAATTTTAGCATAATATATACCCTGAGGCAAATTTTCAAGATTCATAGTTGTAAATTTCGAATTCACAAATTTACTGCTGATTACCTGACCCTGAAGGTTTATAATATCAATTGATTTAATTTCTGATTGTGAAGTTTTAAAATTAAATTCTCCAACAGAAGGATTTGGATAAACTGAAATTGAATTGTCAGAAACAGTGTGCAATGCTGAAATAGATTTAGCAATTAGATCAATCCGATATGTATAAGTTGTAGTAGTTTTGATTGAATCTAATCCAGTTAATACAGACGTTAGAATGGTTGTAGTAACTGTTATTACTGTATCGGTTTTCAAAGAATATGACAGCCCTGTAGGCAATCCATCTGATTTGAAATTAATAGAGTCATTTGAACTTGCTGCTTTTTTGTAACTTATCAATGTAATTGTATCGCCATCGTTAATACTTGCATTTGTTCCTTTTACCAATAAAGTTCCACCGTTGAAAGTAACAGCGTTATTTGAAGTGATTAAATCATGATTTGATTTAGATGAAACTTTCATAATTACTGTTCCATTATGATGTACAGATAGAGGGCTACCAATAGTACCGCTTAAGGTATCAGCCAATTCTAGCGTTCCAATTCCATCGCAACCAACAACCAAAGTTCCTAAACTATCGACCAGTACTGTTCCTGTCAACCGTCCGTTTCCACCACCTATTGCTCCAGCCTTGATGGTCATGACTTTGTTCTTAACACGTCCCAGAGCAGTTGTTGTTGCAGGGTTTGTGATCGGAATATTTACTAAGAAAGTACCTTGTTGAACAGTAACACCAATGGAAGCAGTAGTTATACTTCTTGTACTGGTGAAAGTGTATTTGCCGGTTCCCACTTTTACAAGTCCAACTGCATTATATCCTTTACTCCCTGCATCAATGATCGAACCCGGGTAAACTACATCAGTATTTAATCCTCCAAACATATAATATATCTGAGGAGTGGTTGAGTTTCCTGCGCCATAACCACAAAGGAAACTTGAGTCATTTTCAGCCTGTAATTCTCCAATATTCCAACAGCGTATACCGGAACAACCTGCAAAACCAGCTCCGGATTTAAGCATTACTTTTTTGTTATACATCATTGAGTCTGCAGTTGCAATGGCAGATTCCAAAGAAGTATTGTCGAATGTCTTGGTACTACCTAATAAAAGTCCATAATAACCTGGTTTAACTCCGGTTATAATATTCTTTATCAAAGTGACATTTCCTGTAAAGTTATTCCAGTTAATAGTAGAACCACTTTTTGATGCAGCAAGCATACATCTTTCACCACCAACAGCAATTTCCAGTTCACCAGATCCGCTTATCGGGCTTGACCAATAGCTGTACCTGTTTAACATAACTTTTGCAGTAATACCAGCTGGTATTTCAATTGGTAATGAAACCGCCGGATAAGTACTTGCGCTACCTGAAGCAAAGTTTGCAGTTCCACCCTGAAATACCAATTTACTCCCGAATATATTAGGGGAGGTTGTTTTCTCCATGGTCAGTGTTCCTGCTTTTAGTATTGTTCCTCCGGTAACGAAGTTTTTACAATCCATGACAAAAGTACCGGGACCATCTTTTACAAAAACATTTCCCATAATAGAGTCAGATTTATAAGTGCTTACAGTACTCCTTAAAACGTAGGTACGTGTGTTATTTACCAGAAGGCTATCAACAGTTACTAAACCTGAAAGTTTCAACGTGTCAGAACCTTCAACAGCTTTTTCATCGAATATTGCAGTAGTACCCGAAACAAAATTATCTGGAACAATAAATGGAATTAATGGATCAACAGTTGTTGGATCATACCAGTTGGCCGTTGTGCCCATGTCCCAGGTCTGACCTACAGATAAGTCACCGTACCAAAACCATCTTGTTGTGGTAGCGAATGAAGATGTTATTGCAATGAATATTGCAACGAGAAGTGTAATTTTTTTCATGATAATTTAAAATTTTAATTAGTAGTAAATTCTAATACATGCAAAATAAGCAATTATCTGTAATTTTCCAATTATCATTTTTGACTGTAAGACTCTTTTTTTTGATATATAATGGTTTGCAACTGTGTGAATTTTACATTCTATTCAATGGTAAAGGTTGTAACTATTACATATTCAAGGTTTAATCACATGCATACTTTATTGAAAACTAAAAAGGCGAATGAAATTCATCCGCCTTTTTATTGATACTTAAATAATAATTGAAAATTATATAGTTGCACCAACCAGATAAAATATGAAAGCAGCCAGGGCTGCACTGACCGGAATGGTTAAGAGCCACGCAACAAGTAAACTTCGGGTTACTCCCCAACGAACTGCTGAAAGACGTTTTACCGCACCTACACCTATGATTGAGCCGGTTATAGTATGTGTGGTACTTACCGGGATTTTAAGAATTTCCGTCAGGTACAAAGTCAAAGCACCTGCTGTTTCGGCAGCCACTCCTTCAAGTGGGGTCACTTTCGTAATTCTTGATCCCATGGTTTTTATAATTCTCCATCCTCCGGACATTGTTCCAACCGAAATAGCTGTAAAACAGGCAAAGGCAACCCAATTTGGTATATCTTTAATATCATGAATTCCCATATCAATTTGATTCTTGGTATATGCTGCATAAAGTGCGGCAGCAATAATACCCATTACTTTCTGTGAGTCATTCAACCCGTGGCCGATACTAAATAAACCGGAGGAGACTAATTGAAGTTTTTTAAACCAACCATTAGCTTTGTGTGGATTTACTTTTTTAAATGTATGTAATATCAGAATGGTGAGCAGAGACGAAATGATCATACCAATAAGTGGTGCCAATACGATAAAAGAAGCAATTTTAATTATTACTTCGTACTTAATTGATTCCAATCCGCTTGTACTGTAACCACTCATCATGATTGTGCTCATAATAGCTGCTCCGGCAAATCCCCCTATTAATGTATGGGAAGAAGATGATGGAATTCCCAGCCACCAGGTTGCCAGATTCCACATGATAGCTGCAACAATGCCTGAAAAAATTACAGGTAAAGTGATGAATTGCTCAAGTACGACTTTTGACACTGTGTTGGCAATACCAAAGCCTGTTAGGTATTTGGCAATAAAAAATGCAACAAAATTGAAAAAAGCGGCCCATAACACAGCCTGAAAGGGTGTAAGTACTTTGGTAGAAACTATTGTTGCAATTGAATTAGCTGCATCATGAAATCCATTGATAAAATCAAAAATCAAAGCCAGTACAATAATAGTAATTAACAGAATATAAGGAGTCATCTTTTTTATTGATGTTAAATGTTTATTTGTGATTAATACTTAGCTTTTAAGCGTACTTTACGATTATCGTTTTAATAATTTTACCAACATATTCGGCTGCATCAGTCGCTTTTTCAAGTTCATACATAATTTCCTTTAATTTGATGATTTCCACAGCATTCTTTTCTTTTTCAAAAAGATCGATCAGGAAATTTTCGTATACATCGTCCGCCCTGTTCTCAATGGCATGTAATTCAACACAATACCCTTTAATTTTTTTTGAATTCTTTTTCATAACATCCAATTCGTCAACTGCTTTACCGATACAAACAGCTCCTTCTTTAATCAAAAGGGCTAATTCTAATGCTTTTTCAGGCATTTTCTGGGGATTGTAAAGTACAATGCGTTTGGCACAATTATTAATGTAGTCGGTAACATCATCCAGTCTGTCTGCTAAATGATGAATGTCCTCACGATCGAATGGAGTGATAAAAGTGGAATTCAATTCATCGAAAATCTTGGACGATAACGCATCTCCCTTTTTTTCCTGTTCTTTTATTTTTTTATAATACTCGATTGCAGATTCGTGATCTGCATTTTGAACGCATCCGATAATTAAATCGGAAGCAACCATGATAACATCCGCCATTTCTTTCAGAATAGGAAAAAATTTTGGCTCTTTAGGTACGAAATTGTCAAAAAGATTGTTCATTTTTAAATTATTTATATTTGATAATGCGAATATAATATGCAGGTATGTTGTTTATTAAGACTAATATTGTCTGTGTTCTTAGTGGAGATTGCTAAAACATATTTCGGATTATTAATGCTGTACAAATGTACATAAACAGTCTTACTTATACATAATTATTCATGTAAGTTTAACAGAAATGTAATATCCATGTAACTATTCGTACTCTTTATTTCAAAATCGAAACAAAAATATCAAATGAAATTTCGATGTTATACTGATCTAAATTATCTTGAAACAGATTTATTGAGTATTTCATTTTCATAGGTTCCGGTATACAAAAATATGCTAAAATAGAGTGAATAAATTGATTTGAGATTCAAATTTTACAATTAATAGAAAAAAAAGAGCAGAAAAATTTTTTTTGAAATGGAAAAAGATATACTTTTGCAGTAATAATAATTACTAACAAAAAAAATAGAAAAATGGCTTACGTTATTTCAGAAGATTGTATTGCATGCGGCTCTTGTATCAGCGAATGTCCTGTTGACGCTATTGCAGAAGGTGATATCTATGTAATTGATGCTGATGTCTGCACAGATTGTGGCACTTGCGCCGATGTTTGTCCTTCGGAAGCAATCAGTCCGGCATAATTGATTAAAACACAATAAAAAGACCTGTTCGATTTTCGAACAGGTCTTTTTTTTACAAGCAACCATGATTCAGGGTCTGTAACCTGAATTTTCAAGTATTTTCTGATAATTGTTTTCGTTCATTAGCTCGGTTAAACTGGTATGACTATTTCTTTTCATATAGCTTTTCACTATTTGCCAACCAATCCAGGTACCCAGTCTACCCGGTGAGTCCTGCGAAATAGGTGCCGTAAATGGTGCATCATTCATATACTTACCAATAAGGGTTAAATCGGTAGAAAACAAATCTTTCTGATCGATGGTAGCGCCCCAGATTTCCTTTTGATAAGTGTTACACCATTTCCATTGTTCGGCGGTATAACCCATCAGATTCTCCGGTTTTTCTTCGGGCATGAAAACCGATAATAAATACATTATTCTGCCACGATAAATCATATTATCTAACAAGCGGTTTTGCTGGCTATTCATTATAAACATCCTAAAGAGGGTTGCTGACACCAAATCTGTTGCTACACATTCACGACGCATATTATACAACATATATTTGTAGGTAAGATCTTTGTATGCAGGGAAATTACTTCCTAAATAAAAATCGGTTCCAATACCGATAAACTTGTTGTCCATTATTACCTGACGATTAAAACCGGAAACAAAAAAATAAACATCCGGCAAAATTACTTCAGGGAAATAATGATGAATATAAGTAAAAGCATCTGAAACCGTCTTTTCAATGTCGGACACATCACCAAAAGTTTCCAGGGTTTTTTTATTGACTGAAGAAAATGTTGAATCGGAAAGAAACTGTACAAAAAGTTTACGAATGGCAGCCGTATCCGAAGCTGAAGTATCCAGTACTTCGGAAGTATAAACCGGCATAAAAGCAGGATAATGAGTATATAAACTATTCACGCCAGCTATAATCTTTGTTGTGTCAAGCGTTAATAAATCCTTGTCAAAACGGTGAATTCTTACTTGTATACGGTTCTGGGTAGTATCAATACCAAACCGGCTGTTTGTGTTACAGGAATTTAAAAACAATAACCCTGTGAAGAGTAAAATAAAAAATAAAGTAGTTCTTTTCATCGCCGATATTATTATAGTTGTCAAAAAAAAGCACAAATTGCTTAGTGTAAACCAGCCTTTTGTGCTTTCAATAAGTATTAAAATTTAGCAATTAATTATTTTCGTCCTTTAACTGCTTTCTGTTGTTCGCGTTGCATTTTTTCCAGTCTGTCCATAAAACCACCTTTTTTTGCCGGTTTTTTACTGTTTGTTGCGCGTTTTGCATGTAACTGAGCTAATAATTTCTTTTCATCAACCATCCCGCGAATAGCATAAGTTTGAATGACAGTGATCAGGGTTGAAACGAAATAGTAGTAGCTCAAACCTGAAGCATAACTGTTAAACATAAACATAAATGTTACTGGCATCAGGTACATCATCCATTTCATCATATTCCCACCCATTTGATCGTTGGTAGGTTGAGTCGCCATAGTTAACTTGGTAGAAAGTATACTGGTTACAGTCATTAACAGACAGAACAAACTAAGGTGATTCCCAAAATAAGGTGTGATGATGGGGATGTATGTATTCCAGTTCAAAATAGAATCATATGCTGATAAGTCAGTCGCCCATAAAAAGCTTTGTTGCCTTAATTCAATGGCAGATGGGAAAAAGCTGAACAAAGCAAATAAAATTGGCATTTGCAACAAGGACGGGATACATCCGCTCATCGGACTTACTCCGACCTTTCCATATAAATCCATGGTTGCCTTTTGTCGTTCGGCAGCTTTTTCTTTAGGGATACGTTCATTTATTTCGTCAATTTCCGGTTTCAACACCCGCATTTTAGCACTCGACATATAGGATTTATAAGTCAAAGGGAAAAGTACCAATTTAATAACAACAGTCATCAACAAAATAATCAAACCAAAATTGCTCATAAACCGGCTGAACAAATTAAACATTGGAATAATGGCAAATTGGTTAACCCAGCCAAAGATACCCCAACCTAACGGTATAAGTTTGTTTAATCGTAATTTCAAATCAGACTTGACTCCTTTGTCATAAGCCGAAAGAATTTTATACTGATTCGGTCCGAAATAGATTTGGAAATTAGTTGGTTGTTTTCCACTGGGGTCAAAAGCCACCGTCATGTCTGCGTTAAAGGATTTTAGATATTTCGAACTGTCATTTTCAAAAACACTTTTCAGCGTTGTAGAAGTAAAAGCATCGTCGGATATTAAAATACTACTGAAGAACTGGTCTTTGAATGCAACCCATTTTACTTTATTATCCAGTTTTTTCTCATCGCTTTTGCTTTCACTCAGCTTTTCAACATCATCAGCCACGTATTTATATTCGAGTGAAGAGTAGCGTTCTTCAAACTTCCTTCCTTTTTCCTGTTGTCTGATTTTTGCTGACCACTGCATTTCCAGCGAATTAATTCCCAAAGGCATAACTGTGTTCATACCGTAGGCTTTAATCCCAAAACCAAGCATGTAATTATCAGCTGGTAAAGTATAGGCAAAATCCATATAAGCAGTGCCCGACGTTTTCAAACGCATAATTAAAGTTTGATTTCCTGCTGAATCTTTTGTGATTGTAGAAACGGGCTCAAAATATAAATCGGTCGTGTTTAATACGCGGTTATTATTGGTAACCAGCGTAAAGCCCATGCTACTTTCTTGCTCGTTGAATAAAATTAATGGCAATGAGTCGTGTGTGCGGTAATTTTTCAATTGAGCATCGCATATCCGTCCTCCTTTACTGCTAATTGTAAGTTTTACAAGTTTATTCTCGAGAATGAAATATTTTTCTTCTCCTTTTGCCGAAGCGCTGAAATCACCGTAAGTATTGACCACTGATGCCGTATCGGTTTTGACGGTTGAATCAGCTAAAACAGCCTCTTTTGCTGTACTTTCGGTTGGAATGCTTTTTACTTTGGCTTGTTCCACCAAAGCTATTGAATCGTTGTATCGTTTTTCGGCAGCAATTTCCTTATCGGATTTTTTTGTCAATTGCGAAAACCCAATAATAATCAGTGCTATCAACACAAATCCATAAATCGTATTTTTATCCATACTTTTTTAATTTCCAATTTTTAATTTCCAATTTTTAACGAAGATAGTTTCAAGTTAAACATTGGAAATTATTTGTCTTTTTTAATTTTTTCAAATAATAAAACGCAAAAATTTTGAAACTTCACAATCCTAAGTTTTAAACTTTCAGGCTTTATCAATAGCAGCTTTCATAAAGCTGATAAACAATGGATGTGGTTTAACTACAGTACTACTGTATTCGGGGTGGAATTGAACACCAATATACCATTTATGAGATGTTAATTCAATAATTTCCACTAAATTTGATTCCTCGTTTAATCCGCTACAAATCATACCTGCATTTTCAAAATCCTCTTTGAAAGCATTATTAAACTCATACCGATGGCGGTGACGCTCGCTGATATTTTCCTTTTTGTAAATATCATATACTTTAGTGCCTTTTTTTAATTTACATTTAAAAGCTCCTAAACGCATGCTTCCGCCTAAATCAAGAATGTTCTTTTGTTCTTCCATTATATCCACTACATTATGAGTGGTATTTGGAT
>Ga0265297_10010733_pt1 | contig 11420 bp, 10 predicted proteins | sample Munlanlwell13791_FD_192502 | JGI IMG/M metagenome (GOLD analysis project Ga0265297, IMG submission 192502) | Leachate microbial communities from a municipal landfill in Southern Ontario, Canada - Leachate well 137-91 | ecosystem: Engineered > Solid waste > Landfill > Unclassified | place...
TCGCCGACCTCGAAGGGCGTGGCGATGGAGAGGCTCGTCTCGCGGGCGTGGGCCATGCCCTTGCCGACGAAATCATCGGCGGCGAAAGACAATACACAAAAGGCCACGGCGGCGCGGGCCGCGCGGGTCGAGAACGTGCGAACGCGGCGCCGTTTCGGCGCATCGGACGAGAAAATTCTGTTCACGTGCTGTTTCCCGCATTCGGCCGCAGCGGCGCGGCGCCGGCTCGCCTCGACAAGCAGCCGCCGGGCGCCGCCATCATGCGGGAAGATGGCTGTTTTGAGCCGCTCCCGCAAGTGCGAATTATCCCAGCCGGGGCCGCCGCCGTGTCGTCTCGACAGCGTCGCGTCAGCCTCCGCGCACGGCGGCCACGATCTTCTGCGCGGCGTCGTCGAGATCGTCGGCGGGAATGACGTTCAGCCCCGAGCTCGAGATGATCTCCTTGCCGAGATCGACATTGGTGCCCTCGAGCCGCACCACCAGCGGGACGGAAAGGCCCACTTCCTTCACCGCGGCGATGACGCCCTCGGCGATGACGTCGCAGCGCATGATGCCGCCGAAGATGTTGACGAGAATGCCCTTCACCTTGGGGTCGGCGGTGATGATCTTGAAGGCGGCCGTCACCTTCTCCTTGGTGGCGCCGCCGCCGACGTCGAGGAAGTTGGCGGGGTTCTCGCCATAGAGCTTGATGATGTCCATCGTCGCCATGGCGAGGCCGGCGCCGTTCACCATGCAGCCGATGGTGCCGTCGAGCGCGATATAGGCGAGCTCATATTTGGAGGCCTCGATCTCCTTCTCGTCCTCCTCGGTCTTGTCGCGCAGCGCGACGACGTCGGGATGGCGATAGAGGGCGTTGTCGTCGAAGGAGACCTTGGCGTCGAGGCAGCGCAGGCGCCCGTCCTTGGTGACGATCAGCGGATTGATCTCGAGCAGCTCCATATCCTTGGCGACGAAGGCCGAATAGAGCCGCTCGGTGAGCGAGACCGCCTCTTTGACGAGGCCGCCGGTCAGGCCCAGCGCATCGGCGACGCGGCGGCCGTGATGCGGGAGAATGCCGGTCGCCGGATCGACCGCGAAAGTGACGATCTTCTCGGGCGTCGCATGGGCGACGGCCTCGATATCCGTGCCGCCTTCTGTGGAGACGACGAAGGAGATGCGCGAGGTGGCGCGGTCGATCAGCAGGGAGAGATAGAATTCCTTGTCGATATCGGCGCCGTCCTCGATATAGAGGCGGTTCACCTGCTTGCCGGCCTCGCCCGTCTGCACGGTGACGAGCGTCGCGCCGAGCATTTCTCTGGCGAAGCTCTCGACCTCGTCGAGCGACCGGGCGAGGCGCACGCCGCCCTTGTCGCCGGCGGAGGCCTCCTTGAACTTGCCCTTGCCGCGGCCGCCGGCGTGGATCTGCGCCTTGACCACATAGACGGGGCCGGGCAGGCCGCTCGCCGCCTGGCGCGCCGCGCCCGCCTCCAGCACCGGGGCGCCCTCGGCGACCGGCGCGCCGAATTCACGCAGGATGGCTTTGGCCTGATATTCGTGGATGTTCATCTTTCGTCGATCCTGAATGCGACCTTGGTCGCGACAAGGCGCCCCTGCCCGGGGCGGAAACGGGGGCTTCGCGTAAGATCAGGCGAATGCCGGGTCGAGCGCTTTGCTGGCGGCGATCAGCGTCTTCACCGAGGCCACGGATTTGTCGAACATCTGCCGCTCGGCCGCGTCGAGAGAAATCTCGACGACACGCTCCACGCCATTCGCGCCGATCACCACCGGCACGCCGACATAGAGGCCGTTCACGCCATATTGGCCGGCAAGATAGGCGGCGCAGGGCAGCACGCGGCGCTTGTCCTTCAAATAGCTCTCCGCCATGGCGATGGCCGCGGAGGCGGGGGCGTAATAGGCGGAGCCCGTCTTGAGCAGGCCGACGATCTCGCCGCCGCCCTTGCGGGTGCGGTCGACGATGGCGTCGATCTTCGCCTGCGTCGTCCAGCCCATGGCGACGAGATCGGGCAGGGGAACGCCCGCCACGGTCGAGTAGCGGACGGAGGGAACCATATCGTCGCCATGGCCGCCGAGCACGAAGGCGCTGACATCCTCGACCGAGACTTGCAGCTCCTCGGCCAGAAAGAAGCGGAAACGCGCCGAATCGAGCACGCCGGCCATGCCGACGACCTTATTGGTCGGCAGCCCGCTCGCCTTCTGCAGCGCCCAGACCATGACGTCGAGCGGATTGGTGATGCAGATGACGAAAGCGTTCGGCGCATAGGCCTTGACGCCGGCCCCGACCTTGGAGACGACGCCGAGATTGATGGTGAGCAGATCGTCGCGGCTCATGCCCGGCTGGCGCGGCACGCCGGCGGTCACGATCACGACATCGGCGCCGGCGATGGCGGAATAATCGTCCGCGCCATTGACGCGCGCGTCGAAGCCTTCGATCGGCGAGGATTGGGAGATGTCGAGCGCCTTGCCCTGCGGGACGCCGCTCGCAATATCGAACAATACGACGTCGCCGAGCTCCTTCAGGCCGATGAGGTGAGCCAGCGTGCCGCCGATATGTCCGGCGCCGATCAGGGCGATTTTCTTGCGCGCCATCGTTTCTCCTATGGGCGGGCCTCCAAATGAACTGCTAGCGCGCTTTTCGGCGTCTGAAAAGACGAGAGTCGCATCCGGCGAGGGCTTCGCACGAAAATTGAGCAAGGACGCCGGAGCGCGCGTCGCGGCCGATAAAATGGGCTCTCCTACAGCCTGTCCACGCCGCCGAGAGAAAGGATGATTTTCCACTCCTCCTCGGAGACGGGCTGCACCGAAAGACGAGAATTATTGACCAGCACCATTTCGGCGAGTCGCGAATCGGCCTTGATCTCGGCGAGCGTCACCGGCCTTGCGAGAGGCGCGACGGCCTTGATGTCGACCATGCCGAACTTGCCGCTCTCGTCCGTATGGTCCGGATAATACGTCTTGATGACCTCGACGATTCCGACGACGGCCTTGTCCTCGTTGGAATGATAGAAGAAGCCGCGCTCGCCCTTCTGCATCGCCATCAGATGCATCTTGGCGAGATGGTTGCGCACGCCGTTCCAGAAAGTGCCCTTCGCGCCGGCCGCGACCTGCTGGTCCCAGGACCATGTCTTGGGCTCGCTCTTGAACAGCCAATGCGCCATCAGAGCTCGGCCCCCACCACGCGCTTCCAAGGCTTGACCTCGACGCTCGCGAAGAGGCCGGCCTTTGCGTAAGGGTCCTCCGCGAGCAGCGCCCGCGCCGCCGCCTCGTCCGTCGCCTCGACGATCAGCAGCGAGCCGACGGGCTTCTCGGCCGCATCGAGAAAGGGCCCGCCGAGCTTCACCTGCGCCGCATTGGCGGCGAGAAAGGAAAGATGCGCCTCGCGCGTGGCGAGACGCAGCGCGACTTGGTCGGGCTTGTCCAGGCAGATGGCGGCGAAGAGCGGCAAAGCGGCCTCGTGAAAAGGGGAAAGCGACGGCGGGGCGGTGATTAGCAGAATGCGGGGGCGTGGTCGACAGATTCGGTGCGCGAAACCTAGTGGCTTGCGTCAATGAAAGTGAAGACGCTCGAGCCCCCTCCCTCACCCTCCCCCGCTTTGCGGGAGAGGGTGAGGGAGGGGGCCTCCGGGTCTTCAGTTCGAATGACGCAGACCACTAGACCGTCATGGCCGAGCTTGTCCGGGCGATCCACGCCTTGCAGACTGCGGATCGGTCTACATCATGACAACCGACCGAACGGAACGCTCCACATGGGCGTGACGAATGACCTTTCGCGCCGAGCCTTCGAGCAATTTAGCGAGCATCCGGCCAAGGGCGGCTCGATGGATGTTTTCGATGAAATCTGTGGCGATAGCGCGGCTCCAACGCCGCTCCCCCACCCTTGCCCCCACCGCCGTTCTCGCCTATAAGCCGCGCCATCCCACAGGCGAAAGTCTTACGGCTCCTGCTTCAAGGCGCCGTTCCGGTGGCCGGTTCTCCGGCCTCTTCTTAGCTTTCGCCGAGGCTAGAACCGGAGAAAAAACAATGGCGCTTCCCGATTTCACCATGCGCGGCCTGCTCGAGTCCGGCGCTCATTTCGGCCACCAGTCGCATCGCTGGAACCCGAAGATGGCTCCTTTCATCTTCGGCGCCCGCAACAATATCCACATCATCGACCTCGCCCAGACGGTGCCGCTGCTGCATCAGGCGCTGAAAATCGTCTCCGACACGGTCGCCAAGGGCGGCCGCGTGCTCTTTGTCGGCACCAAGCGCCAGGCGCAGGATCAGATCGCCGACGCCGCCAAGCGCAGCGCGCAATATTTCATCAATTCCCGTTGGCTCGGCGGCACGCTCACCAATTGGAAGACGATCTCCGGCTCCATTCAGCGCCTGCGCAAGCTCGACGAGCAGCTCGGCGCCGGCGCCGCCGGCGTCACCAAGAAGGAGCGTTTGCTCCTCACCCGCGAGCGCGACAAGCTGGAGAAGGCGCTGGGCGGCATCAAGGACATGGGCGGCACGCCCGATCTCATCTTCGTCATCGACACCAATAAGGAGCAGCTGGCGATCAAGGAGGCCAACCGCCTGAAGATCCCGGTGGTGGCGATCCTCGACACCAATTGCGATCCGGACGGCATCACCTATCCGATCCCCGGCAATGACGACGCCGGCCGCGCCATCGCGCTCTATTGCGATCTCGTCGCGCGCGCCGCCATCGACGGCATCTCGCGCAGCCAGGGCTTCTCGGGCGTCGATATCGGCGCGCTCGAGCAGCCGACGGCGGAGCCGGCGCTCGGCCGCGTCCACGCCGATCTCCGCACGTCCGAGGAAGTCGCCGCCGAGGCGGCCGCCGAGGTCGAGATCGCGCTCGAGCCCTTCGAGCTGCTCGCCGCTCCGCGCGGCGCGCCGGACGATCTCGCCAAGCTGCATGGCGTCGGCCCGCAGCTCGTCAAGAAGCTCAACGACGGCGGCATTTTCCATTATTGGCAGATCGCGGCCATGTCGCCGGCGGATGTCGAGAAGCTCGATCAGGAGCTCAAGCTCAACGGCCGCATCGCCCGCGACGGCTGGATCGACCAGGCGCGCGCGCTGGCCTCGGCCTGATTTCGCTCGAGCAGGATTTCGGAAAAGTGGGAACCGGTTTTCCGATGAAAAATCCTGCCAAAGCAAAGGATCATGAGCAGACCTGCGTCGGCGAGCGAGGCATGTCTGCTTAGCGTCACATTCACGCCCGATTATCGCGCCGGCTCCCCGAGGGGCCGGCGTTAGCTCTAGCTAGAGGTGTCTAACCCCATGGCCCAGATCACCGCCGCTCTCGTCAAGGAACTGCGCGAGAGCACGGGCGCCGGCATGATGGATTGCAAGGCCGCCCTCAACGAGACCAGTGGCGACATAGAGGCGGCCGTCGACTGGCTTCGCAAGAAGGGCCTCTCCAAGGCCGCCAAGAAGTCGGGCCGCGTCGCCGCCGAGGGCCTCGTCGCCGCCATTGTCGGCGAGGGCGTCGGCGTCGTCGTCGAGGTCAATTCCGAGACCGACTTCGTCGCCCGCAACGACGATGTCCAGACGCTCGTCGGCAATATCGCCAATGTCGCGCTCGAGACCGGCGCGCAGAACGCCGAGGAGCTCGCCGCCAAGGCCTATCCCGGCGGCGGCACGGTCGCCGAGGCGATCACCAGCGGCATCGCCACCATCGGCGAGAATCTGACGCTGCGCCGCGCGGCCAATCTCACGGTCGAGGGCGCGGTCAATCGCTATGTCCACACGCAAATCGCCGACGGTCTCGGCAAGATCGCGGTGATCGTTGCGCTCGAGTCCAAGGGCGACAAGGAGACGCTCTCGACGCTCGCGCGCCAGATCGCCATGCATGTCGCCTCCGCCAATCCGCTGGCGCTCGACGCCTCCGGCCTCGATCCCGCGACGGTCGAGCGCGAGAAGGCGCTGCTCGCCGAGAAGAACGCCGGCAAGCCGGCCAATGTGCTGGAGAAGATCATCGATTCGGGGCTGAAGACCTATTACAAAGAGGTCGTGCTGCTCGATCAGGTCTCCAACCATCCCGATCACGGCGGCAAGACCATCGCCCAGACGCTCAAGGAGCATGAGGGCAAGGCCGGCGCGCCGATCACGATCAAGGGCTTTGTCCGTTATGCGCTCGGCGAAGGCATAGAGAAAGAGACGAGCGATTTCGCCGCGGAAGTAGCGGCGGCGGCCAAGGGCTGATCGCATTCTCGCTCTCGCCCCGGCCGCCGTGGCGGTCGGGAGCGGCGGCTCCGACGAAATCCCGCAAATGAAAAAGGCGAAGCGGACCATCGAGGTCGGCTTCGCCTTTTTTGTATTTCGGGACCTGCGACCTCGCTCGCATGGCCCCGGAAACGGGGCCATGCGGCGCGTTGCGACTAGAACAGGTTGAAGTGATAGTTGATGCCGGCGCGAACCGTGTGGAATTTGGCGCGCTGCGGGCCGAAGGCGAAGCCGCCATTGCGCTCGAGGTCGGTGTAGAGATACTCGACCTTGGCCGACCAGTTCGGCAGGAAGGCCCATTCGACGCCGCCGCCGGCGGTCCAGCCGGTGTGGACGTCGCTGCGGAAGGGCGTGTTCAGCTCGCCATAGGCGAAGCCGCCCGTGCCATAGACCAAGAGCTGCGAGTCGAACAGCGCCAGGCCGACGCGGCCGCGCACGGTGCCGAACCAGGGCAGGCTCACATTCGGGTTGAGGAAGCCGCTGGAGCGCAGGCTCGTGCCCTGGAAGTCGGTCTCGAGACCGACGACGAAGAGCGGAGAGATCTGATAATTGTAGCCGATCTGGCCGCCGCCCACGACGCCGCTGACGTCGCCCGCCGCGCCGAAGCTGTTGTCGGCCTTGAAGCCGCCGCCGATATTGAGGCCGACATAGGCGCCCGTCCAGGAGAAGACCGGCGGAGGCGGCGCGAAAACCGGCGCATCCTTGCGATACGGCAGATCCGCCGCGTGAGCGGCGCCGGCCGAGAGAGCGGCGGCGACCGCGAGAGCCGAAAGGCTGTTCTTGATATGCATGGAACCTCCGAGGGGCTTGAAGAAACGTTGTTATCGCCGCCTCGACTTGAGCGACGCTATGGGCCGAAAATCACCGAATCGGCCTAGTTTGTCAACCGCAGTTGACGCTGTCGGAAGCGCGCCGCGGCCGTGTCGGACAAAGCTCCGGTCGAGCCCCGTGCGGTTCCTCCCTGCGGTGACGAGCGTCAGCTTGACCTCGAATGGTTCAAATTTCCCTAATTGGTAAATTCTCTCAAAAATTTGCCGTCGCGCGCGTCGTCCCCATGAAAGTCGATTGACGGCGCCGAAAGGCCGAAGGATTGTATTTCACAAATCGGGAGAGGGATTCTCGGTGCGGCCGGAAAATTCGGAAAAGCGCTCGGGGGAGGCGACGCGACGGCGCATCCTCGCCGCGGCGGTCGCGCGATTCGCTCGCGCCTCCTATGAGGAGGTGAAGCTGCGCGACATAGCGGCGGATGTCGGAGTCGATGTCGCGCTGGTGCATCGATCCTTCGGCTCGAAGGAGCAGCTCTTCGCCGCCGTCGTCGTCGATGCCTGTCCCTCGGCGCTATTGGCCGAGGAGCGGAGCCGGCTCGGCGCATTGTTCGCGAGCTTCGTCTTCGAATCGCAACAACATGACGGCCTGCATATCTTCATTCGCTCGCTGACCAGTCCGCTCGCGCGGGATCTGATTCGCGCCTGCTGCTATCGGGACTTCATCGGGCCGCTGGCCGCCAAGCTCGACGGGCCGGCCGCGCAGCAGCGGGCGGCGCTGTTCGTGTCCTGCCTCATCGGATTCTCCATATTGCGCGAGGTGCTGCGGGTCGAGCCGCTGCTCGCCGAGCAGGACAGCGGGCCGCTGATTCAACGTCTCCTCGCCTTCTGTCTCGAGGACGAGCGCAGCGCCACGGCCCGGCGTCCGGACGACGCCGGGCCGTTTTCGTCGAAGGATCAGAATTCTTCCCAGTCGTCCTGATCCGTCTGCGGCTCGCGCGCCGCGGCGGCGCGGTCTTCAGCGCCGGGCGGCGGTGGAGCGGCGGGGCGCGCTCCACAATTCTTCCGCATAGCCGCGCCGGATCCAGCTGCGGAAGCGGTAGCGGCGCGTAAAGCCATAGTCCGGCAGCAGCGCGCCGACGATCGACTGCCGGCCCGACGCGTCGATCTCGCGATTGGCCTCCTGGTTGACGCTGAGCAGCAGCGGAGCCCAGCCGCCGATCCGCGCGAAATAGCTGCGGCAGACGGCGTCGCCCATCTCGGGGAAGGAATCGCAGTTGACGACGATATCCGCCTCTATGACGGTCGCATCGTCCATCTGCGGCGCGAGGACGAGGTCGACGCCCTCGCCGCGCGACGGCTCCGAGGGGCGGCGAAACGCCACCGGGACGTCGGGCAGGGCGCGGCGCAGCTGGAAGAACTGCATGGCGGCGACGGTCGGCAGATCGACGATCGTGTAATGGCCGGCGCCGGCGAGCATCGCATAGCGCGCCGCCTTGCCGAAGCCGCCGCCGATCTCGCAGATCCTCGGCCGCGCGACGCCGCTCGCCTCGATCGCGCGCAGGGCCAGATAGAGGGCCTGAATGTCGCGGCCGTGCAGCACGCCCGCGCCGGTCGAGAGGCCATAGAGCCCGTCGAACACTGCGGGCGGCGTGAGAGGGAAGCCGAGCGCGGCCTCGATATCGGCGACGAGCCGTTGCGAGGAGACGACGAGCGTTTCGCCGACGTAATCCTGCTCGGCGCATTCGACCCCCGCGAGCCCCATATATTGCGCGAGCGAGGCGAGCATGTCGTGGAAGGGCGCGACGGCGGCGCGGCGTCCCTCCGGCGACGCCGCGAGAAAATCCCGATAGGCCTGCTCGCCTTGCTCGAGCCCGGTCGCGGCCGCGGATTTCTGCACGTCGACGAGGCATTGCGCCAGCGCGCGCGGGTCCTCGCCGTCGAGCAGAGCGAGCAGCGGCCGGTGGCGCTTGGAGACGATGTCGGTCCACATGGCGCCGCCGCCGCCCAATCGCCGCGCGCCCGTGCGGCCGGCCTGCGCGCGCCAGGCGCTCTGCAGCTCGGCGGCGATCTCGACGTCGCGCTCGTCGACCGGGCGAAAGGAGAGCGCCGGTTCGAGCCGCGGCAGCCCGCGCCGCGTGGAATTGATCAGCCCGTTCGCGAAGCTCTCGCGGCCGGAGCTCGCGAGCAGCCAGAAATTCTCTGCGCGCACGCGGGCGGCCAATGTCTCTTCGGACCAGTCGCCCTCGGGCAGATCGAAATGAAAGCCGTAGCGCCCGTCGCCGAATCCGGCGCCCGCGAGATCCGCGCGCGGCTCGTCGGCGTGCGCCACGCCTATGACTTTTCCGGCGGAGCAGATCTCGACGTCGAAACGATCGCGCGGCCGCAGGCGGTCACAGACCCAGCCGCAGACGCGCCCGCCGCTCACGCCGTCGAGATAGCCGGAGAGCTCCCTCTGCCGCTTGCGCATGAAGAACATGGGCCGTGCTCCTATCGCGCGCGCATGTTCCGCGTGTCGTCACTTGCGCGCAAATACCGAGAGAGCGGCGGAAGAGCCGTTGTCCGCCTCGCGGATTTCTGAAAATCCGGCCTTGCGCAATGCTTCGATCAGATCGTCGCGGCGCGGCGCCGGCGCGACGTTGCGATCCTCGTCGCGAATCGCTTCGCCGTCCTGCGGCGCGACTTGCGTGTGAATGAAGATCGCGTCGGCGCGTCGCGCGATGAGCGCGACGAAATCGAGCGGTTCGGCGAAACGGCGCAGCGCGTCGCAGGCGACGACGAAATCATAAGCCTTGTCGTCGTCGCGCAGAAATCGCTCGATGTCGCCGAGCCAGAAGCGCGAGCGCGTCAGGCGCATGACCTCTTTGGCGACGAGGCAGCGGATGAATCCGGCGCGGCTCGGCTCGATCGCGTCCACGCGCGCGCCGGCGGAATCGAGGAGGAAAGTATGGCCCGCCTCGCCCGGCGCGAGCTCGAGCACGGAGCGCCCCTCGAGCGAGCCGAAGCAATCGATCGCCCATCGAATGCGCGGGTCGTCGTAGTCTTTGCGCTCTCCCGCCGAAACGCCGCATCCGGGCGGAAAGGCGCTGCTCCATCCGCTGATCGCGTCGACGGCGTTCTGCAGCCGAGGAGCGCTCGATACATAGGAATCGAAAACCTCTGCCGAGGGCCGCCATGCGCGTCGTTTCGGCAGCTTGTTTCGCAGCTTCCTCAGCATCGATCCCTTCGTTCCTCCCGATGATCGGCGCCGCGACGCGGCGCGATGGACTACGCCGTCGCGGCGCATTTGGCAATCGCGTCGCAGTCTCAAACGCTAAAATGCCGTCCCGGCGGAAGGCTGCGCAGCAATTGCAGGCGCGGCGCGGCGTTGTCGCGACTGTACCAGGGGTTGAAAGCCGGATCCACATAGTCGAGCAGCGCGTATTTCTTGCGCAACGCATCCTGCTCGCGGCGGAAGCGCGCGATATTGGCGTCGGTCTCGTCGCTTCCGCGGCTCGCCGATTCGTGATGGTAGAGCGTCGCAAATGGCGTCCACACGACGCGAAAGCCCGCGCGGCCCGCGCGCAGGCAATAATCCGTATCATTGTAGGCGATGGCGAAATTCTCCTCGTCGAGCCCGCCGACGGCCTCGAGACAAGCGCGCGTGACGAGCATGCAGGCGCCCGTCACCGCGGCGAAGGATTGACGCACAGTGAGCCGGCCCATGGGGCCCTGATAATCGCCGGGCATTCCGCAGAACCAGTGTCCCGCCACCGAGCCGAGGCCGACGATGACGCCCGCATGCTGCAAAGCTCCGTTGGGATAGAGCAGCCGCGCGCCGACGACGCCGGTCGACGGATAAGCGAGGCAGGAGACCATCTCCTTCAGCCAGCCCGCGTCGATGACTTGAATGTCGTTGTTGAGCAGCAGGACGCAACGCCCACGCGCCGCGCGCAGGCCGCGATTGATCTGCCGTGCGAAATTGAACGGCTCTTCCACTATGTCGACGGAAAAGAACGGACAGGCGGCCTTCGTCTGCTCATAGAGGTCGAGAACACGTTTGTCCTGCGTGCCATTGTCGACGACGATGATCTCCATCTTCGGATAGTCGGTCCGGAGCAAAAGATCGTCGAACAGGCGCGTGACGAGCGCGAGAGAGTCGCGGCTCGGCACGATGATGGAGACGAGCGGCCAGTCGCCGTCGTTCGGCGCGAGCCGCACGCGATGCAGATCGGCGTTCAGCGCCGGCTCGACGACCGCGGGAACGCAGTCGACGGAATAATTCTCCGCGAGCGCCCGGCGCGCGCTGGTGGTGGCGCGGTCGAGGAAGCTCACCGAATAGCTCTTGCCGTCGCGCCGCCAGAGATAGGCGGGGTAGGGGAGATGAACGACCTCCTCCGTCGCGAGGCCGCGCGTGTAGCGCAGCAGCAGATCATAATCCTGCGAGCCTTCGAAGCCCTGGCGCAGGCCG
>Ga0265297_10010734_pt1 | contig 11419 bp, 11 predicted proteins | sample Munlanlwell13791_FD_192502 | JGI IMG/M metagenome (GOLD analysis project Ga0265297, IMG submission 192502) | Leachate microbial communities from a municipal landfill in Southern Ontario, Canada - Leachate well 137-91 | ecosystem: Engineered > Solid waste > Landfill > Unclassified | place...
AAGAATCGTCAGGATAGCGGCGTTTTTTAACAACAATTCATTTTCTACCGGAACGGGATTTTTTGTGAATAGCACCGGGAAGATACTCACCTGCTGGCATGTTCTGTTCGGAACAGATCTGAAAGTATTTAAACAATCCGAGGAATTTTTACAAAATACCGCTGGTTCGGAAGCTGAGAAAGTCGAAGCGCATTACAAAAGTAAAATAGTCAAAATTGAGATTCAGTTGCCAAACGGAACAACCCGCCAGGCGAATCTGGTAAACTTTGACCATTTTTACGATTTGGCCATACTGCAAGTAAATGAAGAGACGGACTTGCCGTTTTTTGAACTGGAAACGGAAACGGGGTTGGATTTTATGGATGAAGTGAATTTTTGCGGGTACCCGGAGTGTACCGGTTATAACAGTCTGAATTCGCCTTTTGCCGTAAACACCGGAGTAGTTTCCGCTTTTCCCGAAGTTGACATTGCCGGAGGTAAATATAAAAATATCCAACTGAATTCAATTTGTATCGGAGGAAACAGCGGAGCTCCCTTATTTAAGAAGGGGAGCTTAAAAGCGTCCGGAATTGTAAACGGGTATCAATGGAAAGGAGCGGAAAAAATTCCGATTAATATTTCTTTTGCCACAGGATTTGACCTACTGAAAGAAGAGTCGGTGATATTTCGGGAATTAAATTGTAAACCGTAGGGTTTTGAAAGAAAAGATTTTGGAAAAACCGTCGTAAAAAAGGTAGATTAAAATCGCCAGAGAAACCATTAAAACAAATATTCTGAGGTTTTTTTCCCTTATTACCAGGCTGAAAACTACCGGAAGAATAAATAAAGCTATGAGAAACGGTAAAAAAACAGAGAACAATGATTGGACCGTAAGAAACCAAGATGTAGAAACTATCGGCACAAACATATTGTACACGATTTGAGCATGACGGTTATAATTGAAAACACATGAAAATACTTATTGTCTATAAATCCATTTTGGGAGCGACAAAAAGATACGCAGTGTGGCTTGGCGAGGAAACGGGGGCCGATATTATGGGATTTTCGCAGGTTAAACCGGATAGTTTTGATAAATATAAGGTCGTTGCAGTAGCTTCCGGAACCTATGCCGGACAAATGCCGCTGATATCTTTCTTAAAAAAATACTGGTATACCCTAGCCAAAAAAAAGGTGGTGATTATTGCGGTCGGAACTATTCCCCCCCAGGACAGGGAAAGCACAATGTCGTTTGAACTTATTCCGAAAGAAATAAGAGAGAAAGTAACATATTTCAAACTTCCAGGAAGAATGCTTTCAGGAACACCGGACGAGACATTGATGAAACAAAAACTTAAACCTGTGGTGAAAAAACTTAAGAGTTTTGCTAAACTGAAACAGTAACTGTATGGCCAACGTTGATTACGGTCAAATTTTGAAGCGGTCTAAGGTGCTCGTTTTCAGAGAGAGGTGGTTGTGGGTGTACGGACTGATACTGGCGGCCATGGGAGGGGGAAGCTCCGGGTCCGGAGGATCGTCTTCTCCGTCATCAAACTCCAATAAAGATAAGGTTATTCAGGAGCTGCCGAAAAACCTTCCTGACAAGGTAAATGAGGTTTTGGGTGCTGCGACAACTGCTATTACAGACTGGTTTTACAGTGTTCCCGCCGGAACATGGATATTGATCGGAGTGGGAATATTACTGCTGATTCTGGCAGGAATTGCTTTTTCAATGTTTGTGAAGAATTGGGCTAAGGGAGCGCTGATCTTTGGGTTAGATGAGGCTGACTCTGAAAGGCCGGCAAAACTTGCCACTACGTCTGCAAGGGGTATCGATACAGTAAAACCTCTAATATTTTTGGGGATAAGAGTAACAATAATAGTGTTGGGAGTCTTACTGGCAGTATTGTTATTGTTTGGGTTAGGATTTGCGGTTTTTTCGCAATCTAAAGCCGGGATGATAATCTGGGGTCTGACAATCGGGCTTTTGGGGCTGGGGATAGTTTTGGCAACAATTATCCTGACAGGATTTGCCAGTATTTACGCCGAGAGACTGATTGTACTTGCGGGTTTTTCGGCAAAAGACGCGTTTGGGAAAGCGTTTGGCCTGGCAAAGGGGAACTTTTTTCCGACTTTGGTGATGGGCATAATTAACAGTGCGATTGGTTGCGCGGTCGGATGTGTCGGTATGCTTTTGGCCGGAGTTGTTTTGGGAATTCCGGGGGCGGTAATTATTGTGCCTGCCTTTGCCCAAGGATTTCATATGCCATCAGTTCCGGCACTAATAGTCCTGGCGATATTATTCTTTATATTTATACAATTTAATGTTTTAGTAAGTGCAGGTATGGTGGTATTTAATACCTCCAATTGGAATATCTTTGTTAAGGAGATATTAAAACAGGAGGAAAAGAAATGAAAAATTTGGCTTCACCTATGAAAAGGCTTTGTGCGTTCGTAATTGATGCGTTAATTTTTTCAAATTTGGAACTGCTGTTTTTTTCACAGATCACTGCCACATCCGATTTGCCGGTTATTTTGGACGGTATTTTGAGTTTTGTACTTTTGGTTTTATTCGGAGGATTTGTATACAGCTTAATAAACGTCGGATTGACCGTCAAATTCGGAGGTTCGGTCGGAAAACTGCTGACAGGACTGGAAGTGGTGAATGCTGAAGAGAAAAAAATCTCTTTCTGGCGCGCAGTTTTGCGAAACCATGTGGGATATTTTGCATCAGGACTGTTGGTATGGATGGGATTTGTGTGGATTTTAAAAGATAAAGAGCACAGAGGCTGGCACGACCTGTTGGCTGATACCTATGTCGTTTCTAAAAGTAACTCCGGGGCTTTTGTGGGAATACTAGCGGCTTTAGCGCTGCTTTTTACAAACGGATATTTTGTGGTAACAATAATTACACAGATAAACACTAACGTCCCGATGTACAGACAAGTTTTTGAAGAAATTAAAACGGATTTGTCGCCTACACCGACTCCCGATAAACCATTGAGGGACATGGTTGAGTTTGACAAATAGGGTCGTGACTGGCTTAATGGAGTGGTGAAATGGATTAACAGGCTGTATATTTTTTTTCTGGGAATTATCCTTACTATTACAACGGGGTTCGGAGTAGCGGCATTTTACCCACAACCCACTTCCCCGATTTACCCCTCTTCCGGATATTCTAAGCCGATTCCGAAAAGCTGTAATTCTACTCCCAATGAACAGGCAAGTGCGGAGTGCCAGAAAATCCTTTTAGAACAGGAAGAAGCCATGGTCCTAGATGAAGCAAAGAGGCTGGAATATGATAAAGCCCAGGAAGCGTATCGAAATAAAAACGCCAGTTATACCAGAACGGCGATTTTTTTCGGAATCGTGATCGGAGCAATATTTGCCATGGCAGGAATAATTTTTATTAAGAAATCCAGGTTAGTGGCCACGGGACTACTTTTGGCAAGTGTTCTGACTGCAGTTTTGACCAGAATGCTTATCAGCCTAGCATCCCTGGGAGCTGATGTCAGCGGCACAGCTCAAGCAGATTCGTTGGCATATATTGAATTCGGTGCCCTGTTTTTTCTTTCTATTGCGGTAATTTTGGTAGGACAACTCCGACTTAACGATGATTCAGCTCCTAATCAAACTCATCAGATTTAAGAAGATTTCTTTTTTGGATATCACAAACCAGATAATATAAACTGTCAACGACGGCAAAATAATAAACTTTTCAAAAAATTTACCGGTGGTAATACGCAGGGCTTTAATAGGAGGAAAACCAATCTTGAAGGAGAACGGAAATAAAAACGGAACACCTTCTTTGGTCAGCATATCCCCGGCAATGTGTGAAATCAGGCCAATCATGAGACTATAGTAGACCAGGGAGATATCGACCATAGACGGGTTTAGTATTTTGGGAAGTACAAATGTAAACAATAAATGAAAAAGATAAATACCCAAAATTGAATGTGACAAGGTGCGGTGATGTAAAAATAGATTCCGAAATATTTTACCTATAAAATTCCCGGCGGGAAGGAGATCCCAAAGACGGTTAGTAGCCTGGTCCAGATCGGGTATCAAAGCTCCGACTACACAACTTACTAAACAAACGAACGCAGTGGTGGTATTCAGGCTTTGGGGGGGAAACAAAGCCGCCGATGTGATCAATGCGGCAAAGGCTACAAGATCGTGAGTTGCGGCTGTCATATATTCACCTGATCACCAATATTAATTTTGTGTTTGGCAACAAAACCGGCAGGTAACTCCAGAACTAAGTTGTATTTTAACGGCCAGATAAAAATACTGTTTGGACGGAGGCCATGTTTTATTCTGACTACCCTACTTTGGTTATCAAGAACCAAGACGTCCAATTTAAATCTCATACCGAAGGTATGGATGCCATAACGGGTTTTTATACAAACAGGAATAGCTTTGTCCTTCCCCAATAAACCGACTATTCTATCCCGGTGAGAATGTAAAAACCGGGCTTTGATCTTTATCACAAAATAAATTATACAAGATCCGAAATACAATACCGCCCCCTTTTATTCCCCCTCCTAATCTAGGAGGGGGAAACTAATTTTGTGTATAATTCGGGCGATGACTTACAGAACTCCGATTATACTTGTGACCGCACTGGTAACAGTAATGGGGTTACAAGCCATAAAACCCCAGCCTAGGGTGATTTCTTATAGTATTGAAGTACCACCAACTGAAATACCTACACCCAGCCCCAGCCCGACACCTAAACCAACCCCCCGTCCTACGCCAAAGGCTACTGAAGGCAAAGCCAAACCTCAACCAAAATACACCTCTGAACAAATTTACGGATTTACAAACGAGTTCGGGAGAAAATACGGCATTGATCCGAACGTTATCAGGCATATCGGACAATGTGAATCCGGATTTAATCCGGCGGCTAAAAATAATATATATGCCGGGATATTTCAGTTTGACGCGGCGACGTGGAAAAGTTTTCGGAAGATGATGAATAGGAGTGCTGATCCAGATTTGCGGTATGACGCGAAAGAAGCGGTGGAAACTGTGGCTTATATGTTATCAATTCACCGGGGAGCATTGTGGCCTAATTGTTTTCCAAGATAACTTTATATGACTGCTCCGTTTATACCAAACTCTACTTATAAAAAAATGGAATATCAGGGAGTCAGTGAACGTGAGGTGATTGATGTGTGGAACAACGGTGAGTATGTCACATTCGGAAGTGGTGGAAAAGGATTAAAACGAAGGTATGAAAGTCAGGGGTTTGAGGTGGGAATTTCTTATGCCACTATGAATAGTGGCCAACAAATGGTAACCGGGGTGTGGAAAAGATATATCGGAAGAAGATGAGTATTTTTAAATTCTGGTTGTGATTAAACTGCTGGAAAGCAGGATCTCTTCCGGATTTCCTTCAAATTTTATAAACTGTTCAATTCTTTTAATTTTACCAACTAGTTTTTGACCTGCGTATAAACCTTTTGCCTCAGCGAGATAATAATTAGCTTTATTTATGTTTCCGGATGCATGATAATTAGCGGCTCTTTTTAAATCCAAGGCAATTGTCTGCCAAATTTGTGAGTCTGTCATAATTTCAATAAATTCTTAATAATTACCATAAATTTGCTTCTTACTTCCGGATCCAAGATATCTGAACTGGAATTTATACCGGGCTTATTATTGATAATTGAATCAAATGTGATTTGTTTTGTTTCTAAATCGTAACCTCCACCCCAAACATCCTGCTGGCTACTGCCCTGATCCAATAAAATTTTTTCTTCGTCTACATGCATTTTTGCACCAGCAACTAAAATTTCATTTTTAATATCAATTACTACCTTGATATAAAAACCGCCAATTTCTTCCGCTAATCTGGTTAGTTTTTCACAATCTTCAGGTTTTGAAATTTTTTGAACCATAATCCTATTTTAGCATTCTGCTAAGATTAACTTATTGTGTTTAGGAATATTGTTTTGGCCTATGTACTCGCTTTTTGTAAGAATGCCTGGTTTTAGCTGGGGATTTGGGTGTTTTATTATCCAATATGATTAAAAATCTACCATACGTAATCGGAGCTTATTATTTTGGGTCTTTAGCTGATAAATATTCGGCAAAAAATAGTGCATTTTATTTGGGAACGGCAATAGTGCTGCTCTTATTGATTAGTCTTATAAAGAGTAATACTATTAGTATTAAGCATGAAAAGTGAATTTGCTGCGCTTCTGGATTTGGCCATTTCAAAGGGAGTTTCACATAGCAATTTGTTGGGATTGATTCATGAGACAGTACTGGATAAGTATAGAGATGAATTCCCAAAAAGCCCGGTTGACGCTGCGGTATTGGTAAATGAAATTTCGGGTCATGTAAGAATATTCAGCGGGGATCGGGATATTACTCCACCCAAATTTGCGAACACCGCTGCGTCGGTTGCCCGACAGGCAATTATTAACAGACTGGGGGAAACTACTAAGACACAAGTGCGACAAGCCGGTGTTCCATTTTGGTCAAAGTCGGTGGTTTTGTTTTTGGGAAATGTATTTTTTTGGGGATACAACCTGTATTTTGTGATATTTAATTTGATTTTGGCTTTGTCTTTTCTGTTTGACAGATCAGGCGATAATTTGTGGGAACGAATGAGCGGACTGGGTTTTGTTAAAGTTTTTCTTTTTATGGTAATCTTTGTCGCTCCGGTCGCGGCAATAATATTGGCATTAAGAAAACAGTGGCATCAGAAACCATTTCTTTTGCTACGACTTTTTTTTCTGTTTGAATTACCAGTGGTGGCAGTATGTGTTTTGCCATTGGTTATGGCCGGTTCAGTTACTCCATTTTTGATACTGATTACCTTATTAGCGTTGGCACTTCCGGGAATTTTTTACCTTTATCAGGCTGAGACTAGAATTCCGCTTATCTGGCATAAAGCCGTATATTTTACGGAACAGTTTGTATTTTTGGCCGGAGCTTATCTGGTGTTTTTGTATTCTTTTTTTGTGCCGTTGATTCTGGGTGGTTTGGCGGACACTTTTTTCGGAAATATCGGGAATATTTTCGGGAGGGCGAATTACGGTATGTACAATTCGGAACCGGTGATTTCGATGTTTTTCCAAATGGGGTTCGGACTATTGGTACTTATTCTTGTTACAGCCGCATTAATGGTTCCATATTTGATTTTGTTTGTTATTTGGAGGGCGCTTAATAAGACCAGGAGAGTCTTGGTTGAAACGACCACTTCAAATATTAACGCCCTGGATGCGGTGTTTGCAGTTTTGATTCTCACCGTGAGTGTCGGAATGGCTTATCAGCCTTCTAATAATAAATTATTAAACCCGTTGAAAAAAATATCCCAGGTGACAAGTTTTTCTGAAAAAGAAGATATTGCCATAGAGCTTTCGGGTCATCAGGAAAAATTAAAACAACTGATATCAGACCAGCGCCAAGTGAGATTAAGGTACTTGCTGTCAAAGGACGACACATCACTTTTGTCCGGATATAAATATGTCTTACACACCAACGAGGCTCTGGCGGAGTTGATACAAAACACGTTCATTACTGCGGCTTATCCTTTTGTCTACCAAGGAGAATATCGTGATACTGATCTATTAGAAAGCAACTACGAATATCTATTCGGCAGCTTTACGAAATCCACCGAAACCAGTGTGCCCACAAAGAGTGTTTTACTAACTTATAGAAAAATAGATGTCAAACCAGAAATCGGCGGTTTGGCGGCAACGGTAATTGTTGAGGAAGAGTACGAAAATTCGACAAATAGTCAGCAGGAGGTGATATATGAATTCACCCTGCCCAGGGGAGCGGTGATGACGGATTTACGGCTGGGTCCCGATCTGGAATTTGCCGGAATTGTGGCTCCAAGAGGAGCGGCCCAAAAGACATACGAACGCCAGCTACAAATCCGGCGTGATCCGGCACTCCTTGAGGAAACCGGACCACATCAATACAGACTTAGAGTGTTTCCAATACCTGCCAAAAATGATTTCGCAACACTGAAGGGCAGAAGGCAAAAGGTCAGCTATACTTATGCGACGGGAGCGATAAAGGATGGGTATCCCCTGCCGCAGGTGACCAGAAGGACTAATGTCTATACCACTTCCGCCAGCAGAATATATTCCGTAACAGGTTTGGGAAATAAGCTGCTAAAAGAAGACTCTCTCACACTGCCGTTTCCGGAAGGAATAAACCCAGACGTTTGTCTGAGCGCTGTTAACAGTTTGGTGTCGAATCCGGTACTGTCGTGTAACAATCAAAAAGAGATCCTTCGGAGCCTGAGCGGGACAAGAATTGCATTGTTTTTTGATGTAAGTGCCGGAGACAAAAAAGAATTTGAGATTGAGCAGGAATTGAGGGATTTGGCGGCTCAAAATACGGTTGATTTGTATAAATATAATGACAAGCTGAGCGAGATGACGAAATTAACGCCGGAAAATACAGACCTGAAAAAAATAATACATTATTTCGGGAAAAGTAACGGACTGGCAGCTTTTGCCAATTTTAACCAGCAGTACGACGTGGTTTTTATTGTAAACGAATCAAACCCAACCCTGTCTGATACCCTGCCTTTTGCGTTTCCCACCCGGGTATACCTGATAAACGACAGTCCCGGACCATTCAGTATGAAACTCACAAGTCAAATTTTGCAAACGGGTGGCGATGTGGTAAATACAATTACCGATGGCATAAAACTTTATGCTATGGAAAAGCAAAAGCAACCGGATAGCTATGTGTTGAATTCGTATCTGGTGATGACGGGAATAAGAACCCAACCCGGACAGATAACAGACCCCGCCATCGGTAAAACCGCTTTGGACCAACTAACAAATCATGCAGTTTTCAGAACTTCGCTGGCTCAATTTAATAAGGATATTTCCGGTGACGTGGCAATCCTGGACAACTTGCACAGTTTTTCCGCTAAAGCCAATTTGGTCAGTCCATATTCATCGCTTTTAGCCCTGGTTAATGAACAGCAGGTACAAACTTTGGAGAGGTTTGAGGAGGATTACAACCGATATCAGGACGCATCTCTCACTGAACAATTTACACCGCAGCCAATTAGATTAGGTGGTTTGCCCATGATGCAACCAATGATGGATAGCCGATCCGGACCCTTTGGAATAATAAGTAATCCACTGATGGAGTCTCAGAAAGTAACACTGGCGGTTCCCGGAGGAAATAGTGTGGCTGCTCCTACGTTTTCGGCATTATCCAACTACTCGAGTTTGCCGATATTTTTGATAATAAACGGCGTGTTACTAGTTACCGGATTGTTTGTGTATTTATTAAAACTGTTGAGGACGAAGAACAAATAGTTTACCCTGCTCCGCCTCCACCCCCGCCGCCTCCACCCCCGCCGCCTCCAGAAAAACCCCCGGACGAACCAACTCCTGCAGCACCAAAATTACTGAAGCCGGATGACAGAGAGTTGAAGCTGGAGGTTAAAGATGATAATGAATTTCCTAAGTCCAATTGGCCAGAATTGGTATGAGCTGAATAAATATAAAATGCCGAACCATGAAAGTCGGATGCTTTTGACAAATCGATCGGCAATTGTGATAAAGCTTTGACGGAAATCCCCAAAGCGGATCCATATACCAAATATTTTTCCCAAAGGATAACTGATTCTATGGGAGAATTCTTGGTTACGGAGTAGTCTGTAAGATATTTCCTGAAAGCCATCCACGAAGCATATTCGGTGTTTCCGGCGGGAGTACGTTTGAAAATAAATGGTTTTAAAAAACTTAAAAACACAAGCAAACCCAGACCGAGAATAATTACGGGGATGAAACTAAGAAGCAATACTCCGCCAAAAATCGGGCCGAGAAAACTAAAAGCAAAAAAGAGAATAAAAATGGAAATAAACCCGATAATAATATCTTTATTAATTCTATTAACGGCAGAAAAACTTTCCCGGGTTATCAAATTCCGATCAATAAGTTCATCGACCGTTTCTTTTTGCCACCTATCCCAAAAGGCCTTGGCCGATGTCGGTTTTACCGAAGCAAGGTTTTTAATATCAGAAAAGTTGACTGTATCCGAATCGGAAAAAATCAATTCGACTAAGCTTTTTTCCAAAGGAGACAAATCTGAGGTCTGTTGTGTAAGTCTTTTTAAAATGAATTTCGGACTGCGGCTGAAACCTAATACCGGTGGCATGGGAGTAGAATCGACCGTCACAATTTTTTTTCTGTATAAGTCCAATAAGGTGGCAAACACCGATTTACCGGAACTTTTGAGATTCCATGAAAGCAGTGTTTCTACAAGAGCCGGAGATAAATTTGACGGCGGTTCATGAAGGGTGCCTGACAGATTTACCTCCGGCAAGGGAGAATCCCTGCCCACTTTGAGCCAGACGCCGAACCAATAGACACCTCTGATTATAAATAAAGCGATTAAAACTATGGGTATGGCCAGGATCCCGAGTGAAGTGGCTTTAGTGACTGTGCCGTAAATTTTTTCCTGTTTGAGAATATCTTCCCTTGTATATGTACCTACCCGGGCTGTTCTAATTTGGGGAAACAGGACACGAGCTTCAAAAAACTTTTTTGACGGGAGATTTGTGACCGAAAAATCGACTTCGCTATCAGAAACAACGCTGACATTGCCGTTTAACGGGCCATGGCCAAATGCCCAGATTTGGTCTGCCGGAGCAGGAATGGGTAACAGTATTTTTGCACTAACACGACCGGTTGATTTGTCCCAGGCATCGCCTATAAGTTGCCAGTAAAACTCTGAAATGTTTTTGTGAGAAGTAACGGCATTTTTGATCCGGTAGCGTAATGTAAAAGTTTTTTCCTCGTCTGTCGCCTGATAAAACCACTTGACGTAATATTTTTGGGGAGTAATTTCCGTTTTAACATCCGCGGATGAAAGCGTATTTTCACCTTCTGAAATCGAGAAACCGGAGATCTGATACGGCACACAGGGACTGGTTTTTTTGCAATCCGGCATGAGATTGATCCATTCGTCCGCCCAGGTGTACGAACCATCGAAATTGTATGTTCTGGTTTCCGTGACATCAGCGGTGCCGTCAGAATTTAAACGGATATTAAAATCTGCAGATTTAATGGAATAGTCTTTGGCTAAAGATTTTTGAGGAAAAAAGAAAACCAGGAAACTGAATAGCAAGGGAAATACTTTTATCAAAATGGGCATGTTGTGAATATTTTACAATAACTCACCCCTTTAATCCCCTCCCTTAATCTAAGGGAGGGGAAAGTTACCTGAAAATGTATAATAGTTTGGTGATGGAGCCTTTTGCGCTGATTATTTTTGGGGTGTCGGGAAATTTGGCCCAATTAAAGCTAATACCGGCGCTTTATGACCTGGAAGATAAAAACTTATTACCCGAAGGAACTTTTGTGGTCGGAATTGCGAGAAAGGAATGGTCGCACGAAGATTATTGCAATTATATTAAGGAGGTATTGGCCATGGAAAACAGACACCATAG
>Ga0265297_10010735_pt1 | contig 11418 bp, 12 predicted proteins | sample Munlanlwell13791_FD_192502 | JGI IMG/M metagenome (GOLD analysis project Ga0265297, IMG submission 192502) | Leachate microbial communities from a municipal landfill in Southern Ontario, Canada - Leachate well 137-91 | ecosystem: Engineered > Solid waste > Landfill > Unclassified | place...
TATTTAGAAAACTTGCAAGTCTAGTTTTCCACATTTTCTAATTAATTGAAATTCTATTTCTTTAGCAATCAAAAAAAATGACTAATAACATAAAAAATCTTGCGACCATTTTTGCGTATTACTTTGGTCCAAACATTTTCATACACTCCTCCGGTGAAGAACAGGGCGGTCCTTGCATTCCACTACTCGGACCAGTCGGAATATTTGCTGGTGGTCCCTGAGTTCCACTACTAGGCCCGATAGGAATATTTGCGGGAGGACCTTGAATTCCGCTAGGCATTGAACTAGGCTCACCTTGTGAGTTTTGTTTTTTCTGAGTTTCAATATATTTACTAATCGCACTTTCAATACATGGACCAATCTTCTCTCCTTGAGTTTTAGTAATCATTCCTTCACCATTTAAAATATCTTGTAACTTACCGCCAAAAGCTTGATTCAAACAACTTTCAGCATCGGGTCTCGCCCCTTCAGGTATTTTTCCTAAACCACTCTTCAAACTTTCTATTCCCCCCTTAGCCATTTCTGCATCTTTTCCTTTAATAGCTCCGGTTTTAATTCCAAAATCAACACATTCGTCATAGTGAGATTGATCGTTGCAATATGCTTCACACACTTCTTTGCCTTGGCATCCACCTGGCCCTTTACCTCCACTATTTTTTACCATCTCCAACTCTGCTCCACTTAAAAATCCGGCCTTTTCAGCAAAAGAAACACATTCATTAAAATTAGTTTCGATCTTGCAATATGAATCACAATCAGCCTTTCTTTTACATCCGCCTGGCGTCTCTCCTGATTTTATGAACTTCATGACTTTTTTAGCTTCGACTATTTCCGTCGGATTAATAATTCCTGACTTCTCTCCGAAAGCAAGACACTCTTCAATATTGTTTGGATCAGTACAATATGTTTCACATTCCGTTTTAGTTTTACAACTCCCTGGAAGATTAGCTCCCGCTTTTAAGGCTTTAGCTATCTTTTTCCCTTCTTCGATATTAACTCCCGTTATTCCAATTTCATCAGCAAAGGATAAGCAAGATTCAAGATTAGCTACATTCCCCTGACAAAAGGACTCACAGGTTAATTTATCTTTACAATTTCCGGGCATCTTCCCTTCTTTTATTTTATTTACAACTAGCTTCGAAGTTTTAACTTCTTCAGTTGTCATTAATTTATTCTTTTCCCCATAACTAATACATGCTTCCATGTTTTCTGACTTTTCACAATAATTCTTACAAGCTTTTTTATCAGCACAACTCCCTAATTCAGAAATAGGATAAGCTATAATATCCGTCGCCATAGCAATTCCAAAAGAGAATAAAAATGATATTGAAATGATAATAATTTTTTTCATAGTTTTAATTTTATTCATCAAAGGGATTCTTATACCCTTCCATTGGATTCACTTCGTTTTTGAAAGGATTTATTTCTGGCATATCTATAACAGGATCAGTTACTACACTATTTTCTTGTGAAGGCGTATTTATAACTGGACTTACCTTCTTGCTCTTTGGCACGCCAAAAAATAAAATTGTAGCTATAACAACTACTGCGATTATTATTCCTAATATTTTTTTATCCATACATTTAAAACTTATTTTCTTACCCCTATTATATTTTAAAATAATTAAATAAGCAAATTGATTTTTAAACTTCAAAGAGATATAATAAAGTCATGGAAACACAAAGACCAAAAGTAGGAATTGCCATTATTATTGAAAGAAACAATAAGGTTCTTTTGGGTAAAAGAAAAGGCTCTCATGGAGAAGGATCTTGGGCTTTCCCAGGCGGACATTTAGAATTCAATGAAAGCATAGAAGATTGTGCAAAAAGAGAAGTTATGGAAGAAACTGGATTAACCATCACCAATATCAGAAAAGATACATTTACCAATGATATAATGAAAGAAGAAAACAAGCACTATATCACCTGCTTTGTCCGCGCCGATTGTAATAATGGAGAACCAAAAATAATGGAACCAGATAAATGTGAGGAATGGGGTTGGTTTGATTGGAATAACTTACCGAATCCTCTTTTTATTCCCCTACAAAATCTTCTGAACGAAAGCAATCCTAGTAAATATCTTCTTCTCTCAATAAAAAAATCTAAAAAAACCAAAAAGGAAAAAGATTATTATTCTTTTGAGAATAACAAAAAAGCTATTGAATTTCTTGATGAGTAAATACCCAGTAAAACACTTGACTTTTTAACATTCATTATGGTAGAATCATACCATAATCATGGTAGAACAATACCATAACAAAATATGATATCACTAAAATCAAAAGGAACTCAAAAGATACTAAATTATTTCTTTTTAAACTTTAATGGCAAAGTCTATATCAACGAGATAGCTAAGCTTTTAGATTTAGATCCTAAAAATACTGATCGCAAATTAAAAGAACTGGAAAAAGAAGGATTATTAAGCAGTGATTTCGAAGGGAAACAAAGGTACTTTACACTCAACAAAGCTTATCCCCTCTTAAGAGAATATAAAGAGATTATTTTAAAAACTTTAGGCATAGAAAAAAAACTAAAAGATATTTTTCTTAATGATGATAAATTAAAAGAAGCTTATATCTTCGGCTCGTACGCAAAAGGAAAAATGGATGCTAACAGCGATATTGATGTTCTGTTAATCGGAGATCATTCTTCAATAAAAACAGAGGGAGATATAATAAAAATACAAAAAGAAACTGGCAGAGAAATAAATACCATTAATTTCTCTTTAGAAGAATTTCACAGAAAGCAAAGCGAACCATTTTTAAAAAACGTCTTTGAAGAAAAGTATATAAAATTAAAATGATTTACGAACAAGACTATTTTCACAAATTTACATTTAGTGAATCACAAAAAGAAAGTTATTTAGCCTCAGCGGAACATTCACTTAAAATAGCTAAAGACTCTAACGTCCCAGAAGTAGTGTTTAAATTTAGCTATGAAGCCTTAATAAAACTAGGAGTATATTTAATAGCTAAAGATGGACATAGAGCAAGAAGTATTCCTGGTCATCATTTTAAAATAATTGAAAAAATGAGCCAAATACTTAAGAACCGAGAAGTATTTAAAATTGGCAATAAAATTAGAGAAAGAAGAAATGCCGACTTATATGATGGTTGTTTCTTTATTTCAGAAAAAGACAGTAAGGAAATATTAGAATTTATAGAAAAAGTATTTAACATGCCCCCGTATTTCAATGGATAGAATGCAAGCTTGCGGAGCTTGCGACAGAGGTTCGACTCCTCTCGAGGGCACAAATAAAACATATGAAAAAACTAACTACAATTTTAGACCATCGCAAAAGATACCTTCAGGTTGCTCTTAACGGAACATTAGATGATGCTCAAAGAATCATCTCTTCCCTTCCCGTTAGCGACCGGATTATTATCGAAGCCGGAACTCCATTAATTAAAAAATATGGAGAAAACGGTATTAGAATGATTAAGCATTGGTATGAAAATCACACTTACGGAAAACTGTCTACTTCTAACGAACCCATTGTCCCCTATTTGGTTGCTGATTTAAAAACTATGGACCGAGGAGAAACTGAAGTAGCCATGGCCGCTAACGCCGGGGCTAACGCTGTTATTGCTCTAGGTAGCGCCCCCACTGAAACATTGAATTCCTTTATTGATAATTGTGAAAAATATGGCGTTGATCCAATGATAGACATGATGAATGTTGAGTTCCCTTTAACGGTATTACGATCGCTCAAAAGAATCCCTCCTGTTGTCATTCTTCATCGTGGAGTCGATGAAGAACAATTCAACCGAGAAAAACAAATCCCACTTCATGAAATTAGGAGAATAAAAGGTAATTTCGATATTATGATTTCGGTCGCCGGAGGAGATACTATCCGTGAAGTACAAAGATCAATCTTTAATGACGCTGACATTGTCGTTGTTTGGAAATCAGTCTTTGAAAACAACGACCAAACCATTGAACTAGTCAAAGGGTTTTTAAAAGAAATACAGTAACAAAAACCGCCTCACAAAAAGGCGGTTTTGAATATTACTTTTTTTCTTTCATGAAATCTCCGATACTCTTGATGCCTTCCATAAATTCAATTGGTAAAGCAAAGATAACTGTTTTGCTGGGATCGGGATTAATCTTTTCAATGGTTTGCAATGTTCTCATTGAAATACCTCCCGGAGTAGAACTTAAAACATTAGCCGCCTGAGCTAGTTTCTCAGAAGCAGTAAACTCTCCTTCAGCACGAATAATGATCGCTCTTCTTTCTCTTTCGGCTTCGGCTTGCTTCGCCATAATTCTTTTCATATCCGCCGGAAGCTCAATATCTTGAATTTTAATATCGCTAACTAGTAATCCCCACTGCTTAGTTGCATTCTCAACAATAGCTTGAATCTTTTCCGCAATCTGCTCCCTTTCTGATAATAATGAATCTAATTCAACTCCTCCGATAACATCTCTTAAAGCGGCTTGAGCATATTGAGAAACGGCTAAACCATAATCCTTAATATTCAAAATTGCTTTTTCCGCTGATTCAACTTGAAAATAGACAACGGCATTGATTCCGACCGGAACATTATCTTTAGTAATAACTTCCTGTTGCGGAATATCAACAGTAGTAATACGCATATCAATCTTTATCATTCCTTGAATGATAGGAAATATCCAATTTAAACCTGGTGTTCTAGTGCCAGTATATTTTCCTAGCGTTAAAACAACCCCTTTTTCGAATTGATTAATAACTCTAATTCCTGGTATAATAATAAAGAAAAGAACGAACATTAGGAAAAAGAAAAGAAAGACAATTGCTTCTACCATATTTTTAATTTATTATATTATTATCCTTATCTTATATCATTTAAAATGATAAATCAATGACTACCTTCTCAACACCAATTGAAGAAATCCCACACGTAGGAAAAGTTTACGGCAAAAGACTAAAAACCATTGGTATTAAAACTCTGGCTGATTTAATTTATTACTTCCCTCGTGAATACAAAGACTTTTCCAAAATAGGTAAAATAAAAGATATAAAAATAAATGAAAAAGCTTGCATCGAAGGAAAGATTGTTTCGATCATACAAAAGAAAACCTGGGTCAAGCGAATGATTGTTACTACCGCTTTAATCCAAGACGACACTGGAGCAATAGAAGCAGTTTGGTTTAATCAGCCATACATCGGTAAAATACTAAAAATCGGTGATGAGATTATTTTAGCCGGCAAACTATCTACTCAAAACAATACTATCCAGCTCTCCTCCCCTATCTATGAAAAAATATCTCTTAAAGAAAATATTCACTTAGGAAGAATAATGTCGGTATATATCGAATCACAAGGAGTCTCTTCAAAATACTTAAGATGGATCATTCGACCAATTCTTAAAACTATTAAAAACAAAATTCCCGAAACACTACCTTTAGAAATATTAAAGAAATACGAATTAATCCCCTTAAGAGAAGCCTTAGAACAAATACATTTCCCCGACTCTCTCGAATCAGCCAAAAAAGCTGAAGAAAGATTTTCTTTTGAACAAATATTCTTTATCTCTCTCTTTAATTTAAAAAAGAAATTAGAAATCAAAAAAGAAACTTCGGAAGCAATTCCTTTAAACAAAGAACTAATTGAAAGAGTTGAAGCCTCTTTACCTTTTGAGTTAACAAAAGCTCAAAAAAGAACATTAACAGAAATACTAAAAGATATGGAACGCCCCAATCCCATGAATAGGCTTTTACAGGGAGATGTTGGCTCGGGAAAGACAGCCGTGGCAGCCTTAGCCTCAATCAATGCAGTTAAAGCCAAAGCCCAAGTTGTTTTAATGGCTCCTACCGAAATATTAGTAAAACAACATTTTAAAACAATATTTCAAATGCTTAAAAACTTTAATCTAAATGTAGGATTACTAACCGGAAAAGAAGATAAATACTATTCTAAAAAACTTCACTCTGACACGATTGAAATATCCAGAAAGAAACTATTAGAAAAAGTTGAAAATGGAGATATTGATATTTTAATCGGAACCCAAGCTTTAATTGTTAGTAATAAAAAGAAAAAAGAAGAACAGAAAGTTAAATTCAAAAACCTCGGACTAGTAATTGTTGACGAACAACATCGTTTTGGAGTCAAACAAAGAGCCGCTCTCTCCAAAAAATACGAGGGCAGAATTCCGCACCTTCTTTCGATGACTGCCACCCCTATTCCCCGAACACTCGCTTTAACTGTCTGGGGAGATTTAGATTTATCAATTATTGATGAAATGCCTAAAAATAGAAAAAAAATAATTACTGAAATTGTTTCTGAAAAACAAAGAACAAAGAAATACGAATTTATCAAAAAAGAAATCTCTAAGGGAGGACAGGTCTTTGTTGTCTGTCCAAGAATAGAAACCGAAGAAGAGGAGGAAGAAATTAAGAACGTTAAAAGAGAATATGATTATCTTTCTCGTGATATTTTTCCTGAATTTAAATTAGCCATGCTTTATGGAAAAATGACTAACAAGGAGAAAGATAAAATCATGAAAGACTTTAGGAGTAAAAAATACGATATTCTTGTTTCAACTTCGGTTATAGAAGTTGGAATTGATGTTCCCAATGCAACCATAATGATAGTTGAAGGAAGTGATCGTTTTGGATTAGCTCAATTGCATCAATTACGAGGTCGAGTTGGCCGAGGAGACCAACAATCATACTGTTTGCTTTTTACTGATTCAAAAAGTAAAAAAACAAGAGAAAGATTAGAGGCCATGATTAAATATGATAGCGGATTCAAACTTTCCGAAATGGATTTAAAATTAAGAGGTCCAGGAGACTTCTTTGGTGTCAGACAATGGGGATTACCTGACTTTGCTATGTCCGCCCTAAAGGACATAAAAGGCATAAAGAAGGCACGAGAAGCAGCCGAAGACATATTCCCTCAAATACAAAAATATCCCCTCTTAGAAAGGAGACTAGAAGCTTTCGAAGAAAAAGTTCACTTGGAATAAAAACACAAAAAGTGTATTTTCTTCTTTGTTTTGTATTTTGACCTTTTTCTTTAAAGTATTTTGACAAAATTTTAGGTGAAATGTAAACTTTGCAACTCACAATACTTCAATGCCTGATTTATGTTTGATTTAAATTTAATTTTTATTCTATGCTTTCCTTTTTTCTTCTTTATTTTTTCTGCTTTTACTGGCAATAGATTTAATTTCTTACTTATTAAAAAAGCATTAGCATGCTTACTATAGGCATTAAAGGAAACAGCATCGCCACCTTTAGCTAAAAACCTCTTAACTGTGCTTTTTCTTAAAAGAATGTAATTTTCAAAAACTACATAACCAACAAATTCAATTCCTATGTCAACAGGAAAAATACAATCTTTTTTTAAATTTATTCCTAATTTTAATTCTTTTTCTAAAAATTGTTCTGTTTTTTGCGCCACCTCATGAAGTTTATGTTTTTCTCCTAAAAACAAAAAATCATCCATATATCTTATATACATACCTTCTCTTAAAATATCTTTAACAAAATAATCTAAACGACTCAAATAAATATTTGCAAATAGTTGAGACGTTAAATTTCCAATCGGTATACCTATTCCCCTTTCTTTAGAAAAAGAACTATCTAATATTTCCCTAATTAGCCAAATTATTCTTTTGTCCTTAATTTTCTTTTTTATTAAAGACAAAAGAATAGCATGATCAACACTATCAAAATATTTAGAAATATCTCTTTTTAAACAATACGATTCTTCATTTTCTTTTAAAAAAGACCTCAATCTTTTTATTGCCTCGTGTGTTCCTTTTTCTTTTCGACAAGCATAGGAATCAAAAACAAAGGTTCTTTCGAATATTGGCCCAATAATATTACATAGAGCATGATGCATAACCCTATCTTTAAAAATGGGGGCCTTAATTAGTCTCTTCTTTGAGTCTTTAACAATAAATTCTATATATTTACCATGCTTATAAATTCCTTTTTCTAATTCTTCTTTTATCTCTAACAAATTATCTTCCAAATTAAAAGAGAATATTAAAATATCCTTCTTGTATCTTTTATCTTTTCTTGCTTTTAGATAAGCTCTATAAATATTCTCAAAAGAACAAATTAAATCAAATAAATTATCAAAAGCTTTCACTGTTGTCGCCTATTAACCCCAGCCAGATTCTTCAGCTATAAACCTACCAAACCAAACTGGGGATCCGGGCTTAATATTTTCCCTTTCTTTTTCAATACTCGGGAAGGAATAAAATCAGTAGCCACTACGTTCTTGTCAAAGCATTAAGGTGCTTTGATCTAAACAGTCTTTTGATAAGACTCGGGGCTATCGGGCACAGCGGAAACCAATGTTCGTGTTCGAATTCCCAGACGAATTGTTCAAATTCAAAGCGAAGACGCCAGCGTTCGAAGTGTTATCCCAATTCCCACCACGGATCACTCCAAAAAGGAGCATGAACCACGGTCATTGTGCGATTTTATCCCTACCCAAACATTTATCTCTCGACCTTTATTAAATTAATGACTTTTGCCATCCTTTCGTTAACTTGCCTAATTCTATTATCTTTTCAGAAATAATTCCGTACCTTTTGATGTTGATAAATTTTAATTCTTTCGCTAAACGAAAAAGAATTTTTAATTTATCAACATTAATATCAATTTTCCTAACTAAATCTCTTTTTTCTTTAATGTCACATGAATTAATCTCTATTATCTTTTCTAGTATTTCCAAAGTTATATTCTCTATATGTTGCGCCAGTACAAATCTTTGACTTTTAGGAAACTTATTCACCATTGGATACATATAAAGCATAAAATCATATGTCTTTTGAAATAATACTAAATCTGTATACATTTTATTACTTTTTTATTTCTCTATTCTTTCAATTTTTTTTACAATGTTTTCGTTTCTTCTTGAGCTAAATCCCCATTAAGATGGCCACGAAAAATATTTAGTAAAATATTTTTCCAGATCACTAGTCGACTCAGGCTACCGGGCACAGCGGAAACCAATGCTCGTGTTCGAATACCCAGACGAACTGCCCAAATACAAATCGAAGACGCCAGCGTTCGAAGTGTCACCCCAACTCCCACCACGCAAAAACCTATTATCATTAGCAGAACACCCATAGTATTGACCAACTCCATTAGCAGATGTAAAGTTTCCAGTAGGTCCAGCTGTTAAATCCTCGTAATCTGAAAGACTTGAATTATTCCATTCAATCCAACCAGCTCCTTGCCAATTTCCAGTTCCGGTTCCAGCCGTACAAGCATCGTTAGTCCATTCCCAGACATTACCAGCTAGATCCCAAATAACTTCTCCATTACTTAAAGTATGAGTTCTCTTATTGATACCAGTTAAAGCAGACGTTCCGTCCATCGCTGCTGAAGAATTCGAATTACCTCTATTCAAAACTGAACTAGTCCAATTAGAAGAAACTGATTCAATATCCCTCGCCAATATCGTCCACTCAGCATTAGTTATTAAGTGAGAACCATTACCAAGATTAGAACAAACTTCAATCGCATCAAGCACTGAAGCGCTATATTGAGGGATGCTAACCCAAGGAGTCCCTGACACCTGAGAAACTGCCACATTAGATCCATTGTTTTTTGCTTCGTATTTCATTACGCAAAAACCATGACCAGAATCAATCCAATCAGTCGGACATTGCTGTACTGGACCCACAGCAAATTGTCCATTAGACAAAACAGCAGAAACGGTAAAAGTGGAACCGGTACTATTAGAGAAATATTTGTAACGTGTTCCATTAGGATCAATGGGAAAATTGGGAAGCAATTCCGAAAGATTATTAAGATTAGCGCAATAATTAGGTCCAGCCGGAGAAACACCAATATCACAATTTGTTCCAATTGGATACACTCCCCCATTTAAAGTTCCATAAATCATTAAAGCTTTGCTAATTGTACTAATATTGGCTTTTCTTTTAGCATCATTAGCCGAAGCAATAGATCCATTCATTGAAACAACAATAAGGCCAGAAAGAATCCCAACAATCGCTATAACAACCAATAGCTCAATTAAAGTAAAAGCTTTTTTATTTAATTCTAATTTCATATATTATTTTTAGGTATTTCAAAAAATTTATTTCTTTGCTTCCCAGACACATTACCTTTTAAGATGGCCACGAAAAATATTTAGTAAAATATTTTTCCAGATTACTAGTCGACTCAGGCTACCGGGCACAGCGGAAACCAACGTTCGTGCCCGAACCCCCAGACGAATTGTTCAAACCCAAAGCGAAGACGCCAGCGAGCGAAGTGTTACCCCAACTCCCACCACGGATCACTCCATCGCTAACACGTCCCCAGTAGTAACCTACGCCATTAGCAGTGGTATAATTTCCAACCGGTCCAGCAGTCGCTTTTTCATAATCAGAAAGAGCAGAATTATTCCATTCAGCGTTACTAGCAGACCAAAATCCTGTTCCTGTTCCAGCAACAGTAGTATCATCAACCCACTCCCAAACATTACCAGAAAGATGATTTATGGTTTGCCCATTAAATAGAGCTAAAGTAGACTTGCTATCGGTAGATACCGTTCCCAGCTGAGCACTACCACCGATATAACTTCCAGCATCAGGTATTCCTACATTCCCCCTCTTAAGAATTCCCGAGCCAACACTCCCGCCAGTCCAGTTTGATCCTACTGATTCAATGTCCCTTGCCAATACCGTCCATTCGGCATTAGTTATTAAATGAGAACCATTGCCCAGATTAGAACAAGCTGTTTTTGCAGCATCTCGAGTAATTGAAACCCAAGGCTGTCCCCCATTATCTATTGTTCCTGTCGAAGCCTCATACTTCATTACGCAAAAACCATGACCAGAATCAATCCAGTTAGTAGGACATTGTTGTACTGGACCCACAGCAAATTGTCCATTAGACAAAACAGCAGAAACAGTAAAAGTAGAACCGTTATTGGAAAAGTATTTGTAGTATGTTCCGTTGGAGTCAACTGGAAAAACAGGAAGAAGATCAGAAAGGTTATCAAAATTAGCACACCTATTAGTAATTCCCGTGGGAGCAATATTACATTGAGTCGTTTGAACGGGATAAGTATTTCCATTTAAAGTTCCGTAAACCATTAAAGCTTTGCTAATGGTACTGATATTAGCTTTTCTTTTAGCATCATTAGCAGAATTAGTTGCTCCATTCATGGAAACAACAATTAAGCCAGATAAAATTCCAATAATAGCGATGACAACTAATAGCTCAATTAAAGTAAAAGCTTTTTTGTTTAATTCTAGTTTCATATATTTTTTAAAAACAAAAAAGAAGCGTTAAACTTCTTTGTTTGCAAACCAAAAACTAATAAGGGTGTTATACAAGAGAGAGAGAGAGAGAGAGAGGATTTAATTTGGTGTTTTTTATTCATTAATTATATTTTACTCCAATATATTTTTATGTCAATATTTTACTTGTTTTTACTTACTAGAAACAATTTTAATAAAACTA
>Ga0265297_10010736_pt1 | contig 11417 bp, 6 predicted proteins | sample Munlanlwell13791_FD_192502 | JGI IMG/M metagenome (GOLD analysis project Ga0265297, IMG submission 192502) | Leachate microbial communities from a municipal landfill in Southern Ontario, Canada - Leachate well 137-91 | ecosystem: Engineered > Solid waste > Landfill > Unclassified | place...
AATCTCTTTGGGCCTGCCTAATTTTATTTTCGGTAGTAATGCGGTGCGCTGGCTAAGCGCATCCAAAGAAATCTGCAATCCGGGAAAAATCATCCCTCCTAAATATTCTTTATTCTTAGAGACTACGTCAAAGGTAACGGCTGTGCCAAAATCAACCACTATCAATGGACTGCCATAAAACACAACTCCTGCGTAGGCATTGACTAATCTATCCTGGCCTACCTGTTGTGGCTTCTGGTATAGGTTTTTTATCGGGACAGACACATTTTTACCCAGGACATATACCCTATGATTACATATCTTTCCAAGATCTTCCCCTAATATTTTCGTAAGTTGCGGCACAACGCTGCAAATAATACTATCACCGATATCAGCCTTACCCAGCGCATTTCTTAATTTTTTCAGGCTATAATCATCCGTGCGGATAAAGAATTTCTTTATGATTCTATTACCCCGGAAAACAGCAAAATTAATATTGGTATTTCCTATATCAATGGCTAATATCATCTGTTATTTTGATATTCGATTTCAATTCCTTTATCTTATCCCTTAAAACTGCTGCCTTTTCAAATTGCAGGTTCCTTGCAGATAATTCCATCTCGTATTCTAATTGCGCTATATATTTTCTTAATTCATATTCGTCTTTTGATTCTCCGGTCAGGTCCTGCACAAAATCTTGCGCCTCTTCCAAATCTTCTATGCCTTGTTTTATCGCCTTCTGGATTGAGCGCGGAGAAATCTTGTTCTTTTTATTGAATTCTAACTGTATGGCTCTTCGGCGGTTACTTTCTGAAATTGCTCTTTTCATTGAGCCGGTTACTGTATCGGCATACATAATCACCCTGCCATTAATATTGCGCGCGGCGCGCCCGGCGACCTGGATCAGAGACGTTTCAGAACGCAGGAACCCTTCTTTGTCCGCATCCAGAATCGCTACTAATGAAACCTCCGGAAGATCAAGGCCTTCTCTAAGCAAATTTATACCTACCAGGCAGTCAAATTTCTGCTCCCTTAATCCCCGTAGAATTCTTGAGCGCTCAATTGTCTCAATCTCGGAATGCATATATTTTACCTTTAAGCCCTTCTCTTGCAAATAAGCAGTCAGGTCTTCGGCCATTCTCTTAGTCAGAGTAGTCACTAAAATGCGCTCCTTTTTTTGAGCTCGATGCTTTATTTCTTTTATCAAGTCATCTATCTGGTTTTCCGTAGGCCTGATAATAATTTCAGGGTCAACTAATCCTGTTGGACGGATAATCTGCTCAATCACTATTGGCTTACTCTTTTTAATCTCATATTCATCCGGGGTCGCAGAGACAAAGACCGTCCTCTTTACAATATCGTTAAATTCTTCAAACTCCAGCGGACGATTATCTAAACAGGATGGGAGCCTAAACCCGTACTCTACCAAAGTTTCTTTTCTGGCGCGGTCACCCTGATACATGCCCCTTATCTGCGGAACGGTAACATGCGATTCATCGATAACGGTAAGGAAATCCCCTCTAAAATAATCAATCATACAATAAGGCCGCGAACCGGCAGGCCTGCCCGAAAGATGGCGCGAATAGTTCTCAATACCATGGCAGTAACCGATCTCTTTCAGCATCTCCATATCGTACCTGGTCCTTGATTCCAGCCTCTGTGCTTCGAGTAATTTGTTGCGGCCCTTTAAAAACTTAAGCTGCTCTTCCAATTCTAGATCGATGGAACCTAATGCCCTGCTAACCCTGTCTCCTGAAACAATGAAATGCTTAGAAGGATATATGGCTATCTTTTCAAGCGAATTTAAAGCTTGCCCGGATACGGGGTTAATTTCAGAGAGCCTTTCTATCGTATTTCCCGACAGCTCTATACGCAATGCTTTTTCCTGATAAGAAGGGAGGATTTCTATGCAATCGCCCCTAACCCTTAATCTGCCGCGTATAAATTCATAGTCATTCCTTTCATACTGCATATGAATAAGCCTTGAAACCAACTCATCTCTGGAAACGTTTTGGCCTTTCTCTATAGCAACCAGTAAATCCTCGTAATCCGCAGGGTCTCCGAGATTGTAAATACAAGAAACCGAGGCCACGATTAAAACATCATTACGGGACATAAGGTTTGTAGTCGCAGACAGGCGCAGGCGGTCCAATCTGTCGTTAATGGAGGCATCTTTTTCTATATATGTATCTGTGGAAGGGATATATGCCTCAGGCTGATAATAATCGTAGTAACTTACGAAATATTCAACAGCGTTATGGGGAAAAAATTCCTTAAATTCAGAATATAGCTGTGCAGCTAAAGTCTTATTATGGGAAATTACCAGGGTAGGGAGGTTTAATTTAGCAATCACATTAGCCAGGGTAAAAGTCTTTCCGGAGCCGGTAACTCCCAACAAGGTATGATAGCGTTTGCCGGAAGATAGCGAATCAGTCAATTCTTTTATGGCCCTGGGCTGATCACCGCATGGCTTGAAGTCGGAAACTAATTTGAATTTTTCCACGATTATAAAACTTCTAAACTGATATCAACTGAAGCCACGGAATCAGTTAATTCTCCTAAGGAAATCATTTCGACTCCGCAGGATGCAATTTTTTTTATGCTCTTCAAAGTAACTCCTCCCGAAGCTTCTAACTTGGGTGTTGGATATCGGGTATTAGGTGATAGGCTATTTCTTAAGCGGACTGCTTTTTTAATATCTTTTATATTCATATTATCCAGCATTATTATATCCGGATTTAATTTTAACGCTTCTTTAAGCTCTTTTAAGTTCTTTACCTCTAATTCGGTCCTGTATCTTTTTTTAACACTATTCAATCCTTTAAGCTTTTTGTAACCTCTAATAATCTTAAGGTGGTTATCCTTAACCAGGATCATCTCGTCTAAACTTAACCTGTGATTAAAGCCTCCCCCGATCCTTACGGCATATTTTTCTAAAAGCCTAAGGCCCGGGATAGTTTTGCGCGTATCCATGATTCTTACCTTATGCGGCCTTACGGTATTTACAAATTTTCTTGTTCTTGTAGATACCCCGGAAAGCAGGTTTAAGAAATTTAAAGCTACCCTCTCTGCAGATAATATGCTTCTGGCGCTGCCTGAAATAACTGCAAGTACCTTCCCTTTTTTTACGATATCCCCGTCTTTTACTTTAGCCTTGAATTTAATATTTCTATTCTTTAATCTAAAGGCTAGCCCGGCCACGCCTAAACCGCAGACTATGCAATTCTCTTTGGCCAAAACCGCTGCCTTTATAAATTTATCCTGGGGGACAAAGCTTACCGTGGTAATGTCTTTTGTTTCCAGGTCTTCTTTTAAGGCATTGGTAACAATTGCTTTTATATCTAATTCATTAACGTAACTCATTGGACATCTTCTCCAGGCGCCTTAATTCATCTTCTAATTTTGTTTTATTCTCCTTTTCTTTATCGACAATCTCCTTCGGCGCCCTTTTTAAGAAATCTGCATTGTTTAGTTGAGCTATTTTTGATTTTATAATTTTTTCTAAATTATTTATTTTACCTTTAATCTTTTGCTGTTCGGCTGCAGAATCAAATAAGCCGCTAAAATGCAGATAGATATCTGCCGCCTGGTTTACTGCGCTTATAGTATTGGCAGGCCGCTGGTTTAACTCAAGCAGTTCTAATTCCTCTAATTTTGCCAGATTTTTAATCAGGGCAGCATTATCCCTTATCAGTCCCTGTTTAATTTTAGTATGCGCATAAACTGAAAATTTTAGCTTTTTGGTATCTTTAAGTTCAATTGAACTACGCAGGTTTCTCATCTCTGTAATAAGGTCAAATATTATCTGTGCCTGACTTTCTGTCCTTCCGTCAATAATCTGCTCCTGTATATGGGGCCAGGGGCAGACCATTATGCTCGTTGTCTCGTTGTCTCGTTGTCTCGTTGTCTCCTGCCTGCCGGACAGGCAGGCGTTTATACGCTGCCATATTTCTTCGCTAACAAAAGGCATAATAGGGTGTATGGCCCTTAGGAATTTTTCCAGGATTTTGTACATTACCACTTGATTTTGCGCATTTCTAATATCGTGTTTAATCGCCTCCAAATACCAATCGCAAAATTCATGCCAGAAAAAACTATATAGTGTATTTGCAGCCTCGTTGAATTTATAGGCACTGAAATTCTTATTTACCTCTTTTAAGACCGAATAGAACCTGCTTAATATCCAACGATTGACCAACCCTAAATTTTCTTTCTTAAAGAATATGCATAAATCCGTATCTATATTGGCTGGCTCCAAATTCATTAAAATAAATCTTGAGGCATTCCAGATTTTGTTTGCGAAATTCCTTCCCTGTTCAAATCTTTCCTTTGACAGGTATACATCCTGGCCTTGCGCGGTTATGGAAATAAGGCTGAAGCGTAACGCATCTGCTCCGTATTCATTTATAATATCCAACGGGTCAATGACATTTCCTAAAGATTTGGACATCTTCTTGCCTTCAATATCCCTTACTGTGCCATGGATGTAAACATCCCTGAAGGGTATGTCTTTCATGAATTCCATGCCTGCCATAATCATGCGCGCTACCCAGAAAAAGATTATCTCCGGTGCGGTGACAAGGACAGAGGTAGGATAAAAATAATTCAAATCTTTTTGCTTATCGCTTATCGCTAATCGCTTATCGTCTTTTTCTTCTGTAGTATACTCAAATGGCCAACCAAATGTAGCAAAGGGCCATAGCCAAGAAGAAAACCAAGTATCCAAGACGTCCTGGTCCTGATAAATATCGGTTGAGCCGCATTTTGTGCACTTTACTGGTGTTTCTACGCTTGCCATAGCTACATTTTTACAATCTCGACAATACCATATTGGAATGCGATGGCCCCACCAGATTTGCCGCGAGATACACCAATCCTGAATATTCTCCATCCAGTTAAGATAGACTTTAGTCCAGCGCTTAGGGTGAAATTTTATTTTACCTTTTTTAACTGCTTCAATCGCCGGCTTAGCTAAGGGTCCCATCTTTACAAACCATTGCTTGGACAGATATGGTTCAATAATGGTATGACAACGGTAACAATGCCCTGCGGATAAAGAATGTGGCTCAACTTTTTCTAATAATCCCTTCTCCTTCAAATCCTCCAGGATCACCTCTCTGGCTTCAAACCTGTCCATATCCTTATAATCCCCGGCATTTTCATTCATCCTGCCGTCTGGATGCATTACATTAATAAATTCCAAATGGTGTTTTGCGCCCAGAGTGTAGTCGTTTGGATCATGGGCTGGAGTAACTTTGACTGCGCCAGTCCCAAATTTCATATCAACCATGCTATCCGCGATAACTTTAATTTCCCGATTGATTAAAGGCAAGATTAAGTTTTTTCCAACCAGCTTTTTATAGCGCTTATCTCTGGGGTTAACCGCAACCGCGGTATCTCCCAGCATTGTTTCAGGCCGGGTAGTTGCCACCACTACAAATTCATCCGGATTATCTTTAAACGGATATTTCAGGTAGTAAAGATTAGCTTGAAGGTCTTTATGCGGAGCTTCTTCATCGGAAAGAGCAGTCTGGCAGCGCGGACACCAGTTAATGATTTTATCGCCTTGATAAATTAATCCCGTAGGATGCCTACTATAAAGCTTAATAAAAGCTTCTCTAACTGCATTAGAATACTCATCATCCATCGTAAAGCGTGTCCTTGACCAGTCGCAGGAGGCGCCTAATTTTTTAAGCTGGCGTATAATGGTAGAGCCGTAATTCTCTCTCCATTGCCAAACCCGCTCGATAAATTTTTCCCTGCCTAAGTCCTGCCGCTTCAGCCCTTCCTTAGCAATGCTTTTCTCTACCACATTCTGGGTAGCTATGCCCGCATGGTCAGTACCCGGCATCCAAAGCGCCTCTTCCCCTTTCATGCGATGATACCTGATGAGTATATCCTGTATGGTATTGTTTAAGGCATGCCCCATGTGCAGGATGCCAGTGATATTAGGCGGAGGGATAACAATGCAGAAAGATTTTTTAGAAGGATTTACTTTGGTAGAAAAGAGATTGTTCTTTTCCCAAAAAGTATACCATTTATCTTCGCTTTCCTTAGGATTATAACAAGTGGGCAAGTCATTCATTTGTTGCCTTAAAAACTTTATCTTTTAATAATTTATATTCCACGCTATCTACCAGGGCCTGCCAGGATGCCTCAATGATATTCTCGGATACTCCGATAGTGCTCCAGGTGTCTTTCTCATCCTGCGACTGGATTAAGACTCGCACACGGCTGGCGGTCCCTGCCTTTTCATCCAGCACACGCACCTTAAAATCAGAAAGGTGCATTTTAGACAAAGTCGGATAAAAATCCGCCAGCGCCTTGCGCAGGGCATTATCCAGGGCATTGACAGGGCCATCGCCTTCAGCGGCAGTGTGTTCTTTAGTACCCTTTACTTTTATCTTTATAATCGCCTCTGAGGTAATCTTTTTCTCTGACCGTTTTTCTACCACTACACGAAACCCCTCTAATTCAAAAAACCTGCTATATTTTCTAAGCGCCCTTTGCATCAACAACTGGAATGAAGCTTCGGCCGCCTCAAAGTGATACCCTTGATGTTCAAGATTTTGTATGAGCTTGAGAATCTTCTTTGTTTTAGGGTCGTCTTTCTCTAAATCCAATTCCAGGGCTTTTGCCCGGATTAAAACAGCGGTCTTGCCGGATAATTCAGAGACAAGTATGCGACGGCGGTTGCCTACGAGCGCCGGCTCAATATGCTCGTATGTCTTAGGATTCTTCATTACCGCATTTATATGCACGCCTGCCTTATGCGCAAAGGCAGATTCTCCCGTGTAAGGCTGGTCATTCCTTTGCTTCATATTACTTACTTCGCTCACAAAATGCGACACCTTTGTCAACTCTTTCAATTTCTCATCACTAATGCAATTGGTGCCTAGTTTTAATTTCAGATTGGCGATTATGGGGATTAAATCTGCGTTTCCGCAGCGCTCGCCATAACCGTTGATTGTGCCCTGGACTATATTAGCCCCGGCTTGGACTGCGGCGATAGTATTTGCTACTGCCAGGTCAGCATCGTTATGGCAGTGAATCCCTAACCAGACATTTATTTGCGGCCTGATTTCCTGGACAACCTTAGTAATACCGGAGGTAAGCGTTCCTCCGTTAGTATCGCATAAGACAACCGCTTTTGCTCCTGCCTCAATAGCAGCGAGCAAACACTTAAGGCCATATTCCTTATTCGCATTGTATGCATCAAAAAAGTGCTCGGCATCGTAAAAAACTGTCAATCCGCGGGACGCAAGAAAAGAAATTGTATCTTGAATCATATTCAAATTCTCATCAAGCGTGGTCTTTAAAACATCTTTTACATGCAAATCCCAGGTTTTGCCAAAAATAGTCACAAATTTAGCCTGGCATTTTAAAAAGGCCTTGAGGTTACTGTCCGCCGAAGCCTTTATATGCGGCCTGCGGGTAGAGCCAAAGGCCACCAACCGGCTATTCTTAAGCCTCACCCTTGCCATTTTCAAATAGAACTCCATATCCTTTGGATTAGAACCGGGCCATCCGCTTTCGATATAGTGTATCCCCAGTTTATCTAATTCCTGGGCAATCCGGATCTTGTCTGTGACTGAGTAAGATATGCCTTCGCCCTGTGCACCATCACGTAAAGTCGTATCGTATAATTTTACCTCTTGCATAATTACTCCTTGCTAGGGTAAGTTAAAACCGTCCCTTATTTTGATAAACCGAATTTTTCGTGCAACGCCCTGACGGCAGTTTTGGCGAATTTCCTTTTTATAATACAGGAGATGCTTATATCCGAGGTAGAAATCATCTCAATGTTAATTTTATGTTTCGCAAGGGTATCAAACATGCCTGCCGCAACACCCGGATGCGATTTCATGCCTACGCCTACGACTGAAACGCGCGCGATATCAACATCCTCTAAAACATCCCCTGCCTCAATACCGCTGGCAACTCTCTTGGCAAGCTTGATTGCTTTTGAAAACTCTGCCTTTTTTACGGTAAAAGATATGTCTGTCTGGCGTAAATGGCTGACATTCTGGACAATCATATCTACGCTTATGCCTGCGCCGGATAATTCTCCGAATATCTTTGCTGCTACGCCCGGACGGTCAGGGACATTGCAAATCGTAATTTTGGCTTCAGTCTTATCTAAGGTTATGCCGCTTACAACCACGTCTTCCATTCTTTTAACCTCCTTGATAATTAACGTGCCCTGATTGTTAGAAAACGAAGAGCGCACATGTATGGGGACATTGAATTTTTTTGCCACTTCAACCGAGCGCGCCTGCATCACCTGCGCGCCCAGAGATGCCATCTCCAGCATCTCGTCATAAGTTATGGCGTTAATCTTTCTGGACTTGCGCTCTATACGCGGGTCAGCAGTATAAATCCCTTCAACGTCCGTATATATCTCGCATTCGCAGGCTAATAATTCCTTTGCCAATGCTACGGCAGTCAAATCCGAGCCGCCGCGGCCTAAAGTCGTGATATCATGCGTCAGGGTCACCCCCTGGAATCCCGCTACAATCACGATTTTGCCTTTACTTAATTCTTCTTTTATTTTATCGGCATTTATTTTAATAATCCTGGCGCGGGTGTGGCTTGAATCGGTAATAATGCCCACCTGTGCCCCGGTAAACGATATAGCCTCCTGCCCCAGCTTATGTATGGCCATTGCAAGCAGGGCTACTGAAATCTGTTCGCCGGTTGACAGAAGCATATCCATTTCCCGCTCCGAGGGTTCTGGATTTATCTTGCCCGCCAATTCAACCAACTCATCAGTAGTATCCCCCAAAGCAGAAACTACCACTACCAAATCATAGCCTTTCTTTTTATAGCTTACAACTCTTTTGGCCACATTTTGTATGCGCTTAACATTAGCTACCGAAGAACCTCCGAATTTTTGTACAATTAAGCCTTTATGCATGCTTTTTTCTCCTTCAATGAGCCCAGCCCCTTATCTGCAAGAATGCGGCGAGGCGAATTGACCCTTGACATTTTGCTTTAGTAAAGTTAAAAATGTCAAGGGCAAGTTCGGTCAAACAATTTATATTCGCTTCGCTCTATAAATTGTGGCCTTACTCACCTCATAAACCATAAAACCAGCAAGTATTATTAAAGCTATATCTATGATAAAAAGTACTGTCTCTCTATTGATAAAATATTTAACTGCCTGCAAAATCAATGCCATCACAGTTGTAACCAACATAAAAAATGCGGGAAGCAGGGTAAAAATCATCGGCTTATTCTTTGATAAAAGCCAGCAACTCAACACGAACAGGGCCAATGCCGCTACTAATTGATTTGAAGCGCCAAAGGCCGGCCAAATCCTGCTCCACTTGCCGCTGAATGCAAGCGCGGCGCTCAAAATTATAATAAGAATAGTGGATGAATGACGATTTTTTATCTTAAATAATTCTTCGCTAAGATACCGGGATATCCTTGTAGCAGTATCCAATGTCGTTAATATAAAGGCATTTAATACAGTGATAGCGATAAAATTACCTTTTCCGGCGAAAAACTTATGCGTAATCAAGCCGTATCCCTTGCCAAATATTCCTATCGGGCCGGTATTCTTTAATTCTGCGCTAAAATCTCCTCTAAAGTTAAACAAAACCGCTGTGGCAATAATTGCCAATACTGCAACCAGGCCTTCTGCTATCATCCCGCCGAAACCAATTCTCTTAACATGGCGTTCATTGGCAATTTGTTTAGATGTAGTGCCGCTGGCTATCAGTGAATGGAATCCTGAAACCGCTCCGCAGGCAACCGTAATAAATAAGGCCGGCCAGAGATAGCCTTCGGAGGTATTGAATTTATTATAATAAGGCATATTAATAGTGGGGCGCATTAATACTAAACCCAAATAACCGGCACCTACCCCGAAAAATAATAAAAAGCTGGATAAATAATCGCGGGGCTGTAAAAGTATATTCACCGGCAGAATCGAGGCAAAATAGCAATATATAAACAAGACCAACAACCATATCTTTATATTGCCATTTATGGGCATAATATTGCCCAACAATATCAATCCTGCCAAGCTTAAAAGCCCCAATATGGTAGATAATACAGAGCTTGCTTTCAAATTATACAAAAGGTAGCCTATTAACATGGCAACCGGTATTAATCCCAGCGACGGTAAAACTATCTTAGGTTCTTTTACAAATGTATCCGCGCAAAGGTAGGCAAATACAGCAATCACTAAGATTAAGGCAAGCCATACAAATAAAGAAAAAATAATCTTTGCCCGCTTAGAGATTACATGTTGGGAAATGTCTGCTATTGAAGAGCCGCCTTCCCTCACCGAGGTGATGAGTGAGCCGAAGTCGTGTATGCCGCCGATAAAAATCGTACCCAGGACCACCCATAATAAAGCCGGTAACCAACCCCAGAGCATCACGGCAATTACAGGGCCGATGATCGGGCCTGCGCCTGCTATAGAAGAAAAATGGTGCCCGAATAACACCAGCCAATTCCTTGCCGGAATATAATCTACGCTGTCAAATTTAGAATAAGCAGGAGTAGGCCTCTTAGGGTCAATATGCCATAATGATTGTAATTTTGCGGCATAAAATTTATAAGCCCAGAAGAATAATGCCGCCGCTATAATGACAATAATTAATGAGTTCATCTTTTAATAAAATAGTCCATTAACTCGTAACCTCTTTCAAAAAAAAGATCGGACTTTTCTGCTTCCTTTTCGCTGTATTTGAGAAAGTTTCCCGGCTCTATGCCTTTACCGAATATTCCAAATAGCGTCGGCTCTGCGGTATGAGTCTTAACGGAAATGGGCGTAGCATGGTCTGGCAAAACTAAAATCATGAAATTCTGCCTGCGTTTAAAAGCCTGCAATACCGTGCCTACGACTAACTGGTCAAACCTTTCAATGGCACTAATTTTTTCTCTTAAATCTCCGTTATGCCCTGCTTCATCAGGGGCTTCCACATGGACAAAGACAAAATCCTTTTTTTCCAATGCTTTTAATGCGGCCTTTGCTTTACCTTCATAATTGGTATCATAATAACCGGTAGCGCCGGGTACATTTATTACTTCCAGCCCCAGGATCTTACCCATCCCTTTTATTAAATCAACGGCAGATATAACAGCGCCTTCTAAGTTATATTTCTCCTGGAATTTCGGCATGGCAGGTTTCCTGCCCTGGCCCCATAACCATATCATATTTGCGGGATTCTCTTTTAAATCTATCCTCACCAGGTTTATCTCATGTTTTTCCAAGATCCTGCGGGATTCTTCCATTAATTTTATAATCAAATCGGCACTGTCTCCTTTGGGCAGGTTCTTGGAAATGCTCTGGCCTGTGATATCGTGAGGGGGCATGCATTTTAAATGTTCAAGGCGCTTTTCCGAACCCCTCTTTACCAACATCATATGCCTGTAACTGACGCCGGGATAAAACTTAATTCTATTTTCCCCTAAGTGCTGGT
>Ga0265297_10010737_pt1 | contig 11417 bp, 12 predicted proteins | sample Munlanlwell13791_FD_192502 | JGI IMG/M metagenome (GOLD analysis project Ga0265297, IMG submission 192502) | Leachate microbial communities from a municipal landfill in Southern Ontario, Canada - Leachate well 137-91 | ecosystem: Engineered > Solid waste > Landfill > Unclassified | place...
ATCCGCAATTCGCCAATTGGGAAACGGCCGTATTGCGCTGGGCGGAAAAAAACGGCTACAACACCAGTACCGCCGATTTGCCGACCGACTACGATAATGTACATAATATAGAAGATCAGCCGGAAGTAACCATTAGCCTGCCGCAGCCCAATCAAACGATCAAAGGCTCCAGCCTTAATATAAAAATCAACGCTTCCGCCAATCGCGGCGTCAAGCGAGTGGAGTATTATTTGGACGATAAATTGCAGCTTGCCAAAAACGATGCCAGCGATACTGTTTTAGATCTTTCTTCTCTTGCCAGCGACTATCATACTTTAAAAATATTCGTTAAGGATGATCTCAATAACACCGGGGCCGCCAGCGTTACCTTCAATTTTGTTTCCGACTTGCCGCAGCCGGCCCTAAATTGGATCAGCCCTAAAAATGACGACGTCCTGACATTTCCCGCCGCTTTAAAAATCGAGCTGATTAATAATCAGCTGATCAAAAAAGTTGATTACTATTACCAGAAAACCGGCTCTAATATGGAACAATTCATTGGCTTCAGCGACGGCCAGGACGCCGAGTTAACCGTCTTCTGGCGCCTTAAGCCGCCGGCCGGAGAATACTATATTTATGCCAATATCTTTGATCAGCAAAACAAGAAATACGTCAGCAGTAAAGTAAAGGTCAAGGTGGAATAAAATAGTCTCCAAATAAAAAAGCTTCCCAGTCCTTGCCGGGAAGCTTTTTTATTTTACGTTTTTATTCCGCCGGCTTGATTTCAATCACCGGCTGAGGCGGTGGAGCGCTGGCCGGCGGCTCTGATTTTTTCTTGTCTTTATAAAATTTCATTATTAAAATCTGCTGCAAAGCCGTAATAACCGTAATCACCAGCCAGTAAAGGACTAGGCCGCTCGGCAGCCCCGCGCCGATGATCACCGTCATTACCGGCATCATAAAAACCATCTGCTTGCTCATGATAGCCGCCATATCCTCGTCTTTGCTGCCCTTGGCTCTGATTGACGGACGGCGAGCCATCATCATTTTGGCTTGCCAAAACTGAGCCGCGCCGGCAACTACCGCTAAAATTATATTTGATTTGCTTAAATCAAAAAATCCAAAAGCCACCGTGTTGATTTGCCCCGGATCGGCGATGAAAGGATATAACATATCCAAGCTGCCGTTGGATAAGCCGACTCTAAAAACCTGGTAAATAGCAATAAGAAAAGGGAATTGAATTAAAAGCGGCAAACAAGAAGAAAAAGGATTTATCTTATGCTCTTTATAAATTTTCATCATTTCCTGAGCCTGTTTCTCTTTCTGATCTTTATACTGCTTTTTCATCTCATCAATCTTGGGCTGCATTTCTTGCAAAAGCTTTTGTGATTTGATGGCCTTGGAAGAAAAAGGATATAAAAGCAGGCGGATAATGATCGTTACCAAAATAATAGCAATACCGATATCGCTTCCCGGAACTACGTTGTATATAAAAACCAGCAGGTTTAAAAGTGGCTGATAAAAAATTATGGTAAGAAGATGCATCATAACTTATTCAATTAAGAATTACGAATTAAAAATTATAAATTAATTACAAATTTAAGAAATAATAATTAAATTCTTAATTAATAATTCTTAATTTTTAATTACTTCACTGGGTCATTGCCCCCTTTAGACCAGGGGTTGCAGCGCAGTATTCTCCAAAAAGCCAGTAAGCCTCCTTTAATTATCCCATATTTTTCAATTGCTTGGTAGCCATACTCTGAGCAGGTGGGGTGAAAACGGCAAAAACCATGCGGATAAAGAACGCTGGGCATCCCATGATCAAAAGACAGGGTCTTTTGATAAATCTTTATCATCTTTAAAACAGTAAAACGCGTAAAATGAGACAATTTATTAAACATTCATTAATTTATTAATCCTTAACAGATCAGTCAGTTTTTTCTCTAAAAAGCCATAATCTTGTTCCAGGCAATTTTTTGAAATGTTAATAATAATATCGTATTTACCGCTAAATTTAGACATATTTAATCGAATTATTTCTCTAATTTGTCTCTTTAAGCGGTTTCTCGCGGTAGCCTTTTTAGCCTCTTTATTAGCAATAACCACGGCAAAACGACAAAAATCCTGGCTATTTCTCAGGTATCTGATGGCAAAAAAAGGGCTGAAAGCCCTTTTCCCGCGCTGAAAAAGATTATCAATATCTGATTTCTTCGCCAATCGATTAATCTTGGCCAGCATAAATTATTTGGTATTTTTTGAGACGGTCAATTTTTTCCGGCCTTTTGCTCGGCGGCGGCTCAAAACATTGCGTCCTCCCGGAGTGCGCATCTTTTTCAAAAAACCATGGGTCCGTGCGCGCTTTTTCTTTTTGGGCTGGTAGGTTCTTTTCGTTGCCATTGCCTTATTAAGTTAATTTAATTACTTTAAAACGATAACATTTTTAATGTATAAAGTCAACCTGGCAATGCGCTAATCAGATATATAGCCAGGTGATTGCATTATTATATTGCCCTATCGCCAAATTATTTAAAAATCTATTATCAACAGTTTCTCAACACCTTATCTACCAAAAAAACTAAACTGTGGATATTTGTAATTTATTTCTAATGTGTTAAAATGTAAAGCGTCAATAAACTCTCTCCGCCTCCCGTCTTGATGGAGTTGCCAAATTAAAAAAATAATCTTTTTTTACTATGAATCCTCAACAGCTTTGGCAAGCCACTCTCGGCGAATTGGAAATACTCTTATCAAAAGCCAACTTTACTACCTGGTTCAAAAACACAACAATATCTTCTTACGACAATAATCAAATCACCCTCTCCGTACCTAATATCTTCACGAAAGAATGGCTGGAAAAAAAATACCATCAGGCGATTCTAAAAGCTATCCGTAATGTTACTGAAAACAGCAACATTAAAGAGATTGTCTATAAGGTGGAACAGATTGCGACGCAAAGGAATCTTTTTACCGGCGGCGAGACTATCAACATAAAAGGCGAGGCCACCACGGTTGAGGCGGTTGCCCAGCCGATAGAAACTCCGACTCCGACAAATACCGTTAGCGCCAGCGCAAGCATTTCCAACAATAATGAATTAAACCCGAAATATAATTTTTCTTCTTTTATTGTTGGAAAGAATAATGAACTGGCTCACGCCGCCGGCCTGGCAGTGGTAAAATCTCCCGGATCGGCGTATAACCCCTTATTTATTTATGGGGGAGTAGGCCTGGGCAAAACCCACTTAATGCAGGCTATCGGCAATAAAATCCTGGAAAATAATCCGGCCGCCAAAGTCCTTTATGTTTCCTGCGAAAAATTCACCAATGATTACATCAATGCCATTCAAAACGGCAAAGCTAATGAATTTGAGAATAAATACCGCCAAATAGACGTCCTTCTGATAGATGATATCCAATTCATCTCCGGCAAAGAAAGGACGCAGGAAGCATTTTTTCATACTTTTAATGAATTGCACCAGCACAATAAGCAAGTGATCATCTCCTCTGACCGCCCTCCCAAGGCGATTGCCGCCCTGGAGCACCGTTTAATCTCGCGTTTTGAATGGGGAATGATCGCTGACATCAGCGCACCCGATTTAGAGACAAAAACAGCCATTATTGAATCAAAGGCTAAAGAAAAGAATTTTTCCCTTGATGGTGAAATAGTCAATTATCTAGCTTCCGTCATGATAAATAACATCAGGGAGCTGGAAGGCGTCTTAAACCGCATTATTGCCCTCAGCCAGCTGCAAAATCGCATCCTGACGCTGGAAGACGTCAAACAAATTGTGACCTCAACCATCACTAATTCGCAAAAAAATTCCTTGACTCCCAAAAATGTCATCAAGGTTGTTTCTGAATATTTTGATATTGACATAAAGGACATTATTGGGCCCTGCCGCAAAAAAAATCTGACGGAACCGAGGCAAATTATCATGTATTTGATGCGCGAGGAGCTGAAATTATCTTATCCGGTTATCGGAGCCGAAATCGGCAATCGCGATCACACCACCGTCATCCACGCCCATGACAAAATAAACAACAACATAAAAGACAATGATAAATTACGGCAAGACTTGAATGTTTTAAAGCAGAAAATTTACAGTTAATAATTTGGGTAAAAGTAAGTTAAAAAAACTTGATAACTATCTTTTAAAAGTTGATAAAAAAGATCGCACAAAACTTATCCCAAACCATCAACAAACAAAAGCGCGCTTATAAAGATTTATCAACAAAACAAAGCTGAATAAAAACACCCTAAACTCTAAGTAAGCAGTCAAAAAAATATTTTTTCCACATATCCACGCCGCTTATTATTCTGATTATGAATTTAATCTATTAAATATAAATACAATACAAATACTAATATGAAGATTTCCTGCACCCAAGAAAATTTAAATCAAGGCCTCGCTATCACGGCGCACATTACCGGCAAAAATAATAATCTGCCGATACTGACTAATATTCTTTTCAAGATTAATGATAAGATAATTTCTTTGGCGGCGACTAATTTAGAAATCGGCATTACCACTACCATCCGCGGCAAAGTTGAGGCGGATGGGGAATTTACGGTTGATGCTAAATTGCTGGCCAACTATATTTCCTTGCTCCCCAAAGAAAGGATTGACTTGGAATTGGACGGGGACAGCTTAAGAATCCAGTGCGCCAAGCAAAAAACAAAAATTAAGACCCAAGCCGCTGCCGATTATCCGCTGATTCCCCAGCTGAAAAAAGAAAATCCTCATATTATTAACGCCAATTCTTTCCGGGAGGCAATTACTAAAGTAATAATAGCGGCCGCCAATTCTGATTTGCGGCCGGAAATTTCCGGAGTGTTCTTGAATTTTAGCGGCCAACAGCTGATTTTAGCGGCCACTGATAGCTATCGTTTGGCGGAAAATAAGATAAGTGTCAGTCAAAATTCAAAAGACGGCCAAGAAAATAAAATCATTGCCCCAGTAAAGACTTTGCAGGAAATTTCCCGCATTTTAAGCGTTTTAAAAGAGAACGCCCTGGAAGAGACGGATAATTTGGAAATCTATATCACAGACAATCAGATAATGTTTTCTTATGGCGGCGTTGATTTGGTTTCTAGAATTATTGAAGCGCAATACCCTGAATACCAACAAATCATACCGGCCAGCTATAAAACAAAAATAAAATTTAATACTGGTGACTTGATTAAAGCGGTGAAGACTTCCAGTTTATTTGCCAAGAGCGGTGTTTATGATGTTAAGTTGGACTTTTCCAATCCTAAAGAGGTGGTTATTACTTCCTCTTCTTCTCAAACCGGGGAAAGCACCTCAATAATAGAAGCGGAAATTAACGGTGAAGGGGATTATATCGTATTGAATTACCATTATTTATTGGACGGCTTGCAAAACATCGGATCAGACAGCGTTTTAATGGAGGTTAATGATAAAAACAGCATGTGTATCTTGCGGCCGGAAAGCGATAAGGATTATTTTTATTTGATTATGCCGATTCGGCAAGAGGACTAAGTTGTTTTTTAATAAAAAATCCCTCCCGATCAAGGAGGGATTTTTTACTTGCTCGGCTTGTCAGTAGAGACGGTTTTTACCGACGATCATTTTTATTTTTTCCGGCAGGATGCTTATTTCCAGAGGGGTTTTTATGATTTTCTTTTCATCGATTATCAGCGCCGGCAGAGGACGTTCGCTGGAAATCTTTATTTTTTTACATTTAAAAACACTAAAGTTCTCTTTTGTTTTAAAAAGTTTTTTCTGCCGGCTGCGGATAAGCAGAGTTAATTGCCCATGATTGGTTCTGGCGATTAATTTGTTTTTGGCGGCCAGATTGCTGATAGTCAAGAAATTATTTTTATCTTCCAAATTAATGAAATAACTATCATCGCAATCAAGGGAAATGCGGCCGCCGGCCAGTTCCACTCCAGTCAGAAAGTAATTATTATCGTTTATTTTTCCTAAGTCTATTTTATTAATGATCCTGGAAGAAAGTATGTGGCACGATTCTTCCCCTTGGGGCAAGCCGAAAATCCTGGCCAAATTATCCGGTTGGCCGATAGGTATATAACCGAAAGTAACATTTAAATCCAAAGCAATATTGACGATTTGGCTGAAGGTGCGGTCATTGCCGACGATTACGATCGTTTTGACTCCCTGATTAACCTCTTCTTTCAATATTTGGGGAATATTTTTCAAAAAAGACAAGCGGTTGATTTTGCCGTTTATCCCCATGTCGGTTAATTTGGATTCCGTCTTAGCCAGGGTGGCCAGGTATTTTTTATCGGTCAAATAGGAATCGTAGAGATAATAGTACATAATTTATTTTTAGGACAAGATTAACGGATTAAAAATAATTATTGTACTTTTTTGCCTTTGGCCGCTTTGCCGGAGCTGGATTTATCGGAAGCTTCCGTCGGGGTTTCATTTTTCAACTCGATTTTATCTTGCTTAGAGAACTCCGGCCGGGAACTTTTTTCTTTATTGTCCGGCATTTGGCATTTGCCGTTTAAAATAGCTCCGGCGGCGATGCTTAAAGTGCCGACTTTAATATCGCCAAAAATTTTAGCCGAAGAGGTTAGTTCCATTTTGCCGGTGATGGCAATATTGCCCTGCACTTCTCCGGCGATCAAGGCGTTAGCCGCCGTCAGGTTGGCGAAGACTTTGGCTTGGGAGCCGATTTTTAAGTTTTTGCTGGTTTTGACGCCGCCGCAAATAGTGCCCTCAATGATCATATTGCCTTCCGTCACGAAATCGCCCTCAACTTTTACCGACGGGCCAATAACGGTCTCGATTTCATTGGTCGGGGCAGGTGGTTCTTTAAACATAAAATTGGGTTATTTTTTGATTTTAATTTGCTATCATTTTACCTATTTATGCCTCCCTTGTCAAAATTACTTTTTTTTGTTATTATGGTGGCAGTCATTAATAATTTTTTAAAAATTATGCCGATCAAGAAAGCCGCTATGAAGGCGCTCAAGCAAAGCGATAAGAAAGCGGTCAAAAATTTCAAAGTCAAGAAAAAAATCAAAGAGCTGATCAAGGATTCGCAAGCGCTATTGGGACTTAAAGAAAAAACCGCTGGCGATAAAGTCAAAGAAGCGTTTAAAGCGATTGACAAAGCGGTCCAAAAAAAGATTCTCAAGAAGAATGCCGGAGCCAGAAAGAAATCGCGACTGATGAAGAAGCTGAACTCCTTAGGAAAATAAGCCGATTCTCCCCCGCCCGCCGGGGGAGTTTTACTATAAATAAGCTGCCATCCCGAGCGTTAGCGAGAGAGCTCAAGGATTAAGAGCAAGATTTTTTGCCCGCCGTTGGCGGGGCCGCGGGGTGACAATAAAAAATATGGATCTTAGTAGCCTTAATAAAATACTAGCCAATCAACCTTCTTATCGTTACCGGCAAGTTCGGGAAGCGATTTTTAAGCAATTGATCGGCAACTGGGAAGAAGCTAGAAACCTGCCCAAAGAATTGCGCGAAAAATTGATTGCTGAATGTCCCCTGGAAATAGACGCGGAAGAATCGCGGGACAGGCGGTCGGCTAAGGCTGTTATTTATTTGACCGACGGCAGCATTATTGAAAGTGTATTGATAAATAATAGCGACGGCCGCCATACGGTCTGCGTTTCTTCCCAGGTCGGCTGTCCGATCGGCTGTGATTTTTGCGCTACCGGCCAAAACGGCTTCAAGCGCAATCTAACGGCGGACGAAATAGTGTTACAGGCGCTTTTTTTTGCCAGGCAGCTTAAAGCCGAGAACGATAGGGTTGATAATATTGTTTTTATGGGCATGGGCGAGCCGTTTTTAAATACGGATAACGTCTTAAGGGCGGTGGAAGCATTAAATGACAAGGAGGGGCTAAATATCGGCGCTCGATCCATCTCGATTTCTACCATCGGTATTATTGAAGGAATAAAAAAACTGGCCAAATTCCCTTTGCAGGTTAATCTGGCCTTATCGCTTCATGCTCCCAATGATAAATTGCGCGATCAGCTGGTACCCATCAATAAGAAATACCCGATCAAGAAAATCTGGCCGGCATTGGAAAATTATCTTAGGGAAACTAATCGCAAGGTAATGATTGAATATGTGATGATTGACGGCGTTAATGATAGCGGTAAGCTGGCGGAAGAATTGGCGCAGTTAATCAGCCAGTTGCCCAAGAAGCTGATCATGGTTAATTTAATACCTTATAATCCGACAGGAAGTTATAAGGCTTCGCCGGCTTCCCGGCTGGAAGCTTTTAAAAATATTTTAGGTCGCCAAGGGATTGAGGCGGTCATTCGGGAATCTTTGGGGCAGAATATTTTTGGCGCCTGCGGGCAGTTGGCTGGAAAAAAGACGGCCGGCTGTTAGCAATTATTTACCACAAATAAATCAAACAGCAATTCCGGGTTTTTGCACCCGGTTTTTAGTTGTCTTTCCATTTCCAATAAATCAGAATAAATCTTTTTTAGCTTGTCGGAAGGGAAATTCTTTATTTGCCCTAATCCTTTCATAATAATAAATTCATGCAGCCCCAGCTCCCGAGCCAGTTGCGATTTATTGGGATAGCCGGAAATTCTTTCTACTTGTCCTTGAAGGCGCAGCAGGATGCGGAATTGGCGCTGGATCATTGAGAGGATAGCCAGAGGCGCTCCCCCGGCTTGTAATTGGTCGCTAATCAGGCGCAAGGCCAAGTGTTGATTTTTGGCAGACAGGGCGTCAGTCAGCTTGAAAATATCATCGTCAAATTTGGCATGGACCATGTTAGCCACGTCCTCCTTTTCAATAATGCCATCCTTTTTATAGGCCGAGAGTTTCTTTAGCTCCAGGGACATCTGTAGCAGATTGTTGCCCACCAGTATCAGCAGCTCCGTCTCTGCTTGCGGCTCAATAGCTATCTTATTGTTGGCGCAATATTTTTTCAGCCAAGAGCTGAGCTCGCCGGCGCGCAGCTGATTAAACTCCCAAGCGTATTTTTGTTTTTTAAGCAGCTTGAATAATTCATCTTTGAGCGGAATCTTTTTGAGATCTTCAAAATAATCAACAAAAACCAGGTTATTGGCGATGGTCTTTTCTTTAGCTTTTAAAAATTTAGCTATTTCCTCTCGCTGCTTTTTCTGCGCTGCGCCGTTTTTTTCCAGTAGGCCGGAGATAATGATCATTTTTTGATCGCCAAAAAAGGAAGTGGCCAGCGCCTCTTGCTTTAGTTGATCCAAATGCAGGATTGCGCCATCAAAAGTGACAAGATTAAGACCGGCTTGGTCTTTTTTAAGTTTGAAGCCGTTTTTTAGTTCGTTTAGTTTCTCATTAATCCTGTAGGCATCTGTGCCGTAGAGAAAAAAGATCATGTGGTTGGCTTTTAGGTTATAACTTTTAGCTTCTGGCTTTTTTCAACGCCAGCCCTATCTGTTTTTCAATAAACTGGGTAAAAGACAGGCCGGCAGCCCGGGCGGCTTTCGGCGATAGGCTGGCTGCCGTCTGTCCGGGAATGGTATTGATTTCTAAGAAATACAAATTGCCATCGTTTAAGATAAAGTCAGAGCGCGTCAGGCCATCACAGCCAAGTGCCAAATGAGACACCTTGGATTGTTTTTGAATTTCCGTTGTCAGTTCCGGGCTGATGTCGGCCGGGCAGATTTCTTCAGTGCTTTCGGAAAAGTACTTGGTCTGATAGTCAAAAAAGTCGGCATGAGCGATTATTTCTATCGGCGGCAGCGCTTCCAGCTCGTTGTCGGTACTATTTCCCATGACCGCACAGGTCAGCTCGCGACCGGCGACGTATTGCTGGATCATGACGCTGGAGTCCTCTTTGAAGGCGGCGGTGACGGCGCCGTCTAACTGCTCTTTGTTTTTAGCGATACTAATGCCGACGCTTGAGCCCGATTCATTTGGTTTTACTACGGCCGGATATTTTATGGTTTCATTGATAATTTTGTCCAACTCATTGATGTCGGGCAATTTAGTCAGCAGCAGGTACGGCGGAATATTCAATTCATAATGTTTTAAAATTTCTTGGCACTTGGCTTTATTCATGCCCAGGGCGCTGGCTAGCACACCGGAGCCGGTGTAGGGGATGTCTAGCATATCAAAAATCGCCTGGATGCGTCCGTCTTCGCCGAATTTGCCATGCAGAGCGATAAAGACCACGTCGGCGGCATTTCTTAGTGTTGGATTTTGAGGATCTAAAGCAATGAGTTCGGCGCCGCTGCCGGCTTCTGATAGCTGTTTGAAATCATCGCGTAGCAGCCAGACTTTTTCCGGAGTAATTTCTATCAAGCTGACATCATATTTATCGGCCGGCAGGGCCGCGGCGATTTGCTGGGCGGTCATCAGGGAGATGTCGCGCTCATTGGAAAAGCCGCCGCCGATAACGGCTACTTTGATTTTTTCATTCATATTGTTTAAGTTATTGGTTATGTCCTTATCTTAGCGGATTTTGAGGTTGATGGCAATTCATAAAAAAATAAACAAAAAAATACAGGGCAGGCACAAGGCCTGCCCCTATAATTACTATTTTTCTATGATTTTAGCAAACAGCACGTAAAGTATGAATTTATAATTTATGTAGGGGCGACCCTGGTGGTCGCCCTGAATTAATAAAACCGCTTTGGCGGCGATTCTAATTTGTCGTAGCTTTATAGTTTAACTTCTTTAGTTTCCCCCCAATTATCGCCGGAGGAGATCTCTACTTCAATTGGCGCCTTCAGCTTAAGTACGGAGCACATTTTGTCTTTGATGAATTCTCCCACTTTTTTTACTTCCTTTTCTGGCACTTCAAAAACCAATTCATCATGCACTTGGAGGATCATCCGGGATTTCGGTGAGACTTCAGTTAACTTTTTATTAATCTCAATCATCGCCAGCTTGATTAAGTCGGCGGCGGTGCCTTGGATTGGATGATTGAGCGCCATGCGTTCGGCGCCGGAGCGGACTTGGTTCATGCTGGAATTGATTTCCGGCAGGTAGCGTCGCCGTCCCAGTAGCGTCTCCACATACCCCTTGTCGCGAGCGATCTCCACCGTCTCATCCAGATATTTCTTTACTTTTTCAAATGCCGTAAAATACTTATTGATAAAATCATGAGCTTCAGCGTTGCTGATTCCGGTGCGGCTGGCCAGTCCCCAAGCGCCCATGCCGTATAGTACGCCGAAGTTGACTTCCTTGGCCTTGCGCCGCAGATCTTTGGTGACTTCTGCCGGTTTAATGTTGTTGATAAGAGCCGCCGTTTGGGTATGGATGTCGCCACCTGATCTAAAAATCTTTAACATAGTCTCATCATCGGCGAGGGAAGCTACGATGCGCAATTCTATTTGGCTATAGTCGGCCTTGACCAGTTTATATCCCGGCTCGGCGATAAAGGCGGTGCGGATTTGCGCTCCCAGCTCGCTGCGGATGGGAATGTTTTGTAAGTTGGGCTCGGAAGACGAAAGTCGTCCGGTAGCGGTGACTGTTTGGTTAAATGACGTATGT